>Ga0255771_1000340_pt1 | contig 53160 bp, 29 predicted proteins | sample 011ome_19_FD_179969 | JGI IMG/M metagenome (GOLD analysis project Ga0255771, IMG submission 179969) | Coastal salt marsh microbial communities from the Groves Creek Marsh, Skidaway Island, Georgia - 011510BT metaG (version 2) | ecosystem: Environmental > Aquatic > Marine > Intertidal zone > Salt...
AAACTCGCTTCTTCTTTTTTTTTTTCTGTGATCGCATGTGAATGTATCTCACATGTGTTGAAACCAGAAGACGTTTGCGAGAGAAAAAACAAAAAAAAAAGGGCAGTCGAAAGAGAGAGATTTTTGACTTCACAACGAACACAAATCTCACATCATCTCGAATACTTTTATAATACTACTTTAATAAAGAAGAAGAAGAGAAAAATAATGTACCGATACATGTGCCTTTAATAAAGTAACATCAGACAGAACAGAGAGACTGTACGAACGCGACGAGGAGAAAACGAGAGACAAAGAGGAGAGAAAAAGAAGAGCGTTTAGTGGGGAGAATTTTTCAAAATCTTCTCACGCTTTGACGGAAAGAAGACATTGAATATAAACATGGACTTTTTCTTAGAGAAGTGCGCGACAAAAGCGAACACGAACGACAGAAAAGACGACGATTCGAGTAAACAGTTATTTCTGGAAGATTTAGACGACGACATAATGGCAGTCATCACAACCACGACGCCTTTATCGGCGAAAGATTCGATGAAATTAGCCGATAGATTGATAGAGGTGAGTTCGGAGACGATATCGAGACGCGAAAGGGTGTTCGAGGAAAGGATGGAACAGATGGAGAGAAAGAATAGGATACTGGAGGAGAAGTTGTTGCTCATGACGACGCCAAAATCGGAGAAGAATGATGGTACTGATGATGCGAAAATGAGCAGCGAAAGAGTCGTCGCGTCGTTTACGTCGTTTACGTCGTCGCCCGAAGGCGCCGCCGAGGTACAAAAGACGCTGTTTACGACGAGACAACAACAACAACAACAACAGGAAACAACGACAAAAACGACGTCGAAAAATCATCATCACCTTCCATCTCACACGCCTGGGATACCTTCGATTTCGCTTTCTCCGCCGAGAGGCCAAACGATGCGCGCAGACGCGAGCGAGTTCTCGCCGCCGTTTAGTAATAGCCGTAGATATACGAACAACAACAACAACAATAACAACAACGACAACAACAACTTTTATAACAACAGTCGTTCGTCGCTTAGAAGCACGACTGTTACGCCTCTTTCCTTCCGCAACAAGGAAAATATATTGATGCGTAAATTAGCCGCCGCCGCGGCTTCTTCTACTTCTTCGAAAGAAGAAAACGATCCGCGGAAGAGCTTGTTACACGCGGCGGAACGCACCATGGCGCAAAGCGTAGACGATCTACAAAATTTGAAAGCCGCGAACGACGCGTTGCGCAACGACCTCGAGAAAATGAAGAAACAACGCGATGCGGACGCGGAATCGCATCGAAAAGCGTTAGCCGAATCCAACGCTGAAACGGCGGCGTTGACGGAAAATTTAGAAATCTTACGAGGCGAAAAGCGCTTGTTAGAACAAAGAGACGAGAAAGTCAGAGACGACCGCGACTCGGCGATGAAGGAGTTATCAGATGTAAAGGCAAAATTGACCGCGAGCGAGTTAGATGTGAAATCGAAATATTCGGAAATAGCGCTTTTGAACGCAGCGGTTGACGAAGAGAGAGGAAACTCGAAGGCGCTCGCGGAGAAATGTACGGATTTCGAACGAGTGAAAAACGAATTGAAGTCCAAGTTTGAAGTCACAGAGAGCGAAAAGACGAAACTTTCGGAAGAAATCGAGCAATTAGGAGACGCGAACGATGCTCTGCGCAAAGAATTGAGCGACGCGCAACACGCGTCCAAAAAGGTATTCGAATCTCGCGTCGTCTCCGAGCGCGAAATTTCAGATTTGAAAGCCTCCTTGGAAGCCATGCGCCAGGAGTTGGATAAAGAAACCGAGAAAAGACACTTAGCCGAAGAGAACGTTAAAGCCATCGAAACGGTTAAAGAGGACATCGAGCGCGCGGCGAGTATCGCGCGAACAACATTTGAAAAGAAAGTCTCGAAACTTCAAACGAAAGACGGCACGTTCCAAGAAAAATTAAAACTCGTCAACGAAAAGCGAGAGAAACAAAACAACGAAACCAAAAAAGCGTTAGAGGCAATGACTCAGCAGTGTCGCCAGGCGGTTGAAAAAGCGGAAACTTTAAACGACGAGCTGACCTCGACGACGAAAAAGTTAGACGATACGAAAGCCGAATGCGCTCGATTGAAAATCGAACAATCGGAGAAAACGAAAGAGCGTTTAGACGCCATCGAACAAAGGAACAAATACGAAGAGTTATGTCGCAAGCTAGAATTAGACGTCGCTCGAGTGCCTGGTTTAGAGTTTGCCGCGGACGCCGCCAACGAGGAGGTGAAAGCGTTGAGGCTAAAACAACTGGAAGACCAATCGAAATTTTCCGACCTCGAACAAGTCGAGTTTCAATTAAGAGAGATCATCGATCGAGGAAGGAAAGAGACGCTCAAATTAGTCGAAAGAGGGAAAAAAGCTGAAGAGGAGATGCTTAAGTTCGAAAACATGGCAGACGATTTGAGGTTTAAGTTGGAACAGGTGGAATTAAGCGAAGCGATGTTGAAGAAGGAGAACGAGGAGAGGAAAAGCGCGTTGAGCGAAATGACAAACGCATCCGAGAAGTTTCAAGAGGAGATAGAGCGGTTGGGAAATGAATTAGAACGCGTTACAACGGCTAAGTTGGAAATGGAAAACGAGTTGGCCTCGTTCGCGAATACGAACGACAACGACGACGAAAACAACATCAACAACGCTCCGGTTGCTTCGCCCGCCGGTAAAGCGGGCGGCAAAGCAGCCGTGCAAAAGATTTCACAAAAACTCGCCGACGCCGAAGCTGATTTTAAATGGCTTCAAGACGAACACGAGAAACTCCACGCGCGTATGCGCGCGTCGGAAGAGGCGCAGAAAGCCTCGAGAGCGACGGTCATTGCCAAGACGAAAAATATGGTCATGTTGAAGCTTCGCGGGTCGAGTTTAGAAGGTAAATTAGAGAAGGCTTTGGCGGATATCAAACGATTGGAAGATACCGTCGCCGCGAAAGCCGCAGAGATTACCGCGATAAAGTTGAAGGGCACCACGAACAGTGGTGGGAAGAGTTTCTTCGGCGGCAGTAAAAAGAGTCCGGCAAAAGGTCAACCTGAGACGACGACGTACGAAGCGAAGCGCATGAGCGGTTTCAACGCGTTTGAGGAAAAATTAGCCGTCGTCAAGCTCGAACGAGACATCGAAAGACTCGGAGAAAGTCACGCGGAACAAATCCGCGCGCTCGAAGTCGAGCTCGTAGAGACGAAACGAGAATGCGTCGAGGCGAAAAAATATGCCGACGACGTTGTCGAGAAAGCAAACGAGGAGGTCCAACACGCGCACGATCGAGAGGCGAGCGCGAAGCGGTTAGCTGAAGACGAGACGAAACGCGCGCGATTTGAGAGAGATTCAATGGCACAAACGAAGATGAGAACGGAAGTTGCTCTAGAAAACGCGGCGGAAAAGATGCGAAAGCTCGAATTGGAGTTGGGAAGGAAACCGTCCGAGATGCCTTTGGTTTCGACGATGCCGTTGGTACCGAAAACAACAGACAAGAGGACGACGACGACGACGAAAAGAAATAAAGCGATGAGAAACATTTTTCTCTCAATCGTCGTCGTTCCGATCTTTTTTATTTACTTCGTCTTGGTGTTTGTGTCGTACAGGCTCTCTTCGCCTCCGAACGCATCGGACGCCGCGTACGATATTTTACCCGATACATCTTCGGAATCTGGTACGTGCTCGCGAGGTCGACACTTTGTTTCGATGTTCGAAGAAGCGTTGACAAACGCCGCCGGCATCGAGTACGTCAATCTGTGCGCATTGTCTAGTTTCTCGCTCGTTTAATGATCCTACAAAGTGCGTTGTATTATGATATTATTACTACAGATGCTATTAGCTTTTGATGCCGAGCAGTTTCTTCGCGTCGTCTACTTTCTCTTTATTCTCCGGTCTTTTTAGGTATTCGCTCCAGTGTTCCCTCACGTTTACTCTCGACACCTCTCGTTCTTTCGGCATCGGAAGTTCTTCTTTCCCGATACTTCTCCGATGGATATTCTTGGCTGTAATAATTTCTTCTTCCGTGGCATTCCCAAAGAATACATCTTCCTCGGTCACTTCATACGGACGTTCTGGATCGCTGTCGCTGTAATCGTCCGGATTTGGATCGTTCGCGAATTCGTCGTCGTCTTCTTCCTCGTAATCGTCCTCGAAATCGTCACCGCGACCTTTCGCTTTGGCATCGAGCATGGCATCTAAAGCGTTGTCTAATTCATCGTCTTCGTTGTCATCGTCGTCGTCCTCTTCCTCATCTTCATCATCCCCATTCTCATTTTTTCGACGACCGGCTAACATACTCGTCGCTCGTATATACTCCGTCTCTATGATTTCTCGGTACCTCTCGTCCAAGAAACTCTTCCCGGCGTCGTGTATTTTCTTCAACAGTTTCAACGCCTTGAAATTCTTCGGCGGGAACCGTTCGTGATAAGCAATCATTTGCGACGCAATCAATACCAACCGCTCTTTCAACGTCGGTAAGCTTTGCACGTCTTCCGCGTCTTCGGTCACTTTCACGCCGTTTCTGTTTTTCAAATACGCCTTTTCGAACGAATCGTCGCTAAAGCCAAACGACACGTTCACTCTCGGCTCTCCTTGGTAATTATCTCTCGGTTTGCTCCCCCAGTGTATGGTTCTGTGCGTGAAAACAACCGCCTCGCCTACATCCACCGGACACGCCGTTATGTTCTGGTACGCCTTCTTATCCTTCAAACACTTCTCCAACGGCGTCTTTTCTAAATCCGTATCGTCGTCGCCTTCCGTGTACCCTTCGTCGCACTTCCGCGGTATGACATATAAACACGAGTTTTCGCACGTCGCGTTTGTCAGAGGAATCCAAATCGTGCAATACTTCGGCGACTCGTCTTCTCGAAAACTCTTCCTCGTGTCTTTTGGCTGCCGATCTCTGTGCGGCGTAAACGCAGTCATCGTCGCAGTGTTGTTCGATTCTCCTCTTTTCTCGTCTTCTTCGTTTACGTTCCTCACCCGCCACACCAACGCGTCAAAGTTCAATCGATTCTCTTTCCCCCCCGAGATTTCTTGCACGATTTTCTCCACTCTGCGCGCTAAGACCCAATAATTATCGAACACTAACGACCACGTTGGATTCAATCCGCATTTTTCGTCCAAGAATTCAATCATCTCCGTTAAATGTTGGCACTCGCGTTGAAATCCACTTTTCCTTTCGTACTCTCGTTTCGAACTGAAAAGTTCATTCTCTTTCGCGGTTTCCGCGATTGATACTCTCGTGTACCCGTCCTCTTTAACCCGTCTTGAATGTTCCTGCATGAGTTCTTGCACGAATGTTTCTTGTTCGATGCCGAACGCGTGCGCGTCTGCTTTCACTCTCGCTTCTTTCGTCAACAATGAATCCAATCCGTCGTTCACTTTGAGATGAAATTCGCGTCCGATGTGATTCCAAAACTGCTCCGAGAAGATGTTTCTCGAATCCTCGTCGTCGTGATCGTCGTCATCGTTTTTAAACGAACGTCTCAAATTCCCATCTCTGATGTCTCTTAAAGTTTGTATTCGTTTCAATCGGAGCTCTTTCTCTCGCGCGCGTTTGCCCGTCGTTTTCGTCATTATTTGTTGTGAAAGCATTTTCCTTCCTTTGTCTCCAATGGAAGGAAAATGGGTGGAAAAAAAAAACTCGCATGTGACATTCTTCACTTTTACTTGGCGAGTTTTACGTGCCTCCTCCTCGCGATGCAGTTCTTCGATGTGCGCAACGCGAGCGATGTTGTGATGTTCGCGAGTTCGAGGGGCAAGTTGCGAGAAACACCGCGGTATCAGAATTTGTGGGATTTGATCGTGAATAACGACGATATTTGTTTCAAACATGTGCTTCCGAGATTGAATCCAACGGATCTCAAATTCTTGTACGAGGTGAATACAGAGACGAGAGCGTTGGTGAAGAGATCGTCTCGCAAGAGGGAGTTGAAAAAGAAGTTTAATATTGAAGAGATGTCGTCGATATCGACGTTGGAGTTTGCGTGGGAGAATAAATCGTTGTGGTCGGGATACTTGTGGAATGAAACATCTTTCTGCATTCGAGTTGCTCTAACGAATAAACTCGAGTTGCTCAAGTGGGCGCGAGAGGAGAAACAGTGTAAGTGGAATAGATGGACGATTAATGCGGCCGCACGTCAAGGTAATCTGGAAATGGTAAAGTATTGCGTGGCAAATGAGTGTCCTGTCGATGAGTGGGCGTGTTCAGATGCTGCCGAAAACGGTCATCTCGAGTGCCTCAAATACTTACGCGAAGAAGCGAAAGCGCCTTGGGATTCGTCGGTTTTGCACTTTGCTCACGCGAAGAAACACCTCGAGTGTTTACGCTACGCCATCGAAAAGAAATGTCCGACATGGTCAGATTACACAGAAAGACTGAAGGCATTAGAGCAAAGCCAGTAAACGTTTTGTCGTTTTAAACACACACACACATACAACGCGTTATTCATTCAATCGACGACCGCGCTCTCGCTTCGTGTCACACGTCCAACCTCTAATCGAGAGAATTCGGTAGAATTTTGCCTACTTTTTCTCCATTTTACGAGAGAGAAAAAGAGACCTCTGTGTAGTATACACACGCGATATATATGCGCCAACTTGGCTACGTTTTGAGAAGAAGTCAAAGTTTCAGCGGCGCGATGACGACGACGACGACGACGCGTACGATGCCGACTTTTTCTTTACTCTCTTCTTCTTCTTCGTGTGTGTCGTCTGCTTCTGCGTCGAAGAATGGAAAAACGAAGAATTCAAATGCAAAACTTTTATTCAATTCTGTTTTTGTTGCAAAGATGACGACGACGATTTCGAAGACGAAGATGAAGAAGATTACCGGTGGGTGTCTGCGCGCTTTGTCGTCGCTGTCTTCCTCTTCAGAAAGGAATTTGCCTTCGTCGAACTCACTTCAGGTCGCGACTGCGTTTGCGAATTCGATCGAAAGCTCGTCCAAAGCGGAGAAAATTTTACGAGATTTAGCACAAAAAATCTCGGAAAGCGATCGATTATACTACGACGAAGCGAAAGAAACACTCACGGACGGAGAGTACGACTTGTTACGGATGAAATTTGAAGCGGTGGAGAGAAAGTTTGAAGAGTTGCGAGGGAAATTTGACGACGGGATGTACTCGCGGGTAGGGAGCGGTAGGTTGGCGTCTTCGTCGTCGAATTCATCCTTTGAGTATAAGAAGTATAAACATTTGTCGCCGATGCAAAGTTTGAAGAACGCGTTTAACGCGGACGAGGTGAGAGAGTTTGACGAGAGGGTGAGGAAGAGCTTGGTTGAAGTTTTGCCGGCGGCGGCTTTGCAAAAAGTAGAGTACTGCGCAGAATTGAAAATCGACGGCGTTTCCGCGAGTTTGCGATACGAAAACGGGAAACTCGTCCGCGCGTTGAGTCGCGGGGACGGCGAGTTTGGCGAAGACATCACGAGACACGTGTTGAGTTCTTCATGTCGAGACGTACCGAGAGAATTGGGTGGAGAAGGATCGTCCTACCCGGAAGTCTTTGAAATTCGCGGCGAGGTGTACGTAGAAGAAGACGCTTTGGAAAAAGTCAACGAGAGGAAAAGTGCAAACGGAGAAACACCGTTTAAAAATGCGCGAAACGCCGCCGCAGGGGTCATGCGCATGAAAGAACAAAACGTAGACGTTCCTTTATCGTTCATTCCGCACGGTTGGGGGACAGAAGGAGGAGACCGCGCAGAATTGTTCGAGACGCAAATTGAATTTTACGAAAAGTGTCAAAAGTGGGGGTTTTCCGATTTATGTTTGACCAGGAGCGCGATTTCCTCTGATTTGAACGAACTCTTCGCGTTCCACGCGAAAACGTACGATTTAAGAGACACGTTGTCGCATAAAATCGATGGCGTCGTGTATAAAATAAATGAAACGCGTTTGCGCGATCGGATCGGCTCCGACTCGAGAGCACCAAAATGGGCCATCGCGCACAAGTTCGTCGCGGATGTTGCGATAACGACGTTGAAATCCATAGAAGTGCAAGTAGGACGAACCGGCGTGTTGACACCAGTAGCTATATTAGAACCGTGCGAGTTGAACGGAGCAACTATACGTCGCGCGACGTTGCACAACTTTTTCGAAATTGAACGCAAAAAGATTCAGATTGGCCAAGACGTCGTCGTCGAGAGAGCCGGGGACGTCATTCCAAAAATTATTCGCGTCGCCACTGACGCTGAACGGATAACGAGTGAAGAAAACGCGAAAGAGGCATCCTCCTCTTCTTCGTCTTTGGGAGCAGCGCTAGGTTTATCGTCATCGTCATCAACGTCGTCGTCGTTAAATCTGGGCGGCGCTTCTGCCTACGCCGCGCCGATGTTGTGTCCGTGTTGCAACTCGCTCGTCTCTCGAGACGCCGAGGACGGCATGGTTATTCGATGTAACGCGGGTTTGAAGTGTCCAGCGCAGAGAACCGCGAGGACGACGCATTTTGCCTCTAAAAAAGCCTTAGACATTCGCGGTTTAGCTGAAAAGCAAATCGAGAAACTCTTTGAGACGAACGCCATCGAGCGCACGTCGGACATTTTCACGTTGGAGGAAAGATTTTACGGACCGAATAGAAACGAGGAAGAAATGCCTCCTGTTTGGGCGCGTTACGAAAACCCCGCGCAAAAGAAAAAGCACGAGTTTACAAAAAACGCGCTGAACATGTTCGCTGCCATCAACGACGTGAAAACGAACGGCGTTCAGCTGGCAAAATTCATATACGCTTTAGGAATACCGTTCGTCGGCGAAGCGACGGCGAAGGAACTCGCGAAAACGTACAAAAGTTTAGACAAGTTCAAAGAAGCGGCGGAGCGTTATCACGAAACTGGGAGTAGCGCGGACGAAGAGAGCGACGTCGACGAGAAGAACGGCATCAAAATCTCTCTCGAAGCTGTCGAAGGCGTCGGCGATATCGTCGCGAAAAGCATCGCCAACTTTTGGAGCGAGCCGAACAACGCCAACGAGGTGAAACGAATTCTGGACAACGGCGTGAAGATTCTTCCCGTTTTTGGAGGCGACGTGTCATCATCCTCATCCTCATCGTCAAGAATAAACAACAACATAAACAACAACAACAACAACAAACTCTCCAATTTAAAAGTCTGCATTACCGGCACGTTCACTTCGAAATCGCGTTCCGAAATCCAACGAGACATCGAACGCCTCGGCGGTTCCGTCTCCAACGCGCTCGCGAAATCCACCGATATCCTCTTAATCGGCGAGAACCCCGGTAAGAGTAAACTCGAAAAAGCGAGAGAGATTGCGAAGAGTAAAGGAGGCCGCATCGTACTCGTGGAAGGTTTCGAGCAATTTCAAAAGGACTGGTTAACCACGATGGAGGAGGATCGGGATGATGATGATGATCGGGAGGAATAATGAAGTTTTAGAAAGCACAGCATACTAGTAGCATATATAGTTTTGTAGTTAAAAGAACGGGAGGAGCTATCTCGCGTCGTCGTCCGCTGCCTCTGCCCCCGCTTTATCATCTAATTCCTTGAACCGCCTCCACAGTTCGTCGTTCTCGCCCATGCGGCACGTGATGGAGCGCTTCGCGTAGTGCTCAGAGTCTCGTTCGATGTTTTCAATCACGTCGTCGAGAAGGTGCGCGCGCTCGGCGCTGACGCCGTGTTCCACAGACACGTTCGTGAAGTGGACGTGAAAGTGATAAAACTGCGGCGGGTAGTGCACGAATATCCTCAAGCTCTCGTTGGCGAGCCCGTACGTGTTTTTGATCACCTCCCTGCCCTTTTTCGCCATGGCGCGTAACATCGGCAGGTGCGCCGCTCTTAAGTCCCGCAGCGACCGCACGTCTTTTCTGTGACACAATCCGAGACAGTACAGCTCGCGCGTTGAAGGATGGTTCATCCACTGTTCTTTCGGCGTCGTCTTCGGGTCAGGGTGCGTCGTCCACTTCGGATCCGTGTTCAAGAGAAACCCGTCGTTCACGTCGTCGTCGTCGAAGAGCAATCGTTCGAGTTCTTTCTCTTTGTTCAAAATCTTGTGCACCCACCCTATCGCACTTGACGGGATCGCCTCGATGTACGGCAAATGCGCATTTTCGTACGTTTTTGGGTTCTCGCGGAAGATTACCGGTCTCTGCGCTTGGTTGCGGCTTATATGTTTCGCCAGGAGCTTCGCTTTTGCTTCTTTTGATTCATCTTTCAAACACCCGGGGTATAAGACGTCCACGGACACATACGGGGCGAAAAACGTCTCGGATGAATTGTTCACGACGCCGTGGTAGTACCCGTACTCCATCCCTGAGTACGGCATGCGTTCGTAAAGCGTTATCGCGTCCGCGAGTTGGTCTAAATCGTCCAACGGTATCGGCGGTCGAGAAAGCTTCAGAACGACAGATTCTTCTTCTTCTTCTTCCATCAATCCAGGGAAGGTGCCTAACAACGCGACGACGTTGTTGCCCCCAAAGCTCGAGGAGTCCTTGCCATCGTTGAGAATTTTCGAAACTTTGAACCCTCGCAAGGTTTGGAGTTTCTCCGGTACTTTTACCGTTGTCATCGAAATCCTTCGTTTTGTCTCATCGTCATCATCATCATCATCATTCAAAAGTGCGTATCACACGTGTGATGAAAGATTCGTGACAAGTCTCTCTTCCTGCCATTTTTTTAAGTTTAGGGTTTTCATAGTAAACCCTAAACTCATCGGGTTTCAATTTTTCTCCTCCCTTTCCTTTTTTGCTTTACTCTCGTAGAACTGATTTACTGCAGCAGATACTACACAGAGAGTATTTTATATTGGTGCAAAAAACAACACACTTACGACGATTGATTCATAAAGTCCTCCTCACTTTTAAGTCGTTTCTGCCGTGTCACGTCATGCGGTGCAAGAACTCTTTTATTCGTGCGTTTTTTAAAAGCACAAACGGGGAGACTTTGTTCGTGTCGGGGAAGAATTTCATCTCAAAGTCGTCTACGTCGTCATCTCGAGTAAAAGTTCGAAATGAAATCTTCGTAAACTCGAATAAGATGAACAACTTGAACAACAACAACGGGAGGAAATGTTTTACCACGACGACGACAACAAAAAACGCGTTGTCTGAATCGTTTTTGTCGTCTCCCGGTGGTTCCTTCTCTCTCGGGGCAATGAAACGATTGCTGCTTTTCTCATCCGGAAGAGATTCTTCTTTTTCTTGGAACGCTTTGAAGAAGAGAGGAGGGACTTTGACGACTACGAAAAGAAGATTCAGCGGAAGCGGCGCAAACTCTCCGTCGTCGTCGGAAAAAGCCTCGAAAAAAGCCGCGGAGAACGCGGCAAAAGCGGACCAGCTTTTAAAAGCGTCGAAGAATGGTAAACTTGGTAATGGTAACGGCGGTACGAACAACTCGAACGGGAGCACCGGGAACACGGCGCCTCCCGGCGGCGGCAATAATAATAATAAGAAAGGCGGCGAGAAGAAGAGCAACAACAACAACGAGAGCGATGAGAAGCCAAAATCGTTCGCGGAGCTTTTGCAGTCGCAGCAAGTCGCCGGGCAGTTAGGTTTACTTCTTTTGCTCGGCTTGGGGGTGTCCTTCTCTCGAGCCGGGCAATCGGACGCGAGAGAAATCTCGTTTCAAGAATTCAAGACGAAACTGTTGGAGCAAGGATTGGTCGATCGAATCGAAGTGTCCAATAAATCCACCGCGAAGGTTTTCTTAAAGAATAAAAGTGGAGCGAGCTTGTTGTCGAACACGAGTGGAGGATCCGTCGCGGATGGCTTCGATTCCGGAGGAAGTTTCGGAACCGCTGGACAAAATCAACAACAACAAAATCAACAACAACAACAGAATCAACAAACGCACAAGTTTTCCTTCAACATCGGTTCGTTAGAAACGTTTGAACGGAAAATGGAAGAAGCTCAAGAACTCATGGGCGTGGAATCGTCGAAATTTGTCCCGGTGACGTACGTCTCAGAAATGTACTGGCAAGGCGAAATCTTGCGCGCGTTGCCGACGATTGCCATTTTAGCGGGATGGTTGTACTTTATGCGCAGAGGCGCGGTTGGCGGTATGGGTGGAATGGGCGGTGGTGGTGGTGGACCGGGTGGAGGTATCTTTAACGTCGGTAAAGCGACGATCGCGACATTGGATAAAAACGCGCCAAAGGTGATGTTCAAAGACGTCGCCGGGTGCGACGAGGCAAAGAGGGAAATCATGGAGTTTGTCGATTTCTTAAAATCACCGGAAAAGTACGAAAATTTGGGCGCGAAGATCCCGCGAGGTGCTCTCTTAGTCGGTCCGCCGGGGACTGGGAAAACTTTACTCGCAAAAGCTACGGCGGGTGAATCTGGCGTTCCGTTCTTATCTATTTCCGGTTCCGACTTTATGGAAATGTTCGTCGGCGTCGGTCCTTCGCGAGTTCGCGACTTGTTCGCCAAAGCCAAGGAGCAAAAACCTTCGATTATTTTCATCGACGAAATCGACGCGATTGGCCGACAAAGAGGAAGAGGTGGTTTCGCCGGCGGCAACGATGAGCGAGAAAACACGTTGAATCAGTTATTAGTCGAGATGGACGGTTTCGGGTCGACTCAAGGCGTCGTCATTCTCGGAGGGACGAACCGTCCGGACATTTTAGATAAGGCGTTGTTGAGACCGGGGAGATTCGATCGACAAATTACCGTCGACCGACCGGACGTGAAAGGTAGAGAGCAAATCTTTCGAGTGCATTTACAGAAAATTACGTTAGATGGACCGGTTGCGGATTATTCGGAACGATTAGCCGCGTTAACGCCTGGATTTGCGGGCGCGGACATTGCCAACGTCTGCAACGAAGCCGCGTTGGTCGCCGCGCGGGATGCCGCGGAATTCGTCGTCTTGGAACACTTTGAAAGAGCGGTCGATCGCGTCATCGCTGGTTTAGAGAAGAAGGAAAAAGTCATCTCTCGGGTGGAACGAGAAACCGTCGCCTATCACGAAGCTGGTCACGCCGTAGTCGGTTGGTTCATGGAACACGCCGAGCCTTTGTTAAAAGTCTCCATCGTCCCGAGAGGTTCCGCAGCCTTGGGGTTTGCCCAATACCTCCCGAATGAAAACGTTTTAGCGACCACGGAACAGTTAAGCGACATGATGTGCATGACGCTCGGTGGTCGCGCCGCGGAAGACGTCATGCTTGGAAAAATCTCCACGGGTGCGCAAAACGATCTCGAAAAAGTCACGAAAATGGCGTACAACATGACGGCGGTGTACGGCTTGAACCAAAAGATTGGTTTACTCTCCTTTCCGAAAGGCGACAACGATTTCAAATCGCCGTACAGCGAAGACACCGCTCGAATGATTGACGAGGAAGTTCGAGAGTTAGTAGATAAAGCGTATCTGCGAACGGTCGCGTTAGTTCGAGAAAAAAAAGCCGTCGTCGAAAGTTTAGCGAGAGCGTTGTTAGATAAAGAGGTGTTGCAAAGACACGACTTGGTCAAAGTCTTGGGCGAGAGGCCGTTTAAATACGAAGGGCAACAAAACATCGACATCTTAAACCAAGGATTTAGGGACGAAAAGTTGTTGCCGAAAACTCCCTCTTCTTCCGAAGATGCGGCGACGAATGATAACGACGAAGACTCAAAGAAGGAAGACGGCGACGCGAGCATTCCAGTGACTCCCATTCCCGTCGTTTGATGAGCGAAGAAAAAAACTACGCCGCGCGTTGTATTGTACACTATTATTATATCATTATAATTAAATAAGAATTGTTATTACTACAAGCAAGAAAATATAAGAGCTACTACTTACACTTCGTCCGCGACTTCATTCACGGTCCTCATCGGCGTCGGTGGCGGCACAATCACCGCCGCTATCCTCGAGAACAATCCTCTTCTCTCTCCTCCTCCTCCTTGTTGCAACCGCTCTCTCTCCATCTCCATCATCCGCATCTGCCGCATCCTCCTCGCCTTCTTCCCCGTCGGCGTCGTCGCGCTTCCCTCGTCATCTAAATAATACTCGCTCTCTAAATCTCTCGCCGTGTTCTTCACCACCACCAGCTCCTTGTGCCCCGTGTTCACGTCCGCGTGTCTCTCAAACGCGAAGCGTTTGCACTCGCCCAAGACAATCTCGCACGTCGTGAACACTTCGCACCCCTCTAACATGTGTCCTCCGCACACTTCTCCGTTCGCATCTGCAACCGCCACGTGCACGTGCATCCCGTTTTTCGCGGATAACGTCCCCGTCATGGAGACGATTTCAAACCGTTCCTCGGTCAGTTCGGCGACTTCGTTCGTGTTCGTTTGCACGGACGACGCCAAGCGAATCTTTGCTTTTTGTAACGACCCTACCGCGGTGATTACGATGCCGGCTTGGATGTTTTTCAACTGGCAGAATGATTCCAGCTCTTTTTTCACGTCCTGTTAATAGTATTTTGTTTACACACACGCACAGATTAAGAGAGAGAAAGCGTCAGACGAAAGAAGCGAGCGATGTCATCCGTCGGATGAATTTGATCATCTCGAACGGATGAAAAGAGATGATGTTAAGAGAGAGAATACTACCATAACGACTCGTACGACTAAAAACAACACCAACGAAAAGCAACAGCAGCAGATGTCGTTCATAAGAACAACGCGATACAAACAAAGAGCAAAACGCGCACTTGACCGGGCTTCAACCGGAACGGATGAATCTCCATCTTATTCTTTTTTTAATTCTTCTTTCGAGTGGTGTTTGAACTGTTTTTTTTGACGATTTTTTTTGGTCAAAATTTTTTTTTTTAGAAAAAAGACGAGTGAAGGACGACTTTTACTTTCATCAAATATCTTTTGCTCTGAGTAGTAGGAGTAGTAAACTAATAGTATTCTTTTAGTAACATGAAACGCGATTTAAAGCACGAGACGACTACTGTATCTGCTATTGCACGTACTGCTCTGACTAACGAAACGCCTCGGGAACGATGGTTTCGAACGACTCTTTGGCGTTGTCTTTTTTATTCTTTTCGTTTTTTACGTCTTCCACGTTTACTACTGCGTGGTTTCCAAAGTCGTTGTTACAAACGAGCGCCGCCGCAACCCACTCGCCTAACAGCGCGTGGTAGAGCAAACCTCTCGCGCCGACGGCGGTGACTGCGAGTACTTTTTTTACCGTCGTTGATGTTTTTTTTGGGAGAAAACGACTTCGAGGATGATGATTTTGGTCGCTTTTATTAGTTGTTGTTGTTGGAGTATCGAATTGAACGATTTTCGGGAATCTGCCGGCGGGGGTACGGGTTCCGTTGACGCGGACGCCGTACGCGACGGTATCGATGTCTTTGATCGAGAAGAAATTCTTCTTCTTCTTGCTCGTCGTCGTCTGAATCGTCGTCGCTTTAGGGTACACTTTTTCGTTCAATTCGCGCAACAAGAAATCGATAGTTTCCGGAGTGTTTGGGAAAGAAGTTTTCGCGGCTTCCGTGGAGTAATACCCAGCTTTAGCGGCATCTCCAGGTTTCACTTTCTCGCCTCTCTCTTTCGTCGGTCCAAACATCGCTTTGGTTTTTTGAAACGGAGAGAGATAGTGCGATCCGAGAATGCCCGGCATTTCCCACTTTTTTTCTTCTTCGTCTTCTCGAACGAAACAGTTCTCGCGTTCCAACACGAGCGCTCGGCCGGCTTGGAGCTCTAACGTCCCTCCCGCTTTTTCGAACAGTTCTCGCTTCGTGGAGTCGTCGAGAAAGCCGTCTCGTAGAATTTCACCGCCGCAACACAATACGATAGCGTCGAACGACTCGTTCGCAATCTCCTCGAGACTCTCCACGCGTCGCTTCTTAAACGCGAACGAAACGTTCGCGTGCGCGTTTTTTGCCGCCTCGAATTCAATCAAAACTTTTAAAGCTTCCAAATACCTTTGCGCGTCCACGACGATGCCATTTTCGACAAAAAATCCACACGCGTTGTTGATGTTGTTTTCCTTGTTCGCATCTTCATCTTCGTCTCCTCCTTCTCCTTTGTTTCGTAATCGAAGCAAATCCACCTCGATTTCCTCTCTCTCGACAAAACGAATCGCGTCTTCTTCTTTTTCTTCACCATTAGCATTATTATCAGTATTCAAAACGTTCTTCCTGATGCCAATCGCATCCTTCTCCGTCCTCGCCGGTTTCAAACACCCAACCTTCCTAAACATCTTCCCTCTTTTCACGTCCCTCAACTCGCCGCTGAACCGAAAATCAATACCGCTCACGTTCAAATCCGGATCGACCATCATGTCTTCAATCTTTTGACACTTCTCCAACATCTCCAACGTCTTCGCGTACCCGACGGAACCGTACGGCATTTTTGACCCTTTCGGCGTTCTTTGATGTAACAACCCCGCGGCGATGGAGGACGCGCCACCGCGACCAGCATGTTCGGCGGCGAACACCGTCACGTTCACGCCATCGTTATTACTCTTCGTCGAACTGATAAATTCGCCTCTACTACACCGTCGTATCACGTTATACGCGCACGATAACCCCGCAAACCCCGCGCCAACAATTGCCACGTTCAATTTCTTTCTTTCGTTATCCTCCTCATAATTGCTACTCGTTTCCGTCGTCGTCGAAGATTCGTCGAACACATTTTTGTTGTTGTTGTTGTTGTTGTTCCTCACTCCAACAACTCTGTTGCTTCTTCTTCTTCTTCTTCGTCTTCTTCTTAAACCACCGATTTGTTGTTGTTGTCGTCCCGTCGTCGTAAAAAAACTCCTCCTCGTCGCCATCTCTCTCTCTCTCTCAGCGCACTTTGCTCTTTCTTCTCGAAGAGGTGTTGCTGTTCCACCACGCGATCATAAACGCCAAGAAAAACATCATCAAGACGACACCAATCGCAACGTATAAATCCGAATCTTTCCCTCCTTTTAATCGAGGAGAGAAATGGTGCTGTTTTTTCGTCTCACTCGTCGTAAACGACGCAAAAAGTGTTCTCTTCGGTTTTATCGTCGTCATTAGTACTCTTCGTTGTTTTCGCTCTACAAAAAGCAAAGCGCAGAGCGAGTTGTTGTTGTTCTTGTTGTGTGGGTAAGTACGTGTTTTTGTGAGAGAGAAAAAGAAGTTTTTTTTTTGTGTTTTTTTTTTCTTGTTTGTTGTGTTGTTTCTGTGTTTGTGTGTTGTTCTTGTTTGTTGTTGTTGTTGATTTTTTCTTCTGTCTTTGCAATGATGAAAAATTGAAACAATTATTTCATCGCACAATTTTTACTCGCAATCGAGTCTCTCTATCTACTCCTCGCATTCATTACATTATTCTCGAAGAAAAGTCGAGAGAGAGAGACGAGAGAGACGAGAGAGACGAGAGAGTTTTTTGTTGCTGTTGTTGTTGTTGTTGTTGTTGTTGTTGAGTGTATCGTTTCTCGGTCTCTCTTTTCCTCCGTATTTTGAGAGAGAGAGAGATTTTCGTCTACATTGGATAAAACAACAACAGAGAGAGAGAAATGCGATTCGCCGAAGTGTTTTCTTCTTCTTTACCTTCTTCTTCATCGAACGATAACACTTCTTTCAGAAGAAGGTTTAATAATGAGAGGAGTAAACAACAGAGAGGAAAATTGGTAATCACGAACGTCGCTCGCTCGAAAGGGTTACGCAGACGTTCGAGAGATGGACCGAATCGGAGCGGGAAAGTGGCTTTTTTCATCACCGTGACGAGGAGGAGGAATAGCAATAGCGACAGCACAAGCACAGGGAAAGGGAGTAGTTTTAGCAATGATAACGGTGGTGGCAAATATAGTAAGGAGGACGACGATGAAAACGCCGAGGACGACAAGAGATACGACGAATACGGCGAATCTCTTTCTTCTTCATCTTCGTTTACGTCGTCGAATGAAGAACGCGTGGCGGTCATCGGCGCGTTGGACGCTTTCGGCGGATGGGACTCTCGGGAGTGTTTGCAACTCGTCCAAACGCCGAACGATGCGGAGAAATGGACCGGGAAGATTGATTTATCCGACGATGCGGCGTTTAGTAAAACCGAGTTGAAGTTAGTGTTGCTCGATCAGTTTCAAAATGTCATCCAGTGGTCTCCCGGGGAGTCGTTTTACGTCGAGTTGCCGGAGAGATGCGTGAAATACGAAATAACAGTCGATTGGCCGATAGACGACGAGAGATTGACCGCGAGTTCCACGGCGAAAGTGGAAGTAAAAGCGTCGGAGAATAAAATTGAAACTGGCGGGGCGTGGTTAGCGTGGGATGGTCAGAAACCATCGGCGAAGCAAATGGAAGGCATGAACGAGTCCTCGGAGGAAGGAGAGAAGGAAGAAGTCGTCGAGGCGACGAAAGATGATGATGATGATGATGACGACGACGACGACGACGACACACGAGAAGGAGGGGCAAAAGCATCATCATCATCATCATTATCAACAGAGAGTCAAGATGATGACGACGACGACGACGACGTTAATGGCAAAGATACAGGAGGAGAAGAAGGCGAAGAAGAGGACGCGGCAGCGCTGAGCAACGATTTAGCGGTTGAGTTAGGCTACAGTCCCGGGTCGCACTTGAGCGGCATCAAAACAGGATTAGAAACCGAAATCGTCTATTCCGCCGCCGATCAATCTCGAGGTCGAGGCGTACAGATTGGCGTTTTAGAGGAAGGCGAACTCGTCGAAATTTGGTCCGAACACGGCACGGAAGTTGGTAAAGGCATGCGCGTCGGAGACGTGTACATCGGTACGGTCGCGCGAGTTATGAAAGGCATGAACGCGCTGCTCGTGGATTTAACCGGAAAAGGCCCACCGTATGCTTTATTGCAAAAAGGTGTCGACTCTCCAGCCATGGCTTGGAAAACAAAAATTGATTGGGTCGATAGACCGGACGAAACGCACGCGCCGGTAGAAGTCAACAGAGCAAAAGGTTTACTTCGAAAAGCGAGGAAGTTGAAGCTGTTACAAGAGGAGTACGGAGAAGACGCGGTTGCGAAATGTTCGCAGAAGCAACTGAAAGAGTTGATGAAGACATCCGAATTGATTAAAGCGTGGGAAGAAAAACATTTATTTGAAGAAGAGTATGACAAAACGATCAACGGGAGCGCGGAGGACGACGACGACGAGGAGGAGGGTGACGACGACGACGACGATGATTTATCGACTACATCAGAAGTTGGCCTGACAAAGAAACGGTGGACAAGCGGCGAATGGGGCGATCTATGGGACGGAAGTGGTGGGCCTTCGCCGAGTAAAGAGAAGAACTTATTAAATCGCGCGCGCACGGCTGCTGAAGAAGCGGCTGCTGAAGAACGGCGAAAGAATACCTTGGCGTCTGGATCTTCCGAGTCCTGGCGAGGCGCCGGCGGGCGTTCGCCGGCGTCTGAGAGTCATTTGACGACTCGTGGTGACGACAAAGATGAAACTGGTCAGAGCAAAGAAAGAGATAAAATACCTCTGCTTTCCTTGGAGCGGTGGCGGTTAGATTTGTCCGTCATCAAAATGGAACTCGCGGCGATGAAATCCGTCGAACTCGCGTTGGAAGCACCAACTAACGACGCTTTAGACTTTGAATCGGACGAATTCATGGCGAGTGTAGCTGGGCAAATGGACGATATCGAAGTGGACGAAGAAACTGGGGAAATCACGGAGGAATGGATAGAAGAAGACGATGGGGAGGATGGCAGGGAAATCTTATTCGGCGCGGAAGAAGTCGAAGTCGACGATAGCGATGATTTTGAAGTGAGCGTGGATGAAGATGACAAGAAGAGTAACGCCGCGAAACCAAAAACAACGAAGACGTCAAATGCTAACGGCGAAGAAGAAGAGGAAGACTTTGGCGACGATCCAGAGGCCGGAAAGAGAGAAAAAATTCGTAAAATCCGCGACAAATTCGGCGTCTCGAAAGAGGACATTCGGGGCGCTTGCGCCACGAAATGGGAACAGGGACAACCAATCGTCGTCCAAGTCACTCGACTCGGTCAATTCAACAAAGGCCCGCGCGTTTCGGCCCGTCCAACGCTTCCTGGTAGAAATGTAGTATTGTGCCCGGATGGTGAAGGCGTGTACGTTTCTCGCAAACTCATCGGTCCTGCGCGTAAATACGTCAAATCGGTTGGTTTGAGCGTTTGCCCGTCCGATTCGGCGTTGATCATGCGCACCGAAGCCGCTGGCGTCGCGCAGGACGCTTTAGAGCTAGATATTAAACGTCTCGTAGACGATTGGAATTCAGTGAAGACTACCGCGGAGAAACTGGTGAAACAATCCTCCAGCCTCCAAAACGACTTTATGCGAAAGAAATTTCGCATGGATGGACATTTGAACTTATCCGCAAAGCAAGCGTATGATTACCCAGACTTGGAACCAAGACGATTATTGAATTCGGCGACTAGTGAGCAAGTTTTAGTGCGCGATTTGTTTGGCGAACGCATATCAAAGTTGTACGTGGACACGACGAGTGCGTATGAGGCAATTGTGGACGATCTCACGAGAGCCGGCGCCTCGAAAGAAATCATCAATAGGGTGGTTTTATTCGCCGCTGGAAGTAGCACGAACAACAACGACGATAACTATGGTGGCTCAAGAAATGCATTATTTCAACACCTCGGTATTGCTAACGCGGTGGAATCTCTCGACGAAGAAGTCATATGGCTCGACCAGACGGAACTTCCCGGCGCACATTTGGTCATTCAACGCACGGAAGCGCTGACCGCCATCGACGTGAACGCCGGTCGATCAGTCATGAAAAAGGAAGGCGTGGATAACGAGGAGCTAGCGCGTCGCGTCAATATAGAAGCGGCAAAGACGGTCGCCAAAACGCTGCGTTTGCGCGACATTGGCGGATTAGTCATGATTGATTTAATCGATATGGAAGACGAAGGGTCGAGACGCGAAGTCGAAGTCGCGTTTGAATCCATCGCAAAAAGAGACCGAGCGCAGTTAACTTTCCTGCCAATATCTCCTCTCGGAGTAATGGAAGTCGCCAGAGAACGCATGCAAACGCACGGCGACGGAGGTATGAACATAATTGCGGACGAAAAAGGGATGCCGATTGAATCCGACGATTACTACACCCCTCGAGATAACCGATTTTCCCCTAATAATAACAACAGGAGGGTCGGAGGAGGAGGATATTACAACCGTCAACAACACTCCATGAGCGCGAGAAACGAAAACTACAATCAAAGAGGAATCGATGGAAATGGCCCAAGTATCAACAGACCTCCGCGTCGATACGGTAACAACAACAACGCTTCGAACGGGTACGATGCTAACTATAATAATAATAATAATAATAACGACCGCGACTTCAGAAACGAGGATTCTTCTTCACGCCGACGACGAGTCGTGAGAAGAAATTTTTACGATAGCGAAGGTGGAAGAGGAAATTCGAACGCGCCACCCTGGATCGATGGCAGTGTCAGCAGTGGCAGAGGACGAGGACGAGGATCCTCGCCCGGACGAGGAGGCAGAGGCAGAGGAGGCGGACGAAATAGCAATAGCAATTAGAAGAAAGTTTTGATAGCAAAGCCGTAAAATTAGGTGATTTGACCTTTTGTTCGAAATGAACGATGATGATGATTTCAGAATTATTACTTTCGGTAATTCCCTTGGTCTTGCTGATCGTCGTCGTGCGCCCAAACGCGAGCTTCTCCGATAATGTCTTTCGTATACCCGTAATCGTAGAACATTTCGTCGCCGAATTTGGAATCTGTTTTAGCGTAAATGCCGATGCGGTGGTTCCCGCGCACGTAAATCACGAGGGGATAACAGTTCGGTTTCTTCGAGTGATTCGCGAATTTGAACTTGTTTCCTCTCGAATAAGCGTCCAAGACCCACTTGTTGTTCAAGTTAAACAAAAAACTTGAGTTGGTTTGGTCGTATTGGCTCCCTCGCCTTTCAGCCTCGCCGTGCGTGATCATCTCACCAACGTATTCTCCCAAGAAATCGTCTTTTTTTGCATCGCAGCCGAAGAAGGCACCCCAACCAGCGATTGGAGATTTGCCCAGTAAAACGTGTGCGTGCTCTTTCAATTGGAGCTTCATGTTTTCACACGGCGCTTTCCTGTCTTCGTGCTTGCGTTTCACGTTAACTTCGGTGATACCTTCCAATTTTGGATCGCTGGAAAAGATTTCCGTATCGAGAGTGATGCCTTCCAGCTCTCTCTTGCGTCTCGAAAAATCTCGAACCGACGGCCAGCACTCGGCGCATTTGTCTGGATCGCACTCCCTGGCAGCCATTTTACACGGGCACGTCGCTTTGGTGCAATCACCTTTGCAATTACATCCGATGAATGCGTTGCGACAATCTGCGCCACACCCGCAGTTGATTTCGCAAAAGTTCCAATTCACCGAGCACGGACACTCGTCCGTACAGACGCCGCCTTCGCAATTACACGGCTCGTATTCGCACCACAAAGCGTTTTTGTCGCCTTCAGAAGCTTCTTTTCTTCGCGCGACTGTACTTTTTGCGACTGTACCCTGATAACCAACATTTTGTGCCTTCTTGGCGGCTTTTCGTCGGTGTCGATTGTTACCAAGTTGTTTGATTTCCGCTTGCGTTTCCCACGTTCGGTTAATCAGTCTTGATCCCTTTCTTTTCCTAGCGTCCATCGTCATTGTCGTGGCATCAACCACTGTTGTGTTACCATCTGTCGCCTCGTTTTTCGCCTCTTCAGCTGCTCTGTCTTCCTTTCTTTTTTCCAAAATATCTTCACAAAACATCGAGAGCATTTCTTCGCAAACGATTTTACACGACGGTGGTTTCGTTTCGCACGGTTCTAAGAAGCCCGCCACCGCGCAAGGATTCGAGGAATCTTCGAAAATATCCAACGATTTGTCGAATGCTTCGACGACCCAATTTTCCCACTTTGTACTGTGCTTCAACTGTTGAGCGATGGACAATAAGTTCTCGTCGGTGATGGATTTATCTCTGCAGAGGAAATCTGCCATCACCGCCTCGGAAATATCCATCGGGTCGATCGCCTTATCGTTATTCTCTGCGGGAATCGGCGAGCAAAACACGCGGTCGGACGGAGGAAGCCATGGCGGTTGCAACTTTTTCATTAGTGCGAATAATGCTTCGTTCGAACGCCAACACTGAGAACTCCGGCACGGATCTATTGGTTTCGCAAGCGCTAAATAATTTGCTTCCGGATCAGACTTGAGAGGAGTTTCTTTATCTCCACCTTCTTCGTTACTATCAGCATTGTTGTTGATATCAGTGTGCATTTGTCCACCATCTTCCTTCCTATCGTTATTGGTATCGTCGACATCCATGTCAGCCGGGGAGTTGGCATCGGCGTTGGCATCGATGGTCTCCTTACTCCTGTGGCGTTCAGCTCTTCTACCCGGTACGGGAACGTACCCTTTCTTCTTTTTCTGTTGCGGGCCTCCTGGGTGCCCTATTTTCCCTTTATTCCATTCGGGTTTGTAATTCGTAAGAATCCTTCGTCCAACACTTGGTAAGTGGCCGTTGCCGTGAATTTGACACGAATAACTGTGGCATCTTGGACAAAACAACGTGCGAAAGGAATCCATCGCGGCTTCCATATTCTTGTACTCATGCAACCTTCGAGGCAAGAAGTCGATCGATTCTCGGCTGATGACTTCTTTCGCAATCGCTTCGATCGTTTTCAATTTCGGCAGAGAAGTCGATGCCGCTTTCTTCTTTTTGGTAGGTTTGTTGTTTTTTGCATTCTTGTCATGCGCAGATTCTATGTCTTTGGCAATGTCGCGAATACCACTCTCTTGATCGCGAAGTAACTTGACGCGTAAGGCGATAAAGTTGACCGGTGGTACACCAGTGATGTACGAGGCGAGCGTAGACAACGTCGTTTCGAATATTTGCTTAGCTTTGATATCGATTGCGGTGTATTGCCTCTTCGTTTGCGTCGCGACAGTGTTCGTTTTGTCGTTGTCGGACAGATTATTCTCCTTTCCGTTTTTGTCCTCCTCTTTGTCCATCGCGTCTTTCTTCACCTCTACTTCTTCATCTTTCTCTTCTGTTTCTACTCGTTCATCGCCAGTTATCGCGAAATCATGGACTTCCATTTTCGTCGTCGTTTCGTTCGTCGTATCTTCGATTTTACTCGGATTGGCTTCTTCTTTTTCTTCAACAGCCGCTGCCTTACCGTTCGCCGCCATGGCTGGTTCCGAAACTTCTTGAATGAGAAACTCGTCCAATTTCGAGCTCTCACCGATGATGTACTTAACACACGAGTGAAGCAAAAGATCGTCCCGTCGATGCCACGGGTACTGTTCTTCCCCGGTTTCAAAGTCTTCCTCTTCGTCGCTATAATCGGAATCGTTCTCATTCGCGACTCGGTATTCGCCGTCCTGATCAGAGATGAGCAACTTTCTTCTCTTCTCTTCTTCCGAGCCTCGGATGTTTTCGTGGACAGAGTACGTGTAAGCTCTGTATTCCGGCACGTTCGACACCGGCCGAATTCGTACTGCTGGAACCATCATTTCTCGTTCCGTCTTTGTCACGCCAAACGCAGATTCTCTCACTCTGCACTTCGGCATTCTGTTCACCGCTGCAGAAACCGCCAATGCGTCCGCTTTCTTTCCCATCAACATCTTTTTCGGGTCCAACATCATTTTTTCGAAATCCGCGTTACTGGCTGGTGCCTCAAACGTACGCTCCAACCCATCGGTTAATATACCCTTACCATTCTTGGCGTTTTCCTCCGCTTTCGCTTTTCGTCTCTTTGCGTTTTCGCGAAAGCACTTCTTCGCCCATTTCTTCCTCTTCTCATCAAACGTGGCGATGAAAAACGACGCGAAATCTTCCACCAACTCCTTCACGTTTTCTACGTCCGCTTTTTCAATCGTTTCGTCGTTTTCCAACAACGCCTTCCTTTTGATGAGATTCAACTCTTCGATTTCTTTTGGCGTGAGCGTTGTTTCTAGATGTTCTCCTTCCGCTTCTTTCTTCTTGTTATTTTTCGCAGACGACGACGAGGAATACGCCACCCCTTTCCTCTCCAAAACCTCTCTCAAAACCTCTCTCCTATCGAACGATTTCGCGAACAACTCCTTGCAGTCGATTTCATACGTCACCGGCTTCCCGCGATGGTCCTCCGGTATCTCTCGCAACTCTCGCTTCTTCTTTTTCGGTTTACTCGTCGGTTTAGGAGGAGGAGGAACAGCCGCCGGTTGCGCCGGTTGCGGCGCTACGACGGGAGCTCGAGGAAGAGGCAAAGAAGGAGGAGGAACAGGAGAAGGAACATTCGCCGGAGCTTTCTTCGGTTGCGGACTTGCCAACAGAAGAGGCGCTTTTTTAGCAAACTCATCATCTCCTTTTTCTTTTTCTTCTTCTTTTTCCGATGATGATTTTACCATCGTCGTCTTTGCCGCGACCGCATCCGTAGTACTGGTAAACGCGTTTCCGTCGCTCACCATCGTTGTCGTCGTCAGTTTACTGTCTTTGTCTTCTTCCTTCTTCTTCACTTCTTCTTTCTCTTTAAAGCTTGCATTTTGTTGTTGTTGTTGTTGTTTCTGTTGTCGATGATGTTGCGCGACGTAAAAGTCGTCTCCCTCGTCCTCATCATCTTCTTCTTCGGTCGACGACGACGATCTCATCTTCGCATCCTTCTTCCCGTCTTTCTCTTCTTTCTCTTCTATTTCTTCTTCCTCGTCGTCGTCTGAATCGTCGTCCAAAATCTCAATCGTAATCACGTCGTCTTCTTTTCCATTCGTCGTAGTATTCAAAACCATCTCTCTGATTAGATGATGATAATGCTGTAGAGAGTACACACAACCACGCGCGCGAAGAAGAAAAAAACGCCTTTACCAGCAGCGCGTGATACTAAAGAAACGCCCTTCTTCTTCTGCGCTCCTCCTCCTCTTCTTTCGTATATACAATTATTTATTAAAGCTTCGCGTCGTGTGTTTATGTGTCGGTAGAGTAGAGTTTACAGAAGTAAGAAATATTCTCATTTAGGGTTCTACTAAAACCCTAAATAATTACAGAGTCCAAGGGTTTCGAATTAGGGGAGTTCTTAGTTTTAGGGGACTGCTTACCCCCCAGACCGCACTCGCATTCGCGCGCGCGTTTCGAGAGAGAGAAAGAAAGAAAGAAGAGAGAATTTTTGAGAGACTCTTTTCTTCTCTCGCTTTAGTAGAGTGCGACTTTTTGCGTAAAACACTGACACACGCGATGGTAAAGACACGGCGAAAGAGAAGGCTGACGACGAGGGAAAAACACCAACAACCACGCGAAGAAGAAGAAGAAGAAGAACGGAGGACAGTAATACTAAAGAAGAAGAAGAGAAAAAAGAGGAACACAAAAAACGATTCAGAACACGAAGACGCTTTAAAAGCAGCGGAGGTAAGGATGTGCACATCATCATCATCGTCCTCGTTCGCGTCGTCAAAAACATTAACTTTTCTGCGCTTTTTGTGAATTTGAATTTTGTTTTTCGAGTCTCGTCTCGAGACATTTTCAGAGAGAGAGACTTCATTAACCATCCTCCTTTTCTCGATGTGCACGAGGATGTCTCTCTCGTAATACTCATGTAAAACAACACATTTATCATCATCATCATCATCGTTACAATACGCATCATCAGGGAGTACAAAAAGCGCGAACGCAAATTTGCGTGCAGTTGAGCGCGTTGCGACGTTCGCAAGCGTATTTGGACACGTATACGCTCGACGGATGGCGCTCGTCGAATCAGGAGAAGTTGAAACCAATCGCGGAGTTAGCGAAGAAACGGGAAGATATTTTCTTCCGGAAGTTGAAAGTCAGAGAGTTGTTTGAGAAGTTAAACTACGACGAGAAGAAACTGGAGAAGTTCAAGTGCAAAGAAGATGAGGATGGGGAGATTGAATGCGAGGACGTGGTGTGTTGCGAGTGCGGATCGGGCGAGTGCAACGAGGAGGAGAACGACGTCGTGTTTTGCGACGGGTACTGCGATTTGGCGTATCACATGAAATGCGTGAAACCGCCGTTGAAACCGGAAGATATACCGAAAGGCGACGAAGGATGGTTGTGTCCTCTGTGCGATTGTCGCGTGGACGTGATTTACTATCTGAATTTGGATTACGATCAAAGGTTAGACATTGAAACGTGCACGCACTTGGACGTGTTTAAAAAAGAACAGGACATGTTCGACAAAGGCATAATACCTGGGACCTCGCGGTTTCATTTACACGGCGAGAACGAAGAAGACGTGTGGCCGAGCGACGAATCCGAGGACGAAGATTTCAAAGAGAAGAATGAAAAAGACGACGGTAAAGACGACAGCGACGAATCGCTCTCCGGGTCAGCGGTAGTTCCGCAATCATCATCTGATAGCGATGATAGCGAAAGTAGCAGTAGTAGTAGCAGCAGCGATTCGGCAATCATCATAGAAGGACCTCGGAGAAGAACGAAAGTGGATTACGTGAAATTAAACGGCGACTTGTTCGGCGACGCCGTTTTAGACGGGGACGAAGAGGAGAAGCAAGACGCGAAAGTCAAACCGATGGCGGACAGGCGCACGCAATTAGCGTTAGTCGCACTGAATAAAAAGGAGAAAAACCAAAGCAGCAGCGGCGAGAATAAGAAGGGAAAAGCAGCGAGGAACAAAACAGCTTCTCCCGCGAAGACGAAAGGAACGCAGAGAAACGGAAACGGAGGAAATAATCGACGACGTAAACGACGAGGACGAGAAACAACAACAACAACAACAACAACAAAAGCAACAAAAACGAAAGCGTCTGCGCTGATGTCCTCGAAATCGACGAAAGCAAACGAGAAGAAGAAGAAGATGATGAAGATGAACAAGTAGTTTAGATGAAATACAAAAATTTAATTGAATTCACATTTTCGCGTCACACAACACGAATACATGCACGCAACACCAACCGGTTCAGAGGAGGAGGCAGAGGAGAAAGAACAAAAAGAAGAAGAACAAAAACGTGTAGCAGAGGAGGATATAATCATGAAATCGCGGTTGCTTTCGAACGCTTTCAAGTGCCTGTCGCCCGGACAGACTCGTCACATGTCGTCTTCTTTGGGAAATTCCATCCAAAGCGCGATAGATATCGCGAAGGAAAGCGAAGCAGAAGCTTTAAAAAATGTACCAAAAATGACCTATTACTCCGCGTGGTTCTGCCCATTCGCACACAGAGCGACGTTAGCGTTAGAACGACACCGCGGTTTCCTCTCGTACGAATGGGTTGAATCCTTAGGGTGGGAGAAACGAAGCAAAACGAACGAAGAGATTAAGACGAAACACGAGAATTGGTACCACTACAAATCGCCAGATTTGTTAAAAGCGAACCCGCTCGGGATGGTACCGACGATTAAAGACGAGTTTAACAACGTGATCACGGAATCGATCGTGTGCATACAATACATAGACGAGATTGTGAACGGAGGTAAGGAACCGATATTAGCGTCTTCGGCAGCCGAACGCGCGAAGGAACGGGTGATGGCGGATTTCGTCGCCAAGACTATTTGTAGCAAATACTATTCCGTGTTGGTGAGACAAGAGGAAACGGAGCAGTTAGAAGCGTTCGGAGAGATTGAGAAGGCGATCGAGAAGTTTGCGACGCATTTAGTAGATGATGACGATGTGATGATAGATGGCGAAAAACGCGAAAAAGGACGGTTTTTTAACGGTCGCCAAACGCCGGGTTTAGTCGATTTAACGCTCTTCCCTTGGGCGTGGCGCTTGCCCGTGTTTGAAACCCACCGGGACGAAAGGTTCAAAATCGACCCCGCTAAATCTGTCGGTTTGCGCAAATACATGCGATGGTTGCGCGATATGGTTAGTCGAGACGACGTCTCGCGCACTTTACCAAACTGGGAGGAATATTTACAACACATAACGAGATACGCCGACGGTTCCGCTCGAAGCAAAGTCGCCAACGCCGTTCGAGACGGAAGAAACGCGCACGAATACGACGACGAGAAAGATGACGTCAAAGAATAATAATACTAATACTAATAACAGAATGAATGATTACGAGATAACGATAGCGATTTGAATACTGTTCTGTACTACATCAGCTCCAAGAAGACTGTATATATTTTTGTCTTCTGAAACGTCTTTTCAATCAAAACCCCGAAAAAAGGTCAATTCTATCCAAATTCTTCATTTTTATTCCACTTGCACGAATTGAATAAAATGTTTGCGGCGGCGAGTTTTGTCTCGTCATCATCCTTCTTGGCGAAAAGCCGCTCTTCGTCGTCTTTGCGGACTTTTAGGACGAGTAATACTACGAATACTAACACTACGAATAGCGGGAAAAGAGGTGCGTTGCACGTGTTATGCGCGGCGAGCAAGTCTCGAGCGAAAAAACGGGCGGCGAAATTGAGCGGCGACGACGGCGACGACAACGCTGCGGGAGGAGGATTAAAAAAAGAAACATCAATGTCCAAGCAACAAAAGGATAAGCTGAGAAAGCAACGGTCGGAAAAGTTACGCGCGATCGTTTCCAGCGAAGGGAGAAGGTACGAGAAGATTCAGAAAGATTTCTCGCTGACGAGAGACACGGCGAGAGAATACGTGCTCTCGGTGAGACAGAAAGGAGGAGGAGGCGGCGAAGGCGGCGAAGGAGAGAGCGTACTTTTACCGCTGTTAACGGATTGGCTCCCGGTGGCGGAGATCTTAGTCGCCGACCGCGTTTCGTTGGAAGCGACCATGGCGTTTAAGAAACTCGGGATGGATATGCCGGAAACGGACGACAACCCGAACGAGCCGAAGAAAATCGACGGCGTCCCGGCGGTGACGGCGATGTTGCCGGGGAGGAAAACGGAGATTTGCGCGATGGCGTTTAACATCGCCGGAGCACCGTTGAGAGATATCGAACACGTAGAGTTGGAGTATGGGATTGAAGATTGGGGGTCGTTTGAAAATTGCGTGGACGGGTTAGCCGCGAGAAGCGGCGACGACGGCGCGTTGGATCGAGCGTACGCGAAGATTGGCGCCACCGCGAACGAAGAGCCGAGGGAGATCAAAGCGAAATACCGCAAATTAATCGCCACCGCGCATCCAGACAGAAATCCAGACGCCGACGTCGCGGAATTCAACGCGATTAAAGACGCGTACGAGTTAATCGTGGGCAAAGATTGCGGCGGCGCCTCCTTCGAAGGTCTGGGCACCAACCGGGACTTTATCGTTTTAGACGGCACGCCGGCGCACTTCGGCGACGCGAACAATAAAAATAAGATGGAGTTCAACGAAAAAACCATCTTGTTCGCCATGAGATCGTTAGTCGGTTACGACCGAGTCGGTCAACACTTCAACGCCAGAAATTTACGACTGGCTAAAGCCAAAGGCATGTAGTTGTTTTTACATGTACACATCTTCATCATGCAGTGTTATTGTTTATATTATTATTATCATTATTATTATTAAATTAAATCCGTTCGTAACGACGAATATGTGTCTTCCTATTCCGCGGTGGCTGCCGGAATCACGGCAAAACTTTTGATCGCGTCTTCTTTTTTGAGTTTCATGAGCGTCCCTCCTTTCGCGTATCTTCCCATCTCGGGTATGCTCGCGCATTGAAATCTGTTCGCGACGCCGAGCTGCGAGCCAACGATGATAGCTTCTTCTATCGAATCGTCGTCCGTTTTCCCAATCAACGCAAAAGCAGCTAAAGAATCCCCGCTGTTAAACTTGATGCCTCGTATCCCCGCGCCACCTCTGATTTGCGTCTTAAAATCGGAAACTTTCACTCGTTTGCCGCGACCTTTTTCAGACACGAATACTACCCACGGTCCTTCGCGATCGATTTCTGATTTTTGAATGATCGCCATACCGGCGACTTTCGCCGCGCCCCCTTCAAAATGTTCCACAGACGCCACCAAAGGTTCATCGTCGTCGTTACCAAAATCTAGAATGTCATTCTCTTCTTCTTGTTCTTCTTCTTCGTTATCATCGCCTTCGTCATCTTCATCGTCTTCGGCTTGGATTATGAAATCGTCGTCGTCGTCGTCGTCGTTTTCGTCGTCGTCGTCCTCCTCTGCCCCTTTAGCTTTCGAGGCTTCTTTCGACGACGATTTGATCTCCTTCAAAGAGATCGCGCGGACACCTCTGGACATTCTGCCTAACTTTCGCACCGAGTCAACGTCAAAACGAATCAGCGTACCGTCTGTGGCGCCAACTAAAACGGAATCACCATTTTTGGCGACTAAAACTTGTTTCAACTTGTCGCCTTCGTCCAAAGCAATCGCTCTCTTCCCATTTCTTTTGATGCTAGCAAATTCCTTCGCGGAGACTTTCTTGATCACGCCGTTAAGCGTAATCATGACCAGGAAGATTTCGTCTTCGTCTTCTCCTTCTTGCGGCTCATTCGGCGTTTTCTTCTTCATCAAAGCGGAAGGTTCTAAGCTTAAAATGGCAGTTATCGATTCTCCCTTATCGATGTCGACAAATCTAGTAAACGGCGTTCCTTGCGCAGTAGTAGACGCCTCGGGAATGTCAAAAGCTCTCACCGTCAAAACGTTCCCTTTATCGGTGAAGAAAAATACACGATCTAAATCTTTCGCGTGCATTACTTTCGCGATGGAATCCGACCCCTTCAATTTTGACATTGATTTCCCTCGCGTCCCTCTTCGTTGAGCTTTGAACGTTTCCGGTCTCGTTCTCTTAATGTACCCTCGCGAGGACATTATGATCAACGAATCGTTGTTTGGTATTTCGTGCTCAACTTCAATCGATGAACTCGTATCGGTTTCAATTGTTGTTCTTCGCGGGATGCCGTGTTTCTTTTTCACCTCCAACGCTTCCTCGCAAACGACGTCAATCACCGCCGACGTGTTGTCGAGTAGGTTTTGATTCCCTTTGATAGAACTCAAAAGCTGATCGCGCTCCTCGACGAGCTTTCCTGATTCTAAACTCGTCAAACGCCTCAAAGGCATTTGTAAAACCGCTTCCGATTGAACCGTAGTCAGTCCCTTCATTTCTCGTAAATTTTCCATCGCTTCTTTCCCGTCCTTTGATTTTCGGATCATCTTGATCACCGCGTCGGTATCTTCGAGAACCGTCAGAAGCGCTTCGACGATGTGCATTCTCGCTCGATCCTTTTCTAACGAATACATCGCGCGTTTACGTATGACATCGATGCGAAAATCTAAAAACTCTTGCATCACTTCCATCAACCCCAAAACTTTTGGCGTCAAACCGACGAGCGCCGTGACGTTCACGTTCACTTTCACCTGCAATTTTGTCCTTTTATACAACGAATTCAGCACGGCTTCTGCGTCACCACTTCTCTTCATCTCGACGACGACGCGGACGCCGTCTCGGTCCGATTCATCGCGCACGTCCGCGACGCCTTCAATCTGCCGATTATTTACCAAATCCGCGATTTGTTGCACTAAAGTCGCTTTGTTTTGCATATACGGAATCGACGAGATGACGATATCTCTGTCCAGACTTTTCTCCGCCGCTGCTTTATCGTCTTTCTTTGCCGTTTTCCCACTTCTTTTCCGGCTGGAAACTTTTGTCCTTGGTACAATTTCTGCCACGCCTCTCAAAGTCACCCCGCCTCTTCCGTCGCGGTACAAATTTCTCAGCGCGTTCCTATTACTAGTACTTCTACCACTATCGTTTTTGTCGTTATTATTATTATCATTATTAGCGTCCTTATTATCGGCAAATATAACCCCACCGGTGGGAAAATCCGGCCCTGGCATGACTCTCAACAACTCTTCCAATTTCACTTGCTCTCCTTTTTGCGCCGCTCTGGCGAAGACCACCAACGCGTCCGCCACTTCCATCAAGTTATGCGGCGGTATGCTCGTCGCCATCCCGACCGCAATCCCCGTGCTCCCATTAATCAACACGTTCGGTAGCTTTGCCGGCAACACCATCGGCTCTTGTTGCGACCCATCGAACGTATCCGCAAACTCCACGCAATCCATCTCCACGTCTTTCAGCAGCATATCTTGCGACAACTGTCTGAGTTTACACTCCGTGTACCTCATCGCCGCCGGCGGATCGTTGTCCATGCTCCCAAAATTCCCGTGTCCATTCACCAACGGCGCGGACATGGAAAAATCTTGCGCCATTCTCACCAGCGCGTCGTACACCGACTGATCCCCGTGCGGGTGAAACTTCCCCAAAACTTCCCCGACGACTCTCGCGCACTTTTTAAACGGTTTGTTGTGATCTAAATTCAACTCGTGCATGGCGTACAAAATGCGTCGATGGACTGGTTTTAATCCATCTCTCACGTCCGGTAACGCTCTCCCGACGATCACGGACATCGCGTACGCCAGATAGGACTGTCTCGCTTCCACGTGCAGTTCCAAGTCGACGATGTTCGAGTCTGATGAGAATTCTTCTTCTTCGTCTGCGAAAGTTGATGATTTGTTTCCTCCTCCTCCTTTTCCTCCTCCTCCATCGTCGTCGGAGGATGATGATGAAGACGCAGCAGCAAACGTTCTCACTTTTCGATGACGATGATGACGCTGTTCTTCTTCTCCTATAAGTCTTCTTGAAAAAGAAATGTTCGAAGAAAGAGAAAGAGAAGAAGACGGACCACCAAAGCGACGAATGATTTCAAAATTCGGTTTTGTTGGTGTCGCCGTCGTCAACATCATCATCATCGTTTTCGATGAGAGAAGAAATGACCTTCGCATCATCATCGCACCAAATCCTTGTCTTCTTCTTCTTCTTCTCAAAGGTTGTTGTTGTTGTCGTTGTCGTTGTCGTTGTGATTGGTCTCTCAGTAAGAGTGTGCCGCGTTGCAACATATACTACTCTATACTACGAACACTCTCTACTAAATGTATAAATTTTTGTCGCTTTGAAACTACTGACGTTTTTTGACAAGTGTTTTTTGTGAGAAAAAAATTTGCGAAAACAAACAAACAAACAAACGAGGAAAAATCATCAAAATCGTTATTTCTTTGATGTCTCGACATCGAGGCAAAGTTTCAGTGGTCTCTTCTTTGACGACGACGAGGGAAGAAGAAGAAGAAACCACGACAACAAATACCGAGACAAAAGTCCAACTCGCTTTTGACGACGACGACGAATTAAAGGGACTCGCAAAGAGAGAGGGAGAATTACGACGAAATCGTCGTCGCTTTCATCGTCGTCGTCGTCGAAATACTACTCATCAGACTTCTTTGACGAATTCGATGATGAAAACGATGAAAATGATGACAAAGATGATGCGAAAGAAAACGCGAGGGTACCTGGCCGTGTTTTTAGTCTCCGCGATATGGGTGTGCGCGTCGTTTATAGTGAAAGATTTAGAAAGAGTTGGGGATCCGTTGACTTTGACGGCATTGTTTAACGCGTTGTTTTTAGTCTATTGGCCGGTGGAGATGAAAGGGTACTTTTATCATCTCGCAGAGAAGAAGAAGAAAAAAAGAAGGTATCATCATTACGCGATGTTCCGGAAATGGAAGGAAAGTAATGTTAGTACGAGAGGAATATCATCGTTTTTACGCGAAAACGAAGCGTTGAGGTGCTACGTCATCGTCCCTCCGTTGTTCTTTCTCGCGCAGTTTTATTTCAACAAGAGTTTACAGTTTGTGTCGGTGACGGTGAACACGGCGTTGTCCTCGGTCGCGCCGGCGTTGACGTACGTGTTTGGGATTTACAGAGGGCTGGAAAAACCGGTGAGAGATTCGAACGGGTTTTTAAAAGCACTCGGACTCGTCGCAATAGGAGTGGTTTTGACGGCAGTCGCGGACGATGAGACCACTTTCGGTGGTGCTTCGGGTATGACTGCAGGCGGCGACGAGGATTCGCCGAGAACCCGGAACGAAAATAATAGTTATAACAGTTATTCTTCTTTTGTGAACATGGACACCGCGTGGGGCGTGTTGCTCATTTTAGCGAGCGCGGTGTGTTACGCCGGTTACGCCACGGAGGTGGAAATCGCGTTGAACGCGGTGAAAGTGAGCGACGGTCATCGCGACGAGAATAGGAGTAGGAGTAGCAATCAAAATTTTTCTAGGAATAATAGAGTAGGCGGCGTGTTGTTAGAGGAACGCGAGGAACGCGAGGAAGAGGAGGAGGAAGACGAAGACGAAGACGAAGAAGACGAGGAGAGAGAGAGAGAGGCAGCAGAGGTAAATGAAGGAGCAGCAGAAGAAATTACGGGACGACGGCAGATGAAAACGGAGGCGAAGAAAGAGCTCCTGGCCGCCATCAAGGATTCGAAATCGCGACAGATTCTCGCGAGCGTCGGCACGTTCGCGTTCGTCATCGTTTTATGTACGATGCGAAAATCGATATTGTCCATGAACAAAAGTGGCGGGATGATTGTTTTGAAAGGCCTGATCGATAACGCGTTGGCGGAATACTTGTGGTGCGTCGGGGTTGCCGAGCTCGGAGCCTCGGTCGCTTCCATCGGTTTGCTGTTACAAATCCCTCTTTCGGCGGTTGCCGAGCTTTTGTTTGTGAGAGCGGACGAGGAGGTGTGGACGCGAACGACTGGAGGTATTTTTGCAATGTTTTGCGGGTGCGCGTTGATTGTCTATGGGTTCATAGGCGCGATGAAATTCGCCGGAAGTTCCGAGGAGGATGAAGAGGATGAGGAAGACGATGAAGACGATGATGAAGATGATGAAGACGACGCCGACGATAATGCTACCATCGCTCGCGCTCCGTTGTTATGATGCATTTTCATTTTGCATGCTATTATTGTACACTACCTACTACAACTAAAACAGCTTCTCAACTCTTTGCGCGCAAAGTTGTCACATAATACTGAGAATTAATTAATTCTCCTTCTTGTAATACTCATTCGCAGCAATGTTTATCAGCCGCCTGGGATACGCACTCGCACTTCTCGGACTGACCGCGTGGTAACTCGAATTCGAGTTAATGAACATCACGAATTGGTTCTTCTCGTACGGAACTTCTGCGACTAACTTGAAATCCCCTGAGTTCTTAAATTGTACGTCCCAGCCTATTTTCTTTCTGTGTTTCCATCTTTCCGCTTCGCTATACTCTTCGCACGCGCCGGCGCCAAGTAAACACTCGAACACCTCCAAATTACCCCCTTTCGCCGGATCATTTTTGTCGCGAAAATACAGCAATCCCGCGTATAATTCGTGCGCATTATCCACGTGTAATCCACGAACGCGACTCTGGCCTTTTATCACCGGCGTGTTTACTCCTATCTGGGCGTCCAAAGTGACGGGAGCTGGATTTTTCTTTCTGCTCATCAACCGAACTTCCGTCTCCATCTCTCGCAGCTTAAGTCCGTATTTCTCCTCCAATCCGCCGTGATACTTTGTAAAGACCTCCTCCCCGAATAAATCGATGACTTCTTCGTAAAATTCTCGACTGGAGTGATACCTGATGAACTCCTCCCACGCTTTTGATACTATTTGTTTCTTACTACTTAACACCATCGACGCTCGCAAATCGACTCTCGTGTTCGCGGCAATCGAAGTCCTCCCAGGTTTGGCAATCTGCACTATATCTTCGTGCTTCGGGTAAAATTTTTCGAGCTCTTCGTAAACGTCATCAGGTAAGCAGTTTTCGATGACGACGTGAGGATACGGATGCAATCTCACGTCCGATTTTCGAGCGTTTTGTAGTACCGAGAAGGAGGAGGAGGAGGTGCTTTTTCTTCTCGATTTTTGTCTTGTTGTTGATGATGAAAGCGAATACAAATTCCTTTCCGATGACTCTGCCGCCCAGCCTTGAACGCCACCACCAAAGCGTGCATCATCATCAACAGTAGCATCAAAATCGTAATCATCGACATATCCTCCTCCTTTCCTCGTTCTCGTCCTCGTCCTCGTTCTCGTTCTTGCGATTGTCCCATCAAAATCATTTCCTCTCGTCGTTCCAAGCATCAAAAGCGCAAAAAGCGCGGCGGGGAAGAGGACAGAAAAATGATGCATTCCTCTTCTCTGCATTCTCTTTCTTCTCTCTCTCTTTGCGTTACACACGCGCAAAGAGATGTTCTATTCTTTTAAGTGTGATGATGAATCCGTTTTTAATTAAGTACCAATTAAGTGAGGGATGATAAAAATAAAAATATAACAACAAAGCGCTTTTTCAAATAATAATAGTGTATAAACGGCTGGCGCTCTCTTCTTCTCTCCTCGTAAAGTGTTGTAACAGGAGTAAACATTGGTCTTCTTTGTCTTCTTTTCTCTCTCTCTCTCTCTCTTTATCATCGCGCGATGATGATATAAAGAGACGCGAGTTGGCGCGGTTTATTTTACTTCTTCGGGACTTCCACGGCGGAAGGCGCTTTGAAAGCGGGTAAAGTTTCCGCGACGTCCGGAACGTATCTGTTAAAGTACGAATCGTTCACTTCGACCATTCGCCTGCCATCGGCTTCCGCCAACTCTCTCAACCTTTCCTCTTCCTGCGCTTTCTTCTTTTGTTCTTTCAACTCGCGCTCGCGTTTTTGCGCCAACTCTTTTTGCTTCTTTTTTTGCTCCTGTTCGAATTTCTTCTTCGCCTCTTCTTGGGTTTTCTTTCTCGCGGCTTGCTCTTCCGGCGTGCCTTGGAAGAACGAGTCCACGTCTTCTTTGATTTCGGAGAAGGATTTTAATCTCGGTAACAGTTGCGTCAAATCGGACGCGGAGGAGGCGGCGGCGGCGGCGTCGTTGGAGGTTTTCTTCTTCGAGACGGAGGCGGAGGAGGAAGCTTTCTCGTAAGAAGTAGAGTCTTTCTTGGTGTCGGTTTTGTTATTCTTGTTTTTCTTTTCGTTCTTTTTTGTTCCACTGATGGTGCTTTCGTCGTTATTGCTGCCAAAGATGGCCAACGCGGGCGTGCTTCTTCCCGATGCCGCTTTTGAGCTCGCCTTGGAGCCTCTTTTGCTGCCGTTTTTGGAGGCAGATTTCGAGCTCGGCGCCTCTGGCTTCGAGAACGGCAACAACGAACTTCTCGGCGATTCTGGTTCGTTGGCAATTTGCTCCGGATCGGCCAATCCGAGCATAACTTGCAAGCGTTCGAAAAACGTCAACTGTCTCGGCGCTCTCGGTTCTCTTCGTAAGACCGTTCGAACGAATTGTCTCTGCGCCATCTGCGCCGGTTTCGCAATCACGGCGTTGCCGACTCGACCAACCACTTTGCTCGCGCGGAAAAACACTCGTTGCGGTAACGTGAACGGATTGAACGTTTCGATCAAGTCGAGTTCAAACCCAAACTTTTGGGATTTGACGATGCACTTCGCTTTCGCCAATTTCGATTGTTTGAACTCTTTGAACGCGTATCTCGGTAAATCAAACGCCAGGTATCTCGGCGTCAAGAAGAGATTGTACCTGAACCCTTGGCCTCGACCTCCAAACAACGTTTCGTTCTGCGCCGAATACACGTCAAAAACGAAAAAGTTCCCAACTCTTGGCATGTTCAATTTCGGCAATTGCACGGCGTCGATGCCGAATTTGAACCTGTCGCTGAAAATACGCACCACCGGTCCGCCCGGTAAGAAACTCATTTCTCTCAAATCTTCCGGCATAACCGACGCCGCGAGCACCAACACCGAAAACGCGTTCACCAACCCTTTGTCGTCGCAATGGTTCTCGATGAATTTCTTATACGAGATGACGTGTTTCCCAGTTTTTAACAGTGTTTTTGTCGTGCTCGTTTTCTTCGCTTTGTTTTTCTCTTTCTCTGGAACAAACACCCTCACGACTTCCGAGGCGGTCAGTTTTTTCATCCATCGCAATCTCACGACAGACGCGACCACCGGGGTGGCCACACCGAGCAACGCGTTCCGTCTCGACTCGCTCGTACCAACGAGAAACTCTCGCATGAACACGATCATCGGCGCGGTGAAGAGCGATTGCGTTATCAAGGATTCTTCTGTTCCTTCTTCTCCCGATGATGATGATGATGATGATGATGATCCTCCTCCTCCTCTGGACAAACATTTCCTCCCGGAAATTACGGAGACGACGAAACACGTCGCGCGAGGGATGTTTATTTTCTTCGTGAATTTTACATACGTCATCGGGGAGAAGAGTTCTCCCCACGAAATCTGCACACCCATCTTTATTATATGTATTCAGTCTTTTCCTCCTTCTTTGTCTTCTTCTCAAAAGAACAAAACGGAGAGCGATGAGAGAAAAAGATTATTCAACACAACACATTCATTGGGGTGTTCAGAAACGAAAAAAAACTGGTGGTGCAAAGAACTACGTTTCAGTTTAGGGTGTACAATAAAACCCTAAACAAAAAAAAGCAGGAGAAAGAAGCACAGAGAGAAAAAGCGCAGAAGAAGACAAAGAAGAAGAGAACCAAACAACAACAAAATATATGGCGAACACACGATTCGTCCCGTGGCACTCGTGGGAGGAGTGGGCGTTCGTCCGAGACGCGTTTAATTTTTTATCCTCGTCGTCGTCAAAATCGGGGTCAAATGCGTTTATTACGTCGTCGAGGAGTAGTACAAGAAGAAGAGAGGAGACTCTTTTGTGCGAAGATGAGAAGAACGCGTTGCCGTTACCATTACCAACAACCGTTGCTGATGATGGTAAAGAAGAAGACAACAACGAAGAAGAAGAAGACCAAGAAGACGAATTAAAGAACAAAAGAAGAGCGTTAGAAATAGTGCAAATGTGGAGAGTGAGAGGCCGAGTGCCCTTGGCGATCGACGCGCACGCGCAGATTGTGGAGTTGCAACTGATGGACGAAGAGGTGATGCGAGAGAAAAAGAGAAGGAGGAATGAATCAACCTTGAGACTTTCGTACGCGATGACGTTAACTCGACTGGTGAACGGTATTTGCGATCCTTCGCAAAAAGGCAAGTTTGCAATGAGCGTCCAAACGCTCGCGACGCAACTGAACGTCCCGAGAACGCTGGTAGATATTCGACACGATGCAACGCATAATCAGTTACCCTCGATACAGCGGTTAAGGAAAGCGAGCGAAGACGCGATTGGGTGGTTAGACGCGAATTATTGGGAACGGCAGAAACGGAAATTAGAACACGTCACAGAGGAGATGCGATTGGTAATTCGAGCGATGGTCGAGTGCGAAAGAGGACAAAATGTGAAAAAAAGCAAAGACGAGTCGAACAGTTCCGACGACGACGAGAGCATGTACGACAGCGAAGAGGAAATGCACGCGAAAACAGAGAAAGCGAATAAAATGAAACGGGAGAAGGAGACGAGGAAAAAAACGAAAAACAGCGCGGTTGGACGTTTGAAACGGTTGGTGCCAAGATCGAAACCAGACCGCATGTTAGTGCACGCTTTTGTTCGAGAATTATTAGACGCGAAGGAGGAGGAAATGCTTTTGATCGTTGAGAACTCTTCTTACGACAAAACGGACCCCGACGAAGACCTCGGAGAGAAGAACAACACGGACGAGATCGTTCGGGCATTTTCTAACGTCATCGACCAAATCGATTCGAGAGTCGTCGACGGATTTAGCTGCGCCATCCTAGAGTTTGGCACCGAAGAACTTCTTCACGACTTGGCGAACGACGCGCGACAGATTATAAATCCTATATTCGAGTTCGCGTGGAAACACGCGGTTTCTCGCGACGTGGCGAAAGCAACATTTATCGCCGAATGGTATCAGAGACGCGGTAATGATAGCGTTAGAGGTTCGAATACGAGCGAATACGTTCAGAATAAGTTTCAGACGTTGTTATCTTTGGACGGGGGCGGGGGCGCAATCGCCGCGGATGGAGGAGGAAGTAAGAATAAAAAGAAAAACGCAAAAACGCAAAACAACAACAAGAAGCGACAAAAAGAAGAAGAAGATACTATCGCGTGGAGAAAAGCAAAGCCAGGAGAATGGATTCCAGGAGCACCCATAGGCGCACCGATACGAGCTCTATTTCCCCCTCGCGAACTCGGCGACGAGGGCGACGACGAGAAGATTGTCCTAGAATCGGACGCGTTTACGCCGAGGAAGAAACAAAAAATGGAGCGAGAGCGCGACACGAACTTTCTTACCACAAGAAACGAAGAATTAGCTTTAGATTTAGAATACAACGATATAAACGAGGCAGAGGATACCGAGGACGATACCGAGAACGAGGACGAACAGCCGCCAAACTCTGTTCTTCTGCGAGAAGACGAGGACGAATTTGACGACGACGACGACGACAAAGATGAAGAAGAAGAACAAGAACAAGAAGAACAAGAAGAAGAAGAAGCCAAAGCTAAGGTCACCGTAAACGGCACTCGCGTCCGATTAAGCGGTCGAGAAGTCAACGGCGTCAAAGAGAGCGTCGCTTGTTTGTTATGACACAATTATATGCTCTACTCCATGGTGAGTAGTTTTAGGTACATTTTTCAATCAAAAAGCACTTAAAAAACCGACAGAAGAAGACGCGCAGAAACAGAAAAAGAAGAAGAAGAAGACACGTCGCGCGTAACAACAGGAGAAGCACTCATAACCTACCGCAAAAGAAGACGCGATATATATAAATACGTAATGAGAAACTTGCTTCCTTCGTCTCGTTCTCTCGCGCGAACGAAGACATTTTTCTCCTCCTCTTTCACCGTCCGAGAAGACGAATTCAACGACGGCGGATTCGTCGGCGGCGAAGATGAAGAATCACAACGGAGGAGGAGGAAAAGTCAACAACGTAAGACTACGAATACAATCTCCTGCGCGCCGTCTTTGGACGAAGAGCGAAAGCACGCATTCGTTTGTTTGGAAAGCGGACACGTGGTTCGCGCTCGGTGTTTTGTTGAAAATGGGAAAGAAGAAGAAGAAGAACACGATGCGAAGAAGACAAAAAGGAGGATGATTCTGTTGAAAGATACCGAGGAGGAGGAAGACGAAGAAGACGAAGAAAATAAAAGCAAATCCAAGAAGAGAAGAAGAAACGCGGTTTCCGTGGAACGACTTCCGGAGTTGCGAGCGACGTTCGTCGCGTTAGAAAGAGGCGAGTTGTTGCTCGTGAACGATAGCAGTTTTTCTTCTTCCTCGTCGTCGTCGTCGTCTTTGGACGTGGAGCGCGTGGCGGACGTTCCGAGCGGGTGCGTCTCGGCCAAGTTCTCGCCGGATGGGCAAATGTGCGCGGTGTTGACGAAAAGTGGGAAGATTCTCATCATGAACGGGGATTTTTATTTGCTAAACGAAAGAGAGAGCTGTTTAGAAGACGTGGACGAGGAAAAGGAAGAGGAAGAGGAGACGATCAAATCTGGTAAAATTACCTGGCGAAATGACGGCGAGAGTTTTTGCGTGTATTGCACGACATTGAAAGATGGGAAGAATCACTTGCGAACGTATTCAAGAGATAAGTTGGAGATATTAGGCAGAGGAGATGTTGATCACGAAGACGACGAGACTGGACCGGGTAGAATGGGCGAGAACGCCGCCATCGCGTGGCAACCGCGAGGCGCGTTGATCGCGGTTTCAGGCGTTGCGGCGAGTAGTAGTAGAAATAGCACTAATAATAACGCCGAAAAGGAAGAAGAGAAAGTCCCGTGCGTCGTATTTTACGAGAAAAACGGCTTACGGCGATCCTCCTTACTCATGCGCGGGTTTCAAGGTTCGAAGATTACGCATTTGAGTTGGTCCGTAGATTCGTTGACGTTGGCAATTTCAACGTACGACAAAGAGAAGCTCAGAAGCGCGGCGTCGATATGGACTCGCGGAAACGCCAATTGGACCTGTAAACGATGCATTGAAGATAGCTATAGCAGTAACAACGCAGATGATGGAGAGATATATGCCTCGTTGTCGAAGTATGCGGAATTTGATGCTATTCATCCAAACACGCTCCGAATCGTTTCGACAAACGGAGAGGACGAAGTCGAAGTAAACACGCAAACTTTCGTTTGGGAAGATTGCACGAGTTCTGATTTAGGCACCGCGGCAGTTATCGATGGTGAGATTCTCAAATTGACGCCGTTCTCGCGCTGCGTCGTTCCGCCGCCAATGTGCGACCATTCTCTACGGTTCCCGGCGAAAATATCAGAGGTTGCGTGGAGACCGAACGCTTTTCGTCGATCGCTCGAAAACGATGAAGAAGACGAAGTCTGTTTCGTCTCTTTACACGATGGACGATACAAAGTAGTTCGCGTTAACGGAAACGCGGAAGCCGAAGAATTGTTTGATGAACGAAATGACAAGAAATCAGTAGTCGAAGAGACGATGACGATGCCATTTAGCCTGGAGAAAAGAGATGAGTTCCGCTCGTATTGTTGGATCGGCGCGAACGCGCTCGCGTGCGTGAGTAGTACAAACGAATCCATCATTCACAAAATCGAACTGGATGATGAGTATAGTAAAATCGTAAAAGTGTCCGTGATCGAGTTGGAGAATACACGACGTGGAAGAGTTGTGACGAAACTCGCGCATTGCTGTAATGGTAATGATGATAAAGATGGACTTCTCGTGGCGTTTGTCGCCGGTGAAAAGACGCCTCTGATTTTCTCAACGTCTGATGCAAAGCAATTAAACATCGCAGCATCGACACCATCTGACGAGAACGTCATCACGCACGAGTTGCAAAAAGCAAAAGCCCTCGCGAACGGTCAAGTCGTCGCGTTGTACTCAAACGGGGATTTGTTTCTCTATCGTATTCTCGGCGGCGATGACGATAAACGTCTTCTTCTGATGAAAAACGTCGATTCCTTCGAAGCGTTTTACGAGGACGAAAATAACACGTGGGTAAAAAGTTGCGACGCAGAAGGAAGGAAACAGTATTACAAAACCGTTTCTACGCCAAACGCAATCGCGTGCGTCTCGCGAGACTCAAAACTTCGTGTCGTGCGTCTGTCTTTATCGAATAACAAATCGAGCGCCGCGGTGGTGGATCAACTTTCAAAGTCACTGGAATCGCAAGCGTTTTTCAATAACATCATCGACCCAGTCGCGGCGAGACGTAACTGGAAAGACGTCTCCGGCGACGGTAAGACACGACTTGGTGAGTTGGCGTTTGATTCTTTACACGGCAAAATGCGCGCCGCGATGCGCCCGGACGACGCCGATTTTGCAACTCCATCGTCTTCGGTCGCGGCAAACGCGGGGGCGAATTTCGCGGATATGGCCAAACGCTCTGTCGAGCGCGGTTCACGAATCGCTGCCATACCGCCTGGATCGTGTACTGTCATTTTGCAACAGCCTAGAGGAAATTTGGAAATCATATCGCCGAAAGCGCTCGTGTTGCCATCCATCGCCAAGAGCTTGAAAATGCGACATTTCAAAACCGCGTTCCGTTTGTGCTCGAAAGAGCGCGTCGATTTGAACGTTTTAATCGATTATGATTTCCCATCATCCATAGAACATCCGAACGCGGACGATTTAGTTCGAGGATTAGAAACGCCAGAACACGTGATGGAGCTGTTGGAAGCGTTGCGGGTTGGCGACGCATTCGCGGAGGATGGCGGGTACATGCGCAAGCTCTGCGCGAGCGCGTACGCAGAGTGTCCGGATCGAAAACAAATGTTGGAAGATCTTGGGGTGCAGAAAATCCGAAGAACGTGCGAAGCGATACGAACATCGATTTCGAATTTGTACATGAATGCTGGGGACGGCACATCGCGATGGTCACTCGCGATGTTGACCTCGTACGCTTGCGGCACTGGTTCGTTCTTGGACACCCACGCAGAGAGTAATAAAAAAGACAACAACGACGTGCTATCCATCAAAGCTGCCAAACGCAAAGACTTGGCGGACGCGCTAGAGATCGTTGCTGAAGTTCGAGCGTTTGAAATCAAAGATGCCTCGAACAAAGCGATGAGTACAAAAAATGTTTCGGCGTCTTCGGTTGCCGCCGCGAACGACGTCATGAATTCGGATTCCTCCGACGCGGATGAAACCGAGTTTATCGGCGCACAGTTTACAAAACAAACCGTTTCCGCGGCGCGCATGTTGAAGCACTTGCTCTTTCTCACCAATGATCGCGAGTTATTCGACGCCGCGTTATCGACCGGCGATTTAGCCGTCGCGCATCTCGTCGCCATGAATTCCCAAGCCATGGACCCGGGTGAGTTTATGCCGGAGTTGCAACACTTGCACGAAATGCGCGAGTTTGAACGCCAAGCGACGATTTCTGAGCGTCTGGAGATGTGGAAAGATGCCGCTAAGTTTTGGTTGAAAGATAAATCGCTCGAAAAAGCATCAAACGTGGCCGCAAAACACGGGTTATTTCCGTACTTGCATGAACTCTGCGAAGAAGATGAAAACGGCGACGATTTTGAAACCAAGAAAGTCATCACGAAATACCACGCTCGGTACTTGGAAAGCGTCGTAAATCGATCTGAAGACGCAGGTGTTGCGTACTTGAAGTGTGGTGATTACGAAAGCGCGTTGAGATGCTTCACCGGCGTGTCATCATCTTCATCGTCGTCGTCAAAATCTACCGGATCTGGATCGTCGTCGTGGCGTTCCGGATTTATCGTCGCCAAGGAAAAGTTAAAATTTTCCGACGAAGAGATGGTGAAACTCGCGAGCGAAACGTGTAAAAACTTGGAGCAAGCGTCGAGCGATTATGTTTCTGCGGCTATTATTGCCTTGGATTATCTCAATGACGTGGAACGCGCGGTGGCAAATTTCGCGTTGGCAAACAAATGGAGAGATGCAAAATTGACGTGCTTCGCCAAAAATCGAAGCGATGTGTTCGAAACGACTGTGTTTCCGGAGTGCGTGGTTGGCGCCACGAAACTTCTCGAGCACTTCGAAGACGTGCAAGCGCGAAGCGATAAGTACAAAGAGCGTTTGATTGGTCTGCAAGAACGACGCAAATTGTATAAGAGAACATTTGCGAGCATCGAAGAAGGGCGCACGAGGCCGAGACGCGCTACCTTGGATGGATCGGAAGATGAAGAATACGACGACATCTCTGAAATGAACTCTGAGTTTTCAAATGTCTCTGGGTATTCTTTATACGCCACCAGCACGCAATTCGGAGATGGCTCTGCCATAAGTCAACAATCTTCCTCGCGATGGTCCGCGTCCACCGTTGGCGGTCGCAGAAACAAAAAGTCCAGAAAAAACAAAAACAAAAAGAACAAGAACGGTTTGCGCGCCGGTGGACCAACGGAAGAGAGAGATTTATCTACTCACGTCATAACGGAAGTTCGCGTGAGCGAAGAAAAGTTGGAAGAATGCGCGGAAATTTGCGAAATTTTAATCGCTTCGGACAACGGTTCCGACGCGAAAGTGTTGCAAAACGCCGCCTCGATGGCGATTGAAAAGTGTAAATTAATGCGCGTCGCGGCGAGGGAAAGTTTGAAACAGTTGATCGAAGAGAAAGAAAAGGAAGAGGAATACATCGTCTTAGTCTCGTCGTCTTCAAATAACAACGTTTTACCTCCGGAACTCATGGAACGCAAACGCGAAATCGAAGCTGATTTGAAAACCATGCGAGAGAGCATGAACGCAAACGCGAAGGACGACGAAGACGTCGTTTCCTACAAATGGAGTTCCATTCGGACCTCCGCGAAGTGATGATGCATGATTGTATATCATATATATCATATAGTATATAACTGCTTTTAATAATAGTATATAGTGTAGTTATTTAGTGTGCAACACACAAGATCTCCTCTCTCTCTCTCACACAGTTTATCTCACCGCGTCCACGATAACCCGTCTCGATTTCAACTGCGACCAGATGTACCTCTTTTGATACACCGCGGTCACTGTCAGCAACGCCATGGCAAACATCCACTTGGCACCCATCAATTTTCTATCGTCGTGCTCAGGCTCTGCCGCCCACGCTAAAAACGTCGTCACATCCTTCGCCATTTGCGTTTCCGTGGCTATGGTCCCGTCGTCGTATTCCACTCCGCCGTCCACCAACATCTTCGGCATCGCGATCGCGCCTCCCGGAAAGTACGGATTATAATACAAACCATCTCTGATTTCAATCCCTGCCGGAGCATCTCTGTACCCCAACAACAGCGCAAACACGTAGTTAATCCCATCGTGTCTCGCTTTCGTGATCAAACTCAAATCCGGCGGATACGCTCCGTTGTTCGCGTACCTCGCGCCTTCCTCGTTTGCGTACGGACTCGGTAACCTATCGCTCAACTTCCCCGGTCGTTCAAACATTTCCCCGGTATCGTCCGGCCCGTCCGTGATTTCAATCTCCTCCGCCATCGTTTTCACCTCTTGCTCGGTATACGCCACGTCCACTAAGTTTCTGTAGCAGATTTGATTCAAAGAGTGACACGCCGCGCAGACTTGTTGATACACTTGGTGGCCACGTCGTATGCTCGCGTGGTCGTAGGCATCGAACAGACCGTCGTGTGGCCAGGAATATTGCGGTAAGTGTAACCCGTGCTCGGCTTCGTCTGCTGACGCGACAAATGTTGTTGATACCGCGGCTACGGATAAAGCGCTTCCTAACGCTGCGCCCGCCGCGTACCCTCTAGATGATGCTTGTGATGATGATGATGATGTCGAGGAAGCCCCCGTTTTTATGGTTCGATTGAAAAACGAGGATGCACTCGACGAGCTCAACGAGGAAGTCGAGGATTCCGCCGCCAACACACAAGATCTCGCCGCTAAAACGGCGCGCTTCGCCGCTCTGCTCAACATGATGATACCTCAATCAATTTTAAAGCGTGGTGATACAACAAGCGCGTGACTCTCTCAAGGCGCAGAAAGACGATCGATCGAAAATTTTCTTTTCTTCCTCTCCGCTTTTAATAGGGTTTGAAGCCCTAAACTTTTTTTTCCTTTATTAAACTTTTTTTTTGTGCCCTTAAAAATTCAATATAATTCAATTCGATTCGATTCAACACACTTTGTATCATCTAGAGAAGAGAAGAGAGGACTGACAAGAAAAACGAGTGTGTAAAAATGGAGAACACCAATAATACGAATGCGAATTCGAGCGAGAATAATAAAGCAATTTTGGAAAATTACCTGGACAACGAACAAAACCCGCGAATACCAGACGAGGAATTCATTTTACCGATTTCGTACGGTTCCGTCGCCTATTGGTTGGGAAAAAAAGCGGACGAGTACCACTCGCACGAGTGGACGGTTTTTGTTCGAGGGCAAAACAACATCGATTTACAAGAGGTGGTTGAATCGGTCACGTTTCAGCTGCACCCTTCGTTCGCGGAACCGAAAAGAGTTTTAACGGAACCGCCGTACGAGGTCACGGAAACCGGATGGGGCGAGTTTGAGATTGGGATCGAGATTAAATTCAGACCGGAAGTGGGCGAAGAAAAGGAGAAGTTGATGGCGAATTTGAAACTGTTCCCAGACGCGGACGAAATCGCGAAAACAGGACCACAAACGACGAAGAAACCACTCGTGGTAGAGAACAGAGAAGAACTGATTTTTCACAAACCGAGGAAGAGCTTTTGGGAGAAAGTGGTGAAGAAAAGTAAACGCGTCGTCGAGGAGGAAGAGGAGGAGGACGAGAACGAGAACGAGAACGACCACGAGGAAAGCAAGGGCAAGAAGAAGAAGACAAAGAAGAAAAAAGTGTCGTTCGCGTACGAGGAGTGCGAGGCGAAATCGAAACACGAGATGTTGTGGAAGCAAAGAGAGGCAAAGATGAGAGACGACGAGGAGTTGATGAAATTGTGGTGCGCGCAGAAAGTCACCGAGGAGAGGTGTCGAGTGTTGAAAGCGCAGCTGATGGTTTTGGAAGGGCAGTTGTTAGATTAAATAAAATATAGATTCGTAATAATGAGATACCGGTAGTAAACAGTAGTAATCAATAATCATCACTCTTTTCCGCTTTTTCTCAGTATGAATTCGCGCGTCATCGCCGCTTCCACGCACAAACCGGCGAACAAGAAGACCAAAACGGATTCGCCGCAAATCGCCGCCGCTTGCGCAAACGCCGCGAAAGATAACTCGTCGTTATTCGAAGCGACGTCCATGAAAACCTCGGCTTGACCGACGCCTCGAACTAAGCCAAACGCACCGACGACGCCGCCTTTCAGTTGGAAATCGTCGATGTTTTCCCGAACGGCGTATCTATACACGATGCCGAAGAGCGCGCACGAGAGCGCCGTCGCGCCTACGTCGGCGAATTGATTAAACGCGTTCCCGCTAAATTGCGACAAGGCTAACGGCAACGATAAGAGGACGCCACCAATGGCGGATACGGTACCAACTTTCGCGCTTTCAATCCGATCGCGATCTTTTCTTTCCCTCTTCTCTTCCTCGTTTTCTCCCCCTTTTCCTTCTCCTTCCTCTCTCAATCGCTTCGTCTCTTCCGCGATAGCGCGTAAATTTTCCTCCGCTTTTCGCATCCTCTCCTCTTGAATCTTCAACTCGTCCATCGCCGCCGATTCTGCCTCTGATTGCGCGGAAACGACTCTCTCGGTTGTTTTCTGAAACGTCTCTCGCAACTCGTTCTCGTTGCTCGTTTTCAACTTTTCGATGGCTTCCGAGGCGACTTTTTTGCTCTCCTCTTTCAACTTTTCGATTTCTTTCAACACGGACGGGTCCGAGTCGATTAAATCGGTGATTTCTTTCGGGTTGATTATGTAATCGTCGATATCTTGCACCGATTTAAATCCATCGTTGTTCTTGTTGTTGTTGTTGTTTTCGTTGTTATTATTATGATTAGTATTTCCATCCGCAGCGGCGGACTTCATCCTCGTCCTTTTCCTTCTTCTCCTCTCATCATTGTCATCGTCTGAATCGTACGACGTCGACGCTTTTAAGGAGAAAGACGATTGCCTCCTGGCACGACGACGGCAGAAAAGAGCGCTGCTCGACAAAGATGAAGACATTGAAGAAGACGACAAATTCGCCGCCTTGTGATTGTTGTTGTTGTTGTTGTTGTTGTTGTTTGCGGAAGAAAAAAAGAGGCGCCGCGTTTTTTGTGGTCGTCGTCCTTGTTGTTGTTGTTGTTGTTGGTTCATCATCGTCATCGTCACTTGTGGTCGTCCTCCTTGTTGGTGCATCGTCGTCATCGTCGTCATCATAATCGTAAAGATAGATAAAGAGTTTTAGAAGCGCTTTTTTTGTGAAAACGAAGGAATTTTTCACTCGAAACTCACCAAAATTTCTTGTGTTGAAAAATCACTTTGCAAACTACTCAAAAAGACCCTCATAAAATCATCCTCGTACACACTCATTAATATTATTCATCATGGTTCGAGGTCCGAAGAAACACTTGAAGCGCTTAAACGCGCCGAAATCGTGGATGTTGGATAAGCTGACGGGCGTTTTCGCGCCGAAGCCGGCACCGGGTACGTCGCTTTTGTTGTTCTTAGATTTCTTTTTATTACGCGTAAAATGGAATGAGCGCGAAAGAGAAAGGAGGAAAAGAGATTGTTGGCGATGATGAACGCGCGAACGATAAAGAAACGATGATGGAATTACACGCACGAAGAGTGTTTCTGCTCGAGTGTTGCGTTGCATCTCTCTCTTGGCGTTCGCACGCGCGATCTTTTCTTCTTCTTCTTCTTTTGTCGAGATGTGTTTTCCACCAAAAGCTGCAAAATGTGCGCCTTGGAAGAGCATTTTTTCTCAAAAAGGCGGCGAAGAGATGGATGTCGTCGACGAGATTCATTTGAAAGCATTTCATTCGCACGGCGGAGTGTTCATAGCGAACGAATATCGCGCGATTGATCGTTTATATCGTTCGGAAGAAGGCTGTGTGAGACGCGATGATTGCGCCGCAGATTGCGCTTGGTGGGCGCTCAAAAGCTCGTCTTTAGGACTTCTGTGTCAACACAAAGTTTCTCTTTTTAACTCCTAAAAAAAATTCAAGAAAGTAAACTGACATCTCTTCTTTATCATTCTCTTTACTGTAAAACAAATTTAGGTCCGCACAAGTCTCGCGAATGCCTCCCGTTGTGCTTGATCTTGAGAAACCGTTTGAAGTACGCGTTGAACTACAAGGAAGTCACGACGATTCTTCAACAACGCTTGGTCAAGGTTGACGGTAAAATTCGAATGGAGAAGTGCTATCCGTGCGGTATCATGGACGTTGTCGATATTGAAAAGACGGACGAACACTTCCGTTTGATGTACGACCAGAAAGGTCGATTTGTCGTGCACAGAATCACCGGTATTGAAGCGCAATACAAGTTGTGCAAGGTGATCAAGAAGAAGTTGGGCGACAAGGGCGTTCCGTGCGTGCAGTTGCACGACTCGAGAACCATCCGATACCCGGATCCTATGATCAAGGAAGGTGACTCCGTCATGGTTGACATCGCTTCCAACAAAATCACCGACTTTGTCAAGTTTGACGCTGGTGCTTTGTGCATGGTTACCGGTGGTAGAAACGCCGGTCGTGTCGGTATCGTCAACAGACGCGAAAAGCACAAGGGCTCCTTTGAAGTCGTCCACTTGACCGATGCCGCTGGCCAAAACTTTGCCACCCGATTCTCGAACGTTTTCGCCATTGGTACCGGCAACAAGCCGATGGTTTCTTTGCCGAAGGGCAAGGGTATCAAGTTGACCATCCTCGAAGAGCAAAGAAAGCAAGAAGACAACTAAATTTTACATTGTTTAAAATTTACGCGTAGTAGCTTTTTTTTAGAGGAAGTAGATGATGATACGGATCATTCATTTATATACATAGAGAGGGTGAAGAGAGGGTGAAGAGAGAGAGAGAGAGAGAGAAGTTGGAGACTGAGAATAAAGAGGAGGAGAGATGTAACAAATTAGATAGAAGAGAGAGGAGCTGTTTTTCAATTTTAACAACAAAAAAGCACATTCACTTGAATGAAAAAAATATCTCAATTCTCCTCTTCTCGTTCGTAAAAAGGCAACTTGTCTCCATTACATTAACAACAAACAACATTAAAACAACAAGAACACCTTTAATAAAAATGTTCATCGCGCATCAACAAAAGCTCATCACGACCTCCTCCTTTTCGTTCGCAACAACCCCAAAAGGTGCGACGAGAAGTCCGCATTTGAGACCGTTGGGAAACGTAACAACGACCCCATTTACGACGACTAACGCGCAAAGACGATTGATTCCGAGAAAAAAAATATATATTCCCAGTCAGCATTCTTCGTCTCATCATCTTTCCACGATGAGTACGAGAAGAAGGTTGTCTGCGGTCGCGGAAAACGAATCACCACCATTTACCGTGCTCCAATCGGAACTCTCGGATTTACAAAAAGTCTCCTCCGTTTTATACGACACAAAGTCCGCGTTAAACGAGTTCGGCATGTTAGGCCCGCAAGCCGCGACGGTGTCGCCCTCGATTTTACTACACGCGATACAAAAAGCGGAAAATTTCGATAAAGGCGCTTTGGAAGGCGCGTTGGTCTACGCGAAAGAGAAAGAAGAAGGAGAGACGATGTCGAAAGAAGCGAAGTTGGAGTTAATCATCGACAAAGCGACGGTGAATTTAGCGGCAAAGTTTGCCGCCAGAGTGGACGGAAGAGTGAGCGTAGAGGTGGACGCGAAGAAGTCGAGCGCGGAGGCCATCGTGAGCAAGACGGAACGGTTAATGAAGATGTTTCGAGAGGTGAACGTGGAGACGAATAAGCTTTTGTTCAAGATTCCAGCGACGTGGGAAGGCGTGCAAGCGATGCGACAGTTGGAAAATAAAGGCGTGCCGTGTCACGCTACCTTGTGTTATTGCTTGGAGCAAACGGCGTTGGCGGCGAAAGCCAACGCGAGCTTGATTCAGATTTATTACGCCAGAATCAACTCGTACGGGGGAAATGCCTTGGCGTTGGCGCAGGATACGAAGAGTTTCATTCAATCTGTGGCGAGCCCGAGTAAGATTTTAGCGGCTTCGATTCGATCCGCCGCAGACGCGAGGGCTATGGCTGGGTGCGATTACATTTTGTGCAACGAGCGAGTGTTGAAAGAATTGAACGCGAACGCCGCCGGCGGCGTGACGGACAACGTACGTAACGCGGCTGGGTCGAGGAACGTGGACAAATCCTTGGCGGATTCGTTCACGAAAGCGACTTTTGAAGCCGCTTTGAAAAGCTCACCGGCGAACGAGGCGATTCAACTGCAGTTGCAAAGCTACTTAGCCGCGCAAAAGCAACTGGAAACGTTTGTCGAAGAGTTTGTCGGTTTGAATTGTTAATAATTACGAAGAATATTATTAATGTGTGTTCCGTCGTTGAGAGCAACATTAGTATCGAGACTTTCTACCACCTACACTGTTGTACATGTAATATCAATTTTATATTTGAAAAAGAATCTTCTTGTTGTATCTATATACTCTTTTCGCGCGCGCTCTCTCGTCTCGTGTTTTATCTATTTTTCTTCTGGGATCTATTATTCTAATGCGATTTTCGTGCTTCCAACAGTCGCCAAGAATCGCGCCTCGCGATGTTTCTCCGATAACACACCTCCATCACCATTTTTGTGACTCTCTCCTCCTTTCATCTTCATTTTTTGCGCCGCCACAGCGGCGGACCCGTCCATTTCTGCCACGATGTTGTTTTTCTTCTTCGGCTTCTCGCCTCTCTCGTCCTCGGCGTCGCACTGCCACACTTCCACTCGTTCAATCGTCATCGTTTCGTTCTCAATGTTTGAATCTTCACATCCCCACCCTTCGTACGT
>Ga0255771_1000343_pt1 | contig 52977 bp, 51 predicted proteins | sample 011ome_19_FD_179969 | JGI IMG/M metagenome (GOLD analysis project Ga0255771, IMG submission 179969) | Coastal salt marsh microbial communities from the Groves Creek Marsh, Skidaway Island, Georgia - 011510BT metaG (version 2) | ecosystem: Environmental > Aquatic > Marine > Intertidal zone > Salt...
CAACACAGGCGGACGCCAGATGTTCGCGGGCGTTCGTGCGTCCTTCTAAACTGATAGCATTGGTGGCGGCCCTGTTGTTCGGGGCCGCCCCCATCTATGGCAACCCACAGCGCGTGGTGTCGCTGAATCTGTGTACCGATCAGCTGTTGATGTTATTGGCTGATGGGGATCAGATTGCATCCTTGTCCAAAATCGCAACCGATCCGCGCACATCCCCCATGGCCCAGCGCGCCCAAGGGTTTGCCATTAATTCTGGCGATGCCGAAGAGATTTTCATGCAGGCCCCTGATTTGGTTCTGGCGGGCACCTATACCGAACAGGGTACGGTTCAAATGCTGCGATCCTTGGGGATCACGGTTGAAATCTTTGCCCCTGAACAGAATTTTGACGATATCCGCCAAAACATCGCCCGCATGGGGCAGTTGTTGGGCCATCCACAGCGGGCCGATACAATGCTGCGCGATTTTGATGATCGTTTGGCCCAGTTAACAGACGGGATCACCCAACGCCCCCGCGCGGCGCTGTATTCTGCGAATGGTTATACCACGGGTGCGGAAACCATGGCAGGCCATATTTTATCCGCAGCAGGTTTCGACAATATCGCCACCGAAGCGGGCATCAGCTGGGGCGGCACATTGCCACTGGAAACCTTGGTCATGTTGCAACCCGATCTGGTGATCACTGGATCCACCTATCCCGGACATTCCAGATCCGAAGAAATTCTGCGCCACCCTGCCCTGACACCGCTAAAATCAATCACGCAAACGGGGGCAAAATGGGTCTGCGGCACGCCTGCCGTTTTGGATGCCGTGGCTGAATTGCAACGCGCCCACCCCGATAAAGGAGCCAAGTAATGCGGTTATTCCCGATCCTATCGATCCTGCTGGCGCTGCTGTTTGCCGCATCGCTGCTGGTGGGTCATACAACGGCCAGTATCAGTGACAGCCTATCTGCGCTGATGACGGGTGATGGCCCCTTGGGCACCGTGATGCAGGACATCCGCCTGCCCCGTGCGATTTTGGCCGTTCTGGTCGGGGGCACATTGGGATTGGCGGGTGCCGCCATGCAGGGATATTTGCGCAACCCCTTGGCCGAACCCGGATTGATTGGGATTTCAGGCGCGGCATCCTTGGGCGCGGTGATAGCGCTGCAAACGGGGTTTGCGGGTCTGTTTTGGCTGGCGCTGCCCATGTCGGCCTTGGGCATGTCGGTGCTGGCGGTTCTGGGCATTTTGGCCTTGGCGGGCCGTCAGGGCCGATCGCTAAGCTTGATTTTAGCAGGCATCGCCATCAGCGCATTGTCGGGGGCGATGACATCGCTGGTGTTGAACCTGTCGCCCAACCCATATGCCACAGCGGAAATTGTGTTTTGGATGATGGGATCGCTGTCGGACCGTTCCTTTGACCATGTGTGGATTGCGCTGCCGTTTTGTATCATTGGCGGTGCGATGGTATTGTCACTTGGCCCTGCGCTGAATGCGCTGTCCTTGGGCGAAGATACCGCCGCGACAATGGGCATCCATCTGGCCCGTACCCGTTTGATTTTGGTCATAGGCGTAGCCGCCATGATCGGGGCCACAACAGCGGTTGCAGGGGCGGTTGGATTTGTCGGCTTGGTCATTCCCCATATCCTGCGCAGATGGGTTCAGGCACGGCCGTCGACATTGATGTGGGCCTCGGCGCTTGGGGGGGCGGTGATGATATTGGCCGCGGATTTATTGGTTCGATTGATCCTGCCCGACCGCGATTTGAAACTGGGTGTTGTGATGGCCATTTTGGGCGCGCCCCTGTTTTTACATCTGATTTATAAAACACGGGCGGATATGTCATGACATTGCTAAGCATCGAAAACCTGTCAGTCCTGCGCGGGCAATGTCCAGTGGTTGATCGTGTTAGCCTAAGCGTGCAGGCGGGCGAATTGATCGGATTGATCGGCCCCAATGGTGCGGGCAAAACCACACTGATGCGGGCAGCGCTGGGATTGGTGGCACATTCTGGACAATCTTCACTGACCCAAATCCCTGCGGCCGAACGGGCCAAACAGGCCGCATGGATCCCACAGATGCGCGAAATCGCATGGGGGCTAAGTGTGCGCGATGTGGTTGGCCTGGGCCGCAGCCCCTATGGCCCCGTGCGCCGCGATGACCCGAAAACACAGTCCGCATTGGACCAATTGGGATTGACCAACTTTGCCGATCGCACCGCCATTCACCTGTCAGGCGGCGAACAAGCGCGGGTTTTAATCGCACGTGCCTTGGCCCAAGACACGCCCATCATCATGGCAGATGAACCCACGGCCAGCTTGGATCCAGCCAGCCAGTTAACGACGCTGCAAATCTTTGCCGATTTGGCGGCACAGGGGCACGGCATTATTGCATCGCTGCATGATTTGGGCTTGGCGGCACGGTACTGCCATAAATTGGCCCTGTTGCACCACGGTCGATTGGTGGCCTTTGGCCCGCCCGCCAGCGTCCTTACGCCGGAAAATTTGCGCGACGTCTTTATGATTGATGCCCATTTTGAACGAACCGACCAAGGGGTGATTTTTCAACCGCTTAACGTCATCGCCCCGAACGCAGAGAAAGGCGCACCATGATCGAAACCGTTTCAAACGCCCTAAACACGGGCGGCCCTGCGCTATGGGCCATATTTGTTCTGTCAATTGTATTGGCCGCGGTGGGTATGTGGAAACTATCTCACTTTATACGCTTGGGAATATGGCAACGCAGATCGGCACAGGCCATCGCCGCAACGGGCAAAGCGCCACAAACAGGCAACCCAACGGACATACGATCCGTCGTGTTGATCCGCACGATTGCGGCCATTGAACATCCCAACTATTCCCATGACATGGCGAAAGAGGAATGCACCCGCATCGCAAACCAACAACTGCACGCCGCGCGGCAGGGGTTGCGATTGATTGATTTGATCGTCACCATTGCGCCGCTGATCGGATTGCTGGGCACCGTTTTGGGCATGATCGACGCGTTCCAAGCCCTGCAAGACAGCGGCGCCCAAGCCGACCCCGCCGCATTGGCCGGCGGCATATGGGAAGCCCTGTTGACAACCGCCGCCGGCATGGCCGTTGCGATCCCCGCATCTGTGTTGCTAAGCTGGTTTGACAGCATCATTGCCAATGTTCAGGCCGACATCGAAGATATGGCAACACGTCTGTTTTTAGAGCAGCGATAACATGATCACCCTGCCCCGCACCCCCATCAGAAAACGCCCCAGCTTAACACCCATGATTGATGTGGTGTTTTTGTTGCTGGTGTTTTTTATGCTGGCGGCGCGGTTTGGCACGGATGTGGTGATTGATCTGACCACGTCTGGCACCACCAGCCCCGCGACAGATTACCAAGGCCCGCCGCGGCTGGTCACATTGCTGGGCCAAGGACGCGTGCAGTTAAACGGGTTTGACATCACCTTGGACGACTTGGGCGATGCCTTGGGCCCGCTTATGACATCACCCAGCGATGCCGTAATCGTGCAAACCGCCGACAGGGCCACAACGCAGGATGTGGTGGATACGATCACAGCATTGCAACCCTATGGGATAGACAGCTTGGTTTTGGTGGGGCGGTGACATGCAGTTCAAATCCGCCCCCACCAGACCAACACGCGAAAATATTGTACCCATGATCAACGTGGTATTTTTACTGCTGATCTTTTTCCTGATAACATCCACCTTGGCGCCCAGACCCGATCGCCCGATCACCCGTCCCACCGTGGGTCAATCCGACCGCGCGCACGAACGGGCCAGTGATCCGAATTATGTATTTGTGCCGGCCGATGGTGGCTTGATCTATCTGGGTGCTGACAACGATAAAGCTTGGACCAGACTTGCAGCCAACGCGCCCAGCCCCATAATCATTGAGGCCGACCAAGCCCTGCCCGCACACGCATTGGTTGGCATTCTGTCACGTCTGGAACAAATGGGACTTGGACCTGTTCAAATGGTCATTGATCCGACCACGGTCCCTGACACATGAAACTGATAGACTGGATCATATTTGGCGCTCTGGCGCTGGGTGCGCATGTGGCCGTGGTCCTTTGGACCTATGCGCCACAGGGGGGCGATACCGGATCGGGCGGCGCACAGGGGGCTGATCGTATTACGGTCACAGCAGCCAGCGCACAAACGACCCAGATGATCGAGACATGGACACAGCCCCCCGAGGTCATGGATCAAACACCATCACAAACCCTGCCAACACCACAGTCAGACCAAATGTTGACCGCCCAGGTCACGCAACGCGCCACAGACGTTCCCTTGGTGACACAAGCTGCCCCAATGTTCATTGAAACCGTGGCAGATGAAATCATACCCAACACACCTGCCCCCTTGATGGCGCCGCCCGTGATAGACCCAGCCATTGCACAGATCGCGGTCCTGCCGAACCGCCCCGCGCATTCCAGTGCGGCCCCACGCAACGATCAGCTGACACCAACATCTGATGCCCAACCACCCAGACGCGCAACCCAGCCCCAACGCGCACCTATGGGCGTGTCGCAACCCGCGCTGGATACAGCCACCGCGCAGCTGAGTGTAACAACCAATACCCCCCCCATCCCCAAAACACGGCCCCAACCGCGGCCCAACAGCCTGCCGCAAATTGCCCAATCCGCCAAAGGGCGCGGAACCAGCGCGGTTGCCGGTACCGCGCCCAAGTCAAAATCAGTTGCGCCCAATCACAGCAGCGCCAAGATTAAATCAGACACGGCCACATGGGCCGCGCAAATTCACAATGCGATCGAGCGCAAGAAATTTTACCCCAAGGGAACCCGCGCCCGTGGGCGTGTGATGTTGCAGGTATCTGTCGCACCCAATGGACGGCTGTTGAACGCATCTGTGACGAAATCGTCGGGATATGGCGTGCTTGATCGTGCCGCGCTGATGGCTGTGAAACGCGCCCGATTCCCGCAGGCGCCAGAATCGCTGCAACAGCCCCAATATATTTTTCGAATCCCAATCAAGTTGGGCGCACATTAAATCACCCGCCCATTGATGACAGTTTCGTGACTGATTGCGCAGACTGCATAGCAGACAATCAACGGACAAATGGCTTGCACCTTTTGCGCGAAAAAAAATGCCGCAACAATCCATATTCACGATTTTTGCCTAAATTTCAGAATTTTTATTAATTAAAACCATGCGCTTGCTGCATAGCGGCATTGTCAAACTGATTATTGTGCAATCGCAGCATAAGGTTCATATTAGGTTCAACAGCGCAAGAAACGACGATGAATGATAGCGCTAAACCGAAATGCTAAAGGAATGATGAAATGGCATACGCAGTATCGACACAAGCAACAACCGCAACATTGGTTGCCCGTCTAGCACATGTTTTGGCCCAAGTGGCTGACCGTATGGAACGCCGCCGCGTTTACAAACAAACAGTCGCCGAACTAAGCGGCCTAAGCGGACGTGAATTGGCAGACCTAGGAATTGGTCGTTCGCAAATTCGTGCGATCGCACTTGAGGCAGCTGGCCTGAAATAAGAATTGCGTGACGAGCGTCTCCTCCCTTGCTCGTCCACATAGGTGATCAAACTTTCTCCTCCCTTAGAATGATCACCGAATACTTGGGCCTCTGGCCCGCCACAACGCAGGTACCTCCTCCCGCCTGCTGTGAAAAAAAACGGCGACGCGCTCCTCCCTGCGTCGCCGTTTTTTTGTTTCAAGCTAGTGAAGCGTGGCCGAGTGAACGGTGGCCTTGCGCCGCAACCGTCCGCCACGGCGGCGTGGCGGCAGTGGCTCAGACTTTGCTGCCTGTTTTACAAAATCATAGAAATAATTGCCTGCGTCAGAAATGACCGGTTGATTATCCATTCCATCCAAGGCCTGCTGTGCCGCCATCCGCGGACAGATGCTGATTGGCAATGCAAATACCCATTCTAAAAATCCTGCCTGGGCTGCGGAATAGGACTGACCCGCTGTATTTGGAAATGAATTTAGCGATTTCAGGATTGCGACGGCTGTCATAGCGCACCCCCAATCACCAGTGTTGATGAATGATAAAACATTTCAATATCCTTACGCCACACCCCGTGGCTTGGGACGGCACATAGAATCAGAGAGATCAGGAAACCCAACCTGCCCAATCCCACCCACCGTAGGTTGACAATATACCAAGGCTGGTTTCCGGACTCGGGGTGGATGGCACTTGCCGCGATGTACAACCTTCCCAATCATTGATCAGTGGTTTGTAGATCTTCCACCCTCACCGTTGCGGGGGCAGTGCCGGGGTTACACCGGCTTCCCAATTCTCTTGCATAGCAAGCACCTTGATAGGGTCAGACTACAAGATATTGTAGACCAATCAATCAAAAAAACGACAAAGTGTGCACTGGATCAGAAATTAAAATGGAATGTCGTCCGCACCTGTGATGAATTTGGCCACCACCTTTTTCACGCCCGCTTTGTCAAAGGCGATTTCCAGTTTGTCACCTTCGGTGGCGATCACGGCGCCGTATCCGAATTTCTGATGAAACACGCGATCGCCCAAACCAAACACGGGCACAGCCGTTGCGTCGATCGTCATCGTGCGTGTTTCACGCGCTTGGCTGATTGGGCGATTTGCCGATTGCGCCTGCATACGCCGCCATCCAGGTGAATTATAAACATTCGCGCTGGCCGCTTGATCGTGCAAGGATGATTGCATACCTGCCGCACCAAATCCGCCACCATATAAACCAGGCGGTGTTAAAACGTCGACATGATCTTCGGGCAATTCATCGATAAACCGCGATGGCAGCGATGATTGCCATTGTCCGAACACCCGACGATTGCCAGCAAAGGAAATCGTGCAAATCTGTTCTGCCCGCGTAATACCCACATAGGCAAGGCGGCGTTCTTCCTCTAACCCTTTGACACCGCTTTCATCCATCGATCGTTGGGACGGGAACAACCCGTCTTCCCATCCAGGCAGGAATACAACAGGAAATTCCAAACCCTTGGCGGCGTGCAGGGTCATGATCGATACCTTTTCCCCGCCGTCATCGGTTTCATTATCCATGACCAAACTGACATGTTCCAAAAACCCTTGCAGGTTTTCGAAATTCTCTAACGCCTTGACCAATTCTTTCAGGTTTTCCAACCGGCCGGGTGCCTCGGGCGTTTTGTCGTTTTGCCACATGGTGGTATAGCCGCTTTCATCCAAGATAATTTCGGCCAATTCCATATGGGTGACATCCGCATCCCCCGCCATCCGGCCCCAGCGATCAATCCCATCAATTAGGGTTTTCAATTCGCCCGCGCCCTTGCCTGTGATGCCCTTGTCCGTCAACAAAATCCGTGCGCCATCAATCAATGATACACCATTCGTACGTGCGCAGGCTTGGATTTTTTGCTGTGCTTTGTCGCCCAAACCGCGTTTTGGTGTGTTCACAATCCGTTCAAAGGCCAGATCATCATCAGGGCTGACCACCACGCGGAAATAGGCCATGGCATCACGAATTTCCATGCGTTCGTAAAACCGCGGCCCCCCGATCACACGATAGGGCAAACCGATGGTCAAAAACCGATCCTCAAATGCACGCATTTGGTGGCTGGCACGGACCAAGATGGCCATTTGGTCCAAACCAAAGGGTGCCAGTCCGCGGGTACCGCGTTGCATTGATTCGACCTCTTCGCCAATCCAACGCGCCTCTTCTTCGCCGTCCCAATGGCCGATCAAGCGTACCTTTTCGCCGCTGTCCAGATCGGTCCACAATTCTTTGCCCAGACGGTTGGAATTGCCAGAAATAACACCGCCAGCCGCGGCCAGAATATGCGGGGTTGAACGATAGTTTTGTTCCAATCGAACAACAACAGCCCCCGGGAAATCGGTTTCAAAGCGTAAAATATTGCCCACCTCGGCCCCGCGCCAGCCGTAAATGGACTGATCATCATCGCCAACGCAACAAATGTTTTTATGCGCACCCGCCAACAGTCGCAGCCACAAATATTGGGCGACGTTGGTATCTTGGTATTCGTCCACCAAAATATATTTGAACCAACGCTGATATTGGTCCAGCACGTCTGCGTGATTTTGAAAAATTGTCACAACATGCAGCAGCAAATCCCCAAAATCGACCGCATTCAATTCGCGCAGACGGGTTTGGTATTGATCATAAATTTCGGTACCACGATTATTGAATGCCGATGCTTCGGCGCTGGGAACCTTGGATGGAATCCATGCACGGTTTTTCCAGTGATCAATGATGCCCGCCAATTGACGCGCAGGCCAGCGTTTTTCATCGATGTTATTGGCCTGCAATAACTGTTTGATCAACCGGATCTGATCGTCGGTGTCCAAAATGGTGAAATTGCTTTTCAACCCGACCAATTCGGCGTGGCGACGCAGCAATTTGACACAGATCGAATGGAATGTGCCCATCCATGGCATGCCCTCGACCGTTTGGCCCAACATTCTGGCAACGCGGTTTTTCATTTCCCGCGCGGCTTTGTTGGTAAATGTGACCGACAGGATTTCATTGGGCCGCGCGCGCCCTTGCGCCAGTAAATGCACAATGCGCGATGTCAGCGCCTTGGTTTTACCGGTTCCAGCACCAGCCAGCATTAAAACGGGACCATCCAATGCCTCAACGGCTTGCCGTTGCGCAGGGTTCAAATCATCCAGATAGGGCGCAGGCCGCGCAGCCATTGCACGCGCAGACAGGCTGGCCCCTTCGAAAGCATCATTTTCATCATACTGTGTCATGTGCTGACATTACCCAAACTAAGTTCCATTGAAAAGACATGTTCCGCAAATGTTCCAAGGGTTTTTTTATGCTAGCGCTGACATCGAAAAACATCGTTCCGATTCTTGGGCAATTTACGTCATACAATGTGACCTATCAAAATCATGCCCCCCAGCGCCCACCACTGAACAAAGTACGAAAGCTGCGGAAATGGTGCGATTTGCGCAACAAAAATAAGGGAAGCACCCATCCGCTATGCATTTTTGTGATCACAAAATATGATAACAATTTCAGCCGCCATTTGTTACAGAAATATTACAAATACACGTTGACAGACATCGCTCTGCATTGCAGCATCCGCATAAAAATCGGACCTTAATCAAAAATGGTCAATATATATGACCATTCCACGACAGGAAAACGCCATGCCAGAGTTCCAGAAAATATTGGTCGCCAACCGCGGTGAAATCGCCATCCGTATCATGCGGGCCGCAAATGAAATGGGCAAGAAAACCGTTGCCGTTTTCGCAGAAGAAGACAAGCTGAGCTTGCACCGGTTCAAAGCAGACGAAGCCTATCGCATTGGCGCAGGGCTGGGACCCGTGGCCGCCTATCTGTCAATTGACGAAATCATCCGCGTGGCGCGCGAATGCGGGGCCGATGCAATTCACCCTGGCTATGGCCTGTTGTCGGAAAATCCCGATTTTGTGGATGCCTGCGTGGCCAATGGCATTACCTTTATCGGGCCCAAGGCAGATACAATGCGCGCCCTAGGTGACAAAGCATCCGCACGCAAAGTGGCAATCGCCGCGGGCGTTCCCGTCATCCCCGCGACCGAGGTCTTAGGCGATGACATGGATGCCATCCGCGCCGAGGCCAGCGAAATCGGGTTTCCATTGATGCTGAAAGCGTCATGGGGTGGCGGCGGTCGTGGCATGCGTCCGATCAACAACGCAGAAGAGCTGGAAGACAAAGTCCTAGAGGGCCGCCGCGAAGCCGAGGCCGCATTCGGCAATGGCGAAGGGTATCTGGAAAAAATGATCATCCGCGCCCGCCACGTCGAGGTGCAGATTTTGGGCGACAAACACGGCGAAATTTATCACCTGTGGGAACGCGATTGTTCCGTGCAACGCCGCAACCAGAAAGTCGTCGAACGCGCCCCTGCCCCCTATCTGACCCAAGAGCAGCGCGAATCCCTGTGCGATCTGGGTCGCCGTATCTGTGCGCATGTGAATTATGAATGCGCCGGTACGGTTGAATTCTTGATGGATATGGACAGCAGTGAATTTTATTTCATCGAAGTAAACCCCCGCGTCCAAGTGGAACATACCGTGACCGAAGAAGTCACCGGCATCGATATTGTGCAGGCCCAAATCCTGATTGCCGAGGGCAAAACCATCGCCGAGGCCACAGGCAAAGCATCGCAGGCCGATATCGTCCTGAACGGTCATGCCCTGCAAACCCGCGTCACGACCGAGGATCCGCAAAATAATTTCATTCCCGACTATGGCCGCATTACGGCCTATCGTTCGGCCACGGGCATGGGCATTCGTTTGGATGGTGGCACCGCCTATTCCGGTGGGGTTATCACACGATATTACGACAGTTTGCTGGTCAAAGTGACTGCTTGGGCACAAACACCAGAAAAGGCGATTTCGCGGATGGATCGTGCGCTGCGCGAATTTCGGATCCGTGGGGTGGCAACAAATATCGCGTTTGTCGAAAACCTGTTGAAACATCCAACATTTTTGTCGAACGAATATACCACCAAATTCATCGACGAAACGCCCGGATTGTTCCAATTCAAAAAACGCCGGGACCGCGGGACCAAGGTATTGACCTATATCGCCGATATCACCGTCAATGGTCACCCCGAAACCACCGACCGTCCTGCGCCTGCGGCCGATCTGCGCGATCCCAAACCGCCCGTGCATGGTGATCAACTGGCCTATGGCACGCGCAACCTGCTGGAACAAAAGGGCCCGCAAGCCGTTGCCGACTGGATGCTGAAACAGCGTCAATTGTTGATCACCGATACCACCATGCGCGATGGTCACCAGTCGCTGTTGGCCACCCGCATGCGGTCGATTGACATGATCAAGGTGGCCCCTGCCTATGCTGCAAACCTGCCGGAATTGTTTTCGGTGGAATGCTGGGGTGGTGCGACCTTTGACGTGGCCTATCGGTTTTTGCAGGAATGCCCTTGGCAGCGTCTGCGCGACCTACGCGCGGCGATGCCAAACGTGATGACCCAAATGCTGCTGCGCGCATCAAACGGTGTGGGCTATACCAACTATCCCGATAATGTCGTGCAATCTTTCGTGGCTGAGGCCGCCAAAGGCATCGATGTGTTCCGCGTGTTCGACAGCCTGAACTGGGTCGAAAACATGCGCGTCGCTATGGATGCGGTGATCGAGGCGGACAAAGTCTGCGAAGGCACTATTTGCTACACCGGCGATATTTTGAACCCCGATCGGGCGAAATATGACCTGAATTACTATGTCAAAATGGGCCGTGATCTGCGCGATGCAGGCGCACATGTTTTGGGCCTGAAAGACATGGCTGGCCTGCTGAAACCCGCCGCCGCTCGGGTGCTGGTCAAAGCGCTAAAGGAAGAGGTTGGCCTGCCCATCCATTTCCATACACATGACACATCAGGCATTGCGGCATCGACCATTCTGGCCGCCGCTGACGCAGGTGTGGATGCAGTTGATGTGGCAATGGATGCCTTTGCTGGATCAACATCGCAGCCGTGTTTGGGATCCGTGGTCGAGGCATTGCGCCACACCGATCGTGACACAGGCCTAAATATTGAAAAAGTACGCGAAATCAGTGACTACTGGGAACAAGTTCGCGCACATTATGCCGCATTCGAAAGCGGCACATCCGCCCCCGCATCAGAGGTTTACCTGCATGAAATGCCCGGCGGTCAGTTCACAAACCTCAAAGCGCAGGCACGTTCCATGGGGTTAGAAGAGCGCTGGCACGAGGTTGCGCAAACCTATGCGGATGTGAACCAAATGTTTGGTGATATTGTCAAGGTGACCCCATCGTCCAAGGTGGTGGGTGACATGGCATTGATGATGGTAGCGCAGGGATTGAAACGTGCAGACGTGGAAAACCCTGAAACGGATGTCGCATTCCCTGATAGCGTCGTTGATATGATGCGCGGTAATTTGGGCCAACCCCATGGCGGTTTCCCCAAAGCCATCGTTGCCAAAATATTAAAAGGAGAAGCGCCCAACACAGACCGCCCTGGCGCGCACCTGTCCCCAGTTGATTTGGAAAAAACCCGGGCCGATTTATCACACCAGCTAGAAGGTGTCTCCATCGACGATGAGGATTTGAACGGCTATCTGATGTATCCCAAGGTGTTCTTGGATTACATGGGCCGCCACCGCGCCTATGGCCCTGTGCGGACCCTGCCCACGAAAACATTTTTCTATGGCATGGAACCGGGCGATGAAATCAGTGTGGAAATTGATCCCGGCAAAACATTGGAAATTCGTCTGCAAGCGGTTGGTGAAACGACCGAGGATGGCGATGTGAAAGTGTTCTTTGAACTTAATGGTCAGCCGCGGGTGATCCGCGTGCCGAACCGTTTGGTCAAATCGCAAACCGCGGCCAAACCCAAGGCAGAACAGGGCAACCTGAACCACATCGGCGCCCCGATGCCGGGTGTCATTGCATCAACCGCGGTCAGCGTGGGCCAGCAGGTGCATGCCGGTGATTTGTTGCTGACGATTGAGGCGATGAAAATGGAAACCGGCCTGCATGCCGAACGCGACGCGGTGGTCAAAGCCGTCTATGTCGCCCCTGGTGCGCAGATTGATGCCAAAGATTTGCTAATCGAATTGGAATAAATCAAACCAACGGATCGGGCCAAATCCAAGAAACCGAATTGGCCCATCCCCACCCCACCAAGGATCAACGCGATGCCACATGCCGATTTGAAATATAGCGCAGATTTGAATATCGACCCCACCGCCATTTTGCGCGGTATTGAACAGGTCATTCAATCCGTAGATCCGTCATCCGGCATCTGCAAAGGGCGCGCCTATCCTGCGCAGATATTTCATCACACGCATATTTTGATCAATGTCAGCCTGCTGCCCAAACCCCATCGGGATGCTGAATTTACCCAAAACCTGTTGGGAAAACTGGAACGCCAGATCAAATCGCACATAACCCAAAACTGCCAATTTTCGTTGGCAGTGCTCTATAGCGATGATGGCTATATTACGGGTGCCTATACCCCCCAGACGTGAAACTGAAAAAAAATCAAATTTCGTTATTTTTGCTCTTGCAGGCGGGTGCAGATATTACTAAACACCGCTTACCCAAGGACGCGGGTGTAGCTCAGGGGTAGAGCGTTACCTTGCCAAGGTAAATGTCGTGAGTTCGAATCTCATCACCCGCTCCAAAATTTCCAAATAAACCTAAATAACCCTACGACGATCAGATATGGTCGCGGCGGTTTATTGATACCGCCGCCGAACGCGTATCAGTTGCGCACAACGGTGCCAGCACCGGACAACAGATGTGACACATGGGTTGCGATTGCCGTGTCTTGTGCACCAGTTCCGGTCAAATCACAGATCGTGATTGCACTGTCAGAAACCCGCCCAATATGATGACCTGCTGCAATATCGCCCAACTCAATTGCCTGTTCGGCAGAATATAGTTTTTGCTGCTCTGCTGCCTCTAATTCGCCGGACACTAGACATTGGCGAATACTGTCACAAACGTATAAATCTGCACCGACCAACACATGTGGATCCAACTCGGTTTTGCCAGTTTGGTCGGACCCCATGGCCGTTATATGCAAACCCGGATGCAGCCAGTCCGCCTGAATGATCGGTGTTTTCGCAGGCGTTGTCGTCACCACCAATTGCGACGATTCGACGATCTCTTGTGCATGATGACAGGCCTGTGCATCGATGCCCAAGCTTTGGGATAAATCCATCGCACATTTCTGGGCCTTGCCAAAATCGCGCCCCCAAACCAGCACCTTGTCAAAGGGGCGTACCAGATGTGCTGCCTGTATTTGCAACCGTGCTTGCAGACCTGCCCCAATCACACCTGCAGTTGTGACCTGTGCCGGCGCTAAATGGCGTGCGGCAACAGCGCCTGCCGCTGCGGTTCGAATATCGGTCAAATAACCATTATCTAAAAATACCGCCTGCACCATTCCCGTTGTCGCAGACAGTAAAACCATCAAGCCGTTTAAGCTGGGCAACCCCAAGGATGGATTATTGAAAAACCCAGGGCTGATTTTAATCGCAAAGCCGTCAAAGCCCGGGATATACGCGGTTTTCACGTCAACTTCGCCATGCACATCGGGCAGATCCATGCTTAGGATATCGGGCATCACCACGCTGCCGGACGCCAAGGCAACAAAGGCCCGTTCAATCACATCGACCAGCTGCAAATCCAAACCGACAGCGGCATGTAATTCCGCTTGGGTATAAATTCGGATGTTATTGTCCATAGGGTTTGCCTTTCAGTATTTTCGTACCCAAAGTCACATCATGCCCCATGATGACTTTGGAAAATAAGTCCATATCCAAATTGCGGCCAGTGATTATGGTCGCAACTGGTCCCAGTTGCGGGACAACTTTGCCCGCCAAGAGCGCTGCAATACCGACCACACAGGCGCCTTCGGCGATAATGCGATCTTCGAAATATAGCACCTGCAATGCGTCGCGGATTTCCTCTTCGCTGACCAAAACGATATCATCCAGCAGGTCACGGCACATCGGATAGGATAATACGTTGTCCAATCCAATGCCGCCGCCCAAACTGTCAGCTAGGCTTGCGACCTCTTCGACTTCGACAGGATGGCCGGCTTGGATCGATGCATGCATGGCGGCACCACGATCCATGGAAATGCCGATCACACGGATGTTTGGATTAATCGATTTCGCTGCCAACGCCACGCCAGCGGCCAAACCACCCCCAGATAGGGGCACCAATATCGTGGCCAGATTTGGCACACGTTCCACCATTTCTAATCCGATTGTGCCCTGCCCCGCGATCACATTGGGATCATCAAAGGGGGAAATTTCAACAAAACCTTGGTCACGGGCCAATTCTTGACTGGCACGCAACGCGTCATCTTGGCTGGTGCCGCAGATGCGCACCTCGGCCCCAAGGGCGCGAATGCCGTCAATTTTTGCTTGGGGCACCAGATTGGACATACAAATCACGGCCCGAATGCCGCGCTGTGCCGCCGCATAGGCCACACCGCGCCCATGATTGCCCGTCGAACAACAGGTCACACCCGTCACATCATGGGGCAAACTGGCAACAGCGTTATAGGCCCCGCGCAATTTAAATGCGCCAATGGGCTGCATGTTTTCTAACTTTAGGTAAAATTCAGCACCAAAGCGCGCAGCAAGATAGGGCGACGGTATCATTGGCGTCGCGTCCGCGATCCCTGCAATGCGTGCCCGGGCTGCGAAAACATCTGACAAAGTTAGCTGCATAAGGCGCCCTTTCTTTTGCGTCTGACCAATCCCAGCCTAATGCACAGCCTGCCCAAAGGAAAACAGAATTGGGACATATGACACACTATTCGCGACACATGGATGTTTCAAAACTAACCTGAAATCAGTTCGGACATCGTGTCGATCATGTCCGACACGGCCTGCTGTAATTGGGTTATGAACAATTGCGCTGCCTTGGACTGTGTCGCATAGCCGGGTGTCAGTATTGAAACACTGTTGGAAATTTTCGGCGTAAAGCGACGAAAGATTAATTTGTTTTGATCAGGGGATTGCAGCAGATAGCTATAGGCCGTCACCATATCGCACACCATCGCGCATTGTCCTGCGGCGACAAACTGCAAACCAGGCAGAAAGGTGCGCAGTTCAATGCGCTTATTAAAATGGCAACCAGCATCGCGAAACGCCGCCTCGGTCTGAACGGCGGTTCTGTGTTGGTCGAACAAAACCGCCATGGGCCGCCCCTCAAGGTCATGGGGGGTAATATGATCCAAGCGTGACAATGGATCGTCTGAACGCAGAACACACAGGCATTCCACATCATAATCAATTTGATGGATCGACGCGCGCGGCTGGGGGGTTTCAGAAAATCCAACATCATATTGCTGTGATGCAATCAAATCTTCGATCATGTCGGATGAACGCATAATCAGGGATACCTGAAAATCAGACCGGTCATGCAAAAATTTTGACATGATCTGGGGTAAAAATATGCTGGACGCCGCCGGATGGCAGGCCACCTGCAATTTACCCGACTGTAACCGCCCAATGCGTTCCAACGTCCGTTCAGCGCGTTCAACTCTGGACAGTATTTCTTCGCATTCCTCAAGGAAAAAATGGGCCTCTGGTGTTGGGCTTAGCTTGCCCTGTAGCCGGGTAAACAGTTGAAACCCCAGCTGATCCTCAAGGGTTTGGATCATGGTTGAAACAGCTGGCTGGGTGCGCCCAACGGCACGCGCGGCTTGGGAAATTGATCCTGATCGCATGACCTCACGAAATGTGGCCAATTGCCGAAAAGACAAATGCATGGGTATAAACCAAATTTATGATGTTACAGATATAATTAAATTGATTTTATGCAAAATGTCCAGTCAGATAGCACCGTTGGCGCAACCGAGACGAGAACACGCAAGCATGGACAGATTTGCAAGCTATATACTGACGGCATTGATTTGCATCGTGGCGTTAGGACAATTTGTACAAGTTATCACACGTTATGTTTTACAAGTCCCTGTCATGGGACTGGAAGAGACAATGCTATACCCTACGCTATGGCTGTATATCTTGGGGTCGGTGAATGCGTCACGCGAAAACACGCACATCCGCGCGAATGTGTTGGAAATCTTTGTGAAATCTGAACGCGGCACAGTGATTTTGGCGATCGTTGGCGAAGTGATCAGCCTGATCGTAGGGCTATGGTTGCTGTCATGGGCATGGGATTATACCCGCTATGCATGGCGTGTCTGGCGCGAAAGCCCGACACTGTATATCCCAACCTTTTATTCCGATGTGGCATTGGTCTTGGGGATCGCTTGCATGATGCTTTATACCACTGTGCATTTGCTGAACCATGTTAAATCCCTACGCGGCGGAGCCCAGTCATGATTGAAATCGCACTTATTGCTATTGCTATTTTGGTGATCACTTTGACGCTGGGCGTCCCGCTGCCCTATTGTTTCGGTGCGGCGCTGATGGTGATGTATTTCATCGGTGACGTCACGATGAAGGGTATGATGCTGTGGGGATTCCAGCAAATGGGCAACCCCGTATTGCTGGCCATTCCGCTGTTTGTTCTGGCGGGCACCGTTATGTCCGAAAGCGGGATCGCCGCATCGCTATTGCGGTTTGTAAATGCCTTTATCGGTCATGTACGCGGTGGTTTGGGCGTTGTGGCAGCTGTGTCCTGCGCCGTGATTGGTGCGATTTCGGGATCGGGTTTGACCGGCATTGCCGCCATTGGTCCCCTGTTGATTCCCGAAATGGAAAAACGCGGCTATCCGCGAGAATATGCAACAGCGCTGATCGCCAATTCATCGATCTTGGGCCTGTTGATCCCGCCATCCGTGACCATGATCGTCTATGGATGGGTCACAGACACATCCATTTTGGCCTGTTTTTTGGCAACACTGGGCCCTGGATTGCTGATCATGGTGGCGTTTTCGGTCATCAATCTGGTCATGTCGCGCAAATTTGATCTGATCCTAGATGAAAAACCCAACCTATCTGAACTTAGCAGCGAAGTGGCCAAGCGCGGCATCCATGCCTTTCCTGCATTGTTAATGCCTGTGATCATTTTGGGCGGCATTTATGGCGGTGTCATGACCCCGACCGAGGCGGCCGCCGTGGCCGTAATCTATGCCATTCCTGTGGGTTTTTTGATCTACAAAGGGCTGCGGTGGCAAAATTTCCTATCTGCCAGCAAAGAGGCCGCAACCGCCGTGGGCGCGATCATGATGATGATCCTGTTTTCCATGATCCTAAGCCAGATGTTTGTCTACGAAAGCATCCCACAGCAATTGGTTCAGGGCATTTTTGCCATTACCGAAAACAAGGTGTTGTTGCTGATTTTGATCAACATCCTGCTGTTTTTGGTGGGCATGGTTGTCAATGATGTCACGGCCATCATTCTGATTGCGCCGCTTCTGTTGCCGCTGATGCAGGCCATTGGGGTCAGCCCCGTGCAATTCGCCGCCATCATGGGTGTCAACACGGCGATGGGCGGTGTGACCCCACCCTATGCGTCGATCCTGTATCTGGGTGCGCGGATCGGTCAGGTCAAAGTGACCAAAGTGATCCCACCAGCCATGAAATTGATTTTATTCGGATATGTCCCCGTGGTGTTTTTAACATCGCTTTGGCCCGACCTATCCCTGTTTTTGCCGCGTCTGTTTGGATACAACGTGGCGCCCTAATCCCGCATGAATCTGTCACACAACAAGGAGGACCAAAAATGAAACATGCTCTACTAACGACCGCAACAGCGGCACTTATGGCACTGGGCAGCTATGCCAGCGCGCTTGACCTGAAAATGAGTCACGTTCGCCCCCAAGGTGCAACCATCGACACTGAATTACGCGCCTTTTCCGCGGCCGTGTCCGAGGCAACCGGCGGTGATGTAAACATCAACATTTTCCCGGCATCAGCACTGGGCGATTATACAACCGTGCAAGAACGCATCAGTGTGGGCGCAATTGATATGGCAACGCAACCTGCCGCGACAGCAGCCGATCGCCGCATGCAGATCAGTTCATTCCCCTATATGGCGGGCAACTGGGATCAGGCGCGTGCCGTTTATGGCCCCGGTGGTGTTGTGCGCAATGTCATGGCTGACCTATACGCAAAACAAGACATCACCATGCTGGCCGCCTATCCCGTGTATTTCGGCGGTATCGCGTTGAATGTGGAAAACGCAAATCCAGGCTCGGTCGAACCAAACGGCATCAAGGTGCGCGTCCCTGGTATCAAAAGTTTCCAGCTGACCGGTCAGGCCTTGGGCTATATCCCATCCCCCATCCCATTTTCCGAGGCCTTCACAGCCGTGCAAACTGGAGTTGTTGATGGTGTCATCGGATCAGGGGCCGAAGGGTATTACGCATCGTTCCGCGATGTGACCAAAACCTATATCCCTGCAAACACGCATTTCGAAGTGTGGTACATGATCATTTCCAACAGCAGCCTTGCCGAGTTGTCCGCCGAAGATCAGGCCGCATTGAAAGCAAACGCAGCCGCCTTTGAAGCCACCCGTTGGGAAGTGGCAGAAGCAGATCAGGGCCGCAATGAACAGCGTTTGGTGGATGAATTGGGCGCCACTGTTGCCCAGCTGACCGATGCTGATTTGGCCGCAATGGCTGCCAAGGCCCGCGCCGAAGTTTGGCCCGCCGTCCTAGAAGACGTGGGCGCAGATTGGGGTCAAGCGATCCTTGATCAGGTTGCAGCGGCTGCAAATTGATCTAAATCGTTAAAAAATGCAGGGGGGCTGACCCGCGCCCCTGCACCTTAGCCGAGGTCACACATGGAAACTGATTATGCAATAATCGGCGGCGGCGTTGTTGGGCTGTCCGTCGCTTGGGGACTGTTACGCGCCGGTAAAACCGTAACGGTTATTGATGGCGACGACGGGTCATTTCGGGCCAGTCGCGGCAACTTTGGTTTGGTGTGGGTTCAATCCAAGGGCATGAACCAGCCCCGTTATGCGAAATGGTCACAACAATCTGCCGCCCTTTGGGCCGAATTTGCCCAAGAACTGGGTCACAACACGGGTCAGGATGTTCCGCTGGAACAACGTGGCGGATATGATCTGCACTTTTCCGAAGAAAGCCTGCAAAAAACAGTCGATGATTACGAAGTGTTGAAAGCAAAACTTGGCGGTGATTACCCATACGAAGTTTTGGGCCACAATGCCCTGCGCAAAGAGGAACCGCACATTGGCCCCAAAGTGGTCGGCGCAATTTTGCACCACCAAGACGGGCATGCAAACCCATTGAAACTATTGATGGCCTTGGCCGCCGATCTGCGACGTATGGGCGGACGATTGGTCAATGGCAAAACCGTATCAGACATTCAAAAACCAGACGTCTTTGACATCACTTGCAGCGATGGTACGCGCATTTCCGCGGCCAAGGTCATTTTGGCCGCAGGTCTGGGTGCCGCCACATTGGGCCCAAAACTGGGGTTTAAGGCCCCCATTCGGCCCCAGCGCGGTCAGGTTTTGATTACCGAAAAACTGCCCAAGCTGATCAACCGCCCATCCCTGATTGCGCGCCAAGTCGACGAAGGCGGCATACAAATTGGCGCCACCAACGAAGAGGTGGGCCACAATGACCGCGTCACGCAAAGCGGGCTGTCAGGCTTGGCCGCCGACGCCATTGCCGCCTATCCCGCATTGGCCAAGGCGCAGCTGGTGCGATCTTGGGGCGCGCTGCGTGTTTTATCGCCCGACGGCCTGCCCATTTACCAAGAAAGCCAAGACATGCCCGGCGCGTTTTTGGTGACCTGTCACAGCGGCATCACCTTGGCCGCCGCGCATGCCCGACTGTTGCCGCAGTGGCTGGAAAAATCCGAAAACGCCCCTAACCTTGAGGTATTCAGTGAAGACCGATTTAACCTTTCGTAACCTGTCACCGCGCGACTGTGTTCCCGTGCAGTTTGATGACGTGACCTATGATTTGCCATTGGGCGAAAATCTGGCGGCGGCATTGTTGTCGGTGGGGGTAACATCGTTTCGCAATACCCCTGTGTCAAACAGCCCGCGGGGGCCATTTTGTATGATGGGCGCCTGTTTTGATTGCCAAGTGTCGATTGACGGTGTCATTACACAGGCCTGCATGACCCAAGTTGCAGAAAACATGGTGATCCGCCGTCCAAATTATGAGGCTTGGGATGACCTATGATGTGATTGTCATTGGGGCCGGCCCCGCCGGACTGACGGCCGCCACGCAGGCGGCGCAGGCGGGATTACAGGTTGCCATACTGGACGAACAACCAAATGCAGGGGGGCAAATTTACCGCGATGTCGACCGAGCATCCCAAAACCGTGGTGATATTTTGGGCCGCGATTTTGCCCATGGCCTGACATTAACGCAGGAATTGGCCAACAGCACCGTGACCCATCTGCGCGGCGCAGTGGTTTGGTCGATCGAAAACGAATATGACGTCCTATACACCCAAAATGGTCGCGCGCAGCGGATCAGTGCCCGTTACATCATCCTAGCCACCGGCGCCATCGAACGCCCCATGCCGATCACAGGCTGGACATTACCGGGGGTAATGACCGCGGGGGCTGGGCAAATATTGTTGAAACAATCTGGCATGGTTGCGCAAAATGCGGTTTTGGTTGGAACTGGTCCACTGCTGTATTTGCTGGCCACACAAATGATCCGCGCGGGAACGCCACCGCAGGCAATGATCGAAACACAAACCACCCGCGATTTCATCCAACCCCTGTCCCATTATTTGGGTGCGCTGCGCGGCTGGCCCTATCTGGCCAAAGGGCTGGGTATGCTGTGGGCGATTAAACGCGCGGGCGTGCCACGCTATACCGGCGCGCACGACATTGAAATTACGGGTGACACCCATGCCACGGGCATCACATTCCGCGCAGGTCGAACCGTGCATAGGCTAGATTGTCAGACCGTCTATCTGCATCACGGTGTGGTGCCGAATACGCAGATTGCGCGATCACTGGACATTCCCCATGTGTGGGATGAAACCCAAGGCTGTTTTGCCCCCGAACGCGATGATTGGGGCCAAACACAGCGCGATGGTATTTTCATCGCAGGCGACAGCGCGGGGATCGGCGGCGCCAAAGTTGCGGAAATCATGGGCCAGTTATGCGCCCTGAAAATCGCCCAGCTGTCGGGACAGCATACCCCAGAACAACTGACCCGCCAAGCTGATCCACTGTTGCGACAGTTGGCCCGCGAACGGGCGGCACGGCCATTTCTGGATCGCGCCTATCCGCCCTATGCCCCTGCCCTGTTGCCCGCAGATGACACGATCATTTGTCGGTGCGAAGAGGTCACGGCCGGCAAAATACGCGATTACGCGCGCATGGGCTGTCTAGGCCCAAACCAGGCCAAGGCCTTTGGCCGCGCAGGGATGGGACCATGCCAGGGACGATATTGCGGGCTAACCGTGACGCAGATACTGGCCCAAGAAAACAACCAAACCCCAGATGACACCGGATATTACCGCATCCGCCCGCCCCTAAAACCGGTCACATTGGGGGAATTGGCGTTGATGGACACAGATCCCGAATAGAACAAAGGATAAAAACATGATTGAACGGATGGAAACCAGCCAACGGATGAGCAAGATCGTCAAACATAATGGCGTGGTCTATCTGTGTGGTCAGGTGGGCAGTGGCGAAAGCGTCACGGAACAAACCCAAGATTGCCTAAAACGGATCGAAACCCTGCTGGAACAGGCAGGATCGGGGCCGCAGCATATTTTGCAGGCCGTTGTGTGGCTGTCTGACATGGTCCATTTCGACGAAATGAACGCCGTTTGGGATGCCTGGGTTCCCGATGGGCATGCGCCCGCACGCGCCTGCGGCGAGGCCAAACTGGCCCGCGATGTGTTAAAGGTTGAAATCATCATTACCGCCGCCTGCCCGCAATAGGTCCGCAGCCCCGATTTGCAGGCCTTGTGCATCTGGACAATTCAGGGCATGACTGTTGCATAACAACAAAATTGTACCCCACATGCCCCAACCTGATGACAGCCCCCGAGGATTGGCCTTTGCCGTGACCGCCTATGTGTTATGGGGGGGATTGCCCCTGTATATGAAGGCATTGTCCCATGTCCCCGCATCCGAAGTGGTCGCCCACCGTGTGTTGTGGTCGGTTCCTGTCGCGGCATTGATCCTGATCGTGCTGCGCCGCACCGGTGATTTGATCCAAGCCCTGCGTCAGCCGCGCATTTTGGGCATGGCGGCCCTGACGGCGGGTTTGATTTCGGTCAATTGGCTGACCTATGTCTATGCGATTGCCACCGATCAGGCATTGGATGCGGCCTTGGGGTATTATATCAATCCGCTGTTCAGCATCGTATTGGGCTTTGTTATTCTGGGCGAACGCCTGCGGCCTGCACAATGGGTGTCGATCGCCTTTGCATTACTGGCGGTGGTGATATTAACCTATGAACTGGGCAAACTGCCCTGGATTGCGCTGGTTTTAACCGTGACATGGGGGTTTTATGCACTGTTCAAAAAATCCCTGCCCATCGGCCCGAACCAAGGTTTTTTGCTAGAGGTTTTGATCCTTAGCCCCTTTGCCATTGGTTATGTCGCCTATCTGTCGTGGACGGGGCAAAACAGCTTTGCATCGCTGTCATGGGGTACTACGTGGCTGTTGGTGGGCTCTGGCGCGATTACCGCGATTCCGCTGATTATCTATGCCAATGGGGCAAAGCTGCTGTCACTGACCACAATCGCGATGCTGCAATATATCGCGCCTACGTTTATTTTTGTAACTGCGCTGTTCATATTCAACGAACCCTTTGGCTGGGAAAAACAGGTGGCGTTTCCGTTAATTTGGGCCGCATTGGCAATTTATTCGGGCAATCTGCTGTGGCGGCGACGTGCCGCTAAGCGGGTTTGAACCCAAGGGTCAACTGATCGTCGTCATGCAAAATCAGCGGGCGTTTCATCACCGCAGGATGCGCACGAATGATCTGTTCTGGGGTTTGGGCGCGGTCCGCATCGGTCAGGTCGCGCCATGTTTTTGAGGACCGATTAACAATAGAATCACCAAATTGCGCAATCGCACGCGCCAAGATCGCATCCTCTAACGGGTCTTGGCGCACATCAACAAGCGTGGCATTTGGATAATGTTTCTTGGCTTTGCGGCATGTATCGCAGTTTTTCAGCCCAAAAATTTGCATATTTACACCTATTTCATGAATTCCGCGTTTTTTATAGCGATTGCCCTTGCTTTTTCCAGTGCGAAAACCACACTATAGGCGTGACCACCGATATTAAGACCCCTCCGACTTCTATTAAGACGGACGTAGTAATGCCGTTGTATCATGGGCCTCGCATTTCAGAGGTGACTAATAGAAGGAGACACGGGACATGCCTACAGGCACCGTGAAATGGTTTAACACAACCAAAGGTTTTGGATTTATTGCACCTGATGATGGCGGCAAAGACGTTTTCGTTCACATTTCAGCTGTTGAACGTTCTGGGCTACAAGGCCTAAACGAAAATCAAAAAGTAAACTACGAAGTACGTGATGGTCGTGATGGCCGTGTAATGGCATCTGACATCAGCGCCGTTTAATTACGCATTTTGCAATTTCTGCGCCTCTTGACCGGCTAGCTGGATAAGATCGCGCATATAGGGTTTTTCGAGATCCACATCACGCGTGGCCGCATATAGGCCGCGCGTGATTTTGTTTTGGGTCAGTGGGCGCGTGATATAATCGGAATGATATTTCACCTCGCGGACAACCCAATCTGGCAGTACGGTAACCCCACGGTTCGATGCCACCAGCAGCAAAATAACAGCCGTTAATTCCACCTGTCGCACATGGGCTGGTTCCACCTTGGCAGGGATCAGCAATTGGTTAAACAAATCCAACCGACTGCGATCAACGGGATAGGTGATCAATGTTTCGCCGCGGAAATCTTCGGCCTCGATATATGTTTTTTGGGCCAAGGCATGCTGGGACGACGCCACAAAAACCGGCGCATAGTCGAACAGATGGGTAAAGGTCACACCAGCCAGATTTTCAGGATCCGAGGATACGACCAGATCCACATCCTCTTTTTGCAGTGCAGGCAGCGCGTCAAAGGCCAATCCGGGACGAATATCAACATCGACATCAGGCCATAATTTACGAAACTGTTCCAAGACCGGAAACAGCCATTCAAAACAGGCGTGGCATTCGATCGCAATATGCAGCCTGCCCGATCGTCCACTGCGTAATTCGCTAAATTCATGTTGTAACGCATCAATTTCGGGCAACACACGTTCGGCCAGCCGCAAAAACCGCAGGCCTGCCGCGGACAGACGCAGCGGTTTTGAACGCCGCACAAACAATTCAACGCCTGTTTGTTCCTCAAGGCTTTTGATCTGATGGCTAAGCGCGGATTGGGTAATGTTCAAAGTATCAGCCGCGCGGGCAACACCGCCAGTTTCATGTATAGCTTTTACCGTCCGTAGATGACGCAGCTCGATGTGCATTTTCATATCAAACTCATAAAGATGTTTAGTTTTATGAATTTGCTTCATTTCAATCGCTATGGCAAGCTGTAATTAAGTCATAAGGATTATATCAGATGCCCACGCCTAAAATTTCATTCGAATTTTTCCCACCACAAACCTTTGAAGCCTCGTTCAGGCTTTGGAATACTGTACAGACCCTGTCACCGCTAAGCCCTGAATTCGTGTCTGTTACCTATGGTGCGGGGGGCACCACGCGCGACCTGACGCACGAAGCGGTCAGCGTATTGCACCGCGAAACAGGATTAAACGTGGCCGCGCATTTGACCTGCGTGGATGCCACGAAACAAGAAACACTGGACATCGCCAAATCCTATCACCAGGCAGGCGTGACCAGCATTGTGGCCCTGCGTGGCGATGCCCCCAAGGGTCAGGCCAATTTTGTTCCACATTCAGATGGGTTTGCAGATTCTGTTGAATTGATCCAAGCGCTGGCAGATCTGGATCTGTTTACACTTCGCGTAGGTGCATATCCTGAAAAACACCCCGAAGCTGCGGATCAAGACCAAGACATTGCATGGCTGAAACGCAAATTGGACGCAGGCGCGACCGAGGCAATAACGCAGTTTTTCTTTGATGTTGAGGATTTTTTAAGGTTCCGTGATAAATGCGCAGCTGCGGGTATTCACAAAAAAATCCTTCCAGGCATTTTACCGATTGAAAATTGGGCGGGCGTACAACGCTTTGCCGCGCGCTGTGGCGCCAAAATCCCTACATGGTTGGCCGAAGCATTCGACAAAGCCACGCGTGACAACCGCTGTGATTTATTGGCAACCGCTGTCTGTTCGGAATTATGCAGTGACCTGATCGATCACGGCGTTGAGGATTTGCATTTCTACACCCTCAACCGCCCAGAACTGACCCGCGATGTGTGCTATGCCTTGGGCTGCACGCCCAAGCTCGCACTTGATCACGTTGCATAATATTAGGGGGCCGCGCGCCCCCTAGTTTATGGCCACATGCGTTTGAAAATGTTATTTTTATGTAAAATCAAATGCGAAAACGCCCCTGCGACATGCAGCGCGATCAGGGCCAAAAATGCAAATTTCATGACCTCATGCGCTTGGGCGGCATTCTGGTTGACGCTAAACCAAGCAACAATACCCGAAATCGGCATCAAGATACCCAGCGCATAGGTGCCCATATGAACCAATCCAGACAGTTTTTTGGTTAGGTCCGATCCCTGATGGGGATAGTCTGGGACACCCGTGGTTTGGCGCACATAAAATCGATAAACGCTCAGCAATAAAATCGCGATGCCCCCCGCAACATGCCCCGCCACAAGCGGATCAAAGGATACGGCCATTCCATCTATCACCTTGTCAAAGGCTGCTTTGATAGATTCATGGAAAATGAACTGGGCTGCAAACAGCACCACTAGAGCCCAATGCAGCGTGATTTGTGTTTTTGAATATTTTGTCATTTGATCCTCGTCCTGACGGATATTATGTCCCCTATTCTACGCGGCACAGGTGGAAATCCGTCGCCAAAACAGTTGTCCGACACAAAATATTTGTCATGCGCGATGCGGTCACGACCACCTATTTTAACGCACGGGCCAAAAATGCTTGCGTTGCGGGTTCTTGGGCGTGTTCAAAAATCGCCTCTGGCGGGCCCTCTTCTAATATCTTGCCACCTTGTAGGAAACACACTTTATCCGCGGCTTGACGTGCAAATCCCATTTCATGGGTTGCCAAAACCATCGTCATACCCTGCGATTTTAGGGTCAATAAAACATCCAAAACCTCGCCTACCAACTGGGGATCCAGCGCGGATGTGATTTCATCAAACAACATTACCTCGGGCTGCATGGCAAGCGCGCGCACAATGGCCACGCGCTGTTGTTGCCCGCCTGACAGTTGGTCAGGGTATTGGCGCATCCGATCAGCCAGGCCAAAGGTTTCAAACAGATGTTCCACCTCGGCTTGGATGTCTTTGTTTGATTTGCCCCACACACGTTTTGGGGCAAGCATTGCGTTGTCCAAGGCGGTCATATGGGGAAATAAGTTATAGCTTTGAAACACCATACCGATACGCGCACGCACCGATTGTGGGTCGATACCGGGGACTGAAATATCGTCCCCGTCCAACAAAATCTCTCCGTCTTCGATGGGTTCAAGCAGGTTGATGCACCGCAATAACGTGGATTTACCACCCCCCGATGCGCCGATCAAACAGACCGTTTGCCCATCATGCACGTCCAAATCAATCCCGTTGCAAACGGCCGTTTCGCCAAAATACTTTGTGATGTTTTTTAACTGTAACTTGGGTTTCATCGCCGTTCCCGCATTTGTCGTGCCATTAGATAATCTGCATAACGCGTGGCGGGTATCGTGATCACCAAGAAAATGATGGCTGCACCGACATAGGGTGTAAAATTGGCCAACAGCGATTTGAACACGCCCGCCTGTCTGAAAATTTCGACAGGACCAATAAAGCTAAGCAGCGACACATCCTTTTGTAGGGCGATCAGCATGTTCATCTGGCTTGGCACCACATTGCGCACCGCTTGCGGCAAGATCACATCGCGCATGACCTGCCGTTCACTTAGCCCCAATGACAGCGCGGCGGCGCGTTGACTGTGATGCACGCTGTCGATGCCCGATCTGAAAATTTCGGCCACATAGGCAGAATACGTCAATATCAGTGCGACTGATCCCCACAGATAGGGCGAATTCCACGGCCGCGGCAGCCCCAACCCAGGGATACCAAATCCGATCAAGTAAACAGTCAAGACAACAGGCACACCGCGAAAGACATCCGTAAACGCCGCCCCCAAAATCCGCAGTGGGAACATCGCAGGCGATTTCGCATTCCGCGCCAGCGCAATCAGCAGCCCCAGCACCGCAATCGCCGGTGCAGACCACGCGAAAATCATAATATTGACAACGAATGCGTCCAGCAATTTGGGAAAGGTTTTTTGCAATACCTCCCAATTGAAAAAGCTCTTTTGGACTTTATCCCAGCCAGGTGTCATCGGGACAAAAACATATAAACACAAGATTGCCACGGCTGTGCTGACCGTGGCAATTGTTATAGATTTGCGGCGCTGATGGCGTTCATACATCTGCCGCCGCGTCATAGGTTTTGATGACGGTTTGGTCATATTATTGGATCAATGGAACCCCGGTTGTATCCTGCAACCACTGTGCCTCAATTTTAGCCAGTGTGCCATTTTCGCCCAATGCATCTAGCGCTTGGTCGACACATTCTTTCAACGGATTGCCCTCTTCCATCAGCATGCCAAACTGGTCAGGGTTATCTCCAGAGTCGGGTGCGAATTGGCCGATCACTTTGGATCCCTCGATCATAACCGCACTTAGGAACAGCGCGGTTGGCAAATCAAACAGTGCCCCATCAATCTGATTGGCGGACAGTGCTGCATTGACATCAGCATTATCACCATACAGCAACGGCGCCTTGGTTGGTTGCACGACTTTGTCCAATTTCGGCACGGCAGTTGTTGATCCAACCGCCCCCCACTGAAGCGATTTCAGCGCCGCCATCGTCGCAGGTGTATCCACCGCACCGGGTCCGACCAAAACTGCCATGGGTGCTGTGTAATACGGTTTTGAAAAATCAACCACTTGATCGCGCTCTGGCGTGATTGAATATTGTTGGATATTAACATCAAAATTCTTTGCGCCGGGCTGGATCGCCTCGTCGAAAGACGAACGCACCCAAACCACGTCACCCTGATCAAAGCCCATTTCTTGCGCCACGGCATAGGCCACCGCAGCCTCAAAACCCTGACCGCTTTCTGGTGCGTCATCCATGACCCATGGGTAATAGGCCGGATTGCCGGTCGCAATCGTCAATTTACCGTCGGTCAGCGTTTTGCCAGTGGCACAGGTATCGGCATAGGCCGTTGTTGCAAGCACAGTCAATGCCAGACATGTTGTCGAAAATAGCTTCATGATATTACACCCTGTTTTAATTTTTCACTGAACGATATGACGCGCATCGGCCACAAGTCCAGACTTAATATAACCGTTTTGTGACCTATGACGTTGTTCCGCCAATCGCTGACGTTAATTCAGCCGCCGCATACATTACGTGCTGCGCCAAATCCGCTGCATTTTCCATGCTCAGCCGACTGACGGGGCCGGATACGGATATCCCTGCAACAACTTCACGATTATAATCAAAAACAGGCGCCGCAATACATCGCATGCCTAGGTTTTTTTCTTCGTTATCCAACGCGTATCCAGCTGATCTGATGTTTGCCAGATCCTGTATTATACCCTCGACAGTGGTGATTGTATGGGGGGTGTAGCGTGTCAATGTCATATCCCGCAACAATCTTGCCTGTAGGGTTGTCTCGATATTTGCCAGCAACGCCTTGCCAATTCCCGACGCATGCATTTGCGACAATGTTCCAGGCGGGAAAAAGGCGCGAATGCTTTCGTGGGTTTCCACTTGGCTTAGAAACAAAACCATACCTTCACGTTCAACGCCTAAGTTGGCTGTTTCACCGGTAATTTCCATCAAGCGCCGCATCACAGGCCTAGCGCGATCAACCAAACTGGTTCGCCGCAAAAACCGTGACCCAATCACAAAGGCGCGTGGACCAATATGCCAAACCTGTTCAGCGGGATCAAATTCCACCAACCCCTGCCCCTGCAATGTAATCAATATGCGATAAACCGTTGCCGGCGATTGGCCCGTTTCCTCGGCCAATACGGTTAACGGCTTGCCCTGCTCTTCGCTAAGATAGGCAAAGACATTCAATGCACGATCAAGCGATTTGATCGTATTTTGTTCGGTTTTATCAACCCACCCCCGCGGACGGCCACGCGCACGACGGGGGTGTTTTTGGGGTGAATCTGACGGGTCCATAGCAACACATTTCGATTAAGTGAAAAACAATTTCATAATATGAAAAATATAAGTATCTGACAAGATTATATTTTTTATAAAATCCCACCAATCCTGCAAAATTCTAAAAATATATCCAGTCCGGCACTTTCGCCGTATTGTGTCTGTATTACACAGGAGACGACCAATGAGCTTTCAAAATCCAGTTTTCATTCCGGGACCCACCAACATTCCAGAACAGCTGCGCAAAGCATGCGATATGCCAACCATCGATCACCGTTCGCCGTTGTTTGGGCAAATTTTGCACCCAGCGCGCGCCGCTGTGAAACAAATTTTGAAATCCCAAACAGCCGAGGTATTTATATTCCCTTCCTCAGGCACAGGCGGCTGGGAAACCGCCTTGACCAACACACTGTCGGCAGGTGACAAAGTGTTGGTTGCGCGCAACGGGATGTTCAGCCATCGCTGGATCGATATGTGCCAGCGCCACGGCTTGGACGTTACCATCGTAGATACCGCATGGGGCCACGGCATTCCAGCAGATCGTTACCACGACATTTTGGCGGCTGATACAGGTCATGAAATCAAAGCTGTGCTTGCGACACACAACGAAACCGCAACAGGTGTATTGTCAGATATTTCCGCCGTGCGCCGCGCAATGGATGATGCAGATCACCCCGCATTGTTGTTTGTCGATGGCGTTTCCTCAATCGCGTCGGTTGATTTTCGGTTTGATGACTGGGGCGTGGATGTGGCCGTTACTGGGTCGCAAAAAGGGTTCATGCTGCCCGCGGGCCTTGCCATTGTTGGGTTCAGCCCCAAAGCAATCGCAGCAACCAAAACCGCAAAATTACCGCGCACATTTTTTGACATTCACGACATGGCCAAAAGCTATGATAACAACGCCTATCCCTATACCCCTGCGGTTGGATTGATGAATGGATTGAACCAGTCCTGCAAAATGCTGCTGGACGAAGGCATGGACAATGTCTTTGCCCGTCACAATCGCATCGCCAGCGGCGTACGCGCGGCGGTGCGGGCCTGGGGGCTGGACCTATGTGCAGCGGATCCATCGGTTTATTCAGACACAGTCAGCGCAATTCGCACGCCTGACGGGTTCAACGCCACCGATATTGTGACGCTTGCGGCGGAAAAATACGGCGTGGCATTTGGCGTAGGCCTCGGCGATGTCGCGGGCAAAGTATTCCGCATCGGCCATTTGGGCAGTTTGACCGATGTCATGGCCCTATCCGGCATTGCGACCGCTGAAATGTGTATGGTCGATCTGGGCCTAAACATCAGCCTAGGATCGGGCGTGGCCGCGGCGCAAGAGTATTACCGCACCACGAACAGCAAACTTGAACACAAGGATGCCGCATGATGAAAGACGCAACCTTTGAAATCCCAACCTATCAGGACATGTTGGACGCCCATGAACGGATCAAACCGATCATTCGCGAAACGCCTGTGCGCACGTCGGATTATTTGAATGAACTGACAGGGGCGACATTGTTTTTCAAATGCGAAAATTTCCAAGAACCGGGCGCATTCAAAGTGCGCGGTGCCACGAATGCCGTGTTTGGATTGACAGACGAGCAGGCAAAATTGGGCGTGGCCACCCATTCGTCGGGCAACCATGCGTCCTGCCTGTCCTATGCTGCAATGCGTCGCGGAATCCCGTGCAACGTCGTCATGCCCCACACCGCCCCCCAAGCGAAAAAAGACACAGTGCGCCGTTATGGCGGGATCATCACCGAATGCGAACCGTCAACCACATCGCGTGAGGCCACATTCGCACAGGTACAACAGCAAACGGGCGGCGATTTTGTGCATCCCTATAACGACCCGCGGGTGATTGCCGGCCAAGGTACCTGTTCCAAGGAATTCATGGAACAAACCGGCGGCTTGGATATGGTCGTGGCCCCAATCGGCGGCGGTGGAATGGTGTCAGGCACCTGTCTGACCCTGTCCACGCTGGCCCCCGAAACAAAAATTATTGCCGCAGAACCTGAACAGGCCGATGACGCCTATCGCAGTTTCAAAGCGGGCTATATCATCGCAGACGATGCCCCCAAAACCATCGCCGATGGCCTGTTGGTCCCGTTGAAAGAACGGACATGGCATTTCGTGTCAAACCACGTCAGCGAAATTTACACAGCCAGTGATGCGGAAATTATCGATGCCATGAAACTGAGCTGGAAACACCTGCGCATGGTGATTGAACCATCCTCGGCGGTGCCCTTGGCGATCGTTTTGAAAAACCCCCAAGCGTTTCAGGGAAAGCGCGTCGGCTTGATTATTACCGGCGGCAATGTGGATTTGGACAAATTACCGTGGCTAACAGCTGCGTAAGCAAAGGATATATACAATGAAAGACGTACAAAATTTTGACGAATACGAAGTTGGCTTTGACATCCCCGCCAAACCCGGCATGGACGAAAGTGACATCCAAACCCCGTGCTTGGTCTTGGACCTAGATGCGCTAGAGCGGAACATCAAAAAAATGGGGGATTATGCAGCGGCCCATGGCATGCGTCACCGCGTTCACGGCAAGATGCATAAATCCGTTGATATTGCCAAGCTACAGGAAACCTTGGGCGGGGCTTGTGGTGTTTGTTGCCAAAAGGTATCCGAAGCAGAAGTATTCGCCCGCGGTGGGATCCGCGATGTGTTGGTATCTAACCAAGTGCGCGAGCCTGCCAAAATTGACCGTCTGGCACGCCTGCCAAAACTGGGCGCACGCGCAATCGTGTGTGTAGATGATATCGCCAATGTGGCCGAACTGTCCGATGCGGCCCAGCGCCATGGCACCGTTATCGAATGTTTGGTCGAAATCGACTGTGGCGCAGGGCGCTGTGGCGTGACCACCACCCCCGCCGTTGTTGAAATTGCCCAAGCGATTGACGCGGCCGAGGGTTTAAAATTTGCAGGCATTCAAGCATACCAAGGCGCGATGCAGCACATGGACAGCTATGAAGACCGCAAAGCGAAAATTGACGCAGCCGTCGCCATGGTCAAGGATGCGGTTGACACATTGAAAACCCATGGGATCGCGTGCGACATCGTTGGCGGTGGTGGGACCGGTTCTTACTACTTTGAATCAAATTCCGGCGTTTACAACGAACTGCAATGTGGATCCTATGCCTTTATGGATGCAGACTATGGCCGCATTCTGGACAAAGATGGCAAGCGCATTGACCAAGGTGAATGGGAAAACGCCATGTTCATTCTGACCACCGTCATGAGCCACGCCAAAGCCGACAAAGCAATCGTCGATGCAGGCCTAAAGGTGCAGTCAGTCGACAGCGGTTTGCCGTTTATTTACGGGCGCGATGATGTTGAATATATCAAATGTTCCGATGAACATGGTGTCGTGATGGACAGCCAAGGCGTGTTAAAGGTCAATGACAAATTGAAACTGGTCCCCGGGCATTGCGACCCGACCGCAAACGTTCACGATTGGTACGTTGGTGTGCGCAATGGAACGGTCGAAACGGTCTGGCCAGTGTCCGCACGCGGTCGCGCATATTAATCCCAAATTTCAAGACTGGCAGGTCCCTAGTGTGCCTGCCAATAATACAAACAGGAGGATGCGATGTTTATCGTTCCAGAACGATCAATCGCTGAATTGATGACGCGTGCCGATGCCTTTGACGCGGTCGAACAGGTCTTTGCCGCAATGGCGGCGCAAAACGCATATAATTTCCCCGTCATTCGCGAAGCGATCGGACACCAAGATGCATTATATGGATTTAAGGGGGGATTTGACCAAGCCGGTTTGACCTTGGGCCTAAAGGCGGGTGGATATTGGCCACATAACTTGGAAAAACGGGGCTTGATCAATCACCAATCAACCGTGTTTTTGTTTGATCCGGACACGGGCATGCCCACCGCGATGGTCGGTGGCAATCTGTTGACGGCGCTACGCACAGCGGCCGCATCATCCGTGTCGATCAAACACTTGGCGCGATCAGATGCCAAAGTTTTGGGCATGATCGGCGCAGGTCATCAGGCCACATTTCAGCTGCGCGCCGCACTGGAACAGCGCAATTTTGACAAGGTAATAGGCTGGAATTACCACCCCGAAATGCTACCCAATATCGCAAAGGTCGCCCAAGAGGCTGGCGTTGCGTTCCAAGAGGCCAGCCTAGAGGATATGCGTCAAGCCGATGTCATCATTTCCATCACATCCGCCTTTGCCCCATCCTTGATGCGCGCTCATGTCAGCGCAGGCTGTCATATTGCCTGTATGGGAACCGACACCAAGGGCAAGCAAGAATTGGACCCAGCCATTCTGGCCGATGCCCGCGTATTTACAGATGAAATCGCCCAATCCATCACCATAGGCGAGGCACAGCATGCCATCGGATCGGGATTGATACAACAAAGCGACATTACCGAAGTTGGCGCCGTTATAAATGGCACGCATCCGGGACGACAGTCAGATCAGGACATTACCATTTTTGATGGAACAGGCGTTGGGCTGCAGGACCTTGCCGTTGCATCCAAGGTCGTAGAGCTTGCCAAATCCAAAGGCTTGGCCATCGAAGTTGATTTCTAGGTTCAGATCGGTTCAGTCAGATAATGTAAAAGGGCGCTGCAATCTGCGGCGCCCTTTCATAATAATCCAGCTAACGAAATTATCAGCTATACAAACCGGCGCTACGCGCCCGCAATCGCAACAGCGCCAAAACCGTATCAATGGTTGGCGTTGCAATCCCTGTCACACGGCCCAATTCCTGCACCGATGTGACCAAGGCATCAATTTCCATAGGCCGTCCTTGGTCAAGGTCTTGCAACATGGATGTACGATGCGCCCCAACAGCCGCCCCACCCGCAATGCGGCGATCCACATCAATGGGGAATTTCACGCCCAAAGCTTCTGCGATCTGTTGCGCCTCGACCATCATATTGCGCGCAACCTGCCGCGTGCCCTCATCCGTGCACAACACATCTAATGTGGCATGTGTCAGTGCTGAAATCGGATTGAACGATAGGTTTCCCCACAGCTTGACCCAAATTTCATCACGCAATTTTGGGCGCACAGGTGCCTTTAATCCCGCCTGTGATAGGGCCTGTGACAGGGCCACGGCCCGATCAGATTTTGATCCATCCGGTTCGCCCAATGAAAACCGGTTGCCTTCGATGTGTTTGATGACACCTGGTTCGATCACCTCGGCTGCGGGATAAACGACGCAGCCCAGCACGCGATCCGGCCCAAACCCGTCCCATTGGGCATTGTCAGGATCGACGGATGCCAACCGCGTGCCATCCAGATCGCCACCCAATTTGTGAAAATACCACCACGGCACCCCATTTACGCCAGACACTATCGTCGTATGTTCGCCAATCAATGGGGCCATTTTCGAAACCACAGGCGGCACGGAATGCGCCTTGAGCGTGACGATAATGTAATCTTGCACCCCTAAATCCGCAGGATTGTCCGATGCGGTCACGGCAACATTTGTTGTCTGATCCTCTTCGATCAGGGTCAAACCATTTTTCTGCATCGCAGCCAGATGGGGCCCACGGGCCACCAAACTGACATCTGCACCAGCTTGGGCCAGTTTAACACCCATATAGCCGCCGATGGCCCCTGCCCCGAAAATACAAATTTTCATTCTGTCAACTCCTATGCCTGGGCAACAAGACCCAGTTTTTCGGCCATGCCGATGCGTTGCATTTTACCTGTCGCACCTTTGGGGATTTCATCCATGATGACAACTTTGCGTGGGACTTTAAAATCTGCCATATGTTTGGCTGCAAATTCACGAATATCCTTTTCATCAGCCGACTGCCCATCGCGCAACACCACGGCGGCGGCGACTTCTTCACCCAATTTCGGGTGGGGCAAAGCAAAGGTGACCACCTGTTGAATGGCCGGATGATCCATCAAAACGCCATCCACCTCAAGCGGTGAAATTTTTTCGCCACCGCGGTTGATGATTTCTTTCAATCGACCGGTCAGTTCCAAATATCCGTCTGCGTCAAACGCACCCTGATCGCCGGTGCGGAACCAGCGTTCCCCATTGTAATCAAAGAAATTCTTTTCATTTGCCTCTGGATTACCTTCGTAGCCAGGGGTGACATTCGGGCCTGAAATGACAACTTCGCCCGTGCCATCGATCAGATGGTTTTCAATTTCGTGGGCAATGGCAACCTTGGGCCCAGCCGCTTTGCCAACGGACCCCGGTTTTTGGCGATCTAGCGGGTTACAGCACATCTGATGGGCCGCCTCGGTCATGCCATAGGCTTCGATCACGGGGGCGTTGAATGTCTTGTTTAATGCCTCCATCACCTGCGCGGGCAGTGATGCCGAGGATGAGCGCAAAAACCGCAGTGGAATATCGGCAATCACATCAGCATTGCGTGTGGCGCGTGATAAAATCGCCTGATGCATTGTCGGCACAGCCGTGTACCATGTGGGGCGCGCTTGCGTCATCATGGTAAAGAAATTCATGGCGTTGAACCCTTCTGTACAATAGATGGATCCACCTGCTGCAAAGGTGGCCGAAACGGCCGCGACCAATCCATGAATGTGAAATAGCGGCATAACATTAAGGCAGCGATCATCCGGCGTCAGCGCCAAAGACTGCGCGATATTTTGCGCCGATGCCGCGACATTAGATTGCAGCAATGGTACGATTTTGGGTCGTGATGTTGTCCCGGATGTGTGCAATATCAATGCAATATCATCAGCAGCAGGGCTGCTTGGGCTGGCAGGGTTTGCCTGTGGGCCATGCAATGAAAATTCGCCTGCCCGTGATTTGGCAACCAAGCGAATGATCATCAACCCCAATTTTTGGGCCGCGGCTAAGGCAGGCCCATCATAGGTGTCCGGCAGAATGATCGCCTTGGCGCTTAAGTCATCAAGATAGAATGCGAATTCATCTTCGCGGTAGCTTGGGTTCAATGGCGCCGTTGTGGCCGCTTGGGCCACACAGATAAACGCGGATGCCATATCTGAGCCATTGGGCAAAACGATTGCAACACGGTCTTTGGCGGATACCCCAAAACTGCGCAACGCATCTTGGACGGTTTTCGCTTGCTGGCGCAAACCAGCATAACTTAGCCATTCCCGGCCCGGTGCGCCCAAAGCAGGGGCCGCATCTGGATGTTGGGCGATCAGATCTGATAATGTCGTTTTCATTGGAACGCTCCTTATGAACTTTTGTTCAGCTTTGGCCGCTTGCTGGGCACATGCAAACGGTGTTTCGTTTTAGATAAGATCGCCGAGACGACAGGCAACACAAAGAAAATCGCAGATAATACAATGAAGGTTGCCGAAAGTGGCCGTTCGATGAATACCAAGATGTTGCCTTGCTCTGAAATCAGGCTTTGGCGGAAACTTTTTTCCATCAGCGGCCCCAAAACCAAGGCCAGAACCAGCGGCGCAAGGGGATATTCAGCCTTGCGCAGAATATAACCGCCGACACCAAAGGCAAAAATCAACCAAACATCGTGCATTTTTTGCGATGGTGCAAAGCCACCGACGATACAAAGCACCACGACCAAGGCACATAGCACCGTAAATGGCATCCGCAATGCCCACACGAACACTGGGATCAACGCAATGTTTACGATCACAGCTGCAAAGTTGGCGGTGTACAAGGATGAAATCAAACCCCAGACAAAATCGGGTTGTTCAATAAACAACATCGGGCCGGGGACCAGCCCCCACATCACCATACCACCAAGCAGCAGCGCAGTTGTTGGCGAGCCAGGAATGCCAAGCGTCAGCATGGGCAACAAACTGCCCGTAGATGCCGCGTTGTTGGCGGTTTCAGGCGCGGCGACGCCTTCGATGTTACCTTTGCCAAATGTATCACGCTTTTTCGAGAATTGTTTGGCCAAACCATAAGACATCAGTGCGGCTGGTGTGGCGCCAGCTGCGGGCAACATGCCCACAAAAAACCCCAATAATGATCCAAATGACATGGTTTTCCACAACTGGTTCATACGCTTTAACCCAGCCCAAAGTTCACGCAGCGATATTTTGGCAGGTGTTACAGTCGGCGTCGTTTTAGATGTTTCAATGGTATACAGGATTTCACCTAAACCATAGGTTCCGATGGCCAATACCAAGAATGAAATTCCAGAATAGAACCCTGGCAAATCACCAAAAATCAGGCGTGGTTGACCGGATATCAGATCCAGCCCAACACTGGACAGCACAAGCCCCAAGCAAATCATCATGATGGTTTTCAGCACATCATCCCCGCCCAGTCCAACAAATGTTGTAAAGGCAAGCAGAACCAAGGCAAATTCCTCGGCCGGGCCAAAGCTAAGTGCGACATCCGCCAATGGGGCCGCAAAGAGCGTAAACAGTACAACTGATATTGTGCCACCCACAAATGATGCGACGGCTGCGGCGATCAGCGCAAGGCCCGCTTGGCCCTGTTGTGCCATCGGTCGGCCATCAAATGTCGTGGCCACAGCGGTGGATGCACCGGGTATCCCCAGCAAGATCGCTGAAACAGCGCCCCCATACATGGCCCCATAATAAATAGCCGCGAGCAAGATTATAGCAGATGTCGGCGGTACGATGAAAGTCAGCGGTAAAACAATGGCAACACCATTGACCGACCCCAAACCAGGCATCGCGCCAATGAACAGTCCTGCCGTGACCCCCAGTATAACGATAAACAGATTAAGCGGCGACAAGGACGTAGCAAAGCCATCCGCCAAAAGCGATAGAAGTTCCATAGAAAGACCTCGAAAACCTAGAAGAAGATAGCATAAAGTGGGACAAAGAACGGCTCTGTTATCCCCTTGGGCAGTAAGATTTTTAGCGTTACTTCAAAGAAGAAGAATAACCCCACAGGCGTCAGCAACGATAATAAAACTGATAACGTCCAGCTGTGCTTGCCAAAAATTTTAGTGTACCAAAACAAAAATGCTGGCAATGCAAGATAGGCCCCAATGATCGGTATCAAAGCAATCGTAACAGCGATTGAGGCAATTACAGCAAGCAACGGCTTGACCATCGTTTTGTCCAACTCAATGTCCAAGCTGGCTTCGCTGCCGGCAGGGCGTACAAACACACCAATACCGCAAATCAATATTATCAAAGATCCCCAAAACGGGAATGCGCCACCACCTGGACCACCTGTTTGGCCATTCCAGCCGATTGGCAATAAAATTGCGTGGCTCATAATATATAATGCAAGCGCAACCAATCCGCCTGCAACAATGCGATCAAAACTCATTTTTATACACCTGTTGAATGTTGGTCCGGCACTTGGCCGGACCATTTATTTTTGTTTTGCTTTGTTTTGCTTACTCTAGCGCTGCCAGAATTGTGCCGTGCTTGGAACGCTCATCCAAGAAATATGCCTGCAGCTCGTCGCCAGTCATCATATCCGACACCAGCGCTTTGCTTGATGCATATTCTTGCCATTCAGCTGTTTGACCCAACTTGACCAACATATCGGTGTAAAACTCGACTGCCTCTGCGGGCATTCCTTTGGGTGCCACGAACGACCGCTGCATCCAATAAACAAGGTCATGTCCCAATTCACGGGCCGTGGGAACATCAGGGAATACATCCAAGCGCTCGGGCGTGAACGCAACGATTGGGCGTACTTTTCCAGCTTGCCAGAAACCCATCTGCTCGGCCGGGTTGTTCACAGTCGCATCGATGTGATTTCCAACAAGGTTTTTAGCAACCGTTCCGCCCCCTTTAAAGGGAACATATGTGTGGCGAATGCCAAATTCTTTTTCCAGCATAGCTGTCACAAGGCTGTCCTCTTGGCCAGTACCTGTGCCACCCATTTTCCAGCTGCCACCTGCTGCCTTAACGGCGGCGACGTAATCATCCAGTGTCTGAATATCGCTGTCTGCATTGACCCATAGTACAAAAGTATCCATGGCCATCCGCGCCAGTGGTGTGAATTCTTCGATGTCCACACCAATATCCGTGCGTAGCGGTGTTGTGTAATAGGAATTCAATGTCGCCATGATAACATGGGCATCACCTTCTTTATCTTTCAGGTAACGCAATGCCTCGGCGCCTGACCCGCCGCCTTTGTTTACGGGCAGAATGGGCATATTAGATAAGTTTTCTTTTTGAATAATTGATTGGAATAAACGTGCGATACGATCTGCGCCGCCACCTTGCCCAGCCATAATAACCATTTCAACCGGCTTTTGCGGTTTCCAATCGGCGGCAAAACTTTGACCAGCACTTGCAAGCATTGCCACGGATGATACCGCAGCCAGTGTGAAACGACGTGTAACTTTGTTAATCATTTTTATTTCCTCCACGAAATTCGGATTTGCACCGCCCTCCCTAGACTGAAACAAACCACATGAATGTAATTAATGAACAATCTGAATGAACAATTCGCAAGAAAATTAGTGTTGTGTTGTTTTTATTGATTGCAACAAACTGCATATTTGGTTAATTTGTTAATATGGAAAAAGTTTTTATTGGCCCCAAACTGAGGCAACTCAGGCACGCACACAACCAAACGCAAGCCGATCTTGCCAAGCTTATTGGTGTCAGCGCTGCCTATGTGAACCTGCTGGAAAACAACCAGCGCAGTTTAACAGTCAAGGTATTGATGTCATTGACAGAAATATATGGCCTGCAAGCACAAGATTTGGCAAAAACAGCCGAGGCAGATGACCTGGCATCGCTGCGCCTGATGGTCCGCGATCCAATGTTTATTGATACTGAGCCTGACCTGACGCAGTTACGCGCCGCACTGACGCATGCGCCACAATTCGTAGATCGTTTTAAACATCTTTACCAAGATTATCAGCGCTTGGCCGAATATCTGCAACAAAATTTATCCGACGATGGCACGGCCGCCGGCCAATCCAAAGGCGAGATGGGGATTTATGATTTTTTCAAACGCAACCGAAATTATTTTCCAAAGCTAGAAACCATTGCGAAAGAGATTCGCGAAAAGTTGGCAACAACCCAAGATGATTTATATTTCGCGATAAAAACCTATCTGACGGATCATCATGGCGTCAAAACCGAGGTTCTAAAACTTTCGCATAAAACGCACACTTTGATGAACTTTGACGATGCGGAAAAAACCGTTCACCTCTCTGAGGGCTTGGATGCCCCGAACCGAACGTTTCAATTGGCCTATGTCGTCGCCCAGATTGAAGCCACGCAAGATTTGCTGGCCTATGACATTAAACAATCAGATACCAAAGAACGCCTGACGAACGAATTATTGAACTATATCGCCGCGGCGATTTTAATGCCCTATGACGAAATCTGGACGCTGGCAAAAAAAACGCACTATGATATTGACCGCATTGCTGCGGGTTTTGGCGTCACATTTGAACAAGCCGCCCAGCGCTTGACCACCCTACAGGCCAGTGGAAAACAGGGCATACCGCTGTTTTTTATTCGCCTTGATCGTGCGGGGAATATCACAAAACGCATCAACCCAATCAACGCCGCGCTGGCGGATCTGGGCGGTCGATGTGCGGTTTGGAACATCCATAGCGCCTATCAAAACCCGGATGTGGTGACCACACAGATGGTAGAATTGGCAGATGGAACCCGATACGCCACATTGGCACGAACCACACACCGGTCGGTTTATTCGCGAAAAACCCAAGACAGACGTATGATTGTTGTGTTGGGGTGCGACATCAATTTTGCAAAGGATATTACATATTTTGATTCAGCGAACGCGCCCTCTGACTATAAAACGACACCAATTGGGCTAAGCTGTCAGACCTGTGCATTGCAAAAATGCGCCCAACGGGCCCACCACCCTGTGCATGTCCGCCTTAGCTTTGACCCGCATCGGCGCGGCGCGACACGTTACGAAAACTAACAAAGTTAAAACACGCCTGCGTAACGGCGGTGTCGTTAAACGGCGTCTGCGGCCAATGGCAGGGACAAGACAAATGACACCGATCCATTTTGGGTTAATGTGACCGTACCGCGGTGAATTGACATGATTTCCGCAACAATGGACAATCCCAAACCTGCACCTTTACTGTTTATGCATTGTGCGAACCTGTCGAACAGTGATGATGTTTCGCGCGCAGGAATGGGCGCACCATTATTTTCCACATCTATTTCAACATGATCAGAATGCACCCGAGTGCGGAGTTTAATCGTCGTTAATTGTGCCCCCCCATGATCCAAGGCGTTGGCAACTAAGTTAAAGATTGCCTCTTGGATCAGGATGTCATCGATTTCGACAAATGCCGTCCCCTGATCTGGCAAGAATTCAAACGTCACGTCATGCTGTAATGTTTTCAACGCCGCCGGTTCAATTATTTTGTGCAAAACGGCATGCAAATCGATCAAGCGCAATTTATGTTCGACGCCTTTTATACGTTCATAAGACAACATTTGGTCCGTCAACCGCGCGACCCGACGAATTTCACCCAACAATTCATCCGCACGTTCTTTGGTATCTGTTTCATTTTTCGCATGAACAATCGCATAGGCCATGGAATGCATCGCCGCGATTGGGTTGCGCAATTGATGGGCCGTATTCGAAATCAAATTGTCCTTGGACCGATTTGCTTCATTCAATTGAAAAAACAGATCGTTTAATCGTGCCACAATGCCCTGCGCCTCAATGGGAATGCGCCGTTCAATTGGACGAAGATCCAAATTTGATCGCTTTATGATCGCCGCCTCAAGGTCTCGCAAAGGCCGCAAACCAAACCGGACACCAAAAAACACCAACCCCGCCACGCTTAATACAATCAGCCCAGTCAAAATCCCGGCCTGACTTGCCATACGTTTGGCAAACGCTTGGCGCGGTTCAAGAGGTTGCCAAACCGTTACAACCGATGCCCCAGTAATACCACCGATCGATACATTTTCTGCCAGTCTTGCGGCCCGCACGCTGCGACCTAGGTGTGTGGCATCAAAAACAATCGGGATATCAAAACTTAACGTATCCGCATCGCGCACCACGGGCGGGGATGAATACCCCGTTACAAAACTGCCGTCCGGACCGTAGACATGATAATATAAATCACCACCCGACGCATTTTTCAGTAAACTTGTGGTGGTTCGCGACAGGCTGTCCCCGCCTGAATTTGCGACATCGCGCGAAACGGCCAGACATAGCATCACCAAATTGCGGTCAAAAATACTTTCGGCTGTTTTGCGCGCAGATTCAAACCGCATATACACAGCAAGCATCGAGACCAGGATCAGCGGCACTAAAATCAAGACCAGCAGTCTGATCCGCAATGATCCGTTCAGCAGGCTCATTTAGGCAGGTCCATCGTGTACCCCAACCCCCGAGCAGACCGGATCATAACATTAAAATCAGCCAGTTTTTTACGCAGACGTGACACATATACCTCGACCACCTTTTCATCAACATCTGCGCCGACGCCGTAAACGAAATCAGCCAGCTGCGATTTCGTCACCAAAGTATTTTGACGATCAAACAAACATTCAAACACGGCCAATTCACGTCGTGGCAAGGGAATATTTTGATCATGCGCGAACAGTTGTCGCGTCGATTTATCATAGGTTAATTCCCCGAATTCGAAACGTTCCCCTTCGACCTTGGATTTACGACGTGAAATCGCGCGGATGCGCGCGTCCAATTCGTCCATTTCAAATGGTTTTACCAAATAATCATCTGCACCTGCATCCAAACCACGCACGCGATCGCTGACCTCTCCGCGGGCAGTCAATAAAATTACGGGCGTCATAATTTTTGATGCGCGCAATCGTTGCAGCAGCGTCAGTCCGTCAATGGTTGGCAGATTAATATCCAGCACAATGATATCTGTTTCCTCTTGCAGCAAGAAATCCAATCCAGCCTGACCGTCATGCAGCATATTCACCGCATGTCCCTGATCCACAAAACAATGCGCGATACCATGTGCTAGACCAACATTGTCCTCGATGACTGTAATCCGCATTTTTTTACCTTATGAAAGTTTCACGCAAGTTTGATCGATCATAGTGCAAGAATCAACACACTGATTATGTGTTTCGAATTCTTTCGGCCACATGATCAAACTTGGGAGGAGAGACCAATGTTTAACACAAAATTCACACGCCGCGCAGCAATCGCATTGGCGGCATCATTGTCAATCGCAGCACCCGCTGCTGCTGACGTTGATATGTCAGGCAAAACAGTTGAATGGATTATTCCATTTTCTGAAACTGGCGGGTCCGCAAAATGGGCAAACTTCTTTGCGCCCCTATTGTCCGAAGCATTACCAGGCAACCCAACAGTCGTGGTCAAGTTCATGCCAGGCGCAGGGTCAACCAAAGGCGCCAACTGGTTCCAAGAACAAACCAACGGTGACGGCACCGTCATGTTTGGATCATCAGGATCAACACAATTCCCATATTTGTTGGATGATCCACGCGTGCGTTATGAATACAAAGACTGGAATCCAGTCATGGCATCCGGCACCGGCGGCGTTGCATATCTGAATGCAGAAGCTGGCGCAAAATTTGACGGTAGCGCCAATAACCTGAAAGACATGACATTCATCTATGGCAACCAAGGCGCAACAGGTCTGGACCTGATCCCATCCTTGGCATGGGATATGCTGGGCATGAATGTTGAACACGTTTTGGGCATCAAAGGCCGCGGAGATGGTCGCAAAATGTTCGAAAGCGGCGAAGCAACAATTGATTACCAAACATCGTCATCATACCTAAGCGGATCGATGCCTTTGGTCGAATCTGGCCAAGCGGTTCCAATGATGACTTGGGGCGCGCTGGACGACGATGGCAACATTGTTCGTGACCCAACATTCCCCGATCTGCCAACATTCAAAGAAGTCTGCGAAGCAACAGACGGATGTGAAACATCTGGGGTAAAATGGGACACATGGAAAGCATTCTTTGTGACCGGCTTCCCGCTACAGAAAATCGCATTCTTGCCAAACGGCACAGATCAGGAAATCATCGATACATTCAGCAATGCTTTCGCAAAAATCAAGGCACGTCCTGATTTCGCTGAAATTTCGGCCAAGCGTTTGGGCAAATACCCCATGCATACCGGTGTGAAAGCCAAAAACGCCCTAAGCAATGCAATTACAGTCGAAGCAGATGCCAAGACATTCGTAAAAGGCTGGCTGAAAGAAGATTTCGGCGTCGATCTGCAATAACTTCAAAGATTTATGAGCACCCCCGCTTGGGGGTGCTTTTGTAATTTTTGAAGTGGGGAAATCATGGAACTTTTTCTAGATGCGATCCCAGCGCTGACATCTGCTTGGGCACAAATCCTTCAGCCCATGGTCTTGGGGTATCTTGCTTTGGGCGTCCTTATGGGGTTAGCCGTCGGAATATTCCCGGGCCTTGGCGGTATTGCTGGGCTATCGTTATTGCTGCCATTCATGTTTGGAATGGATCCTGTCCTTGGGCTTGCGTTAATGATTGGGATGATTGCCGTCATTCCAACATCTGACACCTTTGCATCTGTATTGATGGGGATCCCAGGGTCGTCAGCATCACAGGCCACCGTTTTGGATGGTTTCCCAATGGCCCGCAAAGGCCAAGCCGCGCGCGCCCTATCCGCAGCATTCGCATCATCATTGTTTGGTGGACTGGTTGGCGCTGCGTTTTTGACGATCTTTATTCTGGTTGCACGCCCCATCGTGTTAATGTTCAAAAGCCCAGAATTGCTGATGGTGTCTGTCTTTGGCCTGTCAATGGTGGGCATTCTAGCCGGTCGTATCGCGATCAAAGGTGTCGTCGCTGCGGGGTTGGGTTTGCTGGTTGGCATCATCGGCGAAGGCCCATTTAGCGGCGCCCTGCGCATGTCCAGCTATGATTACCCCTATTTTACAGATGGGCTGAAATTGGTCATTGTTGGTTTGGGTATCTTTGCGATCCCCGAGGTCATCGCATTGCTGCGCAAAGACAAAGCCATTTCAAACACTCAAAACTTGGGGGGTGGCTGGATACTGGGGATCAAAGATTGGTGGGCCAACAAATGGCTATCAATGCGGTGTTCCATTATTGGTGTTGTCGTCGGTGTCATTCCTGGGCTTGGTGGGTCAGTTGTCGATTGGATTGCCTATGGCCATACGGTTCAAACTGCCAAAGACAAGCAAAATTTTGGCAAAGGCGATGTGCGCGGTGTCATCGGACCAGAAAGTTCGAACAACGCAAAAGAGGGCGGAGGGCTGGTTCCAACACTGTTGTTTGGTATCCCAGGATCAGGATCAATGGCCATTTTTATCGGTGCATTGGCATTGCTGGGCAATGGCATTGACGTGGGCCCGATGCTTTTGGAAAATAACCTTGATTTTACCTATTCAATTGTCTGGCTATTGGCTTTGGCAAATGTCATCGGCACAGTATTGTGCATCGCATTGTCGGGTGGAATTTCCAAATTAACCAACATCCGTTTTGCATTGCTGGCGCCTTTCATCTTTATGGTAATCTCATTTGCTGCATTTCAAAGCGGCCAAGACTTGATGGATTTGGTTGTCCTGTTCGGTATTGGTTTCTTGGGGATCATGATGCGTCGATTTGATTGGTCGCGTCCGGCATTTTTGATTGGTTTTGTTCTGGCAACGCCAGTGGAAAATTATTCAAACAACGCGACCCAAATCGCCAATATCCGTTTCAGAGCAGGTTGGGAAAATGGTCTGTCATACGTCTTTTCACCAATCGTGATGATCCTGCTGGCGCTGACAATCGTATCGGTTGTCGTGGGACTGCGGCAAGCCAAAAACATTCTTGCCGAGGGCGAAGTACCATCCGGCGGCAAACGCGCACCACTGGTATTTTTATTGGTCATCATCGGGTTTATTGGTTATGCGCTGTTTAATGTGGGATCCATCCCTGATTATGCAGCAACCGACCGTGTGTTCCCATTTTTCGTGGCCAGCATTTCCATGATCGGCGCGCTGATTTTGCTGATACAAATGATGCTGGCACCCGAAACACATATCATATTTGCAGATCGTGAAAAATCATCAGAAGCGGCCGAATCCGAATTTGCCCTTTGGCCCACGCTGGCTTGGTTTGCGTTCTTGCTGATTTTAACATCCCTGACCGGGTTTATCATCGCACTTGCTGTGTTCTTGGTGTCTTTCTTAAAAATCCGCGCGGGATTGAATTGGGTCAAAACCGCCCTACTCTCAGGTTTCGGAATTGCATTCATGCTTGCAATGGCATGGGTGCTAAACCGCGACTTCCCTGCTGGGGTTTTGCAATCTTACGTCAACCTTCCATGGCCGCTTTCATGACACAAACATCTATACCTTTCATTTTCATGCGCGGTGGCACATCGCGTGGCCCCTATTTCAATCAGGCGGATTTGCCCACCGATCGTGATACACTGGCCAAAGTGCTGGTGGCGGCGGTCGGATCAGGGCACCCGTTAAACATTGATGGGATCGGCGGCGGTAACGCTGTGACGACCAAAGTGGCGATGCTGTCAAAATCAAATGATGATTGGGCCGATATTGACTATTTCTTTGCTCAAGTATCTGTCGACGATCAAACCGTTGATTTCAAACCGACCTGTGGCAATATTTTGTCTGGTGTCGCTTCAGCGGCAATCGAAATGGGGCTGTTCCCTGCGGATCAAGGTGAAACGACGATTAAAATCCGCGCTGTGAACACAGGCGCACGGGTGGTGGCACGCGTCAAAACAGACGGCAACCAAGTCCTGTATTCGGGCGATGTTGCAATCGATGGCGTTCCGGGCACAGCGGCCCCTGTAGAACTAAATTTCATGCAGGTTGCAGGATCATCGACTGGGAAATTTTTACCGACAGGTAATCTGGTCGATCGGTTCGATGGCATCGATGTAACCTGTATGGATGTTGCCATGCCTATGGTCATTGCCCGCGCTGCCGACTTTGGGCTGACAGGATACGAAACCTGTCAGGAACTGGACGAAAACACTGATTTTTTCGCGCGAATGGAACAGATCCGCATTCAGGCGGGCGCCGCAATGGGCATGGGGGATGTGACCAAATCGGTCACACCAAAATTTGGCATTTTGGCACCTGCTCGTGATGGTGGGACAATCGCGACACGATATTTTATGCCGTGGAAATCACATCCCACAATGGCCGTGACGGGCAGCCAATGCCTTGCATCGTGTGTTTTGACACCGGGAACAGTCGCGGACGGGTTGGCAAACGTGCCAGATCAGGGTCCGGTCAAAGTCACCTTGGAACATGCGATGGGGTCGATGGATGTCATCATTGATTTTGACATCACCGATCAGGGCTTTGAACATAGGTCCGCGGGTCTGCTGCGCACATGCCGCAAGCTGGCGGCGGGTAATGTTTTTGTTCCCGCAAACATTTGGGATGGGCAGTCATGAAAATCGCGATCCTTGATGATTGGTTTGATACCTTGCGGCATTTGCCATGTTTCGAAAAATTGGCTGGTCTGGACGTAACTGTTTTCAATGATCACCTTGATGATGAAAGTGCATTGGCCGACAGGCTGTCCGGTTTCGACGCCGTCACATTGTTTCGTGAACGCACGCCAATTACCGCCGAATTGTTGAAAGATCTGCCCAATTTGCGGCTGATTTCGCAGCGTGGCGTTTATCCGCATGTTGATGTTGCAGCCTGTACACAAAACGGCACGCTATTATGTTCCAATCTGAACAAAGGCAGCGCCCCAAGCTTTGCCGCGCCCGAACACACATGGGCTTTGATCATGGCCGCGATGCGTCAAATTCCCCAGCAGATGTCCAATATGCGGGCCGGCCAGTGGCAAATGGGTGTTGGCAAATCCCTTTATGGGCGCACACTTGGGCTCTATGGGTATGGACGGATCGCAAAGCGCGTTGAAACCTATGCCCAAGCCTTTGGTATGAATGTCATTTGGTGGGGGTCTGATGCCGGCCGCGCACGCGCGCAGGCAGACGGTAAAACCGTTGCCCCCAGTCGTGCAGCATTTTTTGCGAATTCAGACGTGGTTTCAGTTCACGTCCGTTTGGTTCCGGACACCCGATCCATCATTACCGCTGATGATTTCAGTGCAATGCAGTCGGGATCTGTGTTTGTGAACACATCAAGGGCAGGTTTGATCGAACCCAACGCATTGCTAGATGCACTAAACGCCGGGCGGCCGGGCATGGCTGCGATCGATGTGTTTGATGTCGAACCGATCACGGATGCAAACGATCCATTGATCAATCACCCGAATATCGTCTGCACACCGCATATTGGTTTCGTCACCGAGGACGAACTGGACCTGCAATTTGCAGATATTTTTGATCAGGTGGCGGCCTTTGCCGCAGGCAATCCCATCCACATGATCAATCCCGAAGTTTTGCAGGGATAAGTGCCGCAACAATTGGCGCACCAAGGATAACCACAAAAATCCGCAATAAATGGTGCGCTACAACAAATGTCATGTCGGCGCCAACGATCAATGCCAACACAACCAGTTCGGCTTGCCCACCGGGTGTCAACGACAACAGTGCCTCAATCGGTGGGGCCATTTCAAAAAAGGCGACAAACTCGACCACAGACGCTGTCAAGAGCAGCAAAATCACGCAAAATCCAAGTGCCGCCAACACGTCACGTTTAATTTCAAACCCAGTAATACCCACATATTTTGCACCAATCCCCATGGCCACAAAATATTGCGCGGCCCAAATGGCCTCTGCGGGGGGACGTGTGTGTAAAAAACCCAAAAGGCTTGCGATAGCCGCGAATATCAGTGGGCCCAAAATAGACGCCCCAAACATCCCAATCCGTTTTGCAGTCTGCCATCCACATAAACCGCAAAAAACCAAGATCGCCAGTTGGTCCATTTCAAACGTCGCGATTGGGGCACCTGGTGCCGTCATAAGGTTCGCGTTCCAAAATGTGGTCAAAATCGCGGGCAGTGTCACAACAATAACCAAGACACGCGTTGCATGGATCAGCGAAATTGATCGAACATTGGCGCCAGCCTCTTCTCCGAACAGGATCATATCTTGCAGACCACCTGGCATAGATGCGTAATAGGCGGTCGGAAAATCATACCCCAATAGTTTTTTGAAATAGATCACGCCAATCACCCCGATGGACATCGTCAGGATCGGAACAATCACCAGTGTGGACGCCATGCCAGACAATGACCAAAAAAATGCCGGGGTCACGGCGGCGCCGACGGCCACGCCCAAGATGGTGCGCATTCCATTGCTAAGCGGTTTAAACGCAAACAAATTTGCCCCCAACAGTGCCGCCAATAATGATGAAAAAATAGGGCCAAACAACCATGGCAATGGCAAGGCCAGCATCAAAAACACCCCTGCCCCACCAAGGGCAATCAGGTGCGAAAATATGAACCTACGCAATATCACGATAAGCCTTTAGGCGATGTGCCAAAGATGTTTGCATATGGACCCGCATCGCCGAGGCAGCAGCTACGCCATCGCGATCACGCAACGCCTGAATAATATCCACATGCTGTTTATAAACAATTTCGATACGTTGTTTTGATTCAAGTGTCGTTTTGCCCAATAACATCAGCGTATTGGACAAATCATTATAGCAATGGGTCAAAAACTGATTTCTTGCAGCATCCACAATGCACAAATGAAACTGGCGATTGATCTGGGCCACGTTGAAAATGTCGTCTGATGCGGCCATATCATGATTCAATGCATCCAAAGTGGAAATTTCAGCAACAGACGCATGCTGCGCCGCCATTTCGGCCGCGGTCGTTTCCAAAACAATGCGCATTTCATACAGTTCGACCATTTCCTGCTGGCCCAACTTTCTGACAACTGCGCCAACACGCGGCATGTGGCGAACGATGCCTTCGGCCTCAAGCTTGCGGATTGCTTCGCGTATTGGGGTCCGGCTGACGCCAAATCTGGTGGCCAATTCTGTTTCCAACAGCCGTGTCCCGGGTTCGATTTGACCGTTTTCAATCGCTTGAATCAATTTATCGTATGCTGTCTGTGAATTTGACATTTTGTAACCTTGAAGTATTCGGTTAAATTGTATACACGTGGATACAATTTTAACAAGCACAAAAAATCAACACCAACCGCGATCAAGGTAGATAGATAGATGAAAAACAATCCCTCTGTGAATTTATCGCCAGATGTGTTGGTCATTGGGGGTGGAAACGCAGCCCTATGCGCCGCCATCACCGCGCGCAGAACAGGCGCATCCGTCGTTATATTAGAAGCTGCACCCAAAACATATCGCGGTGGCAATTCCCGCCACACACGTAATTTCAGATGTATGCATGACGGTCCCTTGGGTGTGTTGTCAGACAGCTATGGATTGGACGAATATTACCAAGATTTGCTGAAGGTGACCAAAGGCAACACCGACGATACATTGGCAAAAATGACAATCGAACAATCCCCAGATTGCTATGAATGGATGCAACAGCAAGGCGTTCGGTTTCAACCGTCACTGTCTGGAACGCTGTCGCTTGGACGCACGAATGCCTTTTTCTTGGGCGGGGGCAAGGCATTGGTGAATGCGCTGTATCGCACGGCTGAAACCTTGGGCGTAGACATTCACTATGACGCACATGTTGATCATTTGGATCGAATGGACAACAAAATTGAAACAGTTACGGCAACATTGTCCGGACAGCCCCACGTATTTACACCATGTGCTGTCGTGGTTGCCTCGGGTGGGTTTCAGGCCGATTTGGATTGGCTGGCCCGCGCATGGGGCCCCGCAGCCCAGAATTTTTTAATCCGTGGTACGCCGTATAATCGTGGCGTTGTCCTAAAGGATCTGTTGGACCAAGACATTGACAGCGTGGGGGATCCAACCCAATGCCATGCGGTTGCAATTGATGGGCGCGCGCCCAAATACGACGGTGGTATTGTAACACGACTGGATTGCGTTCCCTTTTCTGTTGTCGTGAACAAAGATGCGCAACGATTTTACGACGAAGGAGAAGACGTCTGGCCCAAGCGATACGCCATTTGGGGGCGCTTGGTTGCCGCTGAGCGCGATCAGGTGGCCTATGCCATTATTGATGCGCGATCTTTGAATTTATTTATGCCATCTGTTTTCCCCCCGATACAAGCCGACACCATCGAAGGTCTGGGCCAGCAGCTGGGTTTGAATACAACTGAGTTGCGCAAAACAATCGACGGCTTTAACGCCGCCTGCCAGGACGGGGCATTCACACCAACTGAATTGGATGGCTTGGCTACAACGGGAATTACGCCTGCCAAAACCAACTGGGCGCGGGCGATTTCACAGCCGCCCTTTTACGCCTATGAACTACGGCCCGGCGTTACCTTTACCTATCTGGGGTTAAAGGTCGATGAAACAGCCCAAGTTCAATCGCAGAGCGGCGCCATTGAAAACCTATGGGCCGCCGGCGAAATTATGGCGGGATCTATTTTGGGCCAAGGATATCTGGCCGGTTTTGGCATGACCATTGGAACCGTATTTGGTCGGCTAGCAGGACAAGGGGCAGCAAACTATGTCAAATGAAACAACAACCGAAGCCCGCCGCCAAATCGAAATTTGCAACGCCTGTCGATATTGCGAAGGGTATTGTTCGGTATTTCCCGCCATCACATCGTCACGCGCGTTTTCCGACGGCGATATTACCCATCTTGCCAATCTGTGTCATAATTGCCGTGGCTGTTATTATGCATGCCAATATACCGCGCCGCACGAATTTGACCTGAACTTGCCCAAAATTCTGGCCGAAGTGCGCCATGATAGTTGGGTCCAACATTCATACCCCCAAGCCCTAGGTTCAGTGATCAATACATCGGGAATGGGTATCGCAGCCCTTTTTGTATTTTCGCTGACTGCGGTATTTTATGCGATCATGCATTTTGACCTTGGTCATGGCGATAGGTTTTATGCCTATATGTCGCATTCTGTGATGGTCGCAATTTTTATGCCCGCATTTTTATTCCCCTTGGTGGCAATGGGTATATCCCTGACTAGGTACTGGCGCTCTATCGGGTCCCCTGTTGTGACATTGCGTGATTTTGCAGCAGCGATCACATCTGCTGGCAAGTTGAAAAACCTGTCAGGTGGCCATGGGGATGGATGCAATTTCGAAAATGAGGATGCGTTTACACCCTGGCGCAAATATTTCCACCACTTCACACTTTATGGGTTTTTACTGTGTTTTGCATCGACGTCCTCAGCCACGCTGATGCATTATATCCTGGACATGTCAGCCCCATACGGACCATTCAGCCTGCCCAAAATCTTGGGCGTCCCAGGGGGGATCATGCTATGCATTGGAACCGCGGGATTAGCCGTTTTAAAAACCAAAGCAGATCCAAATTTAGGGGCAGCTAAAGTGTGGGCAGGCGAAATGGCATTTATAGTGCTGTTGTTCGCAGTCAGCG
>Ga0255771_1000351_pt1 | contig 52672 bp, 24 predicted proteins | sample 011ome_19_FD_179969 | JGI IMG/M metagenome (GOLD analysis project Ga0255771, IMG submission 179969) | Coastal salt marsh microbial communities from the Groves Creek Marsh, Skidaway Island, Georgia - 011510BT metaG (version 2) | ecosystem: Environmental > Aquatic > Marine > Intertidal zone > Salt...
CTCCTCCGCCGAGTCCACCTCCTCCCGCGCCTCCGCCTGTGCCTCCGCCGTCCCCCCCGCCGAGTCCTCCTCCGCCAAATCCACCTCCTCCCGCACCACCTCCGTCTCCGCCACCACCTCCGTCTCCGCCACCGTCTCCGCCGCCGTCTCCACCGCCTGCACAAGTGGGCGTACAAGCAGATATGGATGTCGAGGGATACTCTGCGGAAGAATTTGACGAGGAAAAGCAGCATGCATTTATAGAAGCAATTGCGGACATGCTCGGTGTGCTTCCGTCACAAGTTACTATCGATAGTATCACAGACACCACCTCCTCGAAGAAAGGGCGGCGTCGAAGGAATTCTCGACGTTCGCTTTTGTCCGGTTCGCTTCACGTGCAATTTAGCATCGCAGTCCTTTACGTCGAGGAAGTGCAAAACATCGAAGACACGATTATTCAATCAGAATCTTCGGCAGTCGTTCAAGTGTTCCAAGCAAACGGTCTTTTAGAGGTTTCATCCGTCGTACCGCCAACATCAGTGACAAAATATTATCCCCCACCACCTCCGCCGTTACCTCCACCATTGCCTCCATCGCCGCCTCCATCACCAACGCCTCCACCTTCTCCACCTCCTCCTTCGCCGCCTCCTTCGCCGCCTCCTTCCCCACAACCGCCACTACCATCTAGTCCACCGCCTTGGCCACCAAATCCGGCATCGCCGCCAAATCCGCCGCCGAATCCGCCACCGCTTATTCCCTCGTCGCCTCCACCGCTCGTAGAACCATCATCGCCTCCACCGCAACCTCCACCACAGCCGCCTTTGATCGATTTTTCGGAAACTTTAGCCCCGAATCCATCGCCGATTTCGACGGATACTTCTGGAAATCTCGCACTAGACGAAGTTTACGACACTTCTATCACAGATGACTACGAAGATCCGTTTGATAAGGTTTTCGTGGCATCTAGTAGAACCGCTCTGCCGGATTCGCTCTTTTCCATGCCGCGGTATAATCCAAGATCTGGTTTGGAATACCAAGGTCAGTTTCAAAACCCGGCCGCGGATCCAGATTATATGGGCATGTTACTCGGACAAGCACTACCAGGTATCATGATTGCATTATTTACATTTTTCTGCTCTCTTTTGGGATTATTTATAGTCCTTGGTACAGTATTTGCATACACGAGGAGACAACTTAGACAAATGCAGCGGAGCAAGTCTATAATCCCGAGAGCGTGGTCGATAATTATCAGACCGAAACCGTTCACTGTCAAACAACTCAAGAGAATGAAGAAAGTAATAATAACGTTGTCGCTCGTGGTGTTTGTCGGTTGTATCGCCGTATTGACGACAGGAATGCGAGTGAAAAACTCCATGATTAAATTCGGCGACGTGATGCTTAAATCCGTGGTTGAAGTTGAGGAATCGACTTTGAAAATAGAAGAGGTTCTTTCGCGCGAAAATGTGCTCGAGAATGTAACAATTTTTGTCACAAAACTTAACGAAGACATCGCGACCATTAAAGACTCGTATAGCAGTGTCAGATCTGGATTGACGTCGAGTTCTACAGGTATACAGTTCTCGCTAATCACACTGAGCGTGTTCATAAGTTTGCTCGCATTTTTAGCGGCATTTTTCGTATACATCGATCAATGGAAGCTCGTCATCGTCTTGAATATAGTGATATCTATTTTTACGTGTTTTGCTTGGTTGTTATGGTCTGGCATCACGATGATGGGTACGATGACGAATGATATGTGTTATTCAATGCAAGTATTCATCGAACCTGGAGGGGAGGGTTACGTAGATTTGATGGATATATTGCCATGTATATCTGCGCCAATTGCGGTGAGTTCAATTGGTATCCTGAGGGCAACAATTGCGGATAGGGCATACCAAATAAACCGTCGCATAGTAAAGAACGATCCATTGATGGGCCTACCATTGGTTTGCCACGAATATGTCGAGGTGAGCGCTGAATTAACGTGCGATCCTGCAGGGAGGTATGCCGAAACGAATTACGCAAAAACGGTCTGTTCGGCTTATATGAACGGCGTTCTGGATGATGAGTTGAACGTTGGCGAGATGACATTTTGGCCGAGCGTGAAAGGTGTCGGCGGGAGCTGTGGTTACGGTAACACATCATGGAGCGCGTTTGGTTCGCGCGGTCATACAGTTTCTGCGGTCAATTTTGAAGCTGCGTACACGGTGTGCGAAAATAAAGGCTGCGAGAATTCGTTGCCGTCGAAGATTCCTCGGGTTCCGTATACGGAATCTGTAGACTTGTCCTCTTCCGTCGCTGCGCTCGTGGATATCGTTCCTGACACTCAAAAGCTTCTCACGTGCCAGTATGTCAAAGAAGCATTTGAGAGTGCGGTGCCTTTGTGCGACGAAACTATATCGAACTTGACGTATCTGTGGCGGGGTAACTCGATCGTCGCTACTGCGTTATTCGGGTTATGGATTGCACTCTTGCTCGCCGTGCAACGTCTATCGAACAAACACTTACTCGTGAAAAATATGATGGGAGCGATGAAATCCTTCAAAGCCATGAAGGCAGGAGGAAAAGGATCTTTTCTAGGCGGGAAAGTAGAAATACCCCCGTTTGTTCAGCGGATGAAGGCAACTTTTTGGACGACGGGGAAAGAATTGAGAGGAAGTCCTAGTTTCAAACCGAACGCAACGACGAGAATATCAAAAAGATTCAAAAAGCACGTTCAAGCGATTGGAGAATTGCGAGTGAAGATTAAAACTCTTCAGATGAGCAAGTTAAGACGCTTAATTGCGAACATGACACCGCGTTGTCGAGAAGAATTGAAGAAACAAAAGCTGAAAGAGATCAACGCAATTTGGAAACAAAACGCCAAACGCTTAAGCTCGTTAAGAAAAGAAGAGATGAGTTTATCTTTTCGACGTGAAGAAAGTATAAAAAGAAAAGAAGAAGATGATGAACGAATACGAAGAGCCGAAGAGGCTGCTAATAACGCCGAACGTTCGATCACGTTTCAGAACGGCGGTGAGGATAGTTCAGAAGACGATGACAACGATGATATTTACAACTCTCCGGAAACGTTGGCTACGTTTCAGACCAACGATGACGCTGCTGACGACGACATCTACAACCAGGCGTATCTAGGAGCACCGTTCTCTCAATCTCCTCAGAACGAGGTTGAACGAATGCTTTTCGCGCTCGACCGCGCAAAATTAGAGGCGCAAAAGAAAGAGACGGCGACACAAGTAGCCATATCAACCATGATGGAACAACTTGGCACAGCGCGAGCGACAGTTGCGAAAAAAAACACAGAACTAACATCATCACCAATCGAAAGTATGCTCGAAACGATCGAAAAGGCTCGAAATAACGCCGCCAAAAAACTTTCGCCTGTCGCTCCTGCTCCTGCGGGGACAGTCGCTTTACCCATGCCATCTCCTCCTCTCACACCACCACCACCACCGGCGACGACGACGACGACGTCAACGTTTGCCGTAGGCGCTCTGCTTCAACAACTCGAACGAGCTCGAGCGCAAGTTACTTCGAAAGCGACCCCGCCTTCGCCGCCGCCGCCACCGCAAAACGTCACGGAGCGAATGATACAACAGTTATCCGAAGTGCGAGAGCGTTTGTTGTTAGCCGTGAAGGAAGATGATGCCGTTTCTGCCGCCGACGATAAAGACGACCATTCAAGTTAGAAAAGAAGAGAGTTAATATTATTTAGAAATGAAAAAAAGGTGATGCGTGATGCGTGACTTGTTGATATATTGAATAATAAATACAAAGTGTATGGGATACATTCTAATCTTTACCGAAGCGTGAAAACCTACGAAGATATTGTGAAAGATGCCCCCTACTTCAAAGAAAAATGGGCAGCATGTGCACGATGGCGAAAGGATGAGAAAGATAGATTGTTTACGAACTCGTTTTCTTATCAAGTCAAAGAAATACTGGAACGCCGACAAAAAATACTCTTTGCGATAAAATTGAGAAGAACTTCGGTATTAAGATTGCCGAAGATGACCGCGTTTTAATCGCGATGAAAAACTGTTTTGAACGCCTCCTCTTTCGAAACCTCTCTTTTTTCCCGCATGGAGAGGGCCCGAAGCGTCTTCACGACTGGCTTCATGCCATATTGTTTGAAGCTTTTTCCGTCTGCAGATCGCTCGAAAGTAGAGCCGGAGTACAGAGTTTCATCGTCGACTGGCGAAGGTGCCCAAAATTTTTCTTTCAAAGAAGGAGCACTGCGAATCGAATTAACGAGACGGTCGCGGTTCGATAAGCGGTTAATGGCCACCGCGTACGATGACCAAACACAAAATAAGGAGAGCGCCAAGACAACATTTCCTACCCACATAATCTTGAGGTTGTCAATAGTCGCGTCACATTCTACAGAAATCGCTCGGAAGGCATCCTTTACGTAACCGCAAGTCACTAATTTTTGTGTCTCCGGAACGATTCCAATCAAACGAGATGCGTGTTCGGCGGCATCTTTGGCTCGATTATATTCCGATGAAGCTATTTTACCGGCATACATGCGTTCAAAGTCAGACGCATCAACTACGTGTCGACGAGAACCAAGATTGTTATCCCAAGTACTGTTTGAATAAACGCAACCTTTTTCGGGATAAAAGTAGTAACCGTTGGCATCTATGTCGTTGTTCAACAGGCCCGCATCTTTCGCTGAGCATACTGTTTTGGCGTAGTTTGTTTGGGCATAATTCCCAGTTGGACTGCAGGTTTCATCTACCGAAACAGCCACGTACTCCTGGCAAAGTAAAGGGAGCTCCCGAAGTGGATTGTTATCGACGATGATTTGGTTCGCTTCGTATGTTTTTTCCAAAATCGAATTTCTAAGCATGCCAATGGTATCGACGGCGGCCTTAGCGCTCACGCATGGTAAGATATCCATCATGTCCATTCGCACTTCACCATCCGGTTTAACAAATTCTTCCATCGACCAGCACATATCGTTCAAAAAAGTGCCCACCATGGTAAGCAAACCCCAGGAAATCCATGATAAAATCATAAATAGAGATGTGAAAACAGTCACTATGATGAGCAACTTCCATTGATCTTTGTAGACAAGAAAGGCAGAGAAAAGTATCGTCACGATCATGCCCCCTGCACAGGCCCCTGCAATGCCTTGAATCAACGACTGCTGCTCGTTTACCAAGTCTTCAGCAGCTCCGTATATTTCCTTAATATCATCAATATCGTCATTCAATTCAGAAACAAACTCTGAGTACGTTAACAATTTCGTATCAGTTCCATCTACTCCCAAGGTTCTCTCTATCTCCAATGTCGCATTTTGCATCTCAGACACAGACTCGTTCGCAATCGTCAACAAATGTTCGCGCGATCCTAACTCTACTAATTGCGAAACTATTACACCAAATCCAAACAAGCTCATGATCGAAAAGAAAAAGATGACTAACTTCGTCGTTTGCAGCTGCTTCGTTGTGAACGGTTTCGGTTTGAACACGTTGTTGCAAGAATCGAAGCAAATACCAAAACACTTTGTAATGGACACTGCAACCGTCAAGAGAACTGAAACAATCGCCAACAGTAACCCAAATCCTGCGAGAACGAAACCTGGAAGCGCCTGACCCAGGAGCATGCCCTGATAATCTGCATCTTTCATCGGATTCTGAAACTTGCCCTTGTAAGTTGAGCCCGTGTTTGGATTATACCTGGGCATGCTGAATAACGTCTCTGGCAATAGCGATTCATCATTCGAAGTTTGTCTTGTTGGATAAGTCTGATTCGTGTTATGAACCTCTTCATCGTGGTATGGAGCCTTAGCGCTTAGCGCCGTAGGTACAGCATCGTCATCCACGAAAGGCGGAGCATCATCTGGAGGAGGAGAAGGGGGAGGAGCGAATAGGCTACTCAACATTTCAATATCTGGAGGTGGTAATGGCGGGGGCGACAGCGGTGGTGGTGACGGCGGTGATGATGGAACTGGAGGTGGTGAGGGTGGAGGAGAAGGACAGGAGTTTGTTTGCACACATGGCGGGGGCGGTGGTGTTGGTGGCGGCGACGGTAAAGGTGGCGGTGACGGAGATGGTGACGGAGGAGGAAAAGGCGGAGGAGAAGGGGACGGCGGCGGTAAAGGTGGCGGTGACGGTGAAGGTGACAGAGGTGGTGGTGGCTCTGGATGCGGCGGTAACGGAGCCGGCGGCGGACTTGGAGATGGAGGTGGTAAAAGTGGGGGTGGACTTGGCGACAGAGGTGGTGGGCTTGGTGGTTGACTCGGAAAGAGCGGGGTTGGAGGGAGGTCTGGTGCTAAAGTTGGCGGGCTTGGTGGCAACGGCTCAGGTGTTGACGATCCATTTGTGCCGCTACCATTCGTAAAGGTAAACTTCTCCTGCATCGGCGAAATGCCAGACTTAATGCAAACCATATTGCCATCTCTGTTTTGCAAAGAGAAAGACTCTGCGCATACATCACAGGCAGTCAAGTTTGCGCACGAAGCTGTTGAAGCATTCGGACCACATGGTGTTGGAATACACATGATACAACCTAGCATGCACTCAGTCGTGTCAAACGCTTCACTCATCACGGGATCAACCTTTGTAGAAGTCTCTTGGGAGTCAGAAGGTATACTTGTCCCATTTAAAACTTCTGATTCTGAGCCTTCAAGATTATCGTCAAATTGCGCGTCTGTTTCGAGCTGCTCCGTAAGAGCCACATCGTTCGAGATAAACACCGAATTTGGTATGTTCAAGAGCGCGCGCCCATTTGGAATTAAAGTCAAATCTTCAGCGTCGCCACTTGGAACGGGAAAATGTTTATCAATCATGTCCTGCATTATTTTGAGCGTCCTTTGGTGTTGCGCAAAGTCTTCGCGGTTCTTCCTCGCAAACGTCATGGGGATGGTAAGTGTATGCGTCCTATTGATCACGCTTTGTGAGTCAAGAGATGGCGTGGAAGCAAAATGTTCTCCTTCATCCAAGAGTTCGCGTCGCATACGTTTCCTAGAAAAGCCGGCACATCTCTTGAATTCCGTCCATATACTTTCCGATTTGTAACTCATCCAACCATTTGCATAAAGCCCCAGCGGATCCGAGAGTCCATCCAAGTACACATTCTCTTCATCCACCCACGAGTTCCACTGACCTAAAAATGACTTGTACTTTCCGAGCATACTCAACACGGCGCCAAAAGCTGCGCGAGGAGAAACCTTACCCGTACGCATCCAAATCGTCCACGCGTCGTTGCCTGCACCAGTTGCTTCGAATTCCGGATAACTGTTTGAATTACCGCACTGATGATAAAACGGAGGAACGTTAAACTGCATCTTCGCAATGTGCCCGTGGGGGATTTTTGTCATCAACTCTTCGAGATAATCGAGTATTTCTGTATGGTTCGTCCCAGCAAGCGAAGCGCCGCAGAAGTCTCTACTTTGTACAGCTTGTTCACGAGTAGACGTTGGTCCACAACCAAAGAGAAATCTAAAGATAGAAGCAAAAGCAGCCTTCGATGTGGGACCATCTGATCGCGCGTAATACGTTCGAGTATCCTTTGTAATACCAAGAGGTTCATTCCAAGCTGCGGCGATTAAATACGGTTCCCAAGCTCTAACGATATCCATTCCTGAGCCGTGTGCACTTCTATAACACGGTAAGATTTCAACGTACATATCGAGCTTCAAACTAAGTTCTCCCAACGTTCCGCCGCCTTCCGAAGTGGCGAGCCAATCTATGGTGTCTTCCAACCACTTGATTGGACCAGATTCTGTGACTCCTCTCGGGCATTCAAACAAAGATCCTGCCGCTGTTATGAGCTTTTTGAATGTAGTTGGATAGTGTTTGGCAATCGGCTTGAATTGCTCGAAGCTTTTTTGGAACAACGTGTTATTTTGCAAAGTCGTCATACCCAGATGCGTAAAAATCAGTTCCCAAGCTTCTGGAACGTGTGGATTCGTCTCGAGTGCACTCAAAAGAATATTAGTAACGCGGGGTAGAATAGAGTTGCCCTCGTTGTAATACACACTTCGAAACAAATGCATCGCGAGACGAACATCCACATACGAATCAAGACCGACATTCATGGCCAAAGGTATGGAAGCTGCGTGATCTATAGACGTTTCTCGTGTTTTTATTGGACCAGAAATATCATCGGTTTGAATAGGATTTTCAAAAGTTGTCCAATAACTGCTATAAATCCAGTTATATTTATCCATTTCCCAATGCCCATCGGGGGCCTTGTCAAAAGCGATTGCAGCCGCGTGCATAGGTTGTCCAACCATAGTAGATGGACTCCCACGACATCCAGTGTTACCCACAGCCATGTATGCCAGACGACCACACATTCCACCATCTTGGGATATTCGTGGGAGAGAATCCTTGTGCCAGTTTGATTCCATGCATTGAACTTCATAGCGCATGTAATTATCAGAGTAGTGTGACCAAGAAGTGGCCAACCCTGGTGTCCGGTCAGCGTCTACAAATTCTTTCTTATCGGGCTCGGCAAGTTCATATCTCGACCAAATCCATTCGCACTCATCTGTCGGAATATGCGCAATCGTGTGTATCGACATTAATGGCCAAGGAGCCTCAGTTACGTCAAAAGTTGACGAAGCATAGCTTTGTTCATTCTTCTCCAACAAATACTTCAAAGCCGCGAGCGGAGAAGGATTCGGAGTTCTGGAGAGTGGTGCTGAGTTCCAGTTGTCTCGTCCTTTGTTAATGCGACACATCCTTTGAAATTCTTTCGAGGTAGTCCACACGGATGGGTCGTCTTCTCGCGCTGTCGTTGAGTTCATGATCCCACGTAAATTACGGTACTTATGGGCAAACGATAAAACCAAATCTGCAATGCTGTCGTCATCGTAGAAAGAAGTCAAGAAATTTCTTAAATATCGCACATGCTCGATTACTCGCGGATGCATCGGCATCGAAAGCGAGAGAAATGACTTACGAAGTGGCACATCTTGCTTACCCCTTTGGTTCTGAATCCAAGTCCATACTGGATCATCTGCCAATATGCTTGAGGTATTCTTCGCGTCCTGTTCATTCAAATCGAGAACCAATTCTTCCAATTCTTCCGACCATGTTTCCGTGCCGATCACCGCATCGTAAAGATCTCTAGCCTCTTGAGTACCTCCTTGGGGTGTCTGGGTCAGGTACCCGCGTCTCATGAAAACGTGAGACTTAGAACTCCTTTCTAGAGTCTGAAACTTCAACGAACCACGAAAAATAAGCGAACATTCTCCCATGGTTGCGCCTAGCTTTGGTTCAAACATTACACCTATGCATCCAACCGAATCTTTGCAAACTTTCACACATGTATAGATCGCGGCAGAAAAGCTATGACTCGCAGGTGCGCCGCGGAATTCATAAAGTACAAAATCGTCGTCTTTATCCATCGCGTGTGACAATTTCGAATACTCGACGGAATTTTTGAGCACGTCGTCCATCGCAGGTGGCAAAGAAGTTTCCAAATCTGCGCTTGCAGTAAAGGTACACGTCTCAATGGCACTAGGTTTCGTCGTTGAGTTGCACGCGTGGTTAGAGTAGCACTGCGAATTCGCAGAGCATGAAACGTCTCTCATCTTTATGCCACCAGTAGCTGGGGGTACTGCCCTTTTGCAATCTCCCCAATCACCCGTTGTCCAGCTCGGATTTGTTGAGCAGTCAGTGGCGTCGCCAACCAATCCGTATCCTTCTTCGTTTTCGATGATGCTATCTACTCCAATCTTCAGTGAGCACGGACCATTAGTAGATTGGCCACTTTTGGTCCAGCCATTGAGACAAGTGCACTTATTGTGCCAATTCCATGGGGAACTTTTGTGCATGACTTTTTCACATGTGCCGTGCTCGCACTCGTTCTCACACTGTAGACACTTTTCGTGTTTTAGACACGATTGAAGGTTCGCAGGTTCAGCAGCTTCGCATTGCGCTCGACTACTGATAGTTCCATCACTTTTTGCGCAGATATTTTCTCGTGTTTTTGTGTTGCGATCTGCTTGTTCTAAGCACACGTCGTGCGGCGCTTTTGTACACTTTTCCCATGCAAGCGGGGTCCACTTAGAACTTTTCCACCAATCGGAGTCTTCTGGTTTCGCGTAGCACTCTAAATCGGTATTGTTCCGACGAGGGGCGAAACAGCAGCCAGAATCTTCGCACGTTTGTCTTCGAATGCTTACACTTTGAGCCGCACTGCGAGTACTTCTTTCGTACAAAGCGCACGGCCTGCGCACAGCCGATTCAGACCGACACCACGGAAGACAGCTGAAAGTGTTACAGCTTCTATACGTCGCTGGTTTTTGTGCAATACCTCCGCAGAGAGCATCCTCCGCCTGACTGTAATCCTCGATCGAACTACCTTTTGGCGCGCAGAACACGTTCCGACTTTGCGAACCAACTCCGCAGGGTTTAGAGCAAACGCTCCACGGGGCGGTGTTCCACGCCAACTTATTCGAGTTAAAAAAGCTGTGAAGAGGGTGTGAACTCACTACAAACGCCGTTAAATTTGCTTTCTTGACTGGATGCTCAAATTCAACTGGTGTAAAAATATTCTTGCCGAAATCTGAGGATCCCTCTGGTGCTTTTAGTTCGCTATTCACATTTCGACCATGCGGCGTGTTTGAAGTTTTGCATAGTTGCACATACAAAATGCAATTATTCGTTGCGTCATCGTAGCTTATTTCGGTGCAGTCTTCATTCTTGCACGCCGCGATGCAGTCATTGAGTGAGTTTTCGCTGCGAGTCATGAGTTGTGTCGATGTCGAGCAGTCTCTTTGCTCGCATACACGTGCGTACCCTTCGTCCGGATCTGGATCAGTGCGAATCACTTTCGCGCAGCGGAGATGTCTTTCTTCATTTTCACCGTACCAACCCATCCATTGATTGTTCTGCTTATGCTGCAAACCCTGTAGAGCTATACCAGTTGCAACAAAACCATCCGGACAGTTGGTGTAGAAAAGATTTCGAAAATCACCGTGATGGACTTGCTCGTGTGCACCATTTATGCCTTTAGAAAGGAGCGTGCTATCGTTTGTCCATCCTTCATCTCCATCGAGCGCAAAACCACTGGGGACCCCGCAACGTGCCAACACTCCTTGCTTCGTGGGATCAGTCTCGTTATTTGCAAATGCGAGTCCTGTGAGCACTTCTCCAGCGGGACAGAGGATTTTTAAATTCGGGTGCGATTCGCGGGTTGGAAAGTTTCGAATCTTCGCATAATAATCAGCAGGCTCGCGAAACAGCGTTTCTGACGAAACCCATTCATTTAAATATCTTTCGTTCTTTAGGCAGAGAGACGTATTTCCAGAGAAAGAACATTCAGAAAGTAACTCCCCGCCCGCTGTGCAACGCATGGTCTGAATTGGCCCGTGTAATTCATCCGTAATCATGACCACTTCTTCGCCGCGGAATTTCGTGTTTTGAAAAACAAGATCGAAACCAAAGTGTCTTGTGTCTGAAATCTCCTCGCAATCACAATAGCCCCAAGTATTCTTATTGCCATCCGTGTAACAGATGGGACGATTCGGCTCGGGTTTAGGTCCGCCCCATTCCAAGGTATCTTGTGGAACAAAGCATACTTGACGCCAGTCATCGTCATCGGACCATTCATCTCTGAAAAAGCCTCCCCAATTGTTTCCATGATGTCCTCCGATGTCACACGGAAAATTTTTCCCATTACCACCGCACGTAGACTTGTGACGATGCAGGTAAAGACCGCCCGTAAAGAATACACTTGCAGACGTGTTGAATGAAATCGTGCTTTCATTCTGGACGGAGAAGGATTTTGGATTATCGCTTGCTCTGGCACTGAGTCGCGGGAAAATTTTTGAATCTCCCGAAACCGTTGCGTATAGGACATCCCAAAACTTTCTCCACCTGTAATCACCTTCTCCACTTTCTCGGGCGTCCATTCGCTCGCGTATGTCTTTCACGTCAACGACGGCCGGGTCAAAGTTCTTCTTTGCGCTTATCGGCAAAATTGTCGAATTAAAGCCATTCAGATCGACATTCTTTTGCTTTTCAGCGAATGTTGTCGGATGATTTCTTTCACCTTTTACAGAGAAATTGATCTCTGGTTGCCAATCCCATTGGTGAAGCCCGCCACGTTCCCTTGCAAAAGATTTAAGAATGAAAACTTGTGGATGGGCGGAAGTCTTTCGAAGCCTGATACTCTTCGAACGCATACGACAAACAAAGTTTATCTCTTCGCCGCTCATGCTCGTCTTTGTGTAACTGAATCCGACGCAACGGTCGTTCGCTACGCAACGCTGAGCACAGAACTCGGCAAATTTCGAGTCTTTTGCATGGTGCAACTGTTGCCAGTTACCGGGAAGAGGGTCAACCATGTTTTCATATGAATGTATCAAGTACGGTGGGACGTGCTTGTAGAAATCGCGAGAACTGTACGATTCGTAAAGGTCACCACCAATTGCAATCGCCCGAGAGTACCTCTGAAATAGGTTATAATCTTTGTCGATATCGAGGCTGCCGAGATCGTGCCAGGACGTTGGTGAGTTACAATCCGTGGAGGTATCGCACATGCAAACTTGGTGCCTAGGATCTTCATAATCGTATCCAAAAATCTTGTTTCGACCATCCAGAACAAAGTCCTTCCAAAGCATATACGGTTGATTGACGTTTGGAAGCTCACCACCGAAATCCACATCATTTCGCTTTATACGTTCAATCGTTTTAAAATTTAAGATTGGACCAACGAGTGGGTAATTCTCCGGTCGCACGATATAGTCGCCCTGTTTACTCAAAGTAGTCTCGGCTGCTACGTCGACTGTTTTATCCCAAATACCGACGCAACCCGTTCTTTCACCCTTCAGAACTTTAATTTTCGCCTCATCCGGGATTATTGCCGCGCCGCGTTCAACAAACAGCACATCTTGCTTCACTCCCCCAATTGCAGGAGAAGAACCGAGAACGAATTGAACCTGATTTAGTCTGTACATCGGAATGCAAACATGTGCCCCTTCTGCAAAACCGTACTTCGCACCTATGCCGGCGGCACAATGGGTGTGTTTCCCGCACCCGCTATCAGCATAAAATTTTCTCTTTGCCTTGCACGAACTTTGGTATTCTGTACAGGGCATCATTCTCCTGGAATCTTTTCGGATGGACGGACCATAGTCACCAGCATTGCAAAAACCGTCCATACCGTTTTCTAAGCGCAAAAAGAAGCGCTGATCATCGACTTCTTTTTCAAAAACCGTCTGAAACTCCGACGCGTTTCCCCAAGTGCTGACAGGATACTCCACACCTAAGTATTCCAGAGTCTTGTTTTTGTAACTACTGGGATAGAGATAGGCAGTAGATCCCGCGGGGTTCGCCTGATTCTTTTTATATTCAGAGCAACACGCTGGATATATGTACCCATAGTCTGCCGTTGTCTTATTAATGCAATGCTTAGAAGGACCGCTGGGCACAGAACTGACTCCGTGGCCGGTGCCTTCGTTCCAGATTCCAGTGGTAGCCTCAGTGACAAATACACCCTCGCTGTTTTCTCCACAATCCGTAGAAGACCACAAGTAGGACCCGGGACAGGTAAGAACGGAGTATTTTCTTGGTACTCCAAAGTAAATTTCGTCCACAGTACACATGCGTGCACCTTCGGCTTCGCAATATTGCTTGGCTGTCGCAAAGTTAACCCCGGGATTCTTTTCAGGGTAAAGGTTCTCCTTTTGGTTCCAGTTATGCATATATTTCCAATAATCACCTTTAGTAAGATTCTGCCACTTGTTCGTAGGTTGAAAACATCCAGTAGGTTTTCCTGCGATGTAAGCTGGATGATTATCAGCTGAATTGATTGCAGCCCAGCTTTGATCTGGACCGTCGTCAAACTGTAGTGTTCCGCACTTGCGCAAGGATGGATGACCCCCGAACAATCCGTTGTTGCCAAGGCCATCTAAACCGCCGCCATTATGATGCCAGATACCCCCAGCATCTGCCAAAATATCTTTCACTCCCCACGTTGTGCCGAGTTCTTCGCAAGATCTCGTGACATTACACGCACCATAACACGTTTTCGATGTTTCCGGCTTCGAAAGCTGGAACTGAAAGCACTCATTGTCACTCAAAGCTTGCCCCGCTTCTCCTATGCACGTTGCAGTGCGACTTTTTGTGAGCTCACATTCAGCTGAATCACCGCTTCGCGGTGCATAGGTTTGGCTATTATCCGACGGCGCACAATCCGACCACGGACCGACAATCCACCGGCGTTGAATTGAAGCTTGCCAAACGTAAACTTTAAAATCCTTCGCTTTCATGGTTGTGGGTTCTGATCGTCTCAACCCGCAGTCAGAGAGTCTGCAAATTTTAGATGGTTCGTTGAACGATATCACGTTGCAACCAGGCGTGTTACGACATGCACTCATGCAATTCATTGTCGTGTTCAGCTTACTTGTAGTGATGTGATCACAACCTCCCGTACCTGCCACCATGAGATCTTGGCCCTTCCACGTCCAGCTGACTTTATCGGTCGGATACTCGCCGTAGGTGTTGTTTTCTGCGCGCAGTGCGTCGCATCCATCATCACCCGAACCCGGTTGCGGGTCTGCAAATCCAACATGATATTTGCAAGATTCACCCGTGCTCGTTGAACCTCGACAACACGTCGATCCACATTTTGTGATTGTCGTGTTTAAGAGATCGTCACCTTCTCTAGCGTCGTGCATCACATCACAGCCGGGAACATTCGATACGCTCGTACTGCGGTAGCATCGGAAACCAACAGTTTGCTTGGGTGACCAACAGCATCCCCAAGACTCGCATGTAGATCTTCGTGATGTCAAGGAAGCGTATTTTGACTCGTCGCTCGCATAATATTCATCGCAAGGTATTCGATCTCCGATCGCAGGGACCGCACAACCCTCTGCGCACGAGTGTGTGTTGCATTCCTTCGAAATTATAGGATTTTTCCCACAGAATGCATCGTCCAGAGTGTTTCCATCAGTTCGATTTACACAAGTAGAGCTTCTTGTCAAAAATCCTCCTCCGCAGGTCGTTGAGCACTCACTCCACGTTCCAAACTCCCAAACAGCGCCAATAATGTCTTGCGCAAAGCAATCAGTGTAACCCCACGTGCCCGGGAGCGATGTCATGCAAAACGGTCGGTCGGAAAAATCAAGCGCCACGTCCCAATACTCCTCATTGTTGTATTCAAAAGGGAATTTGCACGGGGCACCGTTCGCGTTTCCTTCGCAAGTTGATAGAGCACGTGAGTAGACGGTGATTCCCGGAGATGTGACAAAGGCACTCGGCTTTGGAAGCGAATTCAACAACACTGCGTTGAACTTTGTTTCGGAAAGTATTGCTCTCAACGCTGGACTCACACTCCCTCCCCTCTTTTTCGCGCGTGCGTGCGCATTAGAAATGGCGTCGCATGTCGTGCCAACTTCGTTTGCTTGTAAACCCTGTCCGGATTCTATTGCCTCGATGACGTCCCACTTCCGCGCGTCCTCATCGCTTCTCACGACGCCATCAGATGTCGCGCTGAACGCATCGACGAGATCTTCGCGAGATATTGCAGCAGAACACGTGTAAAAACCTGCGCACCGATGATCCGCGTTGCACACGTTTTTGATATCATCGATTGTACCATTTATAGCAGTATATACCGAATCCACCAAATCGCTCATCGGCAAAAACGCATTTTGGTTCTCTACGAATGCTTTTGGCACCCGTTTCTTTCGATAAAAATCGGATTCTTCGCTCTTTCTCAACGAGTATCCTCTCGCCACGAGCGTGCACTTCATCTCGTTCAACGCGTATGAAAATCCTGCGCACGCTTCTCCAATGTCATCGCACGTCTGTTCGCAGTTTTCCAATCCCGATACGCGCTTCGCGGCGAGTTGCTCGCCAACCGAGGCTATCCTCGACCCGTGATGAAAGTAGTTTTCTGTTGTTTTGGCGCGAAGAAGTCAAGCGACACATGGTGAGTCTCGCAAAACGCAGGTATCCTCAAAAAGTCACGTATCGCGCGCGTGCGAGCAAAGAAAGAAAGGGGATAAATAAACGGGGGGTCATTTCGCTCTCCAAAATAGATATTTCCTCACCTCTGGACGAAGATTCCGCCAATAAGCGTCTTTGGGTCCTTATCCCACCGTCCGCGTTTTGTTCGCGAACCTCGCTCTCCGCGATCGTCGAGTCGCCGCCGCGAAAGATCACCGCGAATACTGCGACAAGGAAGAGGGCGGCAACGAAGAAGAGCGTCCCTCCTCGGGTTGTTTGGACATTGAAATCCGCCAGCACTCGATGCGTGTCGTGTCGACCGTTTTGTAAACGACGACGATTTTTCTCCTTCCCTTCGACCGCCGCGAGATCTGTCGCGTCGTCCCCTCGACGACGACGCGAACCGGGTTCGGGTCGCGACGACAACAACCTCGACGACGACAACGACGACGCCATTTCTCGCGCCGGTCGTCCAAAGTTTTTTGCACCAAATTGAAGAAGACAACGATCCTTTTTAGATTATGGGGATGTCGTCGACCGTTTGAAAAATGTCGTCGACCGTTTGAAAAATGTCGTCGACCGTAAAAAAATATCTGGCATGCATGCATTTTTGGACGAAGAGTTGAGTAGGTTCATCGTTAGCGGTAGTATTACAAATTTTTCCGGTTCGTCTTCGAGGATCCTTTTGAAGCTGCTGACGTCGTCTATTTGTTCTTCTTGTAACTATCATCATCACTACTCGTCCATGAATCTGGTCTGTTCCCTGGATCTTTCCTGTACGGATGGTTATCGTCGTGTTGGCGAGCGCCGGAGTGTGCCCAAATCATTTCCTGCTGGTGGTCGAACGCGTCTTCCCGATTATTTTTTTCGAACCAGTGGCGCGCGTCTCCGTGTCTCCGTCTCCATACTTTCACTCGAACGTCTTTCTCCACCAGCAACGGCGGCCAGAATGGAAACTTTTTGTTCAGTTTTACGCCGGTGAACCCTGTTATATTTCGCATGATTTCATACCCAGGCATTTTTTTGTATTCGTTGATTAACCAATCGTGCCCTCGGGAACCGTCGTCGTGTAACATGGCATGTAAATGACCCTCGTGTTCGTGGTCTTGCCTTTTGTTGTACACGATGACATTGTGATCGTGATAAGCTTGACCGAACCGAGAGGCGCCAGTTTGCGCGCAATGGTCGTCTATGTGTATTCTCACGTGGCCCAAGGTGTTGTGTTCCGGGTTCAACTCGTGGAAGGCGGCCAACGCTTCTCCGCCGGGATAGTTTGCGATGGACGCTTTGGCGAATACACCAATAGATACGGCACAACTGACTATAACGCCCATCCACGCGAGCGCGTGCAAAAAGTTTCCCTTTATGCTCTTCTTTCTGTTCAAATTCAATCGGTGCATCCCGCACGCCGCGCAGAAATTGAACAAAGGCAAGACCGGGAAGAGAAAACGCAACTCTTTGTGTCCTAAAAAGGAATACGCGAAAACAAAGAACGACGCGATCATAAACGCCGATCGACACCGGCGTTCGTGTTTAAACCCATACATACTCAACGGATACGCAATCAATAACATTCTCGGCAACGCGGAATACGCGTACCACAAAAACGGTTTCGTCCCGTAATGGTGACTGCGATTCGCGCCCATCGGATTGTTAAAGGACAACACTTCCCACTCTGGCCATAAATATTCCTGATCCCAATGTCTAGAATCAATCGTAATCGACGTGTACGCAAATGCCACGATCACGGTTACCATCGCCATAACGTTCGCGATAATCCGCAAACTCGCGTCGTATATATCTGTCATGCGAAACAACGTCACGTGTATCCCCAAAGGCGCCAACAACAAAATATTATCGCACCGAAATACCGCCACGACCATGCTCACAACCATTATCGCCAAAGTATCCAAAACCGAACTATTAATCTTTAATCCTCTCCTCTCTTCTAACCATAAACTCAACGCAAACGTCGTCAACGCGAACGCAAAAATGTTCGGCAACGGCCTCGAAGCGTAAAACGCCAGATGAAACTGCGCCAACGCGAGAGCGCTCGCATATACCGCGACGTCGTTCCCGAAATTCTTCCCTATTACCGTATGAAACTTGTGCAAGGAAAGAGTCGACGCGCAGCCTAAAATCATCCTCATTATGACTTGATAATGCATTTTCGTTCTCACGAACGTCTCTTCCTCGTTCAAAGTCTCCACCAAGTGCTTCAATTCGCCCCAAATCTTCTCGTTTCTAAACACGCGTTTCGTCACCGGATTACTGTTCACGACGAGCTCCATCGCTCTCGCGAGAATCTTCGTCATTTTTCCTAACACTAACGGCCCGAGAAATGTCCGAGGCACAACCCCTGGGAACTCTTTGTGGTCCCACACGTTGAGTTCATTCGCGTGGAAAATCACGTCGTGCGTTGCTTGCGTGTTGAACGATTCCTCGACTTTCGTGTACGGCGCCACGCGGACGTACGCGAGGACGAGGAGGAAGAAAAAGAGGTCGAAGAGCTCGTGCGAAATGGTGTGAAGAAGGAGTTTTCTCCGCATTTTCGTATGTTTTTAAACAACGCGCGAACGCGCAGCGGCGAGAGAAGGACTAATTTTCTTCCACCGAAGCGTCAAGAGAGAAGGAAGAGACGCTTTTTATTTGCTTTTGGCCGAAAAAACCAAAACGATGAATTCCGGACCCCCCCGAGAGCCTTTTTTCGTCTTCCTTTTTCCTTTCTTTCTTTCTTCGTATTTCTTTCTATGTATACGAACGGACTCTTGAGAGGACGGCTTTTTTTTGGACCTTCAAAACGCTCCTCTTCTCTAAGAGAGACAGAGAGAGACATCATAGAGAAAACACGTTTCACAGAGGCAGAAGAGAGGAAGAAGAAGCGAGGAAGAAGAAGCGAGGAAGAAGAAGAAGAAGAAGAAGAAGACAAAGAAGGAACTTTTACGACTTTTACGATGAAAACGCGTTCCTCTCAGTCCTTTTCTTCTTTTAAACAACCCGTCTTCTTTTCCTTCTTTTCCTTCCTCGTCTTCTTTGTGTCTCTCAAAGAGCGTTGGTTTTGTCGTTCGACGAGACCGTTTTTCTTCTCGACATCATCATCTCTCCTCGAAATCGTCGGAGAAGCTTCTCCGTGTAGGGGAATGTTCCTCTTCGCTCGCGCCGAGGAGGAAGAAGAAGAAGACAAAGGAAAAGAAGAAACTATTACGACGACGACGAGGAGGAAAAGAGAGAAGAAAAAGAAGAGCAAGAAGACCAAGAAGAGTAGTTATAAAAGTAAAATCGAGCAAACGTACGGGGATAGCGGGGAAATCATCGTGGAAGATTTAACGGATCCGAAGAATTTCGACGAACGGAGAGGCGACGTGCGATCGACGCACCAGATGTTCGACGAAGGCGCCGCCGACGACGACGACGCCACGCGCGGGGTACTGGATGAGTTACAGGAAATCGGGAGGTCGGTGGATGATGTCGTCGACGACGGAGGACCGGCGATACCGAGGCATTACGTTTGCAACGCGTGTCAAGCGTCGGCGAGGAAGTTGGACGCGGATTTGTCCGAGGAAGAGTTTAAACGCGCCAGAGGGGCGAAATACGGGAAGAAGTTGGAAGAGATGTACTATTTAGACGCGATCGAGAAGAGTTGCGACGACCACTCGCACTGGCACTTGTACCACGCGCACGTCTACGACAGCGGGTACCATTATTTAGCCGGACCTTTGTTAGGGAACGCGAGCTCGAGAGGATCGAAACCGTTCGTGAGAGATTTTAGCAAACACAGATGGCCGAAACGATTGAGAGATTACTGTCAAGTTCTGGTGAACGAATTCGACGAGGAAGGCGTGTACGCGAAACACTACGAGTTGCAAGAAGAAAAACTCGCGTGGGAAGAAGAAAAAAGAAAAGAGGAAGAGGAGGAATTGGAGCTCGAGAAGACGATGACGGAGGAGGAAATCAAACTGAGAAGGAGAAAGAAACGAAGAGAGGAGATTTTACACCCGTGGGACAAGAAGAAAAAGAAGCGAAGAACGTTCGATTTCGCGAAAAAACTGTGCTACCAATCCGAACCGCCGAAATGCACTTTCGATACCGAGTTTAAAAAGAAAGCGTTTTTACAACTCGCCACGCACGAAGAAGAACAAAGGGCTAAGGAAACGCAAAACTTAGGATGGAGCGAAAGAGAGGGTGACATTGGAGGCATTCGGTACGAACCGACGACAGTAAACACCGCGAAGAAGAAGAAAAAGACGAAGAAGAAAGAAGAGTTGTAGTAACAAACACCAAATCGCGTAAACGCGTTTTCCTTTCCTTTTCGAGGAAGGAGAGCTTTTTTTTAGGTTGAAGAAAAGGACGACGAGACGACGACGTAAAAGAGGACGGCGCGACGATTACGACGTTGCAGTCGTTGCAGTATTCAGGCGGCTGAATTCGTCGTCTGAATCGTCGCGTTTGTGTATTACGCATAGTTTAAAAAACCAGTACTAGTATAGATAGTGAGTCGCCTGCATAGCAGTATTTAGGGTAACATAAAAAACCCTAAACTTTTTTTGTGTGTATCACCATCCAAAAAAAAAGGGCGCGTCCCTTCAAAGAAAAGAGCGCGCTTTCGTGCGCACTCTAGAATCAATCAATCAAAGCAACACCACGACATCATCAATAATGAGCGCATCATCAAAAGCAGCAGAGCGCGATCCTCTCCTCCCGTACGCCAGACAGTTCGGGTCCATACGCGAGAACGAAGACGAGAACGATGACGGGAAGAGATTCGAGCGAAGAGGCGCCTCATCGGACGACGTCGAAAACGGGAGAAAGAAGACGTTCTTCCTCTTCGACCACGGGGGGGCGCATTCATCTCGAGACGCGGGGTCGAGTAGGGCGAAAATACACGCTTCGTTTTTATACGTTTTACTGGCGTGCGTTTTGTTCTTCTCCGGCGCGATGGTTGGTTCCTCCTCCTCGCCGTTGTCAAAGATGATTTTGATGTCGAAGGAAGATGGTGTCGCTTCGGCAAAAGGACAACCGCGAAATCAACACCATCGGCTCGGGACGATGGCGACGATCGAAAACGCTCCCGGTCAGAAGACTTTATCATCAACGTTGATGAACAACAACAACAATAAGAACAAGAATAATAATAATAATAACAACAACAAGAACAAGAACAACGGCACTGCACAGTCTTCTGATGTGGACGACTCGTCTTCGTCTTCGGAATCTTCGTCGGGAGGGCAGGAAGGCGCGAGCGAGGAGGACGCGTACCAGTCTCTGATGGAGATGTTTGGGATTTTCGGCGGCGCGGCGCCACCGACGAGAGAGGCGATCGAGGAACCGGAACCGAGCTTATCGGAGGAGAATCAAGATTTGTTGAAAGAAGAAGAGAATCACTATTCGAGGATTGGATCGGATTTGGGGTACTTCAGAGCGCCGTCGGTGAGGAACGATACTTTAGTGTTCGTTTCGGAAGGGTCAATTTGGCTTTCGCATCTGAGAGGAGGTCCAGCGGCGAGGATTTCGAGCAGTTATTCGTACGAATCGGTGCCAAAGCTCTCGCCCGACGGGAAACGAATCGCGTTTTTAGCGGAAGCTGCGGACGGGTTCGAAGTCTTTGAGCTCCCCATCGCCGGAGGCGTGGCGAGACAAGTCACGCACGGCGCGCAGGCGTACGGGTTGTCGCAATGGTCCGGCGACCACGAGCTTTTGATTTTAACGACGCAATTTTCCGATCTCGGAAATCCGCAGTTGGCGAAAGTCGACGCTTTAACCGGGAAGGTTTCGGTGTTGCCGTTTGAAAAAGCGCACGGAGGCTCGAAAGATCCCAAAGGATGCTACTTGTTTTATCCTTTGAGACAATCGTCCTCGACGAAACGGTACGAAGGTGGCGAACAGGCGAGAATTTGGAGATGGTGCGGTGAAGGTGCCGTCGGCGCGAACGGAACCGCTTGGTCAGAGGCGAAAGAGTTGACGCCAGAATCGTGGTCCATGCGAGGCGCGTGGTCGCCGCAAACCACGGACAAGCTCAGCGGCAAGGTATTTTTCATCAGCGACAAAACCGGCGTGGCCAACTTGTGGGTGATGAACGACGACGGCTCGAAAAAGACGCAACTGACGTTCGAGTGCGAGTTCGACGTGATGGAGTATGCCATCGACGGTACTCGCATCGTCATGCGCGTTGGCGCGGATTTGAAATCAGCGACGTTGAGCGCGGCTCAAATCGAAGGCGGCGTGATCATTTCCGAGGCGACGACGTTGAAGATTAATCTTTTATCCGAATTCCGCGAGGCGCAGCCCATGTTGCTTTCCGATCCGCTTTATGAAATGTCCGAACTCGCCATCTCAGACGATGGCATTTACGGCGCTTTTATCGTGAGAGGTCAGGTTTACTTTTCGCCGCTCGTCGCGCAACTCGGGACGAGAATCGAAAAAGTTACCCAGTACGAAGGCATGGTTCGATACAAGCACGTGCAGTTCATTCCAAACTCGCATCCGAGTGATCCAATTAAGTTACTCGCGTTGAGCGACGCCAGTGGTGAATACGACTACGTCGTTCTGGAAAGAGACGAGGACAACGGAGTCAGCTATTGGTCGGAAGCGCAAGTCACGCAAGACGGGGCCATTCAAGGAGGTTTGTCGTATTCGCAAATTTCTCCCGATGGCACCTCGCTCGCTTTCGATGATACCAACGGCCACGTCAAGTTGGTGAATTTCACCAACACCATCGTCAACACGGAGGAGTTCCGAACGCCAATTTCGCCGGAGGATGACCCCATCGGTGCCGGAGGACTCGGCGGCGCCGAGGACTTTTCTTCGGAAATGCCGCTGTTGTCGCGAATGCAGAACAGCGGCGCGGACGAGGAAGAGGTGCTCGACGCGGCGTCGATTTTGATCAAACGTCAACGCGTGTTGGATAAACGCACGAAGAAGATGCAAGCTGGTCGAAAGTTTGTCAAGGCGGACATGCGCGCGCCAAACTTTCGAGAGACGTCGACGTCGTCGTCGTCGTCCTCTCCGAACGTGGCGTCGCTCGGTAACCCTCAGCAGCAGCAACAGAGTGCCAACGTAAACGCAAACAAGAAGAAGGTGAACAACAACAAGCCTTCCTCGTCCGCGAAACTCTCCGCGTCTGATAACAATCAAGCGAACGTCCGCAACATCGTCTCTGGTTTACAACCCGAATCCGCGGGAGAATACGCCTGGTCTCCAGACGGCACTTGGCTCGCCTACGTCTCTCTCTACCAAGACACTGACTTTGAAGTTATTTATGCTTGGAACACGAAGACGAACGAACGAGTGCGCATCACGCCGCCGTCCTCGAACTCGAGATCGCCGACGTTTTCCCCGGACGGTTTGTTCCTCTACTACTTCAACGACGCGCAGTTTTCCTCCGGGTCAAATTCACCGTACGGCTCCAGAGGGTCTGAACCGGTCTACGAAGACGGAGAAAGTTTGTACTGTTTGCCTTTGAGAGAAGGTTTGGCGTGTCCGTTCTTCTCCGGCGACGAGATGAATGCAGCGGGCACGGTGTTTGATCCTACTTTGGGGCAAAAATACCCGACGAAAATTTCGATGAAGAACATCGAAAAGAGATCCGAGGTGGTTCCTTTTGTCGATCGCGCGAGATACGAAAGCATGTACATCATCGGTAGCGGCGCTACGATTTTGTTAAACATGTACGATTCCATGGGAAGCTATCTCATCGCTGTCGACATCATGCAAGGCTACGTTACGCCAATTTATCCGGACGCTTACGACGTTTTGGTGTCTCGCGACTTGCAAGTTGTCGTTTTGTTCACAGAAGAAGGCGTCGCGCTCATGTCTGCGCAGACCATCGCGGAAACTCCGGATCAAGATGCGATTCTCGCTCAAGCCTTGTTGTGGTTACCGCCGGAGACATGGACGGTGAAACTCAACCCGAGAGAAGAGTGGATGCAAATGTACGACGAGGCCATGCGCACGATGCGAGACAACTTTTACGATCCGAACCTCCACGGTGTCGATTGGCCGGCTGTTACGGAACGGTATCGTCCGTTGGTAAAAAGATTGACCTCCAAGAATGAGTTACGAGACGTTCTCGAGCAAGCTTTGGGAGAATTGTCCGTCTTACACGTCTTTGTCGACGTCGAAGGCGGCGAGGCTTTTGAAAAAATTGGCATGGGACAGAGTTCGGCCTGCTTGGGCGCTAAATTTGAGCAAGTTCCTCAAGGTTTGCGCATTACGAAGATCTACGACACCTCCGAAGTGTTGATGGCCCCGAACTCACCTCTGTCGGCGATGGCTGTGGATTTGAGACCCGGCGATATCATCACTCGAATCGATGGCGTTTTGGTCAACGCTTTGTCCGATCCTCTCCCGAAACTTTTAATGGGTAAAGCGTATTCGCAAGTGCTCTTGGAAGTCATTCGCGGCCCGAGAACGAAGGAAGAGATGGCAGAGTTGGAAGAGTTGCAAGAAATGATTGAAAGCGTGCAACAATCGAGCTCGAGTTTGGGCGTCGCTCAATCAAACGCGCTCCGAAGGTCGTCCCTTTCGTCTTCTTCCATGGCATCAAAAAGGTCGCGCACAAGTACCGCCGCGGCTCCCAGTGGCGATGGTCAACAAAATAGCCCGAAAAGATCCGGCGAGCAATATTTCAACGGCGGGACTTTGAATGCGTTCAATCCGTTGACGGATATCGCACGATCGGCTTTGAAATCGAATCGATTGGGGTCGCACTCGTCGTCGGCGAAACCCTCCAAAGACGCGGACAGTAGCAAATCATCAGACGGCGCTTCTAAAAGTTCTTCCTCGGGTAAGATGGGCGAAGAAGAGGAGGAAGAACTAGTCATGCTCGACAGAGTCGTCGTCGTTCCTCTCGACGTCGGGACGTGCTCCGCGCTTCAAAAAGCGGACGCTTTGAACAGAAGAAAAGCGAAGGTTCGCCACGACTCTAACGACACCATCGGTTACGTCTATCTCGAAGACATGGTCCAAGAAGGACCGGAAACGCATTCCATGGATGACTTTGCCAGTCAATTTTATCCGAACTTGCGAAAAGGTGGCTTGATCATTGACGTGAGAAGAAACCATGGCGGGAACATCGATACGTGGGTGTTGGAACGCTTGAGAAGAGTGGCTTGGATGTTTGAGTCCCACCGCAGCGGCCCGGGAGAGACGACCATGCAATACTCTTTCCGAGGCAAAGTCGTCGTATTGATCGACGAAATGTCCTCTTCAGATGCGGAACTTTTTGCCGCTGGTTTCCAAACCATGAAGCTCGGTAAGGTGATTGGCGCCAGATCCTGGGGCGGCGCGGTCGGGTACTCTGGCAACCCGGAGTGCTCCTTAGTCGACGGCGGCTCGTTCACCATCCCTTCGTTTGGTCCGTACCTCGGTAACGAGTGGTTAATCGAGCAAAAAGGTGTCATCCCGGATATTCCAGTAGCAAACTTACCCATCGAATCCTTCCACGGCACCGACAAGCAACTCGACGCCGCCATCCGAGAAGTTTTGAAGGAAATCAAGGCGTCGCCGGATGTGAAAATTCCAGAGCACCCGCAGTTTCCCGTGAGAGCGTACGACAACGCGAAGTGTTTGGCGGATCAACAAGAGGAAGGAGCGAAGACCGAGTTGTAAGAACGGAGGAGGGCAGGTATTAGAAGAAGAAGAAAAAGAAGAGAAACCGAAACCGAAACCGAGAAGGAGAGAGAGAGAGGGAGAAGAGAATATAGAAAAGAGAAATTAAACTGTTTTAGAGTGAGTGAGAGAGAGAGAGAGAGAGAGAGAGAGATGTGCGCGTAATGCGTTCACGCGCGTTGTAATTTACTTTTGGTACCATTTATTATTATTATTATTATTATTATTATTATTATTATTATATGCGCGCGAATAGAGTCTCCGCGTCGTCTTCTACTCCCGAGAAGCGAACACCCTTCAATGTTTCTTTTTCCATTTGCTGACTCACGTGCTGTTCTTTTCTCTCCAAAAAAAGCGTCAGAAAAAAACGCATAAAACTTTCTTAATGCGCTTGGTAATGTTGCCATCCTCTCCGTCGCTCGCGACTCCGAATTGGGGTGGTTCTCGTTGTCATTCGACGACGACGACGAGGACCTTATTGTCGAGGACGAGGACGACGACGGGTAAGGCACCATCGTTCGTACGCCGAGGACGACGACGACGACGAAACGACAACCTTAACGGCTTTTTTGTCCTCCGATTCTCTTCTCGTTCTTTGAGGACGACGACGACGACGACGACGGGCGGCTCGCTTCTTCTTTCTTCTCCGCGAGAAAGAGGAGGAGAACGCGAGCGACGAGCGATGAGGATGCGCGTCGTCCCGTCTTCTTCGTCGTCGTCGTCTTCTTCTTCTCGAAAAGGCGGCGATTCGGATGACGATGATTTTAACGAGAAGGTTGCCGAAGTGAGCGAAAATTTGACCACGAACGAAGAAGCGTTGCGAGCGAAGATTGGACAGTTGCAAGAACGCGTGAAAGCGTTGAGGAGGACTCAATCGACGCCAAGAAAAGAAAACTTTCCCGCGACCGCCACTGCCGCGGTTTCTGTCGCGGGCGCCGCGGCGATCGACGAGAGAAGAGGCGGCGCGGCGACGACGAGGAGCGGAGGCGACGAGAGGAGAGAAGGAGAGGGCCAAGGGGCGGATGTTGAAGGAGCAGTGGATGCGGATGGGACGGGTACTTTCTGGGAAGACATTTTACGAGCGTCCGTGAGTACGTTGGAGGATATATTCAGCGGCGCGTCGTCCTCTTCCTGGGACGAAGACGAAGACGACGTCGAAGAAGAAGAACGAGAGAAAACTTCGCTGACGGTTGGAATCGAGAAGGGTGCGGAGACCGTGGACGTGGACGGTGGAAAAAGGGAGAAGACGAGAAGAGATGGTAATAGTAGCGGTAGTAGTAACAGTGGTGATATTGAGGGCAGGAAAAAGAACCAGGACAGCAGGTGGGAATGGCAAAGACAGTTTGATACTCCGAATCAGTTCATGGGGCATTTCAAGAAAGCGCCGGCCGAGAAAGGAGAAGAGAAGAGGCTCACTACCACCGCGGCAAATAGTACTACTACAACTGACTCCACCACTCCAGTGATAACGACAACTACAACGACGACGACGACAAAAGAAGAAGAAGAAGAAGAAGATTCAACGAATGCTGGCTCAAACTGGATCCCAGACGCGAGCGCGTTTCTTTCGCGTCTTCCGCTTCCGCCTTTGATCGGGAATTTGTTTTCTGGATCATCTTCATCCTCGACTGCAACGGCGACTACTTTTGCTGCTAATGCTGCTGCTGATTTAAGCATAGCTGAGCAAAGTGAGGAAGTAAACGCAGAAGACGACGAACGAATAATCGATGAACAACTTCGCGACGCGAACGTAAACGCCGTCGCGGTTGCAAACAACGCCTTGCAAAAATTAACAGCCGCTATTCAAGAGATTGACTTACAAATCGATAGAGAATCGCCGCCGCGCACGCCAAGATCACCATCATCACCACCACCACCATCAACAGCGCAAGAAGGCGGGGCTTTCATCACCGCCGAAAATCAAAGTGAAGAGGATACGTTCAACGATTTAAAGGAGGCGCTCTCCGAGGCGATTAAAAATGCAGACAAAGCAAAAGCAAAGCTTGGAGACGTCGAAGTAGCGGCAAATGACGTTTTGAAAGTGCGCGAACGCATCGAAACGTATCGTCAAAGCGCGACGTATAAGAAGAACGTTTCTTTGACATCTTCCGAAAATGGTAAACGCGGCTTGAGTGAAAGTCAGCCGGAAAATATTCAAGCTTTGCGTCAAGCGCTCGAAGCTGCCCAGGTCAAATTAAAAGAAGCTTCAGCTTCCTCGCGTAAACAAACTGTCGTTGTTGCCAGACAAGTTTTGGTATTGAGAGAACTTTTCGAGCCAGGAGCACAAAAGTCTGCAGAGAAGAGTAGTGAGAATGACGCCGATACCGATATTCAACGAGAACAACAACAAGAGGGACTGGTAGAAACGAAAAGAATCGACGAAGGTTTGTACAGTAAAATCAACTCGGCTCGTAAAGTAGCCGAAGATGCGATTGTTGCGTCGAATATTACCGAAACTTTAGCGAAACTAACGTCGTGGCCAGGCGCAAAACTTTCGCAAATTGTGACGAGGCAACTCGAAGAGATGGCGGCGATTGATGAAGACGCGGAAGATTTTGTCGGGTCAACAACATCAACCGGTGAAACCGACAGAAGCGATAACTTGGATAGCATTCTCCAGCCTGCTTTAAGAAACATGGTTTCCTCGTCCTTATATCGAGCGTCCGAAGAAGATACGAAGAATGCTAGGATTGCTTGTTCTCTTTCCTCTTGGATTTATAATTTTCCGGACCAAACGACAAAGGATGGTTTAACTCGAAACGGTTTGACCATGTTATGGAATTCGCACGAGCACGAAGAAGCTCTTTCGGAGGATGAAATTAGTGGCAACGACAGTCAACAACAACAACAACGACTCGTCCAAACCTCGAGTGTTGAGAATATCAACTTCACCGATGCCGAAGCCGCCGACTCGGAGATGAACAACGCAATTCTTTTAGAAAATTTGAAAAAGGAAAGACACAATCGAGAAGAATCGATTCGCTTAGCTTCTGCGGCGGCGGATGAAGCCATCAAAGCGTTGGCATCGGTGAAGAGAATGCGAGAATTAAAACCTGACGATCCAAACGCGGCCGAGGCTGCAAGAAAAGCCACGGAGCTCGCTAATTTGGTTTCTCAAGAGCTCACCAGAGTTTCGGAGTCTCAGAAAACGTTGAAGAAAGAACGCTCGGCGTTGTTACGCGAAAGCGAGAAAATAAGCGAGTTACAAAAACAAAGAGCAAAATCGAAAGCGTCTTCGGAAAACGGATTACAAAAGAAAAAGAAGAAGAATGGTAATAACAAAGAAGCCGGTGAGAATGCGGTGATGCCGGTGAACTATTGCGTGGGCGTAGACAAGGAAAACGCAACGTTATGGATTGTCGTCGAAGGATCGACCAACTTTGCCTCGTGGCAAACCAATTTAACTTGGACACCCACGACGTTTGAGGATAAAGAAATCAGAGTCCATCAAGGAGCGTACGCTTGCGCGCAAAGAATGTACGATCGCGTTGAAAAATTGTGTAAAGACCATTTGAAGACGTTTGGCTCTAAGAAGGCTCGGATAAAATTAACTGGTCATTCAATCGGTGGATCTCTGGCGTATTTGCTCGGTCTGATGCTCATTCTGAGAAATGGAGTTCCTCGATACGCGCTCGATGATATCTGGACGTTCGGGTCGCCGTACGTTTTCGATCGCGGTGCGGAAGATTTGATGCAAAGGATTGGGCTGCAGCGAGATTTCATTAAAGGCGTCATCATGGGCAAAGATATCGTACCTCGATCGTTTTCGTGCTATTATCCTCCGTGGACGCGTTCTATTTTGGGCTCGGCTCCCTGTCCTCGGCCGTTCAAATGCGTGAACATGCCTACGCTCTTAAACGAAGAAATGATGTACGCACCTTTGGGTGACATGTATCTTTTACAACCCGTACACGGTTCGGCGCATCCACTTTTACCAGAAGGACCGGGATTCTATAAGCTCCAAGGAGAAGAAATGTACGACATAATCGCCGCTAAAGCTCGCGAAAGTAGTTCGATATCGACGATGAGTCTAGATGCGAGTTTCGACGAAGAATCGCATTGGCTCGATGCGCAAAAAGACGAGCGTAAACTTGATTTTTACGCCGATGAAGTAGCTCAAACGCGAGGGTCAACAACAACTTCAACGACGAAGACTCTGTCTGAGAATTTAAACAAGATTGCGTGCTTAACGCAAGCGGATGCAGCATTAACGGCGTCCTTGATAATTTCCCAGATTGATAGAGAGCTTTTGACCAAAGCGAAAGAAGGCGTCGGCGGTGATCTATCGGTGATAATGCGAGAACAAACTCGAGATGCGGCGCAGAGAGTGATACTCAACACGCCACATCCACTCACAGTTTTGTCGGATCCGAGAAGTTACGGTTCGCAAGGTTCAATCAGTCGTCACCATAATCCGTACTCATATCAAAAAGCTTTGTCCAGAGCTGCGAAAGCTTCGGCGGGAGAAAATAAAGAATATTCATAAACACGTGAACAGTAGCAGTGAGCTTGTAAAATAAAATTTGTATGTACAACAGATAATGATAGTATATTTACGCGGCTTTCGCGAAGCCGACTCTGGACCCGCCGTGATCAAATACCGTGTGATACGGTCCCAAAAACACGTCACCTAGAATCCACAGAGGACCCATTGGTTTAGGAACATCTAAACCCATGAAACCGCTAATGCACGTGTTTGAGCCTTGTCCATCATCAATCTCTAAGACGTACTGTTTCGGCGTCAATTCGAAAGATTTACCGGCAATTGTAAACGAAATATTTGGCATTTCATCGATGGCGTTGCAATCGACTCCGGCTTGTCCACCCGGCTGCGCCGGGACAAAGTCACAAACCTTCTCGAGTTCATTCAAAACAACCGTACGAGTCACGTTCGCTTGCAATAACTCCTTCGCGTAATCCACGGCCATTTCACACGCCGAGCACGCAACTTTACTCTTTTTCGTTTCTTTTTCCTCATTCTTCTTTGACGGTTTGAAAAGATCGCCCAAAAGCGAGAGACCCCCGCGAAGACTGCGATGTTTCTTTTCCTCTCTCGTCGTCATCAATAATTTTCGAGACGTAGCCAACACCCCGGTTGGCTCACTTATTTCTTTTTCAATCGCATTTGTTTCAGCGGCAGCTGGACAGATGTTCAAACTCTCGCAGATTTGACTCGAATCGTACGTTTCGATGTCGTCCAAAAATTCTTCGCCGTAACGTTTAATGGCAATCTTACACTCTTGAATCATCAAGTTTTCGGCGCCGATTGCGTCGTTAATTTTATCGATGACGGCGGAAGGTCCGGCGAGCAACGATGTTCCTGTATCTGCAATCGCTTGATGCTTAGTAGAGGAGGAGAACGACACCGTCGTCTTGTCGTTTTTGTCGTCGATGAATGAAAACTCACCAACTTTCACGTCATCCAAATCGAATTGCCAGTAGCCTTTCTTCGTCAAATCCACCCAGACGTGCTCGCCGACGAAGTGCTTCTCGTCGACGCCACCAAAGACGAGTTCACCACCATCAACCACACCGTCTCCGTCTTGATCTCTGTTTAACCAAAACGAAAACTGATCTTTCTCGACTTGATTTTGCGCGACGGCGTTATCAAACACCGGCGTGACCCCGTCGACGGCGATTTCCTTAAATCCCAATCCTAAGATCCCGTCAAACTTAGCGAAAAGGAACGTCAATCCCGGCTCTTTCGTCGCTTCCGCAAACGTCTGATCTTTAATTTCAATCGAATTTCCCAAACGCACCGTATCCGAGCTCAAGAACCCGCTCAACGACCCAGATCCGTATTGAATTGCAAAATCCTCACCGTTCGGCTCGTACGACCTGCTCTTCTCGCTGTCGTACTTTTCGTGCGCGTCGCAGGGAATTTGAGAAAACTTGCACTTTGACGACGGCACCCACAAATTCGAGCTCCCGGTATCGAAACACACCTGAAATTTCTGCCCTGGCGTTCCGATTTCCACCGGACCGTAATATTGCGCGTCCATGTAATTCGCGATGGGCACCGACGACGTCGCTCCTCCTTCTCCTCCGATCGACGCGTCTTCAGACGATTCCATCTTCTTGTCCTCCATTAAACTCGTTTCGGCGTTTCTCGTGTACTTCTCCACCATTTGCTTCTTCTTCATCTCCGCGTGTTTCGCGCGCAGCTTGGACGCTTTCATCTTCGTTTGCCAGTTTTCGCTCATCGCTTCCTTGTCCTCGTTTGCTTTCATCAAAGGCACCTTTTTTTGCAAGGACACGCGGTGAAGAACTCCTTGGACGTTATTACTCTTATTACGTTGATGATGATACCGAAGACCACCAAAACCATCATAAAACAGCATCAGCATCGCTCCTCCTACTAAAGCGAGCGTTATCGTCAACGAACGAGGACGTACGCGACGTTTGTCTTCTTCTTCTTCTTCTTCTTTAGGGAACATGATGAGGAATTCTTCTTCTTCGCACAAAATTCGTGACGAAGATGATGATGATGACGATGATGCTTTTGGTATGTAAAAGATGAAAGAAGACCAACGAAGTGTAGTAAAACGAACACTTTCAGAAGACAAAACCAAACGAAGTCGAAAAACGAATTCTCTTCTTCTTCTTACGGTACACGTCTTCTTCCTTTATTATTATTAGTATTAAACAATATATGAGCGAGAAATTATGATTGCATTTTGGGCAAATGTATTCCTTTGTTTGACCAAAAAACGACTACTGTGGTACTCCTCTAAAATACTAAATTTTACCTCTTTCTCCTCTTTGTCTTTCTTTCGAAAACGACGTCGGTACGCGCGACGAATTTACAAGAAGAAGAAGAAGAAGAAGAAGAGTCCCCGTCGTCGTCGTTTTTTGAGGAAGAAAACAGTCTCGAGCCTTCGTGAACGGGAGAGTTCTTCGCGTTTCCGTGAGGGAAGCACAAGACCGCGCCGACTCGCGGCGCGACGGCGTTACCGACGATGACTTTTTTCTTCTGTTCTTCTTCGTTAGTATGATCGTCATCATCGACGGAATAGAACGTCGTCTCGCCACCTCGAAAGGTATCGGTCAAGTAGATGAGAAACGTGAGGCGCGTCGTCCGCTGGTTTTCTTTATTATTAGTGTTGTTACCGTCGAGGAGCGCGTTCGCGTCGACGATGAATTCGTTGGTTTGTTCGTCGAGCATACCGCACGGCCAAGCGCCGTCGAGATGTCTGCGATAGACGCTCTTATCGTCGTATTTGAATATTCGAAACCGCGGGTTTATGCCGACAGGAAGCCAATAATGGTGGACAGAATTATCGTCGTCGTCCTCGTCGTCGTCGTCTTCGAACGCATCTTCTTCGTCGGCGTGGAAATGGTCGCGAATTCGTTGCCAAATATTTTCTACGACAGCATTATACACGCATATTTCGCAATACTCCATCGACTCTTGGTCGTTCTCGTCGTCTTTTACGAGTCCACACGCCAAAGCGCTTCGAACGAATAACTCGCACTCTGCTTTCGCGAAAACAGACGTCAACGCGAATATCCCGGGTCCAACCGTTTGACTCAAATCGACGCGATTTACTCTCGGCGCTCGAAAGCCTGCCGGCGCGAGTACCAAAGCGTTTGGAGAGACTGGTCGAAAGAGTTTCAACGGTAAACGATTTGCCGGTCGCCGTCGACCGTCGTCCTCGCAACAAACGATGAAGCGTAAGCTATTATTGTTGTTACGCAAAGCGGCGGCGTGTATTTTTTCCTCTTCCTCTTCCTCTTCCGAACGCGCGGGTAACTCAACTCTGTTTCTAATTTCCACGCGAACTCTTTCGCGACGAGGAGAAGCATCATCATCGCTCACCATCCACGCACGAATCATTTCTCGTTTTTTCATCTCGAGACTAGGCGCGAGTCTTCCCGCGCTCTTCTTCCTCGTTTTTTTCTCCTCGTCGTCTTCGTCGTCGCTGCTTTTGCGAATTAATTTCAATACCCGCCACAAAAGCTCGTCCTCTTTCTCCTCTTCGCCGACGACGACCATGTGACCACCACCGACGCCGCTGAAACTCTTCCTCGCGAACGAACACCCTCGCACTAAATTCTCCTTACCAATCTTCTCGATCGTCTTCTCGACGCCGCTCACGTTCTCGCCCTTTCCGCTCTTTCCGCTCTCGTCAACGACGTCCTCCTCCCCGTCCTCGTTATTCTCAATCAGGAGTAACTCTGCGGCTGCGTTTGCATCTCCCGCCGCGCAAAACGTAAAATACGCGCATCGCAAAGACGCGTTCGTCAAACGAAGAAGTTGATGAGTCGTCGTCGTCGTCGCAGTAAACACTCGTCGACGACGACGCCCTTCAACATTTTTGGTGTTCAACTGCTTGACTTTTCCCAGGACTTTCTTCACCGCTTTCGCGTTCGCGCGGAGTTGACACAACGCGAGCACTCTCTCCAACAGTTGAGAGAGATTGCGAAAAGAAAAGAGTTGTTCCTCCGAGGAGAACAAACACACTTTGTCGTCGTCTGAATCGTCCCCTGTGTGATCGTCTGAGATCAAAAGCAAGTCGTCCAAGACGTGCAAAAACGCTTTCACCGAGGAGGTCAGATTTCCCGCTCGCAACGCGACGTCGCACACGCGCTTCTGTTTGTTCGTTTCGACGACAGAAGAGGAGAGAAACGACGACGCGTCGTTTTTGTTTACTTTTGCGCGACGAGCGAGCGAGGTGTTTATCTCCTTTGTCTTTGTCTTCTTCTTCTTCTTCTTTGACATGATGATGAGGATGCAAAAGCCGTTGAAGACGAGCGTGTGCGTGTTCTGAAGCGCGAGCGTTATGCGTGTTCATGTTTCTAAATCATAATGAAGGCAAAGGTATTACTCTGTGCGATGCAAAATTAGTATTAAGTAGTGCGTGTTTTACTAAACTCTCTCTCTAACTCTCTTTTGTCTCTCTCATTTCGCGCGATGACGTTATTCTTCTTCTCAACTAAACGTACGCTCTCTCGTTTTCTCGCTCTCGACTACTTCGCGGCGGCGGCTCGAACGTTGAAGACGAAGGCGTCGCACTTTTCTTTCGACTTTACGACGCCGCTCTCGTCGCAGACGCCCGAGGCGACGTCCACACCGTTCGGACGTAACACCATGACCGCTTCGGAGCAGTTTTCCGGCGTCAATCCACCGGCTAAAATCCATCCTTTCCTGGAACATCCTTTGGGAACTTTTAAGTTTTCCCACTCGAATTTCTCCCCCGATCCGGCGTTGACGCCGTCGATTAACACGTAATCTACCGTTTTCCTCGGTCCATTTACCCAATCAATCGGTGCTTTCCACCCTTTCTCCCCGGATAACATTTCTTTCCTTCTCGAGGCTAACTCCTCTTCGCTCTCCCCCGGCATTTCCGTCACGATTTTCCCGCTCTCGTCCGCCGAGCACACCCAAATAACTTTGATCTTTTGCGGAATATCCTTCAGAGATTGTCTGGCCAAATCGCCGTGTAACTGCGCGTGCGTGTTATATCCAAGCTCTTCGCATATCTTCGCTATCGTCGCTCCGTCTTCGTCCACGAACACCGCGACTGGCGTTATCACTCTTTCTTTACTCTTTTCGCACTCCTTTACGATCTTTTTCGCTCGTTCGATATCGACCGACCTTTTACTCTTGGGCCATAAGATCATCCCAACGTGTGAGGCGCCGCTGTCGATGGCGACGCGACAATCTTCCGCGGTGGTGATGCCGCAAATTTTCACCACTTTAGGTACATCGAAATTCATCGCATTCTTCGTATTAGGGGTATTCGTTTTTCGCTCTTCTTGTTCTTGTTGTTCTGATGATGATGATGTTGCGCGAGGAGGATCGAAAGAAGATATCTTCTTCTTCGTTCTTTCTCTTCTTCCTCCTCCTCTCGTTGCTTCCAAACGACGACAACTTTTCGAAGAAGAGAACAACGCATTATTATTCAAAGTGGTTTTTGAAGGCTTGCTCTTCGTGGTAGTAGTACGACGACGTGTAGTATTCGTGGTGGTGGTGGTCGAAACCATTTTCATCATCATCATCATCCTCGTCGATGATGCAATCGTCGTCGCCGTCATCTCTTCTCTCTTTTTGCTTCTTTCGTCTGATGAGAGAGGAAAGAGAAATTTTTTTGTGAAGAAGAGCGTTTTTCACGTGTGCGTTTTGTTGTTTTTTTTTTCGCAGAGAGACGACAGACAGACGGACGAAAGAGAACGAGAGAAAAAGAGATTCCAACAACAACAACAACAACAACCCAGAAGGAGAAGAAGAAGAAGAAGAAGATGACGACGACGACGAGAACAACAACAACATCAATGTTGTTCTCGCTGACACGCTCAACGGTCTCTTCCGTGATGACACTCCTCGCAGCGGGTTTGACCGTGACGTTCTCCCAAGCGATGTTTTTGCACTACAGTTACGAACCCATCGAAGAAGAGCCGACGAGAGGGACGTCGTTTAAAGGACTGGCGAGATGTGGATTCGTCGAAGAAGACGAAGAAGTGAAAGAAGAAGAGGAACAGAATGAGAGTACTTTTGTTTCTGCGACAAAGATGATGCTTTCGAGGACAAAAAGGACGACGACGACGACAAAAGAAAGAAGAGGTAAAAGTAAGGAGAGGAAACGCGTGGTGATTGTGGGCGATTCGCTCGCCACCGGCGTGGGTTGCACGACGAATACGCCGGCGCTGGCGAGAATCGTCGCGGAGCGATTGGCGGAGCTTTTATCGGTGGAGATCGAATGGATTGCGGTTGGAAAGAAAGGCGCAGCGTTGAGCGATATTTCGTCGTGCGTGCTTCCCGAGCTCAGAGAGAGTAACAACAGTAGAAGAAGCGTTAGTAACAGTAACGATAGCGGCGGTAGCAGCAGAAGTAGGAGTAGTAATAGCAGTGGTCATGATTCAGTCGAAAACGAGGTGGAGGAGAAGGAGGAGGATGAAAACGCACAGAACGAGTTTTTTCTCCAACAACAACAATTTCAACAACAACAACAACAACAACAACAAGCGTCGTCGTCGTGTGCGAGGAAAGCGGACGCGGTGATAATTCTGTGCGGGATTAATGACGTGAAAACGTGCTTTCTTCACGGAAAAATCTTTTTTCGGGAGAATTTCGAGAACGAGTTGGAAAATGTGATCAAAGAAATCAAGAACGTCGTCGGGAGCGACGCGCTCGTCGTGTTGCCGGGGAATCCCTTGCACATCGCGCCTTTATTTCCGAATCCACTTCGCGAAGTTATTTTGAAACTGAACGACTGTTGGGACGACAAAAAAGAAAAAGTCGCGAATAAGCTAGGGAAACGTAAAGCTTTGTTTATCAATTCTCCCACGCTACAAGCGCTGAGAGATGCCGTCCGAATGCATGGGGGGGATAGCGGTGATGGTATTCGAGAAGGCGAGTTTACCGCGAGAGACGGCGTGCATCCAAACGATATGGGCTACAAGGCGTGGGCAAACATCATCGCCGCGGAAGTAGCCAAGGTATTAAAGGATAACGAAGTACAATGATCTCTTCCTTTTCCTCTCGAGCGTGTTGTTTAATACATATTTTTGTTTAATGTTAGTAGCACATATGTAGTACGACTTCCAAAAGCACGCTTTCTTTTTAACTAGTTTTATGGGATGATGACTTTAAAAGCTATTATTATTTAATATTTTAGTTCGTCAACGGCGGGATGACTCCTTCGTTGGAATCAAAAACGGCCGGGATGAATTTTATTCCGAGTTTTTCCATGATGAGCGCGTTTTCCGGGTTGGAGTTTGATATTCGCAAAGTCTTCCCGAGAGCGAGATACCTATCGCACAAGGAGTTCATAGCTGCTAAGCCGGAGTAGTCGCACACTCTGCAATTATCGATGTTTAGGACGATATCGTTTGGATCGACGCGAAGCGCAAACTCGTTTTTAAACGCGCGATCCGTTCCAAAGAATAATTCCCCGGAGCATCGATACACCGCTCTCTCCGTTCCATCGCTTAAAGTTTCAGTTGTACGTACTACATCGAGCGCATTGAATGAATTATCCCACGCGTACAATAGTGCCGCGAAAACTACCCCGGTACCAGTCGCGATGGCTAAGTTTGTGCGCTCCGTCAAGATCGTTACCAACAATATTAAAAACGTGTCTTGCAAACGCACGCGATCGGTCGTATCCGCGAAACATTTACGACGGCGACGACCGGCGTAATCCACCCTGTACGAGTTGTTCTTTGCCGATTGCTCGTCATTTCCCGTGGTTTCTTGCTGCGCGTCTTCTCCTTCTCTTCTACCTGGAATACAAAGAGATCGAACGTTTCCCGTCATGAGGGATAAGCAACTCCAATCAAAGGTGTAAATAACAACCATGAACAATACACCCGTGAGCGCGGCGACGGGGACTAACTCGATAACTTTTGAAGCCGCAACTACGAATATTAAAAACATGGTCGCCGCAAAAGCGGTCGATAATCTTCCGATTCCTCCTGATTTCACGTTAATTGTACTTTGGCCAATCATCGCGTCCCCGCCCATAGACTTGAACATTCCACTCAAGAGATTTGCGACGCCCTGCGCGACGCACTCTTGCGTGCATCTACCAGTCGCATCGGACGTATCCTCCAAGATTTCATCCACGAGCTGTAAGGTTAATACAGATTCAATCAACCCGACCGCCGCCAAGGAAAATATCAACGGAGCGATAATTCCAAACGACTCCGTCGTTAAATCCACATCCGGAGTGTGGTACGTCGGAAACGCTCCTTTTACCGGAGATAAATCTACTACGGTGGGTGTGTCTGCTCCTATGGCCGTTCTGTTTATAGCGTGCTCGAAAATCAAGCACGAAAGAATAGATACGAGTGAACTTGGGACCATTTTGGTCAAGCGCGGTAAATAATGGACGATTAACATAGACCCAAACACGTACAGCAGCATAATCCACGTCGATGCTTCAGATGCACTTCTCCACGTTTTCTGTTCCTCGTAACCAGTGTGAATGAGAAAATCTTTGTCTGACTTGAATTCACTCAAAGAAATCGTCGATGAGTTATCCGCGTCTGCTTCGCTCAGAATCGCGCCGACGTAAGTGTTCAACTGATCCGCAGATAAATCCGGCAACTCTTCGGCAAAGACGCGCGTAATGTCCGCGGATGAAATTTCCCCTGCTCCGGTCGAATCAAACACTTTGAATCCTTTTTTCCAGTCCACTTCTTGAAAAGACTCCAGCTGCGCTTTGAAAATTATAATCGCCAAACCGTTTACGAAACCGGTCATGACCGTGTTGGGAATGAGACGCACCAAGCGACCGGCTTGAATGAGACCGAGAACTATTTGCAAAATGCCGCACAGAATCATGACCATAAACAGATATTCCACGCGTTTATCGTACGCTTGATCTCTTAACGATTTGCACGAATCTGTAATCTCCGTGCATCCCGCAATTTCCCCTAAAGAGACGAGTTTCTCCACCGGCAATAAGCCGTTCGGTTCCATGATTTGGACGGCGACAACCGCCATCGCGCCCGCCGCCCCAGAAACCATTCCTGGACGCCCCCCGATGAGAGCGGTGATTATTCCTAGAAAAAACGTTGCGTATAATCCAACTAACGGATCTACTTTCGCCACGAAACTAAACGCCACCGATTCTGGCACCTGCGCTATCGACACCGTCAAACCAGACAAGATTTCATTTTTCAATCGTAACTTGTTCTTTTTGTAAAAGTTGAAAGATTCCTTCGCGTACGCGAGGCCGCACAACGGCGTGTCCGAGAACCCGTGATTCGCGTGAAAGCGCTGCATGAAGTTCATCTCCTCCGAACTTTTTTGGTTCTCGTCTCTTTCTTCCCGTCGTTCCTCTCGTTTTGTCTCAGTGGCGGCCATTCTTTATCCTTTAAACTCTTTTGAGTATATCTAAAAGAGAAGAGAGAAGAGCTTTTGGGAGAGATGAGAGAGTCGAGTTGAGTGCGAATAGAAGACTACGTGCGATTCTCTCGATGTATTCTTCTCTGTTATATATATCTCGTTTGTTTGTTTTCTTTTTGCCCTTCACGCGCTTCTTCTTCTTCGTGAGTGATTATGTGAACGTAAATTATCTCAATAAGTTGTTGTGTGAGTGAAAAAGTGCAGCATGGACACAAAAACGAATACTAATACTACGAGTTGGTTCGTTCTCGTTCTTTTTTCTAAAATGTTTTAGTACTCCTTGCATTACAAATCAATCAATCTCTCTCTCTCTCTCTCTCAGAACACAAAACCAAAACCTCTCTACTTCTTCGCTCTCGCGACGCGTCCAGCTTTGTGCACGGCCGAAACTCTCGCTAACGCCTTCTTTCGTAAATCCGAGCGATTCGCGCACGCGGCGTCCACCGCCTTGGCTTGGTTTCGAAAGATGCCTTTGTTGTTCGCGCCGTTCAAGGTGGAGGACGGCGTCTTCGCGCCGGCCAATTCTTGGATGTCCACCGTGTTGTTCATGTTGGCGATGCCTGTTGTTGTTGTTGTTTAATAATAATAATAATAATAGTGTGTGTTGCGTAATAAAAGAAAGGAAAGTGTTTGGTCAGTTTCTCGTTTCGGTCGTTTCTTTTTTGTTGGTTCTTCTTTTTTGTTTGTTTTGTTTGAGTCAAAAATTTCTCTTTTCTTTGTTTTTTTTTGCTCTTCTCTTCGAGACAAACTCTTTTCAGCCAGCGTGCACCAGCACCAAAGAAATCCATAAATTCATTTTTCTAGGGCTTTTCCGAGACTTTAAACAGCCTAAACCGGTCTCGTTTTGTCTCTCACTCCCTCTCTCTTCCAGGAAGGAAGGAGGAGCGCATTCACAACATCATTGACACCGTCACCCCCTCTCCCTTCTCTTTTTTCTCATCAATTTTGACGACTCCAACAAAAAAGTGTTTCGCGACTCTTCACCCTCTCTCTCTCTCTCTCTTTCTCTCTCTCTCTCTTTCTCCTCTTCCTCCTCCTTCTTTCGTCGTCGTCATCGCAATAATAAAAAAGAGAAGAATTGAAGAAGAAAAGACGATTCGCGAGGAAAAAATTCTCTCTACGAAGTAGTCGAGTTAAGTTTTACCTGAGCTGCTAAATCCGTGCTTCGCGGTCACGTTGCCTTTCTCCGCGGACATGCGCGTTCGGTTCACGGACGCGCGGACGTACGCGTTGTTCTTCTTCACGCACTGCCATACGAGCTCCGAGGAGCACTCCACGTGTGCTTTCACCATGATGATTTTGTGTTTTTGTGTAAAAATGAGGTCTTTTGTTTGTAGGAGACGATTGAATTTTAGTCCAAGAAGGAGGGGAGCGTGAGAGAGAAAAGAGAGAAAAAAGAAGAGAGAGAGCAAAAAAGGAAAAAATCAGACAAAAAAAAAACGACAAAAAATTATCCAAACACAACAACACTTTTGTTGTTGTTGTTGTTGAAGAGAACACAACAACGCGAGAGTATTCTTCTTCTCGTTCGTAAGAGAAGAAGAAGAGTTGACTTGTATTACCGAGCGTATTGATACCTGGTTTTGAGAGAAGAAGTTGTTTTGAACGAACGAGAAACAAAGAGAATTACACACGCAGAGATAAAAGAAGAAGAAAGAGAAGAGAATTATACTAAGAGAAGAAGAAGAAAAGAAAATGTCTGAATTCACGCCTCCGTCGTATTCCGGCGACCCGAACTCGGCGCGATGCGAGCAAGAGTGCTTCACGCTCGGGTTTATTAGTTTAAACGCGGCAGTTTTGATGAAATGTCTGGGAGGCTCGCGATTACTTTTAGACGCCAGACCTAGAATGAACGGAGACTTAGCCTTGGCCATGGCGGAAGAAGCGGACAATAAGAAACGAAGAAAGAAAGGGTTACCGGAAATCAACCGACGAGAGAAGTTAGGGGCGACCCAGTTTATGTGGCAACAGAGATGGCAAGAGTATTATCGCGCGAGAAACGGAATCTGATGAAAATGAAATCGAAAATGACAGGAACGACGAGAAGAGGAGGAGGAAGAAGAAGAAGAAGAGTGCGCGCGAGATGCGTCGAAGAAAGTTGTTCATCAAGTAATATCATCGCGTAATAATTATATTATAAACACCAATTATTAATTATTAAGCCTCCCGTATTAAAAAGGTTCCTCTCTTTATCTCTCTCTCGTCATCGTCATCGTCGTCGTTCTATATTATTATTATTATTCGCGAATCCAACCGTTGTTCGTCATTTGCCAGTCCACGACGCCGTTCCCGTCCGCAAACCATAAGTTGATTTCTCTCTCGGCGGAATCGACCGAGTCGGAACCGTGGATAATATTTCTGCCAACCTCGACGGCGTAGTCGCCGCGGATAGACCCAGGCAAAGACTCTAAAGGATTCGTTTCTCCAATCATCTTTCTCGCGGCGGCTACGGTACCAGTCGGGCCTTGCCAAATCATGCACACGACCGGCCCGGAAATGATATAATCGACGAGATCTTTGAAAAACGGTTTCGAAGACAAGTCGCGATAGTGCTCCTCCGCAATCGCTCGCGTGCACTGAAACGTCTTCAAACCTTTCAACTGCATGCCTTTATTCTCGAAGCGTTCGACGATTGCTCCAACTTTTCCTCTTTGCACACCATCCGGCCTAAAGTTTTATAATAATACGTATTTATCGTTAAAGAGAGTTGTTGTTGTTCTGAAGTCAGTTTTTTTTTAACAAGAAGAAGTGGATAAAAAAAACCTCCTGAGGTTTTGTTGCGAAGAAAGAGTTTGACGAAGTCAAGAAGAAGTCAAGAAGAAGTCAAGAAGAAAGGCGAAAGACAACGACGACGACGTAAACGACGACGCACTTGATCATGATGTACGTGCGCTCGTCCGGGAATCGTCCCGCGACGACCACCCCTCGACCAGTTTTTGCGTCCTCATTAGGAAGACTTCGACGACGACGATGACCTCTTCTTGGTTGTTGACGTCCACCCCCTTTCGACGACGAGCTTTTGGAAAGAAGGGAAGAAGAAGAAGAAGAAGAAAAAGAAACGGAAGCTCGGGAGGTGAGAAAGCGTGGTCGTTGTTGTTGTTGCTGTTTCCAAGGCGTCGTCTGGGCGCGCGTGGCAGTCGTCGTCATCATATCTCTCTATATACTCTCTATACTACGCAAAAACGAATTCGTTCTCGTGTCTTTTTTTGGTGTGTTTTTGGTGAACTTTTTTTGAAGCGGAGATTTTTTTTTCTCTTTTTTTTGTACTTTTTTCGTCAAAAACACAACACACACGTTCGACGAGACACACACTATAAAAAACTGCCTCTTCCAAAGTTTATGCGTGTGTGTCTGCGCGTGTCTGTGGTGTGATTGTCGTTTAAAAGGAACAATTTAACACACAATTAATATCATCGCGCGGACACACGCGCGCGAGACGTGCCGGAACTCAGAGAGAGAAAAAGTAATACTTTTGTTGTGCGTAAAAGAAGAGAAAAATGAAAGATAAATTGGCGAAGCAACTTACTACAGCCGCAATGACGACAAAGATGACGACGGAGAAGAAGGGGGAAAACAAAGCGGGGGCCGCCTCCACACCACCATCACCACCACCACCACCTGTGGCGGTGGTAATAAAAGGTGGGAAAAACGCAACGACTTCGCTTTCTCCGACCGGGACGTTGCGAGGGTACTGGCAAGCCGAAGAAGAGACGGCGTTACGCGCCGCCGTACAAAAGCACGGCATCGGCGCGTGGGAGAAGATGAGAACAGATCCTGATTTCAAAGCGTTGAGGTGCGCACGATACGTATTTTATCGCGACGAGAGACGTGCTACTGCTTTTCTTCGCGTTTCTTTTAAGCTTTACTCGTCGTTTTCGTTATCGTTTTCTCGTTTTCTCGTGTTGTTCTTTGCGCGGTGATGATGATGAGAGAGACACAGACAAGGCAAATTCGCGACGAGGAGGGGGGCGGCGACAAAAAACTTTCTTCTTCGATGAAATTTCCTCCAAATGTATTGGGAGCATTTTTTTCCAAACGACAACAAAGTTTCTTCTTTGTCTTCTTCTTCTTCTTCTCGTTTGCAAAAAAAAGAAGAAGAAGAAGAAGAAAGTTGTCGTTGTTGTTGTTGTGTTTTCGAATGTGGGAGTTTTCGATGGTTGGGCGACCTGGTCGTCGTCGTCGTCAAAGTCGAATCATCGAGCGTGGCGTCAAATCTCTCTCAAAAAACAACATTTAAAATTAACGCGGGTCTTTCTTCCTTCACGTTTCCAAAATTCCAGGGGAAGAACCGGAGTGCAGCTGAAAGATAAATGGAGAAATCTGATCAAGTTTCAACACTTGCGACGAGGAGAGATTGAATCGGCGCCGTATAAAGCGACGGTTCGCGCGAAGCAAAATGCAGCCGCGGCGGCGAAAGGAAATGTTGATACCACGAAGGCACCAAAGAGTGGTGGAGCGAGCGGGAAAACAGCGAGCGCTAGTAAGAAACGAAACGCGGCTGATCAAGGTGGTAACATCGCGAAGAAGAAAGGGAAGACCAACGCTTCCGGCTTCAAGAAAGGAACAAATAGCAGCGACTTGATGGATACGTTTCAAAAAGGTCCAAAAGGGAAAAGGAGTAAACTAACAAAAGGAGGGAGATTTGGCAAAGGCGCGGATGGCGCCGATGCGAGGAATATTATCGATGCTAACACGAATCTCGATCATTTGAGTAACGGAGGCGAAGGTATCGGTCGATCAATCTCGCCGGCGTTGCCGCCAAAGAAACAAGCTTTCAAGCAACAAAAGAAGAAAATGAAGCTTTTAGCGGAAGCGCGAAAGAAAGCGGGAACTCCAGATGCGAAAGCGAGAGCGTTGCACGCGCCATCGAACGCTCCACCAAGAAAGCGGGTCGCCGCCGCGTGGGCCGCCGGTATATCCGACGTCAATCAAATAGGGAGCGGAGGACTTTTGAACTCGAACATCAATAGTTTAGATGAAGATGAACAAGATATTGTAGGAGCACATTTAGGACACGTGACGTTTGATATCGATGAAGATGAAGATGCGCATCACTTAGCTACCACTTCTGGAAGAGGTCAGAATAACAAGGATGGCGGCGCTGCTTCTTCAGCGAGCATGGCTCGATTTACAGAGGAGATGGAAAGGGAAATCGAGCAGACGAAGGAGCGCAGAGCGCAAATGGTTAGAGACGTGGAGTATTCCGAGAGAGAATTGGCTCGATTAAAGTCGCTCGTCGAGGAAGCAGAAAAAGTGTATTCGGAAGCTCGCCTGAAAGCACAGGAGACGCTTCAACAGGCGCAGAAAGAAATTGCTGAAAAGCGTAGAAAACAATCCATGGAGTCTTTGGAAGAGCAGAAAAAAGCAGCGGCATCCGATGGCGAATTATTAGAAGAAGAAGAAAAGAAAGCTAACAGCAACAGCGACAACAACAACAAGAATGACAAAAAGAGCGACGATGACGATAACGATGGAAAAGATGGTCATAAATCGAAGGGGGCTACAACGAGGAAATCACTCGAGGCGTCAAAGCAACCCAAATCCGCGACGACCGAAAATATAAAGGTTGACGATGATGAGGACGAGCCATCGAACGAAGACGTGAGTCCAAAGTCTGTTCCAAATTTGAACGATGTTGAAGATGTCGAAGTTGACGATGCCGAGTGGGACAAGTACTTGGCGTTTGGAGGAGATAACGCTAATGAAGAAGACGACGAAGACATGTCCGAGATGCAACGGGCTGCGCAGATCGCTTCAGATGAAAAGAAAAGAAAAAACTACGCCACCGACTCTGAGATGAATAAAGCACCAAAATCTCCCAGGCTTAGGAGCCAAGCCGGGAGTGCGGGTAACTCAGACAAGGATGCTGCTACGAAAACGGCTACACCGACTATGGCTATTACGAAGGCTCTAGAACAAAACCGACGACAACAACAACAACAATATCAATTCATTCCGTCAGATCCAAACGGACATTACGATACGGACGATTCGGATGATGATCTCAGCAGCGATGAGTCAGATGAGGAAGAACTCGATGAGGAGCAACTTGTTGCAAAAGCAGCTTGGGAGAAGGCACAAACTGCGTTAGCGAGAGCGGGATTGCCGCCGATGCAAGAGATCGAGAACGTATTACTGCAAGAACTAAAGAGACTCGAACAAGCAAATACAAAATTAGTGCATGCTCGACTTGCTTTGGAAGCTTGTGATTCTGAACTTTCCGAGCTCTTTGCCAGAGCGGAAGCTAGGAAAGCTGGTGTGTATAACGAAGACGACGACGACGATTTGCGTGAGCAGACAACAAATACGGGATCTTTACCGAGCGATCTTCAGAACATTCACACAGATGACGAGGACGACGACGATTTGCAAGTTGTAGGCAAGAAGAGAAAGAATGCGCGTGATGAAGATGACGACAACGATGATGACGACGACGACGACGACGATGATGATGATGATGACGGGGAAGGAGAAGAAGAAGAGAAAATGAAAAAATCGACTCGATCTGGTGGCGCCAAGAACTCCGCGGAAAGAGACAACGCAAACACGAGAAAGAACCTGAGATCAAAAGATGGGAACGAGAAGAAAGAAGAAAGTGGTGCTGCTGTTGAAAAAAAGGATGGGAAAAAAAAATCTGACGATGGTGAAGAAGGTGAAGAAAATGAAGAGGATAAAAATGTCGGAAAGCAAAAAGCGACGGCTAAGAATGCGAATAATAGCAAAAGCAAGCAACAAGCGGATCAAAAAGACTCGAAGAAAAAGAGCAGCGGTAGCGGCCAGAAGAGTTCTGGTGGTGGCGGATCTGGACGAGGTGGATCTGGCTTTCGCTCTGTTTCGGAAGATCGACGTTTCGGAATCTACGATGCTCGACGTTATCGTTCGGTTGAAGAAAATGATAGAAATGCACAAATGAGCGGAGAGAAGATCAACTTCGGACTCGGCGGCTCCAACGCTGCGGCTGCCAATAATGCGCAGAACAGCGCCGGTGTTAGTAATAGCGATGAATCTGGTGAGAAGAATCGAAAACCTGGCAAAGAGAAAGGAAAAGGCACCGGTGGTCAGCAGTCAAAAAAACAAGGCGTTGGGCGAGGTGGTGGAAGTGCCAACGCTAGAGCGAGTTCTTACAAAGAGAGCGCGATGGCGTTTGCAGCGGCGCATTGGCCACAGCAACTGAAAAAACGCAGAGATAACAAAGCTAGAAAGAAGCGCGTCAAGATTGGAAAATCTTTGTGGGAGTAATAATAGTAAACATATCAACACTTAGAGAGAGGAAAGCGAGAATCAACGCAGAATTTTAAATTTCATCGAAACTGTACATTTTTTATTACTGTATAAAAGGATATACTTTCTTTCTCTACGCGGATCAGCCTTGAATCGCGCGATGTGCCGCTGCATTTTACGCTTGATCCCCTTTTTTAGGAGGAACTACGATTTTCCGCGGCGCTGGAATGTCGCGAAGCGACGACGATCCTTTCTCCCTTCCGCCGGGAAGGTTTTTTCTATTTCCCATCGCTTTACCACCGTCACGCTCGCCAAATTTAGTTTTGTTCTGCCGCAAGTTATTAACAGTATGGTGAACGTTGCGTCTATCTCTACCACCCTCATCGACATCATTGGCGTTAGTATTGTTATCGTTATCTTCGTCAACTTCGATATTGCTATTGATATTCGTCGGGAACCTTTTGCTGTTCTTTTTGTGAGCATTGTTGAGCTTCAAGTTTTCGAGCCTGTTTTTATTCGCGGCGTTTACCGTGGAAACATTGTCTTTACTTCTACCGCTCTTACCGCTCTTGAAATTCGTGCTCGCTCCCTTGAACATGGCTTTCTTCTTCTCTCTGTACGACGCTAGCATTTCCTCTTTCGTGAAAGAATCCTCTTTTTCTCCAACGACGTGAAGATATAAACATTCTGGGTTTCCGCATGGAAAATTGCGTAAGAAGGCGTTACAATATTTCGTCGTGCCATGGCATGCTCGAAGAGGTCTTCCTGTACCGTCTGGATGAGCAGGGACACCGTCAATGCACTGAATGCATGTCTCCGCGTCCGCTTCTGCTTCAAACGTTACGTAAGCGCAACCTGCTAAATTTCCCGCATTACTATCATCATTTCCGCTACCATTGGCCGGTGCTGTCGGACAGGACACTTGTAACTTGATGATACTACCATACTTTCCAAAATACTCCGCCTTCCTCAGTATCTCTTCCTTACACATAGCAGTCGGAATGCCGACCACGTAGACTAAGTTTCGCTGAATGACGCGCACATTGACGAGGTGCTTACGACTACTGTCAATCGGAGCGTTTGGATCGTACGATGAATATCCACCACCACCGCCGCCAAAATTACCATCAAATTCGCCCCCTCCTCTCCCTCGACCTCTGCCTCGTCCTCCTCCGCCGAAGAGAACCCCTCCTCGTCTTCCGCCTCGGCCCCGTCCCCTGCCTCTGCCGCCACCGAATACGATGTTGTTTTCGCCCTCACCGCCGGCACCGTCGTAATTTTCTGCGTACCTACTGTGGGGATGGTTTTGGTATCGGTATGATCGACTACCGTGATGATGATGATGATGATGATGTTGCAAAGATGAAAGCGACGACGAAGATGAAGAATAATTGCCTCCTCCTCCTCCTCCTCCTCTTTCCCTTCGTTGTTGTGCGCTACTCGCATCCGTCAAAGAAGCTACTTGCTCCGCGTCAAACTCGAGCAGATCTTGGTCGTAATCCTGTCGACACGCGGGACACTTCCCAACCGTCTCGCCAAATCCAACTTCCATGATTTGATGCCAACACCACGCGCATAATTGATAGCCGCACTTGCACGGTTTAAAGGCTAAATCGGTCGCATCCATATCGTTACAACACAGCGGGCACGTCTCCGCGTCCTCCTCTTCTTCCTCCTCGTAGGCCTCGTCTCTTCCTTCTCCAGAGTGGTCTCCGTTCCCTCCTCCTCCTCCTCCTTGCCTGTTGTTGAAGTTACCCCCACCGTCGCCATGGTAAGTTCCTCTTCCTCGCGTTTCGACGACGCCTCTCATTTTCTCTCAAGATTTGTCGCGTCTTTCCATGGGCAATGGGGCAAAAATTCTAAAAAACTTCGCGAGCACTCAAATCACGAAGTACGGATGTGTACAAAGTTGGTCGAGAAGAGAGCGAGAGAGAGTGAAAGACATTTTTTACGAAGAGAGAGAGAGAGAGAGAAGAGAAGAGAATAAGAGCATACGAAGACGATAGTATCAGAGAGACAAGAACTATACACTCGAGGCGCACGCGTGAAAGTTTTTGCCACACGCGCGCTTCCTTCTACTTTTACTACAACTTTTTTTACTTCCTATTTATTTACTTTATAAACTATTCTGCGATTCGCCTCCGCTCGCTCCGATGAAAACGAACGGAGAAGTAAGAGTTCGTCTTCTTCGTCTTCTTCTCCCGGCGGTTTAATTTCGGCGCGTTCGCGACGTTCTTCCCTTTTTTCTCGCACACCCAAAACGCAATTTTAGGAGAGAACTTCGTCAGAACGACAGAGAGACCGCACGCGCGCAAACACTCGTTGAAAATATCCACGGAACAAAACGGATTATTTTCCACGCACCTCCTAGGAATCGTGATAAAAAGGACCCCTGTTTCTTTCCTCAACATTTTCGCCATTCGTAGCAACATTTCTCCTCGATCTTCCGGTTCCGCCACGCAGTTCAAAACCATCGAATTGAGAACGACGTCGAACTCGTCTTCGCAAACTTTGAGAGCGAAAAAGTCTCGCTTTTCAATCTTTGGATGTTGCGAGTTCAAATCGATCGAGCGAAACCGTATCCAGCTCGGCGACTGGCAGCAAAACTCCGTGGTTACCGCTCCAACTTCTAACCCGTTCAAAACTTTCCTCTCCTCGCCTTTTCCCGGTCTCTTGTTCAGAGTAGTCAACGTAGAGTAGACGAATTTTCTCACGTGTGAGGTTCGCTGAAGAGCAGCTTGACTCGCTTTTTGATACATGTCTCTTTCCGTTTCCGACGCTGCTCTTGCTGCTCCTTCTCCCGCCTGCTCCAACGCCGCTTCTGATTTCCGGTGAAACTCCGCGGTTATTCGTTTCGCCACTTTTAAGGATTTGACGACGCCAACACCGTGAAGTATCGGTCGCTTCAATTTCTTCTTCTTCTTCTTCTTCTTCATTTTCTTTCTTCCTCGCCGTAACGAGAAATTCTGTCGTGTGTGATTTGTGGTGTACTTGTTTGATCACTTTTCGCACTTTCACAAAAAAAGAACAAACAAACAAAAAAAAACAAAAACGAACGAAAAACAAAAACGCAAAAGAAAAACAAAAAAAGCAACACAACAAGGAAACGAAAGAAACGCGCGCGCTCGTTTTTAGAGAGAGAGTGTGTGTGTGTGTGTGAATATGACGACGACGCGCGAGGAGGAAGAGGCAAACGACTTGGAAGAGGAAGAGGAGAAGGACGAGAAGGATGAGAAGAAGAAGAAACAACAACAACGAGAAGAAGAAGAATTCCTCCGACTTTTGGAAAAGCGACTGCCCCAAAGTCAATCGCACGTGTTGGAGCACGCGAAGAAGATGAAAATGAGCGAGGAGACGAGAGCGAAAATGTGCGCGCAAATGGAAAGCTTAGGCGATGAGTTGGAGTATTTCTGCGACGCGTTTCACCGCGCGATGGTCTCGTCGAAAAAGACAACCGCGACTCTAGAGAAGAGTAAAAAAGAGAAGAAGGAAGAGGAGAGAGAGAGTACGACGAGTACGAGTACGAGTAATACGGACGATGACGGTAACGGTGTCGGATTCGAGAAGAAGAAGAGGAAGACGAGAATCGAACCAATCGTTCCCGACGTCGTGGCTGCGGAAGCGAGCGAAGAGGAAAAGCGAGCGTGGCGGGAAGAAGGTTACGCGTTGATTCGTTCCGGAAAGGTTGGCGCGATTGTCATGGCTGGAGGACAAGGCACGCGATTAGGAAGCGCGTTGCCGAAAGGGACGTTTGATATCGGGTTGCCAAGCAAAAAGTCTCTTTTTCAACTGCAGGCGGAGAGGATTAGAAAAGTGATTGAGCTCGCCGCCGCGGCGGCGGCGGCGGCGGCTGAAAACGAAGAAGGAAAAGAATCCGCGTCGCCCTCTCTGCCTTGGTACATCATGACGTCTCCGCAAACGCACGAACAAACGGTGGAATTTTTTCGTGAAAACGCGTATTTTAATCTCCCAGAAAAGGACGTCGTGTTCTTTCAGCAACAAGAGGCGCCGGTATTTGACGTCGAAGGGAAGATTATTTTAGCACCGGACGGGTCGATTCAAACGTCACCAGATGGAAACGGCAGCATATATCGCGCTCTACTGAAATCAAACGCGTTAGAGAACATGAAAAAGCGCGGCGTTCGACATCTTCATTGCTATTCGGTGGATAACGCGCTCATTCTTCCTGGAGATTGCGAATTCATCGGATACTGCGCTTTACGAGGAAAACAATCGGGCGCTAAAGTGATTGAAAAAACTTCCCCGGACGAAAAAGTCGGCGTGTTTGCGCGAGAAGTAGCCTATTCAAATATCGATGGCGGTGATGGTGATTACACCGAGAAGGAGGATACAGATGGCGGGAGAAGAAAGAGCGCTTTGTCGTCGTCATCTTCGTCGTCGTCGTCTTCAAGAATTCGCGTCTTAGAATACTCGGAGATAGAACCGAGCGTGCGCGACGAGAGAGAGGAAGTGGATTACGATGAAGTGCTTCCGGGTAACATGCGAACCGACGACAGCAACGATCCTTCTTCAATCATTAAAATTGAAAAGTATAACAGACCGCCCTGGAACCACTTTAATCCCGATAATCGTCCGTTACGATTTCGGTGCGCGAATGTAGCGATTCACTATTTTAGCTTAGATTTTTTATACAAAGTAGCGGGAATAGCAAACGCGAGGAGCAGTAGCGGTAAAAAGATAGTCAACGACCAAGACGACCAAGACTCGTTCGCGATGGAGTATCACGTGGCAGAAAAAGACGTGCCTTGTTATGTCGAGGGCGATACCGAGAAGCGAAGAACGAAGAAAGCAATCAAGCTCGAAAGTTTTATATTCGACGCGTACCAGTACTCCAGCGATGGTGTTACTATTTTTGAAGGAGAGCGTAAGCTTGACTTTGCGCCCGTCAAGCAAGCGACCGGTGATGACTCTCCGGAATCGGCGAGACGCATGATTTCTTTCGTGCATTCGACGTGGATTACGAAGAATCGAGGTCGTGTTCAGTGGGGCGGGTACGGAGGACTCGTCGAGGTGAGTCCTCTCGTCAGCTTGCGCGGCGAAAATCTCGAAATCGTGAACGACTGCGACGTGCAGAGAAACACCAGCATCGAACTTGGATGGGAACCACCGTCTGAAAGGCAAACCCCGTGGCACCGGTACTACGGGAAGCACTCGTCGCTTGCTTGAGTGATAAAATTTCTTCTCGTCAGACAGGTTGGATGTGCGTTGTGTGTAATAAAAATACAGAAATACAAACGCGCTGCGCGCGCGCGAACTAAACACCTTTTGAAAATCCTTTCCTCTTCTTTTCCTATACATTCAAGCTTGCTTAAACTCCCAATCGCCTCGACAAATGGGACATTTTTGTTCCGAGTTTCGTCCGTCCAGCCATTTCGTTATGCATCGCAAATGAAACGCGTGCGAACAAACGCCCCACACGACGGGTGAATCATCTCCGGGATATTTACAATCTGGTGCGCACCCATCGTAAGGCGAGTGGCAAATCCCGCACACGTCTGACGCATCGTTCCACGTCCACGTTGCTACGCCTTGCCACGTTTTAAATTTGAGTTTGAGCGGTATCTCCTTCTTCTTCTTCTTCTTCTTTTCTTCTTCTTCTTCTTCTTCTTCTTCTTCTTCTTCTCCTTCGAAGTTTTTGAGTTTTGAAAACGACGACGACGATGAGTCTTCTTTCGTCGTCGTCTTTATCGGCGCGGTTGTTTCCTCCTCCTCCATCTTCTACTTTGTCTTCTTCTTCTACTACTACTACTACTACCACTACCACTGCTACTACTACCACTGCTACTGCTTCGTTGTCTTCTCTCCTCTCTCTCTCTTCTTCTTCTTCTTCTTCTTCTTCTTCTTCTTTGTCTTCTTCTTTCTGAAGTTTTTGCTTTTTTTTTCCGTCCTCCTCTTGTTTTTTTCTCGTCCGTAAAAACGAGGGAAACAAATTTACGTTGCCCTCCCTCCCTCTCTCTTTTGCCTTTTTTTATGAAAAAAAATGGCAAAATTATGACCACAAACCCACAACATACTTTTCAAACCCACTGAACCCCTCGCCAAGAATACAAAAAAAACAAAAACCCCTAAC
>Ga0255771_1000358_pt1 | contig 52001 bp, 51 predicted proteins | sample 011ome_19_FD_179969 | JGI IMG/M metagenome (GOLD analysis project Ga0255771, IMG submission 179969) | Coastal salt marsh microbial communities from the Groves Creek Marsh, Skidaway Island, Georgia - 011510BT metaG (version 2) | ecosystem: Environmental > Aquatic > Marine > Intertidal zone > Salt...
CCCAGATAATCGCCGAATAACCAATAATTAAGATTATGCCGGGCACGATAATTAGGTTCTTTGGCATAGGCTGAGACTTCGTAACGGCGATAGCCTTGATCCTGCAGCCACTCAAGCCCAATTTCATCGACCTCGATCAGCGACTCTTCATCAGGTAAGACGGGCGGCGCCGAATAAAAAGCGGTATTGGGTTCGATCGTTAATTGATACCAAGACACATGCTCAGGCGCGAAGTCTTCGGTTTGCTCAAGGTCGAAGAGTGCGTCTTTAGGGCTTTGGCCGGGAAGGCCATGCATCAGATCGAGATTGATATTATCAAAGCCTGCCTCTCGTGCAGCGGCGATCGCCGTTTTTGCGTCCCGGCCGTTGTGGACTCGCCCGAGTTGCAACAGCGAGTGATCCGAGAAGCTTTGAATACCCAGGCTCAAACGGTTAACGCCCGCCTGGCGATAGCCGGAAAACTTGTCCCGATCGCTAGAGCCTGGATTGGCCTCTAAGGTACATTCGGCAGTTTCGGTGAAGGGGATACGGGCTTTGAGCCCTGCAATCAGCTCTGCTATCCCGCCTGCTGATACCAAGCTTGGTGTCCCGCCGCCGATGAATAAGGTGTCTACCTTTGAGTCTATGGCATGTGTCTCAAGGTCTCGATCGAGATCAACGAGCAATTGCTGAATATATTGACGCTCCAGGATAGGGTCTAATCCCCTGGAGGCGCTCGTTGCATGAGAATTAAAGTCACAATACGGACACTTTTTTTCGCACCAAGGAATATGGACATAAAGACTAATGTCATTGGTCATTGAGGGTAGCGTTCCATCAGGGCAGCAATCAAGATTGTAAGGGCTTGGCCTCTATGACTGAGCGACCCTTTCTCCTGCTGGGAGAGTTCAGCGGCTGAGCGCCCAAGGTTAGGGATGAAAAATAGCGGGTCGTAGCCGAACCCCTCCGACCCGCGGGGCGAGGACAAGATCTCACCAGGCCAGCGACCTTGCGCAATAATCGGATCTGGATCATCGGCATGCGTCAAAAAGACTAAGCTCGCGTGAAATGATGCGCGCCTGTCACTTTGATTGTTTAGGGCATGAAGGAGTTTCAGGCAATTGTCGTGGTCACTGGCATCCTCGCCGGCATATCGGGCAGATTTGACGCCCGGTGCGCCGTTCAATGCGGTAACCACGAGCCCAGAGTCATCAGCTATCGCCGGCAGTCCTGTTGCAGCGGCAGCGTGGCGGGCTTTGAGGAGCGCATTTTCAATGAATGTACAACCGGTTTCCTCGGGTCCCACAACGCCGAGTGCATCCTGACCGATCAGCTGGATGCCGTCAGGTAGCAGCGCACGTAACTCTTCAATTTTGTGTGTATTACTACTGGCAATCACTAATGGGTCTTTAGCAAGATTAATAGTATTGGCGTTGGAAGGTGAGTTCATAACTGGGATGGTCCGTTGGGAATTCGATGGTAATAGAAAAGCGCAGGGTGTCTTGCTCGTGGTTGATCACCTCTGCTAAATAGTAGATGGCAGATTGCTCTTTGATTTCGGTAAAGTTGAGAATCTGAGACTGATTCAAAAGATTCAAGCTGGTGCCGGTAATGCCAACTTGGGTAGGTGTTTCGTCGTTGCGGACAGCTATGTTAAGTAATATTCGGTTCGGCGAGCGAGTAATCTTATGTTGTTGGGCCGTCTCTGCAGGAACCAACATGGAGGGAAATGCGGTGTAGTAGATATCGTAGGGCCCTGTTTCAATCCGCTGCTCAGCCTTGCATGTGAGGCCGAAGCAAAGCAGGGCAATTGCGAGACGCCTTGGCCATCGACTAAAAGCCAATGATCAGGCCTCTGGGCATGGATAGGATCGCCGCTAAAGGGCGGACCAGTAGACTGTTTTCGAGCAGACTGATACCCAGAAATACCACAATGATCGAGAAATCTAAGCCGCCGACGGCGGGGATAAGCCGTCGTACCGGTTCGCATACTGGCTCGGTGATATCACGAATTAACGCGAGCCCAGGGTGGTTTGAGTAGGGCGCCAACCAACTGGCAATCACCATCACAATCAGCGCAAAAAAGTAAATGTTTAAGATGCTCGAGAGGATACCGACGACCGCCCAGAGGGGATACACAGGCGCAAAAGCAGGTCCACCAGCTATAAAAAATATCACGATGATGCCCAGGGTTTGGCAGGCAATAGCGACGAACATGTTGGCCAGATCGAATCGACCAACCACTGGCAGTAGGTTACGGAAAGGTGTGATGATCGGGTTTGTCGCGCGAACGATGCCTTGTGCAATGGGATTATAGTAGTCAGCTCGACTGGCTTGCATCAGAAATCTAAGATTTAAGAACAAGACGACCAGCCCTGTCACTGATCGAACGAGGAAGATGCCCCCATCAGCTAGATAATCCATCGTGACTTCTCCTCGTTATGCTGACTGATCATTCGACAAGCTTATCGACCGATCCAACGCAGCTTTGCAAGCGGCTTGAATGGTATCACTGAGCCCAGCGGCCTCAAGTAACTGGCAGGCCGCTTCGGTAGTACCGCCAGGCGATGTGACTTGGGCTCTCAGGGCCTTTGGCGCTGAGTCGTGGTTCTGAGCCATAGTAGCTGCGCCTAATGCCGTCTGAAGCACCAGTGTTTGTGCAACCTCGCGGTTGATATTAAAGCTTTCAGCAGCTTCAACCATGGCCTCCATTAGATAGAAAAAGTAAGCGGGCCCACTACCAGAGATCGCAGTCACGGCATCAAGGTCAGATTCTGCATCGAACCAAGCCACCTTACCAATCGTCGATAGCAATTCCCCGACGCTATCGCGGGTCGTCATTGCCACGGTAGCGGTTGCAAATAAACCGGTCATCCCTTGGCTCACCAACGCCGGTGTATTGGGCATGCAACGGACAATCTCTGACGAGCCAGACCATTTGATAAGCTGCTGGGTGGTAATGCCCGCGGCAACACTAATTAAGGTTTTAGACGCTAGTTGTTCTGTGGCCTCGCGGCAAACGGTTTCCACAAGGTTAGGTTTCACGCAAATAAAGACTAAGTCCGATACGTTAATTGCGGCTGCGTTGTTCTGAGACCAATTCACGCCCATGGCTTCAGCTTTAGCACCTTGCACCGGGCTTGGGTCTGAGATGGTAATGGCGCCTCTGTCATAGCCTGACTCAACGAGACCTCCGACAATGGCTTGGGCAATATTGCCGCCGCCAATAAAAGCCAGTTGGGTTATCGTCATAATTTCTCCTTAGTGACTCCGGTCACCAAATAACGCGGACCCTACCCGGATCCAAGTAGCGCCAGCTGCAATGGCGACCTCTAGATCATCACTCATGCCCATACTCAGCTCAGTAAAGCAGTCTTGTGGCAAGTCGGTTTTTAGCGTCTGCTGCAAGGCTCGAAGGTTTTGAAAAAAATGACTTCGCTCGGTTAGATCATAGCTTGCAGGTGGCATCCCCATCAGCCCTAAAAGCGTTAAATGCTCGCAGCTTAGTACGTGATGGATAAGCCTCGGTAATGTCTCCGGTGATACGCCGCCTTTGCTCGCCTCGTTCACCAAATTGACCTGTAAGAAAACCCCCAAGGGAGGCTTTGTCTGAGGGCGATGGGCATTTAATCTTGAGGCGATCTTTTCTGAGGCGACTCCGTGGACAACATCGAAATGGGCTGCAATATCTCGAGTTTTGTTTGATTGAATTTGACCAATGAAATGCCACGTAGGCGCTGGAAAATTGGCAACTTTCGGCAAGGCGTCTTGTAAGTAGTTCTCGCCAAAATGTCGGAGCCCCAGATGATATGCGGATTGAACAGCTTCGATGGGTTTAGTTTTTGAAACCGCTAACAACGATACGGATTTGGGGTTACGACTGGCGTCCCTACAAGCGTTTTCAATTCTCGCAATAACTGCTGTTAAATTTTCTTGGATCAAGGTTAGATATCGCTGAGAGATGGCGAAAGCTATTGTCGCATACTAAGATACTAGAGCAAGGTGGAAGGGCAGCGTAAAGCAGCACAACAGACGAGTTTGACAATTTAGACGGAATGCAGCATGGACATAACGGAACTATTGGCGTTTAGCCACAAACAAGGTGCTTCAGATCTTCACTTGTCGGCGGGCTTACCGCCGATGATACGGGTCGATGGGGATATTCGACGAATCAATGTCCCCGCGCTCGACTCAAAAGAAGTCTACGCCCTCATTTATGAAATTATGAACGATAAGCAGCGCAAAGAGTTTGAGGAATTTTTAGAGTGTGACTTTTCGTTTGAAATCCCAGGTATTGCACGTTTTCGAGTCAACGCTTATAACCAAAATAGAGGTGCAGGGGGGGTATTTCGAACCATCCCAGCGAAGGTCTTAACGATGGAAGATCTAGGCATGGGAGAGGTGTTTACCAAAATCGCTCAAAGCACTCGAGGCTTGATCACTGTTACAGGGCCGACCGGATCGGGCAAAAGCACGACCTTGGCGGCGATGATGGATTACGTTAACGCCAACCGTTACCAGCACATTCTGACGATCGAGGATCCGATCGAATTTGTACACGAAAGTAAAAAATGCCTTGTCAATCAACGGGAAGTGCATCGCGATACCTTAGGCTTCAATGAAGCGCTTCGATCGGCATTGCGTGAAGATCCAGATATCATATTGGTTGGTGAAATGCGGGACACCGAAACCATTCGACTGGCGCTTGAAGCGGCAGAAACAGGTCATGTGGTGTTCGGTACGCTGCACACCTCGTCTGCGGCGAAAACCATTGACCGAATCATTGACGTTTTTCCAGCGGCGGAAAAGTCCATGGTGCGATCGATGTTGTCAGAATCACTGCAAGCTGTGGTTTCCCAAACGCTGCTCAAAAAAGTCGGCGGCGGCCGAGTTGCGGCTCACGAGATCATGATGCTCACGCCGGCGATAAGAAACCTGATCCGTGAGGACAAAGTTGCTCAAATGTATTCGGCGATTCAAACCGGGGGTCAGCTGGGCATGCAAACGTTAGATCAGTGTCTGAAGAACCTGCTTCAAAAGGGACTGATCACTAAAGAACAGGCGCGCGAGAAAGCAAAAATACCCGAGGACTTTATCTAATTGCGGTTACGGCTAGGGAGAGACAGGAATTTGGTTTTGAAACCAAGTCTCCAGAATTAACACCGCCGAGAGATCATCGACCCGCGCCTTAGATGATAACGCCCTGGCCTCGACGCTGCTGAGGCGCTCGTCGATCATTTCATAAGGAAGGTCAAAGCGCCCGGAGAGTCGTCGAGCGAACTTAATCGCTCTGGCTGACATGGGGCTATCTGTTTCATCCATATTGATAGGTAGGCCAACAATAAAACGATCCGGGGACCACTCCAAAACAAGCTTAGAAAGGGTATCCCAATTAGGAATGCCTTGTTTGGCAGGAAGAATGGTCAGTGGAGAGGCCGTTTGTGTGACCCCTTGACCTACCGCAAGACCAATATGATGGGTGCCATAGTCAAACCCGAAAATGACACCACTGGTCATTGTGGACGTCTTACGGAAGGGGCCATGAGCGCTGGATCAAAGCCGAGGCTTTCTGTTGCGGCAGGATATCGACGCTCGCTGGGTACGCGGAGGAGAGTGGGCAGGTTTGGCTCGGTCAGCAGCCAAACATCGCTTTGGATTTCGCTTTCTAATTGGCCTTCTGACCAGCCAGCATATCCTACCATTGGTAACACCAATTGCCCTGGATGTTCAGCATTGGCAGCGGCTTCATCAAGATTATTGGCAATTTCGATTTGGGGGTTAGAGCCTTCGTTCAGCGGCACCATAATGAAGAACAAATGGTCTGTCTGAACAGGTCCGCCAATCAAAACCGGCTGCTCGCAGAGGCTTGTGGGTGCGGTTGGCATGAGTTTTTCTAAGCGGATAGAGGCTTGCCGGTTGAGCATAAAGCCCATGCTACCCGACGTCTGATGCTCGTAAACATACACCAACGAGCCACTGAAGAAATCATCACTAGCATGAGGATGCGCAATTAGCAGACTTTGATTGATTAGCTGTTGCATCATCGAGTGACGCTCACTGAGCGGGCGTTTTTTCTAAATTGCCAGGTTCGAACAATTTCGAGTACGTCGGTTGATTGCAACAGTTCTTGAGAGAACGGTGCAAAAGGTGCCGCCAAACGCACAATATTTTCTGCAGCTTGATCCAGTACTGGCTCGCCGCTGCTCACTAAAACCCGAACGTCACGCAGACCACCGTTGGCCTCGACAACCACCAGCAGTTTGAGTTGCCCATAGATGCCGAGACGGCGCGCTGCATCGGGATAGTTTAGATTGCCGATGGTTTCAATTTTTCTTTGCCAAGATCGCAAGTAATTGGCTTCTGGACTCGCAGCTGCGCTAACTTGTGAGAGGCGTTGCACCCGTTCCAGTCGAGGCACGCCGATATCGGTGAAGTCCAAAGACGGCCGGCGAAACTGAGCAAGGTCTGTCACCAGGGGCGGCCTTGCCGTCGCCTCGGGTGACAAGGGTCGAGGGATTGTGTCAGCGGCAGACTGGCCAGAGGCCGGTGCTGAGCCTAACGTGGTCTCAGCTGCCTTTAGTGGTAGCTCTGTTGTTGGGTTGGGCTCACCCAACGCCTGCTGATTGCGCTCAGCGATGAAATCAAAGGTGTCCGGATGCAGGGCCTCCGGGGTTAGAGCGAGGGTAATATCGAGCACTCGAGCATTGGCGGGTGGCTGGCCGGGCGCGAACTGCAGACCTAGGAGTAACATTGCATGCAAAATCAGCGCTATAAAGAGGGCAAACCCAAACCGATCAGTGCTAATTTGGAGATTGCCCTGCATGCGGATTAAGGCAAGACAGAGCTAAGATAATCGAGATAATCGCCAGCAATGTCGAAGCCTTCGCTGGCGTCGAGTTCTCGAATACAAGTGGGGCAGGTGACGTTGATCTCAGTGAGATAGGCTCCAATGACATCGATACCTACAAAGGCCAGTCCTTTAGCTTTTAGTACTGGGCCGACTTGACTGCAAATCCAAAGGTCTCGCTCAGTCAAAGGTCGCGGCACGCCGCTACCACCTGCCGCTAAATTGCCCCGGGTTTCGCCAGCCGAAGGTATCCTTGCGAGGCCTGCAGGGACCGGCTCACCGTTGATGAGCAGTATTCGGGTATCTCCTGCGCTGATATCGGGCAAGTAACGCTGCGCCATAATTTTTTGAGTACCAAGTTCCGTAAGGGTCTCAATAATGACGTTACGATTACTGTCCCCCGGGCGTATCCTAAAAATCGACTGTCCGCCCATGCCATCCAAGGGCTTTAAAATGACGTCCTCATACTCGGCTTGAAATGCTTTCAATTCATCGGGATTAGACGAAACAATCACCTCCGGTACGCATTGCGGAAACTGCAGAGCGAATAATTTTTCGTTGCAATCACGAATGCTTCCGGGTTTGTTAAAAACCGGAATGCCCAGTCTTTCGGCGAACTCAAGCAGATACGTGGCGTAGATGTAGTCCATGTTAAAAGGCGGGTCTTTGCGCATTAAAATGCAATCGAAGTCGCTGGCGTCTCCGGTACTGACCCTGACGGTTTCGTAGTAATCGTTGGGATCGTCTTTGACCTTGATGGTCTGATAATTCACCTGTAAGCGATCTTTATTCAAAGATAGGTCGCCCAGCGTCATGACAGAAATTTGCCAATCCCGACGGGTTGCCGCCAGCATCATCGCAAAGGTGCTGTCTTTTTTGGGATTAATTGATTCAATGGGATCCATCACGATCCCCAAATGCTTGGTCAAGGCGCGCTCCGCATTGCAGAAGGGGTTATTGTAGCGAGTAATCTTGTTAGGCAACAGCGAGGCATCTAGCTAGCCTGTTGAGCGATATTAATCGTTTGACAGACCTAAACTGATTTCGCTGAGACCTGAGATCGCGCCTTTCTCAACGGCCCGGCCATTGGTAATGGTCAGATCGAAATCGGTACTATTTGCCAGCTCATTAGGCACGTGGGACAGCAATACAGCTTTAACCTGCTCAGAATCAGCCTGAAGGGCGAAGCGATTGGTGGTGTGAGTAAAGCCGTTGCGTTGATCAAAAATTGACACCGTGATTTTCTCTACCTGCAGGATATCGCCGCTACGTTCGTAAAGGCTCTGTTTTGCTAAAAAATCGTGTTCGCTTACCCACAAGCACATCGCAAGATCTGAGACCGACATACCATGTTTGCTTTGCATCATGTACTGCCAGAGTTTGAACAATTCGAACTCAACAAAACGCGATTGGGGCTTGCCGCTACTTGGCGTCAAGATGCATCGAATAAGCTTTTGATTCGCGTGTTGGGTCATAATGGCTAACTCCGGTTCCGGCAAAGAGTGTAAACCAAACGGTACGCCCACGTCAGGGTTTTAGTGATGCTGAAAGCTAAGGATATTCACCAAATACGGTGTAAAGATGCGCCAGTAGCGCCGCCGGCGCCGTTTCGGCGCGCAGCACCCGTGAGCCGATGGCATATTGGATAAATCCATGCTGGGTTGCCAGGGCAATCTCGTCCTGACTGAAACCGCCCTCAGGCCCAATTGCCAGGGCCAGCGTTTTGATCGGCCTTGAAGATAACGATGGCTTTGGTTGATCGGATATATTCGCGATGAGTTTACAGTCAAAGGCTGTAGCCTCCGGCGCGGTTATGGCCTCGGAGAAAGGTTTTGCCTGAGCCAGCAATGGGACTCGAGTACGCCCAGATTGCTCACAGGCGTGTTCGATGATCGCGCGCCAGCTGGCCTCTCGGCGCTCAGCCTGGGCGCGCTTCTCGCTGAGATGCTGGGTAAACATAGGCACAATGGCTGCCGCACCGAGTTCGGTAGCACGCTGAAGCGCGGCGTTCATGGCATCTCGCTTTAAGACACTGATGTAAAGGGTGACCCTAAGCTTGGTTTCTCGGCAGACTGGGTTGTGTTCCATCAAATGAAGGGTCGTTGCGGTTTTCGAAAGGCTTGTTACCGATGCTGGAAATTCGCCACCTTCACCATTGAAAACGACGACCGCGTCACCGACCTTTAGCCTAAGCACTCGGCTCAGGTGATGGTGCCTGGTATCGGTGACAGTCAGGGTTGACCCCTCAGACAGGGGCAGGGTGATCAGAACCCGAGGGGTATACACAGCTAATATCCTAGGTTTTCTAGAATCCTCGCACTCGGTTTTGATTGATTCAAGGTATAAAAATGCAAGGCCGGCGCGCCGCCCTCGATAAGGCGCTGACAAAGGTTTGTGACTACGTCGCAACCAAAGTCTTTGATGGCGCTGTCATCATCCCCTAGGTTCTGAAGACGTTTCACGAGCCAGCGTGGCAACTCGGCGCCGCAAATGGCTGAAAAGCGCTCGATGCCAGCAAGATTGGTGATCGGCATAATGCCAGGCACGATTGGCACGTCGATGCCAGCTTTCTGGCATTCATCACTGAATTGAAAGTAGGCATCGGGATTGAAAAAATATTGGGTAATGGCGCTATTGGCGCCTGCCTCGATCTTTTCTTTGAAGAAGTGAATTTCGCTGTCCACTGAAGCGGATTCAGGATGAATCTCTGGATACGCAGCGACCTCAATATGAAACCAATCACCGGTTTCAGCGCGAATAAATCGAACCAGTTCGGCAGCGTGCACCATTTTTGGTGTTCCTAGGCCAGATTGACGATCGCCTCTTAGGGCGACCAAGCGCCGAATGCCAGCAGCTTGATAGTCTTTGAGAAGCTGCGCAATCGTTGCGGTTTCATCACCACCAAAAGACAGATGCGGCGCCACACGATGGCCGGCGGCACTGAGATTGAGAACAGTGCTTTTGGTGCCATCCCGGGTGGAGCCGCCGGCGCCGTAGGTGACGCTGATAAACTCGTGAGGAAATCGCTGTAACCGCTGGTAAGCCCGACTGAGGCCCTGAAAGGCCTCAGCGGTTTTCGGTGCGGCAAACTCGAAGCTGATAGGTACCTTTTTCAAAGTGATCGCTAACCTTCCGCTGCTAGGCGATCGGCTCGATCGGTTCGCTCCCAGGTGAAGGAGTCTTCTAATCGGCCGAAGTGTCCATAACTTGCGGTGGGCAAGAAGATTGGGCGCTTAAGATCGAGCATGTCAATGAGACCTTTAGGTCTTAAATCAAAGTGTTCTTTTACTAAGGCCTCGATTTTCTCATCCGATATCTTACCGGTACCAAAAGTGTTGATGCTGATAGAAGTCGGTTCAGCGACCCCAATGGCGTAGGACACTTGTATCTCGCACCGATCTGCTAGACCCGCAGCAACGATGTTCTTTGCGACATACCGACCGGCGTAAGCTGCGCTTCTATCGACTTTTGACGGATCTTTACCCGAGAACGCGCCACCTCCGTGACGGGCCATACCGCCGTAGGTGTCGACAATGATTTTTCTGCCGGTCAGGCCGCAATCTCCCACTGGACCACCAATGACAAAGTTTCCGGTGGGATTTATGAAGTATTTGGTATCTGCGCTCAGCCAATTAGCAGGAAGTACCGGCTTGATGATCTCCTCCATAACGGCTTCTTGAAGGTCTTTTAAGCTGATATCTGGATCGTGCTGGGTCGACAGCACAACAGCATCGACGCCTTGGACGATGCCGGCGTTGTCATAGCGGAATGTGACCTGGCTTTTAGCGTCTGGTCTAAGAAATTTAAGTTGGCCACTTTTCCTGACTTCTGCTTGGCGTTTGACCAAAAGATGAGAGTAGGTAATCGGCGCGGGCATCAACACGTCGGTTTCGTTACTCGCATAGCCAAACATCAGGCCCTGATCGCCGGCACCCTGTTCGTGATCGGCAGACTCATCAACACCCATCGCAATATCGGGCGATTGTTTGCCCAGCGCATTGATGACCGCACAGGACGCGCCATCAAAGCCCACCTCAGAACTGTCGTAGCCGATGTCCAAGATGACATCTCGAGTTATCTGTTCGTAGTCGATTTGCGCTGATGAGGTGATTTCGCCAGCCAAGATCACCATGCCAGTTTTTACCATTGTCTCGCAAGCAACGCGGGCATTAGGGTCGTCAGCCAAAAGAGCATCTAAGATCGCGTCGGAGATTTGATCCGACATTTTGTCGGGATGACCCTCGGATACGGATTCCGAGGTAAAGAGGGTGTTATTACTCACATGCTTGCTCGTGTTATTCATGAGCGGGGTATGCTAATGATTTTTCAATCAATTCACTAGCTTTTACCTTGAAAATCCTTCAATGACAGTCCAAGAACGGTTCACGTTGAATTTTGGCCGGTTTCGTTCGCCAGTCTTGTGTTGTCGAGTGCATTTAGTTTAATAGCGCGCAAGGACGTGTAAAAACGTGAGCAGAATTCGAGCTCTTCGGATCGGATGGGCAATTTCATTGGCCGGTAGACTGGCTTTGATCGGCCTAAAAGCTCGGCATCTGAGATGCCTGAAATTAAGCCAATTAAGGATTTTTCCTTGTCTCGATTGCCCCCTTGATCTAGGTAGGCGAGAATGGAGTTTTAGGGCAAAAGGGTTGTTATGAGTACGTCGAGAGAACGAGCAAACGTGATTCGCGCACTGGCCATGGATGCGGTGCAGGCGGCAAAATCAGGTCACCCCGGCGCGCCAATGGGTATGGCGGACATGGCCGAAGTATTGTGGCGGCAGGTACTAAAGCACAATCCGCAAAACCCCAAGTGGTGGGATCGAGACCGGTTCGTGTTATCCAATGGCCATGGTTCCATGCTGATTTATAGTTTGTTGCACCTGACGGGGTATGACGTGTCCATGGAAGACTTGCGCGCTTTTCGGCAGTTGGGATCTAAAACTCCTGGACACCCAGAATACGGATATACCCCTGGGGTTGAGACGACGACCGGGCCTCTAGGCCAAGGTTTGGCGAATGCGGTTGGTCTGGCGCTAGGAGAAAAATTGCTAGCGGATCAGTTCAATCAGCCGGGTGAGGAGGGCACGATCGTCGATCACATGACTTACACCTTCGTAGGCGATGGCTGTCTCATGGAGGGTATCTCCCACGAGGTGTGTTCGCTAGCAGGAACTTTGGGGCTGGGTAAGTTGGTCTGTTTGTACGATGACAATGGTATTTCCATCGATGGTCCAGTGGCCGGTTGGTTTACCGATGATACGCCTGCTCGATTTGCCGCCTACGGCTGGCAAGTGATTGCCAATGTCGACGGCCATGATGCGGACGCTGTGCTGGCGGCGTTGGTTGAGGCAAAAGCGGTTACGGACCGGCCAACATTGATCTGTTGCAAGACAACCATAGGGTTTGGTTCACCGAACAAGGCAGGTACTGCCGGCAGTCACGGGTCACCCCTTGGTGAAGAAGAAATTCAAAAAACAAGAGAAGCCCTTGATTGGCCCCACGCGCCCTTCGAGGTACCCCAAGGATTGCTGGCGGATTGGAATTGCAGTCGTCAGGGTCAACAGGCCGAGGCGGCCTGGCAACAGCGATTCGATGCCTACAGTCAGAAATTTCCAGCTCTGGCTGCAGAATATATTCGAAGAATGCAAGGCCAGCGCCCCGCTAACTGGCAAGCGGTCATGACCGAAATGCTCACCGATGCCCAAGCGTCGGGTAAAGCCCTTGCCAGCCGGCAAGCCTCAGGTGAAGTCATTGCGGCGCTCCGGGAGCATCTGCCTGAGTTAATCGGAGGGTCGGCGGATTTATCAGGCTCGAACAATACCATTTGGCCGGCGGCAAAACCCGTCAGCGCTTCGAGCACCGAAGGTAATTACCTCTATTACGGCGTCAGAGAATTTGGCATGACTGCGATCGCGAATGGCCTTGCGCTGCATGGCGGCGTTATGCCCTTTACCGGGACGTTTCTGATGTTTATGGAGTATGCGCGCAATGCGGTAAGAATGTCGGCCTTGATGGGGATCCAAAATATCCACGTTTATACCCACGATAGTATTGGCCAAGGCGAAGACGGGCCGACCCATCAACCGGTTGAACAATTAACCAATCTTCGTACAACGCCAAATCTAGTCGTTTGGCGTCCCTGTGATACCGTTGAGACGGTCGCGGCCTGGCGTGCAGCCATCGACCGTACTGCAGGACCTTCTGCCTTGGTGCTTTCAAGACAGAGTCTCGCACATCAATTGCGAGATGAAACCCAATTGAGTCTTATTGAGAAGGGCGGTTACGTCTTGTACGAGCCAGCAACCCCCGCCAGGGCTGTCATTATCGCAACGGGTTCAGAAGTTGATATTGCTCGACAAGCGGCGGACGCGTTATCTGCAGATGGCGTTCCGACCCGATTGGTTTCGATGCCCTCTGCTGAGGTCTTCGCTGCGCAGCCGGCAGATTATCGAACCTCGGTGTTGCCAGATACCCTTCGGGCGCGGGTCGCGGTTGAAGCAGGGCATGGGGATTATTGGTATAAGTGGGTGGGTTTAGAGGGGGCTGTTGTGAGCCTTGATCGATTTGGCGAGTCCGGTCCGGGGGACGAAGTGTTAGCGCATTTTGGTTTTACCGTTCAGCGGGTGATCGAAGCTGTGCGGGGAATCCTTTAGTATGCAGGTGCCGAATTTTTCAGCGGTTGAAGTCACTGGCAGGCGGGTGTTAGTACGCCAAGATTTAAATGTGCCGATTCAAAATGGGCAGATTACCAGTGACGCCCGTATCCGAGCGGCATTACCCACTTTAAAAGAGGCCTTGGACCGGGGTGCTCAGGTGCTGGTGATGTCACACTTAGGTCGCCCCAAAGAAGGGTTAGCCATAAGCGCGCAACCAGAGGTGAGTCTTGCTCCCGTGGCAAAAGCGTTATCTGAGGCGTTAGGCAGGACGGTAGATTTGGTCAGCGATTATTTAGGCGGCCTGCCCGATATTGCGGGGGACATCGTCCTGCTTGAGAATGTTCGAATCAATTCGGGCGAAAAATCCAATGATCCAGAACTTGCGAAACGTCTCGCTGATTTGTGTGATGTCTTTGTCATGGATGCATTTGGCACTGCTCATCGTGCGCATGCCTCAACGGTGGGTGTTGCAGCGTTTGCCAAATCGGTGTGTGCAGGACCGCTGCTCGCAGCGGAGCTTGAGGCTTTGTCCCAAGCCCTCGAGGCCCCTGAGGCCCCGGTGGTCGCAATTGTCGGCGGTAGTAAGGTCTCTACCAAGCTCGAAGTTCTCGAGGCGCTTAGTAGCAAAGTAGATAGTCTTATCGTCGGGGGTGGCATTGCAAATACCTTTATCGCGGCGGAGGGCGCGCCTGTGGGTCAATCCCTGTATGAGCCTGATTTGATGGCTTCAGCCAAGCGTATTGCGGCTAAGGTAAAGATGCCGGCGATTATTGATGTGGTCGTCGCCGACCGCTTTTCGGCTGATGCTGAGGCTGTGATTAAACCGGTTGCCGCGGTCAACGTGGATGAACAAATTCTTGATCTGGGCCCGGAAACCATGGCTGGAATTACGGCGCTCATTGGTGCCGCCAGGACAATTATCTGGAATGGCCCCGTCGGGGTTTTTGAGTTTCCTAGCTTTGCAGGCGGCACTCGAGCATTAACTGAGGCGATCGCGGCCAGTTCCGGATTTTCGCTGGCTGGAGGCGGCGACACCTTGTCGGCAATTGACACTTTTGGCGCTGTTGGAGATATCAGCTACATCTCGACGGGCGGGGGCGCCTTTTTAGAGTTCATAGAAGGAAAAACATTGCCCGCGATCGCCGCCTTACAAACGCGTGCCTTGCGCGATGGCGCCACTTAAACCGGTAAGAACAGGAGAGCATCATGGCATTAGTGAGTATGCGGCAATTGTTGGATCACGCGGCGGAAGAGGGCTACGGTGTGCCGGCCTTCAATGTGAATAATCTAGAGCAAATGCGAGCGATCATGGAGGGCGCTAACGAAACCAACAGCCCGGTTATCGTGCAAGCCTCCGCTGGGGCTCGGAAATATGCTGGTAGCAATTTTTTGCGGCATTTGATTCTCGCGGCGATAGAGGAGTTCCCGCATATTCCGGTAGTGATGCATCAGGATCATGGGGCTTCTCCAGCGGCCTGCCAGCGATCGATTCAACTGGGCTTTTCTTCAGTGATGATGGATGGTTCTTTGCTAGAAGATCAAAAAACGCCTGCGAGTTATGAATACAACATCGCGGTGACCAAGCAAACGGTGGCGATGGCACATGCTTGTGGTGTCACAGTAGAGGGCGAGCTTGGATGTTTGGGATCGCTTGAGACCGGGGAAGCCGGCGAGGAAGACGGTGTGGGTGCGAGTGGCACCTTGTCGATGGATCAGCTCTTGACTGACCCTGAAGAAGCCGCGGACTTTGTAGCCCAAACCGGTTGCGATGCCCTTGCCATTGCCATTGGGACGAGCCATGGCGCCTATAAATTTTCTCGGCCTCCGACGGGCGATATTCTCGCCATTGAACGGATCAAAGCAATCCACCAAAAATTGCCAAATACCCATTTGGTGATGCATGGATCCTCAAGCGTGCCTCAAGATTGGTTGGCATTGATTAACGCCCATGGCGGCGAAATTGCCGAAACTTATGGCGTGCCTTTGGCTGAGATTCAAGAAGGTATTCGTCATGGTGTCCGCAAGGTGAATATCGATACCGACCTTAGACTCGCGTCTACCGGCGCAATCCGGCAGTTTTTGTCAGAGCATCCCGCGGAATTCGATCCACGAAAGTATTTAGCCGCCTCGTTGCAAGCGATGAAATCCATCGTTGTTGAGCGTTACGAGGCCTTTGGGACTGCCGGGCAAGCCAGCAAAATTCAGCCGATGTCGTTAGAAGCGATGGCCGACCGTTATCAACAAGGGCTGTGATCCAGGTGTTAGCCGATGCGCAAAGGCAGCGGCTCGAACGGGTCTTTGAATCTGATCAGGTTTCTTTTGCTGAGGCTGACTTTGTGTTTTACGGCCAAGATTGGTCGCGTTTTATTCCGCCGAATCCCTCGGCCATCGTATTTCCTACAAGTTTGGCAGAGGTAGAGTTACTCGTTGAATTTGCTCGAGCAGAACGGATTGCACTGGTCCCTTCGGGTGGTAGAACCGGGTTATCTGGTGGCGCTACGGCGGCCAGCGGTGAGGTGGTTGTATCCTTTGAGCGGTTGAATCGAATCCTAGATTTCGACGCGAAAACTCGCCAAGTTAGGGTGGAACCGGGGGTTATTACCCAGCAGCTGCAGCAGTTTGCGGCAACTCAGTCGCTGTATTATCCGGTTGATTTTGCGTCTGCAGGCGCTAGTCAAATAGGCGGCAATATCGCGACCAACGCCGGCGGCATCAAGGTGCTGCGTTACGGACTGACCCGAGATTGGGTAAGCGGGTTAGAGGTCGTCACTGGGGCGGGCGAGACACTATCGCTGAACAAAGGGCTTACGAAAAACGCGACTGGTCTGGACTTGCGGCATTTATTTATCGGATCAGAAGGGATTTTAGGCCTTATTACTGGCGCGTGGATGAAAGTCACTGACGCGCCGGCGCCGCTACGGGTCATGTTGCTGGCGATACCGGATATGGCAACGGCGCTATCTGTGCTCGCTGTCTGCCAGGCCCAGCTTGCTCTCACGGCTTTTGAGTTTTTCTCTCATGAGGCGTTGGTCGAAGTGTCAAATCATCGACGGCTTGCAAAGCCTTTATCCGAGGCGCCCTATTACGTGCTGTGTGAGTACGAGCAAATAAAGGGCGACGCCGAGGGCCTGAAGCAGGCCGAGGCAGTTTATCTTAAGCTTGCGGAAGCAGGCGCCGTCTCTGACGGTGTGATCGCGCAGAGTTTCTCTGACAATGCGCGGCTTTGGACCTATCGTGAAGGGATCTCAGAAGCGATTACGCCCAAAACCCCCTATAAGCATGACCTCTCGGTCCGCGTTAGCCAAGCGCCCGATTTTTTAAACGCGGTATCCGACGTCATAAAGAGGGTTGACTTGCCTTTTGAGGTGATCTGGTTTGGCCACATCGGAGATGGCAACGTCCATTTAAACATTCTTCGGCCAGAAGATTGGTCTATCTCAGAATTTGAAGTCGCTTGCTTGCCTCTGGGCGCGCGGATCATGCAAGTGGTTGAGCGTTTTGGGGGTAGTGTCTCGGCCGAGCATGGTGTTGGGTTGTTAAAGAGAGATTATCTTTCGCACTCTCGGGCCCCCGAAGAGATTCAAGCCATGAAGGCGATCAAAGGGGTGTTTGATCCTTTGAATATTATGAATCCTGGGAAGATTTTGTAATTAACGTTGGCCGGGCTGGTAGTGATGGATATCGCCTGCATCGTCCATGATGAGCTGGTCAGCGGGTCTGAGCGCAAACAAACCATTGGTAACTACCCCTGGGATATCATTGAGCATGGACTCAAACTTTACCGGTTCGTCAATGGTGAGATCGTGCACGTCGAGAATTTCGTTGCCGTTATCCGTAATAAAATTTTCCCGTAGCACTGGTGTGCCCCCAAAGCCAACCAGTTTGCGAGCAATGCTTGAGCGCGCCATTGGAATCACTTCGATGGGCAGCGGAAATCTTCCGAGGCGGCTCACCCATTTCGTTTGATCAGCGATACAGATAAAATGCTCAGCCGCAGCGGCAACAATCTTTTCTCGAGTGAGCGCACCCCCGCCGCCTTTAATCATGCTGAAATCGGGTGCGATTTCGTCAGCGCCATCAACATAAACCGACAATGGACCCGACTCGTTGAGTGAGATCACGAGGATATTGTGCGCCTTGAGACGGTCAGCGGATGCAACTGAGCTTGCAACTGCGCCAGCAAAGAGATGCCGGACGTCTGCGAGCGCGTCAATGAAGTAATTCGCGGTTGAGCCTGTACCGACACCAATAAAAGTCTCTGGGTCCATCAAGGGCAATATCGCTTTGGCAGCGGCTTGTCCTAACAACTGTTTGGTTTGGTCCTGATTCATCTAATGGCCTTGATGGGTCACTATGCGTTGGTTGCTCAAGGGTAGCCGATGTTCTTGGACGATAGAAGTTCCGACACGAGATTTCACCGTGATTATGGATAGATAACTACAGGACTTCGAATACGTGATGAAGCAGATGGCCATGAAGGAATCACCTAAGAGGATATCGCCTAACGCGCTGCTTAAAAGCAGCGCTAAAACCGCCTAGCACCAGGGGTTGGGGTCAGTACTTGGTTCAGGCGGGTTGATGAAATTGCTCAAACTCGGCCTCGAAGGAGAGTTTTGAGCGATCCGAAATCAGATCGATGTACAGTTGCCCCTGAAGATGATCTAGCTCGTGCTGCACCACGGTAGCTGGAAACCCCTCGAAGGTCGTACTCAGGGCCTTACCTTGGTCTGAAATATAATCAACTTGCACTCGCTCAGGCCGTTCCACGAAGCCTCTTAACCCGGGCACTGATAGGCAACCTTCCCAATAGCCTTGTGTCGCCTCAGTGAGCGGTGTCACCCGCGGATTTACCATTACCGTAAACCCTAATGCGCTGAGCGCGCCATAGCGTGATGGACCAGCAGGAATTTCTATAATCACCACTTGGGAGAGCACGCCGATTTGAGGTGCTGCAAGCCCAATACCCCCAGCCGCAGCAAGGGAGTCGCGCATATCTTCAATCAAGGACCTGAACCCTTCGCCGGCAATTTCATCGGTAGGGTAAGGCGCAGCGGGGGTTCTAAGGGTTGGGTTGCCCATCCGAAGTATTGGACGTATGGCCATAAGCGCACTCCTTGTTCATAAGCGGGTTAGATGGCGGTCTGATCAGGATGGCGATGATCGGACGCGGCTGGCCCCGAGCTTTCTAGCACAGGCAGAAATCCCGTCGGCGTGAGGAAACCGTCGAGGGGAATATCCCAAGGTTTTGGATCGAGGGAAACTGCCTGAAAATCGTGGGCAAGACCCCAAAAAGTCGGCCGATGGGGTGTATCAAGCAAAGCTAGCGTTCGGTCGTAATAGCCACCGCCCATCCCTAAACGGTACCCCGCAGGGTCGAAAGCGACCATAGGAAGTAAAATAAGATCATGATCTTCAAGCGGCACGCTATCTTGCTTTAAACCGCTGGGCTCGGGTATGCCGAACCGATTCGGTCGCAATCGTGATGTTGGGGTCATCGCCGAAAAACTTAAACGTTTGTCTTGATTGACGATAGGTAAGGTGCACCGCAGGCCCGCTCTAAGACATTGACTAATAAGCGATAGCGGTGAGAGTTCGCCGTCGCTAGGCCAATACGCCGCTATTGTTTGAAAAGTGGCGAAGCCAGAAGTTTGTGCGGCGATTGCTGCAAGGCCCAGTGCAGCTAGACGTTGATCTTGGTTCGTCAAGCTTCGGCGTTTGGCTCTCATTTGTTGTCGTAAAGTTTTAAGCATGGAGCGTTGGTATCACTAGGCAGCAATCAAAAAAATGGACGACAGCGTATTTGCGATAAAGCAAACAACGTGATTTGAAAGATAAACAAAGCGACACCCCAAATTGCCGCTGTCTGAAAGGCCCTTGAACCCTGCGGTTCAAGGCGGTGGTCTCTATCGACCCGAAGGCTCCCCCCAGAAGGGATGTGCGCACAGGTATCGAAAAAAGACCCCCTAACGGTCGCATAAAGGGTCGAGGACATATCGACTGGCAAACAACCCAGGGCGTCGTCAGAGAGTATAGCAGGCGGCGACAAGGGCTCGTAAGAATTTCTATCTAGGACTTAGCAGATTGTAGGGATGCGATGAGATGGTCAATTTTATCGCGGCTTCGCTCGAGCTCAGTCGCGTGAGCGGCCAGGGAGGAGGCCGTTTCTTGCTGCGCCAAATTGGAAGACAAGAGCTCATTAGAGATATTTAGTGCCGCCATGACAGCCAGCCGATCAAGTCCGAGGACGCTGCCGGACTGTTTAATTTCTCGCATTTTTTGATCCAAAAAAAAGGCGGAGTCCCGGAGGGCTTGAACCTCTTGAGGAGGGCAGCTGACCTGATAATCCTTGTCAAAAATAGAGACAGTGATGGTTTCGGTTGTAGCCATACTATTCTTGCTCCAAAGACTTAAGCCGCAGAATCATAGCTTCGACTTTACTTTTGACGGCAACATTGCGCGCTAAAAGCTGCGCTCTTTCCTGATGGAGTTTTTGATTTTCGGTAGCCAGTTGTTGGCGTTCGGCGATGAGGGCCTCACACAGCTCCGTGAGCATATCCAATTTTGATTCGAGTTCGATTTGGCTCACGTCAATTTCCTTATCTCAGGTAGGTAATATATCGGGCGGTAGACCACAAGGTCAATTCACCGCCTTGGGTTAAGCTAAAGTCGCCTCCTTTGCACCTTTCCAATACAATAGTTCGAAACGACATGGGCCGTTAGCGTGACAGAATCGGTTGCAGCGATATTACAGGATGTGGGCACCGATTGTGGGCCGGCAGAATTTCACGGCCTTTTGGTTGCTGAGGCTGCGATCAAGCCTGCCGATGCCTTCACGATGAGTGCTCAGTGGCTTGCAGATCGGCTCAGTGTGACGCAACAAGCGGTGAGTCCAGGGCTGTTGCGAATGGCAGAAACCCATTATCGTGCTGCGGTAGAAAGCTTAGATGAGTATTCAGATTTTAATCTGGTGCTTGAGCTACCCGATGATTCAGTTGCCATTGATGATCGATTTTCAGAGCTCACTTGCTGGTGTAGTGGCTTTCTTAGAGGATTGGCCCTGGCGGATTCGGCTAGGCGCATTATCGATCAACCCGACTATCAGGAAATGCTCGCTGACTTGGCAGCCATTGCTGGCGTGATGGATCCAGTACCTGAGTCAGAGTCCAACGAAAGCGACTTCATTGAAATCCTTGAGTACGTGCGGATTGTGGTGTTGACCATTGCCACTGACGCCAAGGCACGATGAGCGCTGTTTCGGAAATGGCATAACAGGCTGCGAATTTGTGAGGGTCCACCGAGAATGACAAACAAGTTTGACTTCATCGTGATCGGAGCGGGCATGGTGGGGCTCTCGGCCGCACTCGCGCTGTCGCGTCAAGGGCTGCGTGGACAGGTGTTCGATCAATCTCAAGGACCACAAGGGGCACCGGATAACCTTATCTCCAACGCCGAGCGATCAGCCAGAGTCAGCGCGATAAACGCCGGGTCCGTTCGGTTTTTGTCCCGAATCGGTCTTCCGCAATCATTTTTTGAAGGTGCTGGGAGTGCGCTACGGGGGATGAAAATCTGGGATGCCGATGGCTCCGCCGAGGCATCGCTGCCCGCCAGTGGCTACATTATTGAAAATCACCGACTGATTCAGGGGCTTGACGAGGCGGTGAGGAGCGCCGCCACTAGTGAGATCGACCCTATTCAATGGCAGACGGGTATTACGGATATTATCCAGTCCGAGGGTGAGGTCTCAGTTAGACTTACCTCTGGCGCGGAGATATCGGCGCCGCTACTCATCGGCGCCGATGGCGCCAATTCTAGAACCCGAGAGTTGCTTGGTATCAGGACCATCGATTGGCCCTATGACCAGACGGCGCTCGTGGCAACGGTACAATTACACAAGCCTCATGAAGGCATTGCTCGGCAAGCTTTTACCAGAGAGGGGCCGATGGCATTACTGCCCTTGCCGGAGGTCGACCAATGCGTTTTGGTGTGGTCCTCAACCTGCGCTGACCAACGACTGGCTGACGGTGACGCTCGGTTCGCAAGTTTGATTAATCAAGCTTGCGAGCATGAGGTTGGCCCCGTTCGAGGGGTGGGCCCCCGTCAAAGTTTTCCATTGTTCCAGCGTCATGCCAAACATTATGTCAAAGATTCGACGGTCCTGATTGGCGATGCCGCCCATAGCATTCATCCACTAGCCGGTCAGGGTGTTAATCTGGGGTTCGCTGATGTGGCGGCACTGTCAGAGCTCATTGATCAATTGCACTATGCAACGGATCTGACGCTATCCTCAATACTCGCTGATTATCAGCAACGCAGGCGACTTATTAATTGGCGGATGACAGCGGTGACAGATCTGACCAAGCGTTTGTTTGATCCGCCTGGCCCCCTCCTCCGATGGTTTCGCAATGCGGCGCTCAGACGGATTGATTCTCAAACAGCGCTAAAGCAAGTGTTGAGTTTGGCTGCGGCAGGAGAGCTGTGACGTACATGAATAAAATTATTGATTAAGCTGATAGAGATTCGATTCGCTGATTAGATAACTTGGGTACAATAAGGTTTTCCCGAACGGTGAATCTAGAAGATGCAGACCTGTCTTTATGCTAGCCATATAGATGCTGGCGGTAAAATGGTTGATTTCAGCGGCTGGCAGATGCCCATCCATTATGGTTCGCAGATAGAGGAACACATCGCCGTTCGACAGCATGCTGGTGTGTTTGACGTCTCTCATATGACAGTGATTGATGTCACGGGCAAGGATGCAACGACTTTTTTGAGGCATTTGCTCGCCAACGATGTTGTAAAACTCTCTCGAGTCGGCCAGGCGCTTTATTCCGCGATGCTAGATGAGCGCGGAGGCATCATTGATGATTTGATGGTCTATCGAGGCCCCGACGGCTACCGTCTAGTGGTTAATTGTGGCACTCGGGAAAAGGATCTGGTTTGGTTGCAGACCGCTGCTGCTGGCTTTGATGTGTTGGTAGAGGAGGCGCCTCACTTAGCAATACTTGCGGTACAAGGTCCAAAAGCCATGGATCTGCTTGGAACAGCATTAACCCCTCATCAAGCGCATGCTTTGGCCGAGTTAAAGCCCTTTGAATGTGCCTTCTCGGGACAAGATATGATTGCGCGCACTGGCTATACCGGCGAGTTAGGAGCAGAGCTTATCTTGGCCGCCGATGCTGCCTGTGCCCTGTGGGATCGGTTGCGGGCGCTTGGCGTTAAGCCCGCTGGATTGGGTGCTAGAGATACCCTGCGACTAGAAGCAGGGTTGAATCTCTATGGGAGCGATATGGATGAGCAGGTAACGCCCAGCGCATGCAATCTCTCCTGGACGGTTGTGCATAATGGCCGGGATTTCATTGGAGAAAAAGCTCTGCTGGCAGAAAAAGAGGCGGGCGGAGACCGCCGCCTAATTGGAGTGGTAATGACAGATCGAGGGGTGTTGCGTGCAGGTTATCCCATCGTCAGTGGTGGCAGGGAAGTGGGCGTTATTACCAGCGGCGCGTTTTCACCCAGTTTGCAGCGCGGTATTGGCTTTGCCCGTATTGAAGGCGCCAACGAACTAAAAGCCCCGCTTTTGGCGGTGATACGTGGCCGAGAAATGCCCGTGCTCGGAGTGACATTGCCGTTTGTTCGTCGTGGCAAGGCCTGCTTTAAACCCTTGGTCTGAACGGCCGAGCCACCAGAACAGGCGGGTTAATTATTCATACAGAGAGGATTTCATAATGGCGGAAGTACGAGACGATGTTCGTTACTTGGCAACCCATGAATGGGTCAAGCTTGAAGCAGATGGCTCAGTGGTTGTTGGCATCAGTGATCACGCGCAGGACGCACTAGGTGATGTGGTTTTTGTCGAATTGCCAGAGATTGGTACGTCGTTTGTGCAAGGCAGCGAAATGGCAGTCGTTGAATCGGTGAAAGCCGCCTCCGATATTTATGCGCCTGTCTCCGGGGTTGTTGTTGCCTGCAATTCGGCGCTCGAGGACGCGCCTGAAACCGTAAATGACTCTCCCTATGATGCAGGCTGGTTCGTTAGGCTGACGCCGGACGACCCAAGCAGTATTGAATCGCTTTTGTCACCAGATGCGTATCAGGCTCTGTGCGACGATGAGACGCGCTAACCAGCTTTAATGAGGTAACGCATGCCCTTTATTCCCCACACTGACGCCGAGCGAGATGAGATGCTCGAGGCGATTGGTGTCACGACCATTGACGCGTTGTTCGACGAAGTCCCAATGTCGCTTCGCGCTTCATTGCCGCCTGAAATGCCGGAGGGCATTTCTGAGATGGCGCTGATGCAATTAATGCAGCGACGGGCAAAGCAAGACGAGATGTCTTTGAGTTTTTTAGGGGCAGGTGCTTACGAGCATCATATTCCAGCTGCGGTTTGGGATCTAACGAACCGAGGCGAATTTTTAACCGCCTACACGCCGTATCAAGCAGAAGCCTCTCAGGGTACGTTGCAGCTCATCTACGAATTTCAAACAATGATAGCTCGGCTGACAGCCTTAGATGTCGCTAATGCCTCGGTTTACGATGGGGCAACAGCGCTTGCAGAGGCCATGTTGATGGCGGTGCGGGCCAACAAGACCAATAAGAGTAAGCGTATTGTCGTTGCAGGTAATCTGAACCCGCATTATATCGCCGTTTGTGAGGCAATCGTCAGCAACCAAGGTCTGGTTCTTGAGGTGTTGGAGCCTGATGAACAGACGGGCACCATTCCAACAGATTGCGCGCCTCAGCTGTCTGAAGCCGCGGCGCTAGTAGTGAGTTATCCAAACTTTTTTGGTGGGCTAGACCCTGTCGACGCGTTGACGGATGCAGCGGCGGCGGCGGGGGCGTTGGTCATTGGCGTGGTAAATCCAACCGCGCTTGCGTTGCTTAAGCCCCCGGGCCAATGGGGGGCATCGGGTGCTGATATCGCCGTTGGTGAGGGACAGCCATTGGGGATCCCGTTGGCCTCGGGCGGGCCTTATCTTGGGTTCATGTGTTGCCGAAAGGCTTATGTTCGGCAAATGCCTGGGAGAATCATTGGAAGAACGGTAGATCAAACAGGCCAGCCGGGCTACGCCTTAACCTTACAAGCTAGGGAACAGCATATTCGCCGAGGTAAGGCCACCTCTAATATCTGTACCAACCAGGGCTTATTAGTGACTGCAGCGACGCTGTATTTGAGCTTATTGGGCGATGAGGGATTGAGACAAGTGGCTCTAAAGTCTCACGCGGGAATCAATCAACTGGTCGCTGCCGCAGGCCAGATTGAGGGCGTGTCAAGACGATTTTCAGGCCCAGTATTTCATGAGCAAGTGCTGCAGCTGCCGGTGCCGGCAGCAGATGTGGTCAACCTAATGGCCAATGAGGGCATATTACCCGGGCTTGCTTTGGGGGCGCTTTGGGCACCCATGGCAAATTGTTTGCTCGTCAATGTGACCGAAACCAAAACCAGTGATGATATCGATCACTTCGTGACCCATCTGGCCAACGCAATAGAGGCGATAAAATCAACATGTTAATTTTTGAACGAAGTCGGTCAGGCCGCCGTGCTGCTGCGCAGCATGTTTCTTCAAAAGGTTTAGGGCTAGACCTAGGCGATGATTTGGGAGAGCACTTACGCCAGTCTCCTGCCGGGTTGCCAGAGGTGTCAGAGCTTGAAGTCGTTCGTCATTACACAAACTTGTCGGCAAAAAACTTTGCCATCGACAGGCAGTTTTATCCTTTAGGGTCCTGCACTATGAAGTACAACCCCAGGGGCGCAGCTGCGGCAGCGAGTCAGCCAGGGTTTCTAAAACGCCATCCCTTAGCGCCCGAAGCGCAAAGCCAAGGTTATCTCGCTTGCCTTTATGAACTTCAAACCTATTTGCAGGCCCTAACGGGTATGAAAGCAGTCTCTTTAACACCGATGGCAGGCGCGCAAGGGGAGTTTGCTGGGGTCGCGATGATCCGTGCCTACCATCAAAAACGAGGCGATCACGATCGGGTCGAGATTTTAGTGCCTGAGGCGGCTCATGGAACAAATCCAGCAACTGCCGTGATGTGTGGTTTTGTGGTTCGTGAAATCCCGGTCACCCCAGAGGGGGATGTGGACCTCGCGGCGTTACAAGCAGCTGTCGGTCCACGCACGGCGGGTCTAATGATGACCAACCCGTCGACCTGTGGCGTGTTTGAAAGGCAAATTGCGGCAATTGCAGAGACCGTCCACGAGGCGGGCGGACTGCTTTACTACGATGGTGCTAACTTGAATGCCATCTTAGGTAAGGTTAGACCAGGGGATATGGGTTTTGATGTTTTGCATATGAATTTACATAAAACCTTCGCGACCCCCCATGGGGGTGGTGGCCCGGGCTCTGGACCTGTGGGGGTTGGCGAACGCTTACTACCTTTCTTGCCAACGCCGACGGTCGGACAGACCGAATCTGGGACCTTCCGATGGCTAGACAAGCGGGATCTGCCCGATACCATTGGTCGATTGTCAGGTTTTATGGGTAACGCGGGTATTTTGTTAAGGGCTTATGCCTATGCCCGCTTGTTAGGTGGCGAGGGCATGCAGCGCGTCGGTGCCTACGCAACCTTGAACGCCAATTACATGGCTAAGCGTTTGACAGAAGCAGGTTTTGATTTGGCGTATCCGACACGTCGGGCGACGCACGAGTTTATCATTACCTTGGCAAAGCAGGCGAAGCACCACCACGTGACCGCGATGGATGTGGCCAAGCGTCTATTGGACTATGGGGTGCATGCGCCAACAACCTATTTCCCGCTGCTCGTCCCAGAATGTTTGCTAATAGAGCCGACAGAAACCGAATCTAAAGCTGAAATCGATGGTTTTGTAGCGGCAATGGCAGCCATAGCGGATGAGATTGTGAACACCCCTGATCAAGTCACGTCGGCACCGCATACTTTGCCTGTGACGCGGCTTGATGATGTGAAAGCCGCAAGAGATTTAGATTTGGCTTGGCTGAAGACCCAGCCAGCTTAGGGCCGCTATCGCAAGCTGATGACTGGCCATTGAAGCGCCTCAGCATGCGCGAGCAGAACCGGGTCGGGATCAACACAGACAGGATGGTCTACTTTGCTGAGCAGTGGAATATCGTTGCGACTATCAGAGTAAAACGTGCTATCTGCGAGGGTTAGGGGCTGAGTTTCAAGCCATAGTGCCAGACGATCGACCTTACCTTGACCGAGCGTTGGGATACCGACTACCCGACCGGTATAGCGCGCGCCGTCGTGTTCTGCAATCGGCGCAAGCAGGGTTTCGATGCCAAGCGCATGAACGATTGGCCGAGTAATCACATCAAGGGTCGCGGTGATGACCATCACGTAATCGCCGGCTTTTTGATGGTCAGCCACCAAGGCTGAGGCTTTTGGCAGCATCAACGGTTCGATGATGGTCTGCATGAATTCGGCATGGAGAGACGAGAGCGTCGCATCCGACATCTGCGCCAGCGGCGCACAAGCGAAGGTAAGGTAGGCTTCGACGTCGAGGCATCCCTCTCGGTATTGTTGGTAGAATTTGTCATTCTGAATTCGGAAGGTCTGATCATCGACCAGACCTTTTGTGACAAGAAAAGCCCCCCAGGCGTGGTCACTGTCGCCCGCAATTAGGGTTTCATCCAGATCAAAAATTGCCAGTCTCAAAGTTGGCCTCCAGTCGCTTGTGGTTAGAAAGCATGGTATAGGTGGGTCTGGTTCGGATGGCATTATAAAGGGTTCTGGAACATTTCAATATGATTGATCAAAACGGATATCGCGCCTGCGTGTGCATTGTCATCGCCAACAGCCAGGGTCAGGTGTTTTGGGGAAAACGCATCCAGCAGGATGCCTGGCAGTTCCCTCAGGGGGGCCTCGAACCTGGAGAATCGGTGGAACGAGCGCTTTACCGGGAGTTGTCGGAAGAGACGGGGTTAACGGCTGATCAGGTCACTTGTGTTGCCATCACAAAACAGTGGTATCGATATCAACTTCCAAAACACATGTTGCGGCACAATCAATCGGGTTTTGTTGGGCAAAAACAAAAATATTGTCTGCTAAAGCTCCACGATGACGACCATGCATTTGTCTTAGATGGCCATCGACAGCCAGAATTCGACGATTGGGCGTGGGTTTCTTACTGGTATCCCATCGGTCAAGTGTGGCTGCCCAAGCGGGATGCTTACCGTGGCGCCTTAAAGGAGCTAGCGCCTGCGCTTAAGCGCTGTATGACGGGAGCCGAAAAACGTGCTTGAAGCCCTTCGTAGTGTCGTTCAAGAGGTCAGTACCGCACCCAATCTTGGTGCTGCGCTCACGACAACTGTGGATCGGGTTCGCGAGGTCATGGCGACTGAAGTTTGTAGTGTTTACTTGCTCGATGAAAAGCGCGGCCGGTATGTCTTTCGTGCGACCCGAGGCTTGAACCAACAGGTTGTCGGTAAGGTGAGCTTAGGGTTGGGTGAAGGTTTAGTCGGTTACGTTGGCGAGCGGGCCGAGCCGGTAAATGTTGAATCGGTGACCGAGCATCCCCGAAATCAATATATCGCAGAGATAGGAGAAGAGGCCTTTCACGCCTTCTTGGGGGCTCCGATTATCCACCAGGGCCAAACTTTGGGCGTACTCGTTGTCCAACAGCGTGCCAAAAGACGGTTTGACGAGAGCGAAGAAGCCTTTTTAGTGACCCTGTCGGCTCAGTTGGCGGGTCTGATTGCTCATGCCAAAGCAACCGGCCATCTATCGATGAGTCGTCGCAAGGTTTCTCGGACTTTCTCAGGAAAGCCTGGGGCGCCAGGCGTTGCCCAAGGGGTCGCCATTGTCATTTACCCCTCGGTCGATTTAAGTCAGGTGCCATTTAGGAAGGTGCGAAATGTTGCTCGCGAGATTGACCGCTTTATGGTCTCAGTCGCCGAGACGCGGGCTGAAATTACCGGTATTGCCGATTCGATGGCTGATGATCTTAAAGAAGATACTTTGGGCTTGTTTGATGCCTATTTGCTGATGCTAGACGAAGGCGCGATTCCGAAGGAAGTGGTGCAGCGAATTAAACAAGGGCAATGGGCTCAAGGTGCGCTAAAGCAGACCATCGAAGCGCACCTTTCGCGCTTTGACCTAATGGCAGATGCTTATCTTCGAGAGCGAGCAAACGATTTAAAAGAGCTCGGAAATCGATTGCTGAGTCACTTAGAGAAACGCAACAGGCGCAGACTACATTTCCCGAAAGACAGCATACTCATCGGCGATAACTTATCGTTATCCGACCTAGCATCGGTGCCTCGGGAGCGACTCAAAGGCATTGTATGCGGTAGAGGTTCGGTGAATTCGCATCTGGCCATTTTAGCTGAAGCGCTAGGCGTGCCGACGGTGATGGGGGTTCAGGATTTACCTATGCCGCTGATCGATGGCGGCGACGTTATTGTCGACGGCTTCCAAGGCATTATTGTGACTGCGCCGACGGCAACCCAGCGCCGGCAATATGTCAAATTAGCAGAAGAGGAGCTGGCGTTAAATCGGGATTTAGAATCCCTAGCAGCGCTACCTTGTCGAACACCCGATGGCCACCGTACCAGATTGTGGGTCAATACCGGTTTGTTCACCGATGTTGCTAAATCCCTTGACCGTGGCGCTGAGGGGGTTGGGTTATATCGGACTGAAATTCATTACATGATGAGCGAGACGTTCCCAACAGAGGAAGCGCAACGGCAAATTTACCGGGAACACTTACAAGCTTTTGCGCCGCGTCCGGTGACGATGCGAACGTTAGATATTGGCGGGGATAAGTCTTTGTCCTATTTCCCGATTCGTGAAGATAACCCCTTTCTCGGTTGGCGAGGTATTCGAGTTTCTCTGGATCATCCAGAGATCTTCATCGCACAAATTCGGGCCATGCTTCGAGCCAGCGAGGGCATCGATTGTTATTTGCGAATTATGTTGCCTATGGTCAGCAGTGTGACGGAAGTAGATATGGCCAAAACATTGTTAGAACAGTGTCTTCGTGAAGTGGAGGAAGAAGGCGCTAAGATTCAGCGACCGGATTTGGGGGTGATGATTGAGGTCCCTGCGGCAGTCTTCCAAGCCGACGCGATCCTAGAGAAAGTCGACTTTTTATCCGTTGGTAGTAATGACTTGGTTCAGTATATGTTGGCAGTGGATCGCAATAACACCCAAGTATCCGGTCTGTATCAAGAATTTCATCCAGCGGTATTGCATGCCTTAAAGCATGTTGCAGATGCTGCCTTACGGGCAGAAAAAGGGTTTGGTATCTGCGGTGAGATGGCGGGCAACCCAGGGGCAGCATTGCTGCTAATGGCTATGGGCTATCCGGTGTTATCGATGAATTCACCTAACCTCCTTTTGGTCAAAAAAGTTTTGACCAGCTTTCCGTTGTCAGAGGCAAAAGACTTGTTGGCGCGGGTGTTAGTGCTAGACTCAGCGGAAGCTGTTAAGCAAGCGACGGATCAAGCTTTGGCTGAAGCGGGTCTGCAACAACTGATTAGGGTCAGACGCTGACCATGGCTTCGTAAGAGAACTCATTGGCTTCGCTGGGTATTCCGCTCGCTTTAAAGCCTTGCTCCTTAAAGGTGATTCGCCCCTCTTGAGTTATTAGCACGGCCGTGGAGACGCACGTGCCGTAGTCGGCTGATTCAATAAAACTGTTTGAATAGGGCCGCCCGTCACCTTGATCACGAAGCAGTTCAAGGAGTGGCTCGGGGGTGAGATCGTCTGTCATGCTAAGCGATTGCAACTTCGCTTGCCCCTCTGTGACTTTTGGCCAATCGCAATTGAGTCGTTGGTTTGATAATCCATAGCAGCCCTCTGCCAGTGCTGTGAGTGTTGATTGCTCGTTGCTACCGTAATACAAGCCGGTCTGGTCCATCAGCAAAAGATTAAAGCCACGATACTCGTGTCGATGCGGTGCAATCGTTTCATAGTAATCAATGGCTCGCCAATCGTCGGCGAGAAAATTCTGTGCAAGCTCCCCTCGGCTGCGGGTCTTACCCACATCGGCCGGGGACTTTCGAAAATTGGTCACCGCCGCGAACCGGCCCTGCCGGTCGACGCCGAGCCAAGTGCCGCCGGCCTCTAGATCTCGACCAGCCAATACATCTGGGGCGTCGTGCCAAAATTTGGCAGAATCTGAAGGTCTCCCGTAGAATTCGTCGCGGTTAGCTGCGACGATCAATCGATGCTTTTGGCTGGATTGATAGGCCACTAAGATCAAACACATAACACGCCTGCATCCGAATACTGGAAAGCGGCATGATATCAGAACCCAGAAGGGACCAGCCATGATTCCATATCCTATTATCGATCCTGTCGCGATCTCGATCGGGCCCTTTAATATTCACTGGTATGCCCTGACGTATTTGTTCGGGTTTCTAATTTGCTTTTCGATCTTGCTGAGCTTAAGGGGGCAGCAACGACAAACTTGGACGAAAGACGAACTCTGGGATTTGATCTCCTACGGCGTTTTTGGCGTCATCCTTGGGGGTCGGATGGGTTATGTGTTGTTTTACGGTTTCGAGCAATTTCTTAGCGATCCTTTATCGATTTTTAAAATTTGGCAGGGTGGGATGTCGTTCCATGGGGGATTATTGGGGGTCATCGCAGCACTGGCACTTTATGCCCATCGCCATCATCGGCGGTTTCTCGAAGTCACTGACTTTGTGGCCCCGGGCGCACCCTTGGCGTTGGGTTTGGGCAGGATAGGTAATTTTATCAATGCAGAATTACCTGGCAGAGTCACCGACGTTCCCTGGGCATTAATTTATCCAGGGGATGTTGTTGGTCGCCATCCGTCAAGTCTGTACCAAATGATGCTTGAGGGGCCCATGCTCTTTGGACTGATTTACCTGCTCGCAAAATCTCGTCCAAGGGTGGCATTCACTTCAGGGGGATTTTTAGTGCTTTATGGGTGCTTTCGATTGATCACGGAGTTTTTCAGAGCGCCAGATCCGCATCTGGGCTTCATCGCGTTCGGCTGGATGACCCAAGGTCAGATCCTATGTGTCCCTATGATATTATTAGGGATTGTCTTGGTTGGCCGGCCGCAAATTCTTGGGATATCGATCGAAGCACCAAGCCCTCAGGTCAGCGCCAGAAAAAAAAGGAAAGCATCATGATAATAGAGCCGAAAATCAAAGGGTTTTTGTGCACGACGGCGCACCCGGAGGGATGTAAGGTTGAAATTGCTCGGCAGATTGAGCAGATCCAAGCTGGCGGTAAAATCGATCAAGTTCCTCAGCGAGTGTTAGTGATTGGTGCATCGGGTGGTTACGGTTTGGCGACTCGAATAGCCGCGGCCTTTGGCGGCGGCGCCAAGACCATGGGCGTCTTCTTTGAGCGGCCGGCGCAAAAAGGGCGCACCGCGTCTCCCGGTTGGTATAAGGCGGCGGCCTTTGCAAGCGCTGCTGCTGATGCCGGCCTTTATGCACAACATTTTAATGGCGACGCCTTTTCCAAGGAGATGAAGATGGCTGTCATTGAGCGCATTTTGGCTGATTGGGGTCAGGTCGATATGGTGGTGTATTCCCTAGCGGCACCGGCAAGGACGCTAGCGTCTGGGGAGACAGTTCGGAGCGTGCTCAAGCCCATTGGTTCGGCGTTTAGTGGTGCAACCATCGATTTTAAAACCCAGGAGATGCGCAGTCTGGCGCTTGAGCCGGCGAGCGAGGCTGAGATCGCTGCGACGGTGAAAGTCATGGGCGGCGAAGACTGGGAGGATTGGATCGAGCAACTCGAATCAGCTAATTGTTTGTCCGAGGGTTGTCTCACCACGAATTACACCTACCTTGGTAGCGAGGTAACTTGGCCAATTTATTATCACGGGACGATAGGGCGTGCCAAAGAAGATCTTGATCGAGCTGCTGGTGCGATTAATGAGCGATTAAGAGGAAACGGCGGGCGGGCGGATGTCATTGTGATGAAAGGCCTTTTGACCCAGGCTGCGTCGGCCATTCCTGGCATGAGCGTATATTTATCCTTGCTGTTTAAGGCTATGAAGGCCGCGGGCACTCACGAGGGGTGTCTTGAGCAGGTAGAACGGTTGTTTAGAACACAACTATTTCAAACGAATCAGCGGCGAGATGGTGCTGGCCGGATCCGGATGGATGATTGGGAATTAAGCGAGGAAATCCAAGCCTATGTGAAATCCCACTGGAATGAGATAACCCAAGAAAACCTTGATCAGTTAGCGGACTTTGCAGCCTATCGTGAGGCGTTCTTGAACTTACATGGGTTCGAAGTCGAAGGCGTCGACTATGACGTCGAACAAAATCCTGACGTGCCCTTAGCGCTTGCATTTGGCTGACTCAAACTTTTTCATCAGCCCTGGCCTACAGGCTGTAACGTGATAACTCGCTCGGAAGTTTAGGCCTCTGCTAGATACTGTAGAGGTGCTTGACTCCTCCCTGCCACTTCAGATCGCATCCTTTCGGGCAATTTCATTTGCCTTATTGGCAATTATGGTCGGGGGCACCTGGCCCGATCACACGAGCGCCTGGTTATGGTGTCTGGTACTGGTTGGTCACGCACTGATCCAGGGCGGTTGGATCTGGTGGGGCACGACCAAGGGCATCGAAATCGGTTGGTTCTTAACGCTGGATGCGCTTCTGGTAACCCTTACTCTCGTTCAATTCCCGCTGCCAGCGGTGAGTCAATTAGCAACCATTTTGGTCATGGCTTTATTAGCGAAGCTGTGTTTACAACCAGCGTCGCAGTTTGCAAGAGTGATTAGAATGTTGCTGGTCTTGGCGCTGGCCTCGAGCGCGAAAGCGTTGCATGACTTGGTGCTGCAGCTAGGCTGGGTTGGAGGGCTTGGCATCGCTTTTGTTGCCGTAGCGATGCTTTCGGCTGGTCAATTAGTCGTCGCCACGAGCCGGTTACGGGCGACGTCTTTAAAGTCAGCAAAATCATCCGAGTCGCTTGCGGTGGCCCAGTTAGACCGAGCTAAACCGTATTTGCCCTTACCTAACCTCATTCATGCGTCAGATCAGCCGCATTCACTGCGGTTGCCGCTGATCATTTGCTTTACCGATTTGGTCAAATCCACCGAATTGAGTGAGATGTTGCCGGACATAGTCTTCACCGAGCTTTTGGCAGACTACATTTCTCGAGTGGGCCAAATTGTAGTCGAGCACGGGGGCATGTTGGACAAATTTACAGGGGATGGCGCCATGATTATCTTTGGTCTTAAATCGTCAGCTGATTTAAATGCCGAAGCCAAGGCCTGCGCAACAATGGCGCTGTCCATTCGCTCGGCTTTATCGAATATGCAAGATGAGTGGGAGCCCCGGCTAGGAGGTTTCGAGATCCGCCAGCGGATGGGCATTCATATGGGGTTATGTCATGCCGGAAGCATCGGCTGCCAATCTCGACTGAACTACACCGTGCTAGGTCGGACCGTTCACGTCACAGCGCGATTGGAACAGAGTGCCGAACCAGATGAAATCTTGGTGTCGAGGATATTTGCAGGATTGTTAGGAGCGGCCTTTGTGCTGAAACCGCGTCCAGCGATTACCACCGCTGGACTTGAAAAGCCGCTTCAAGTCGCTGCTCTGCTCGAATAAGTCCTTTTTGATTGAGACTCGGTATAATAACGGTTTAGCTACGGACTCAAGCCATGACTGATGCATTAACCAATTCTGCTTTCCTCCGGGCTTGCCGAGGCGAACCCACAGCGTACACGCCTATCTGGCTTAATCGGCAAGCAGGGCGCTATATGCCCGAGTATCATGCGGTTAAGGGTTCTACGCCGAGTCTGGACTTTTTTAAAACCCCACATCTGGCCGCTGAGGTGACCTGCGATGCTCAGCGGATTCTTGGGGTTGATGCGGCTATTTTGTTCGCCGATCTGCTACCCATCCTTGAGCCCATGGGTCTTGAACTGGATTATCTACCGGGAGTTGGGCCAAAGATCGCCAATCCGATTAGAACGCAGGCAGACATTGATGCGGTGGCAGTCTTACCGAGCAGAGAAACCATGCCCTATATCCGTGAAGCAATTGGGTTGATTCGGTCAGAGCTGCCAGGGGACATTCCGCTGATCGGTTTTGGTGGCGCGCCGTTTACCTTGGCATCCTATGCAATTGAAGGGCAAGGTTCTCGAAACTATGTGCACGTAAAACGCTTGATGTACGGCGATCCACCCGCTTGGCACGAATTGATGCGGCGGATAACCGATGCGGCGATTGATTACCTAAATGAGCAGATCGATGCTGGCGTTCAAGCTTTACAGATATTTGACAGCTGGATTGGGTGCCTTGGCCCAAGTGAGTTCGCTCGTTTTGTGCAACCTCATAGCGAGCGGCTATTTAAAAATATTTCTGGTCAAGTCCCAGTGATTCATTTTGGCACGGGTAACCCGGCGCTATCTGGGGCTATGGCGAAAACCGGTGGTGAGGTTTTAGCCCTTGATTGGCGCAGCGATTTGCTTGCAACCTGGAACGAAACCGGTGTTACCGCGGTCCAGGGCAACCTAGACCCGATTGTGCTGTGTGGGACGAGAGACGCAGTGATTTCAGAAGCGGATCGTTTGCTTACCGAAGTATCGGGTCGTCCCGGGCATATCTTCAATCTTGGTCATGGCATCATTCCCGAAACGCCAGTCGACAACGTCAAGGCGCTTGTCGATTTCGTTCACGAGCGCTCTGCAGCACTTCGTTGAGAGGAGGGTTGGGATCAGACCGTTAAGGCGTGATAACCGGGCGCAAGTAGACTTTGGCGTTCCTCTGCCAGTTGTAGAGCGTTTGTTTTTCGCTGGGCAGGGCTGAAACTTCTGCTTGCTTGAAGCCGCGCTCCAAAAACCAGTGCGCGGTCTGGGTTGTGAGGACAAAAACATTGGCCATACCTTGAGATTGCGCGGACGCAATCAGCGTGCTGAGGAGCGCCTCGCCATGATCTAAATCGCGATACTCCGGGTCAGTAGCAAGGCAGGCTATCTCGCCGGCGCCGTCGAAAGGATATAGCGCAGCACACGCGATGATGGTGTCTTCCTGATCAACCACCCAAAAGTTTCCGAGCTCAGATTCGATTAACTCCCGCGATCGCTTGACCAATACACCTTCGGCCTCTAAGGGCTTAACCAAGGCCAAGATGCCGGAAATATCCTCAGGCTGAGCAGGACGAAGGGTTGAAGACCGATGCTGCACAATTTGGGTACCGCATCCACCTCGGGTAAATAGTTCCTCCAGCAAGGCGCCATCACGTTGGTAGTTGATGAGGTGGCAGCGGGTTGTACCCTCTTTAGTGATCGCTTGTGCTGCGGTTAAGACCGGCGCAAGGTTAGGCCAGTTCTCCGGTAAAAGTTCTGTGCGTGTAATTTCACTGATCAGACGATTGCTAGCATCCTCAAGCCCGTTTTGATCAATAAAATAGATGAGTTTGTCCGCTTTGAGTTCCTTGGCGACAGCTTGTGCCAGCAAAGTAGGGTCCAGACCAAAGGCTTCCCCAGACATTGAATAACCCACAGGGGGTACGATGACCAGCGCCTGGCTATCAAGGTGCCTATTGATCGCTTCGGCATGAATACTGCGGACCGCGCCGACCTGTTGCTGGTCTATGCCCTCCAAAACGCCAAGGGGTTTACCTCGCACAAAGTTTCCTGACACAGCGGTAAGCTCTGATGAACGTATCGCGGCACTTAAAGGCCCCATAGACAGGTGAGCCAATAGACTTTGGGTTGTCGCGCCGACTTCGGCCAAGTATTGGGGAAAATTTTCAACGGTCAGCACGGGCGCACCAATCTTTGTGCTTGATGTGACTTGCAACTCACCGGTGTTGCCATGAATTAGAACGAGCCGAACGCCCAAGGCATGTAGCAGCGTTAAATCGCCGGCAATGCCTACGAGTGCAGCGTTTGAAAGGGTTGCATCGCCTAAGGCAATGACGAACGTCTTTTGACGGTGCGCGTAGATATAGGGGGAAGCGGTTCGGAACCATTCTATGTGGCTGATGGGTTGACTCATGGTGTGTTCATGGCAGTAAGAAGTGTGCGTAGTATAGCTGCAATGACCGCTGCGGTGTGCCAACGAGCGCATACATTGTGCGGCGCCATAATCATTGGTGTGAGTTAGCGCTTGATTAACTCGGACCCGAGGGCGCTGAGCCATCAAAATTTGGTGTAATGAGTCCCATTTTTGGCCTTGATGTATCGGGATCGGGTGCTAGGCAAGCCGTTGCCCTAAGGTGAGCGTTCCGCGGCAGCCTACTCAACAGCATAGATGAGGCTACTTTACGAATCGGCCATCGTTACTGGCCGGCATCCCGTCAAAAAAGTGCTGATTGAGTCAGTGACGGGTTGGGAGCGATTGAGCCTAAGGTCAAAAACTGATGTCACAGCTTTTGGCGTTTGGGCGCATAGGTTATGGTTAGACAGTTTATGGCAGCAGAGCCGCCGGCGATATCTTAGGTAAAGGCAATCGCGGCTGCTGGTCAGGCCAAATAAGCGCTATGCTAGGGAGACGCCCGCGGGGGGTCCCTGAGGCAGCTTGGTGTTCTCGGGCCAGCACTGTGCTGCACTGGCGGTCAAGCCAAAAACCAAAAACCAAAAACCAAAAGTCAATAGTTAAAAGCTGGAAGCCAAAAGATTTAAAGGATATCGCTATGAAGAAAATCGTAGGTGTCCCTGTTAAAGGTCGAGGCCCCGGCGTGGGTGACTTATGATTCAACATGAAAAACTTACTTTATCTCGTCTCATCGGAGACTTAATGGCGGCTGGGCGGCTGTCAGAGCAGGATGCTGAATTACTAAAGGTCTCCAATCGCCAGCAAAGTAAATCAGGTCAACATCCCATCGAAGTCATTGCCGCGGCATCATTAAGTGATCAGTTACAACCCTCGCAAACCTTAACGCTTGATCGATTATCTGAGTGGGCGGGCAAGGCAGCCGGTCGTAGCTATTTCCGAATCGACCCCTTAAAGGTAGATACCCAAGCAGTCACGAGCATTATGTCGAGCGAGTTTGCTAAGCGCCACCAAATTTTGGCGGTCGCGGTGGATGCCAAGGTTGTCAAGGTCGTGAGCGCTGAACCCTACATTGACGACTGGATAGAAATGATCGAGCAATCCCAGCCTGGTAAGCGGGTTGAGCACCTGATGGCTAATCCAAGAGATGTGCGCCGCTATACGGTCGAATTTTACAGTGTGGCCCAATCGGTTAAGAAAGCATCCGCGCAAGGGTTGGCGGTGAATGCGTTGGGTAATTTGGAGCAAATGGTCCAATTGGGTCAGTTAGACAAAATGGAAGCTAACGATACCCACATCGTCAACATTGTTGATTGGTTACTACAGTACGCCTTTACCCAACGAGCCAGTGATATACATATTGAGCCTCGTCGAGACAAAGGCGCGGTGCGCTTTCGGATCGATGGCATGCTGCATACTGTTTATGAGATGCCGATGCCGGTGGTGACGGCGGTGATTAGTCGTATCAAAACCCTTGGTCGGATGAATGTCGCTGAGAAGCGCCGTCCCCAAGATGGCCGACTGAAAACCAAGGCTGTTGACGAGGTAGAAGTAGAGCTTCGACTATCAACGCTGCCGACGGCCCATGGCGAAAAGCTTGTTATGCGGATATTTGACCCGACAATTTTGCTCAAAAACTTTGACGCTTTGGGTCTTGCAGATCGAGAACAAGAACGTTGGCAGAGTTTGGTGGGACAGCCCAACGGCATTGTGCTGGTGACCGGTCCAACCGGTTCTGGCAAAACGACCACGCTTTATACAAGTTTGAAACAGTTGGCAACAGATGCGGTCAATGTGTGCACGATAGAAGACCCCATTGAGATGGTCGAGGGCAGCTTCAACCAAATGCAGGTTCAATCAAACATTGATCTCACTTTTGCTGAGGGGGTCCGGGCGCTGCTCCGGCAAGACCCTGATATTATTATGGTGGGCGAAATCAGAGACTTGGAGACGGCAGAGATGGCAATCCAAGCAGCACTGACGGGTCATTTGGTGATTTCAACTTTGCATACTAATGACGCGCCCTCTGCGATTACACGGTTGCTCGAGCTGGGCGTTGCGCCGTATTTAATTAAGGCCACGGTGCTTGGCGTGATGGCCCAGCGCTTGGTTCGAACCTTGTGCTCAGAATGTCGTCGAGAAGCGCCTGCAGATGCAGAAGGGTGGGCGGAACTGGTGAAGCCATGGGACGTGCCCATACCAGAAACGATGGCAACTGCTGATGGCTGCTCGGCTTGTAGAGATACTGGATTCAAAGGACGAGCGGGGATCTATGAGCTATTGACAATGACTGAAAGCGTGAAGCAGTTGATCAGCGATCAAATGGATATTGGTGTCATGCAAAAGCGCGGTGTTGAGGAAGGTATGCGAACACTCCGGTTAAGCGGCGCAGATAAAGTGGCCTTGGGACAGACGACGATTGAAGAAGTTTTGCGCGTGGCACCACAATCGGGATATGGCTAACAACCCAAGGTAGCGACTCATCGAAGATATTTTTCAGACCCACCATGGGGTGTCGACTTAAATCGACGATGCACCCACCAGTATTGTTCAGGGGCTTCTAATACAGCCTGTTCAACGTGCTGATTGATCAGGGCCGCATCCTGTAGATCATCGGTCGTGGGATAAGGCCTCATGGGCGGCTCTATAATGACTCGGTAGCTACCATCTGATTGTCGATAATGACGCATAAATACGACCCTCGCACCGGTCATGCGAGCCATCCGATTAGCTGCCGTTAAGGTAGCCGCGGGCTGACCGAAGAAAGGCGGGAAGACGGCGTTTCGATGGCCGTAGTCTTGGTCAGGGGCATACCAGACCGCCTTGCCGGCCTTGAGATAGCGGATAACCTGCCGGATATTGTTTTGATCAATTGCAGATGGATAGTAATGCCTGCGGCCCCTTTGCATGAGCCATTCTAAGACTGGATTGCGATTGGTCTTGTACATGACATGGAAGGGGCGTTCCTTGGCGAGCAGGGCGCCAGCGAGATCCAGTGTGGCAAAATGCATACCCAATATCAAAATCCCTGGATCACCGGGCGCTCGGTCTAAGAAAGCGAGCCCTTCAAAGGTCACTTTAAGATTCGATAGTCGCGTAGGATGAAGCCAAGCCAAACCTGTCTCTAAAAGTCCTTCAGTCGTTGACGCCATAACTGCTTCAGATCGCAGTGATACTTCATCGTCGGCTAACTCTGGAAAACACATCATCAGGTTGGTTTTAACGATATGGGCGCGTCGAGGAAACAAAATATTGGCGTGGCGGCCCACGAAGCGGCCCATCCGCCTTCGGCCACTGTGGCCACAGGCAGAGATCAGCCACGCCAATCCGATCATGATCCACGTAGGCCAAAATTTTGGGTGCGCCAGCAGTCCTGCGCCCGCTGATTGATAAGTCGTCTGTGCCATGGCCTTGTTATTGTACGATTAAGCGCTACCTGAGGCGATGCTTGCCTATGATAGAATCAGGTAGTGGGTAGCTCCGCCGCCTGCTCGACTATATTTGCCCTGGGTACTGAGCCGATGCGTTATTTCGTTTACCGCAGTTTGATGATGGCCTTGTTGCCCTTGGCTGTGCTTCGCTTACTGTGGAGAAGCCGTAGAGAGGTGGGCTATCGACAAGCGATCCCAGAACGCTTGGGACTGTCACTATCAGGTCAAACTGCTGATATTTGGGTACATGCTGTTTCAGCCGGAGAAAGTATTGCTATTGCGCCTATGGTCGAGCGACTACTTGAAGCCGATTACAGGATTGTGGTCACGACCACCACGCCGTCAGGTCGAGCCCAATTAGCGCAACAGTTCGAAGGCCGCGTCGATATTTGTTATGCCCCTTATGATCTGGGGTTTGCCATTCGTGGATTCTTAAAGCACAAGCAACCGAAGTTGGGTTTATTCGTGGAAACTGAAATCTGGCCAATCTGGATTCAGGAATGTATCCACCAAAGTATGCCAATGGCGCTAGTGAATGGTCGTTTGTCAGACAAGTCCTTCAGGGGTTATCAGAAGCTCGGACCCTTGATGACTGCGGCCTTAAGGGGTCTGACGCAAGTCTTGGTGCAGTCGGATGCGCATGCCGATCGCTTTGCGAAACTTGGCGCCGAACCTGCAAAGGTGTGCGTAACAGGTTCAATCAAAATGGATCAGACGCTACCCTTCGATTTTTCATCCAAAGTAGATCAGATCCAACTGCGGTTACCGCGCCGCCGGATTTTGCTCGGAGCGAGCACGCACCCAGGCGAAGAAACTTGTTTGTTGGCGATGTTTGCTTCGCTACGTCAGCAATATCCTGATCTTTTGCTGGCGTTAGTGCCGCGCCATGTGCAGCGAGCAGCGGCCATTGAAAAAGAGGGCCGTAACCGAGGTTTTGCAACTCAAAGAATCTCGGCGGCGGCGGCCTGGGAAGATCAGGAGGTATTAATTGTGGATCAGATGGGTCAGTTGTTGTCTTGGTATGGAGCCAGCGAGGTTGCCTTCGTGGGTGGTAGTTTGGTGCCTCATGGGGGTCATAATTTTATGGAGGCGGCTCTTGCTGGGTGTGCCATCGTAACTGGCCCGCATCTCTTTAATTTTGAAGCACAGGCTGCGGCATTTAAGGAGGCTGGTGCCCTGCAGGTGGCAGCAGATGACTCAGAGTTGCAGCTGTGCGTGACAAATTTGCTGGGGGACGAGCGTCAACGTCTCGACTTGGTCACCCGGGCAAGTAATCTGTTGCAATTAAATCGGGGTGCAGTGAACAAGTCGTTAGCATGTTTGGCGCCGTGGTTGCCAAAGGAGCGATCAGCGTGAGCGCGCGTATTTTGTTTCTGTGTACTGGCAATGCTTGTCGGTCACAAATGGCTGAAGGCTGGGCAAGGGCTTTGGCGCGACCAGATCTTGAAATCCTGTCTGCAGGCATCGAGGCGCATGGCTTGAACCCGAGCGCGACGAAGGCCATGAAGGAAGCGGGGGTCGACATCAGCCATCAGCAATCAACCCTGATTCATGATGTTGAAATCCGGACTTTAGATATTGTCATTACGGTTTGTGGCCACGCAGACGAGGCATGCCCTGTGTTACCTCCCTCGGTTTTGAAAAGGCACTGGCCCCTATCGGATCCCGCTCGAGCAACCGGGGATGCAGCAAAAGTAGAAGCGGTTTTTCGCGCCTCTAGAGATGATATTAAAGCCCGAGTGGTAGATCTGTTGGAAGAATTTGACTGGTTAGCCCCGAGCGCTTAAGTCCTTGTTTGAGGCAAAAGGTGTTAGGCTTGTCGCATGATAGAAAAGTCGCGGCCAATGCCAAAGCAGTCAAAAAAGCATCGATATGTTCCGGATCTGAAGCAAGATTTGGCGAGTTGTGATGCCAATTACATTCGATTTCTCCGTTTGTTCCCAGATTACCAATCTCAGGATGAACTGATCTTTGCCCTCGAGATGGGCGACGAAACGGTTGGGGTTAGGATCGAAGTCACTGAGCGTTGTCCGTACACAACCTTTGTAGATATCAAAATAGAAAACGGCTTGACCTATCTTACATCCTTGTTCTGGCCCAGTTTGTCTGTCGGCTTGTATCATGATCTTTCCACCGCCGAGGTATTGGCGATAGGCGATCATCAAAGATTGCACCAGCGATACGAGGTGCCAAATGCAGCAATGCATCACCCCGATGAGAAATCTCAGGTCAATCGTGCGCTTGGGGAGCTATTATCAGTCTGTATTGAGCAGGGCCGGGTGCTCGAATCCGTGTTGATCGGCGATGATTGATACCATCTAGAATTATTCTCGTTATAATTTGCAGCCTGGGTAACACGGGCGTCTTGATATCTGCCAAGTTAGGGGCATCCCCGGATGGACCCGGATGTTTACGTCATATCCAGTATCTCTTGTCCTCAGTGAGCAATAAATTTTATGGCCAGTAACTACCAGTCTGATTCGATCGAAGTCTTAGAGGGTCTAGACCCAGTCAGAAAGCGACCGGGAATGTATACCGAAACAACCCGGCCAAACCACCTCGCTCAAGAAGTGATCGATAACTGTGTTGACGAAGCCTTAGAAGGGCATGCAAGCGAAATTGTTGTGACCTTGGAAAAAGATGACTCGATGTCGGTTTCGGATAATGGTCGGGGAATGCCGGTCGATTTACACGCAAAAGAAAAAGTCTCTGGTGTGGAGCTGATCCTGACCCGGTTGCACTCCGGCGCTAAGTTCAATAGTGACCAGTATCGGTTTTCAGGGGGGCTTCATGGCGTCGGCGTATCGGTGGTCAATGCGCTGTCCGAACGATTTGAAGTTACCGTCAAGCGCGAGGGCAGCTTGCACCATATGACGTTTGAAAACGGCGTTAAAAAAACCCCTCTGAGCGTGATTGGTTCGGTGAGTAAACGAAATACCGGAACGTCAATTGTTTTTAAACCCAATCCCCAATATTTCGACTCGCCAAAGTTTTCGGTATCTCGATTAAAACATTTGCTTCGGGCAAAAGCCGTGCTGTGCCCAGGTCTTAAGGTAGTCTTTATCAACGAAAAAGAAGCCGATGATGAGCGGGTGACAGAGTGGTTATATGAAGCTGGATTAGAAGATTACCTGAGCGTCGAGTTAGAAGGCTTCGAATTGTTGCCGGCGCAACCTTTTACGGGCTCACAAACGGGTACCAATGAAGCAGTGGACTGGGCAGTGCAATGGTTGCCAGAGGGCGGTCAGCCTGTTACCGAAAGCTACGTTAACCTGATCCCTACAGGTCTTGGAGGTACCCATGTAAATGGGTTTAGGACAGGGTTGCTCGAAGCGCTTCGAGAGTTCTGCGAGTTTAGAAACTTATTGCCAAGAGGTCTAAAACTCGCTGGCGAGGACATTTGGGAACGTTGCGCCTATGTGCTGTCAGCAAAGATGCTCGACCCCCAATTTGCCGGACAAACAAAAGATCGGCTGAATAGCCGAGAGATTGCCGGATTTGTGAGTTCGGCCGTCAAGGATAGTTTTAGCCTTTGGCTTAATCAGCATACCGAAGATGGTCAGCGACTGGCCGAGATGGCAATAAATAATGCTCAGAGCCGATTACGCGCAGGTAAAAAAATCACCCGCAAAAAGGTCACAACCGGGCCCGCACTGCCAGGTAAATTAACTGACTGCTCTTGCCAAGACGCCATGATGGGCGAACTTTTTTTGGTCGAGGGGGATTCCGCTGGTGGCTCTGCTAAGCAAGCTAGGGATCGTGAAACACAAGCGATCATGCCGCTAAAGGGAAAAATATTAAACACTTGGGAAGTTGACTCGGGTGACATATTGGCTTCTCAGGAAGTTCATGACATTTCTGTGGCTCTTGGGATGGACCCTGGGTCTGATGATTTATCCGGGCTGCGTTATGGCAAAATTTGTATCCTAGCGGACGCAGATTCAGATGGTTTGCACATCTCCAGTCTTTTAATTGCGTTGTTTGTAAAACATTTTCCAGCCTTAGTCCGCGAGGGCCATGTCTTTGTTGCGATGCCGCCTTTGTATCGAATCGACGTGGGTAAAGACAAGTTCTATGCCCTTGATGAATCAGAACGCGCAGCGATCTTATCGCGCATCGAAACCCAAAAGCTGAAAGGCAAAGTATCGGTGCAGCGATTTAAAGGGCTAGGTGAAATGAACGCATTACAACTTCGAGAAACCGCGATGTCCCCGGACACTCGTAGGCTTGTTCGACTTACCATTTCCGAACAAGCCGAAGTCGATAACATGCTGGACATGTTGCTTGCCAAGAAACGCGCTGGCGATCGCAAAACTTGGCTAGAGCGCAAAGGCGATCTAGCAGAACTGAATTAGCGTTGAGGAAACTTTATGAGTGAGATGCACGATCTCGGCAATATCGAAAATCAGTCGTTAGCTGAGTTCACAGAAAATGCTTACCTTAATTACGCGATGTACGTGATTAACGACCGGGCGCTGCCCCACATTGGAGATGGTTTAAAGCCGGTGCAGAGGCGCATCATTTACGCGATGTCAGAACTCAGGCTGACCGCCGATGCAAAATACATGAAATCGGCTAGGACCATTGGCGACGTTATTGGTAAGTACCATCCGCATGGGGACTCTGCCAGTTATGAAGCCATGGTTTTGATGGCACAAAACTTCACTTACCGTTATCCGTTAGTGGATGGACAAGGCAATTGGGGCTCGCCGGATGACCCTAAATCCTATGCTGCGATGCGGTATACCGAATCCAAGCTCACGCAGTATTCAAAAGTGCTGCTCTCCGAGCTCGGTCAGGGGACCGTTGAATGGGTTGCTAATTTTGATGGCACCATGGAAGAGCCGGTGGTTTTGCCCGCGCGTCTACCTAACCTTCTGTTAAACGGCGGTACGGGCATTGCTGTGGGTATGGCAACCGATATCTTGCCCCACAATCTCAATGAAATTGTCAGCGCATGTGTACATTTGCTTGATTCACCCAAGGCTTCGGTTGCGGATTTGATGACCCATATCAAAGGACCAGATTTTCCAACTGGCGCGGAAATTATTTCTACTCCGGCAGAAATCCAGGAGACCTATGAGACGGGCAGAGGCTCGGTGCGTGCTCGGGCGGTTTTCGCAGTTGAAGCCGGCGAAATCGTGATTGAAGCGCTTCCTTACCAAGTGTCAGGGACGAAGATTCTTGAGCAGATCGCGAGCCAAATGCAGGCTAAAAAGTTGCCGATGGTCGTGGATTTGCGTGACGAATCGGATCACGAAAATCCTACCCGTATCGTTATTGTGCCGCGCAGCAATCGGGTTGATTTGTCCGCGCTTATGGCGCATTTATTTGCAACTACAGATCTTGAGAGAACCTATCGGATCAATCAGAACGTTATTCAGCTGAGCGGCCGGCCTGGGGTCTGTTCGCTTAAAGAACTGCTTAGCCAGTGGCTGACCTATCGTCAGGAAACAGTCCTAAAAAGGCTGCAATTTAGACTAGAGCGAATTTTAGATCGGCTGCATATTCTTGAAGGCTTGATGGTTGCCTTTTTAAATATCGATGATGTCATTGAGATTATCCGAACGGAAGAAAAGCCGAAGCAGGCGTTAATGACCCGATTTGAGTTAAGCGATCGACAGGCAGAGGCGATCCTCGATTTAAGGTTACGGCAGCTTGCCAAATTAGAAGAAATAAAAATTAAGGGTGAGCAAGAAGCATTGGCAGAAGAGCGTAAGACGCTGGAGCAGACCATTGGATCCAAAGCCCGCCTTAGAACATTGATTAAAAAAGAATTACTCGCCGATGCAGAGATTTTTGGAGATGTTCGGCGCTCAGAGATTGTTGCACGTCCTGAGGCGAAAGCGTTCTCTGAGCGAGATCTTTTGACGAGTGATCCAATTACCGTTGTGTTGTCGCAAAATGGTTGGGTCAGAGCTGCTAAAGGGCATGAGGTTAAGGTAGAGGAACTTAGCTATCGCACTGGGGATGCCTACTTAGCCTCTGCGCCAGGAAAATCTAATCAAACAGCGGTATTTTTTGACAGCACAGGCCGAAGTTATGCGTTGGCCGCCCACACGCTGCCATCTGCTCGGGGTCAAGGCGAGCCTCTTACTGGCAGAATAAATCCCCCTGCAGGTAGTCGCTTCACGGGGATAATTCTCGATGACCTTACGCAAAAGTATTTGATTGCGAGCGATGCAGGCTATGGGTTTATTGGCCGAGTCGAGGATATGGTGAGCAAGAATAAAGCCGGTAAATCTTATTTAAGCGTACCGCCGGGCGCGGCTTCACTGCCTGCATGCGAGATCGAGGACCTGGAAACCCAACTGATCGCCGCCTTTACCAGTCAGGGCCGGCTGCTGATTTTCCCTGCCCGGGATTTACCCGAACTCGGCCGAGGCAAAGGTAATAAAATTATTAATATCCCAAGTGGGGCGGTCAAAAGTCGGGAAGAAGTGATGGCCCATGTATTGGTGTTTTCTGAGAAAGACAGCATTACAGTATTTTCCGGCAAGCGCTTTATTCATTTGACGCTCAAAGAGTTAACGCACTATCGTGGTGAGCGTGCGCGACGGGGATTGAAACTTCCGCGAGGTTTTCAGAAGGTGGATCGAGTCGAGCTAAATCGTTGAGACATCGCCTCGCACATCTTTATCGATATCAAGGGTAAAGAGCGCTAGGTCTGATGCCAGTGCAGATACCATTGGTCTAGGCGTCATGGACGTAGCGACGAGGGCCTGCTCAATAAGGGCTAGGGTTGGAGCTTCGAGGACTAGGCTGCCCTGACTGAGCGATGCTAGAAAACGCGTTCTCTTGCCAAGCGTTACGCTTGCCTGCGCCTCGCCCATGCCGATGGCCCACCGGACGTTTAAACCAGCGATGTCAGAGATCAGCGGTTCGACCCGTTTACAATACTCGATGGCAAGCACGTCAGGTGAGCCTTTTGCGAAATTTAGCTCAAACTCACCGGGTGCAAGTTCCTTTAAAATGCCGCCTTGGGCTGCTGCAATCGTTCTCAATTGTTGAACTGGCGCTAACCTCGGTGGATGCACCTTCATGGCTATCATCGCGACAAAGTCGCTGTTAGATGTAAGGTCTGCTGACTGAGAATGAGATTGATCTTGGCGCTTCTGAGCGGGTAGATCGAGGCTTAGCCAGATCAGAATAAAGTCTCCGAAACGTAGCGCGAGCAGCACCAAGGCGATCATGACAAGGGTGATCGTCACCAAGGTGCCGAACAGTAACGCCTGAATCCGAGCAGCTGTCTCGGTGCCATCAAGCTCAAAAACCAGAGAGCCTAGGATTTTTCCCTCATGGCTGAGCCGCATTCGAATGACATTTTGGACAAGCGAAACGTCGCCGCTTCCCAAAATAATTGTGCCCTCTGAATCTTGCACTTCAGCTCTACCACTTCCGGCGGCGAGCGTTAAGTCATCCAATATCGCTGCAAGCGCCACATAGTCTGAAGCGCTGAGATATCGACTGGCATCCGAGATTTTTGTTGAGAGCAGTGTTTGCTGGAAATCGTATTGCGCCGCTTCTAGGTGCCGCGATACTTGATCCAGATAGATCATCATGAGCAGTAAAGTCATGGAGATAAAAGGCACAACAATGAGCGCCACGAGGCGAAAGCGCAGTTTGAACATGAAGACCGACGAGTGGTTGCGTACGCCGAGTATACCGTATCTCGTTGATTGGCTGTCACCGCTTGTTTATTTGCGGGATAATAGGTGAGTCAAATTAAAATTCGCTAGCCCATGCATCAAATCACCTTAATCAATGTGACCGGACGAGACCGGCCTGGCCTTACCGCTAAACTGACGAAGCAACTGGCTGACGCCGGTGTCCAGGTGTTAGATATGGGGCAATCGGTGATCCATGATTATCTTACCCTTGGGATCTTGGTGCGGTTTCCCCAGGTGCGGCAACCCCACTTGACGGCATTGCAAGCGCTTTTAATCGACGAGGGCTTGTCCGTTGCGATGACACCTGTGTTGGATTCTGAATATGAAGACTGGGTGGCTAAACAAGGTCAGCAGCGCACGATCTTAACGATACTTGGCAGGAGCATTACCGCGGATCAGCTGGCCACGTTGTCTGAGGCGGTCACTTTGGAAGGTTTGAATATTGACCACATTTCCCGACTCTCCGGCCGAGTCCCGCTTGCACCTATGTCAGCCCCAACCAGAGCCTGTCTAGAGTGGTCCCTACGAGGGAGCGCGAGTGCAGAGTTTAGAAAAAAAATGATGGCCCTGGCCTCGGATCTTGCGTTAGATGTTGCGATTCAAGAGGACGGCATTTTCAGGCGGCACCGTAGATTGATCGCTTTTGATATGGATTCTACGCTCATCGAAACAGAAGTGATCGATGAGCTTGCCGAGTGTGCTGGCGTTGGGCAGGAAGTCAAAGCGATTACCGAAGCGGCAATGTCAGGGCAAATGGACTTTGCATCCAGTCTTCGCGCTCGGGTCGCCTTGCTCAAGGGACTTAAGGCGTCGACGCTTGCTGACATTGCTGAAAAATTGCCGCTTACCGAAGGTGTTGAGGTGCTATTTGCGACCCTAAAGCGCCTAGGTTACAAAACCGCGATAATTTCTGGTGGCTTTGATTATTTTGGTCATGTTCTGCAAGCAGAGTTGGGCGTCGATTATGTATTTGCAAATCGTTTAGAAGTGATCGATGGCTATTTGTCGGGTCAGGTATTGGCACCCATTATGGACGCTAAAGGCAAGGCCAAGACGCTGACGGAGCTGGCTCAAAGAGAAGCAATTTCTATGAGTCAAACGATTGCCGTCGGTGATGGTGCTAACGATTTAGAGATGCTTGGAGCGGCTGGCCTTGGCATCGCCTATCACGCCAAAGAGATCGTGAGAGCGCGATCGAGTCATGCAATTTCTACCTTAGGCATCGATAGTATTTTGTATTTGTTGGGCATCAAAGATCATGAACAGCTGAGTTAAGTCGAGTGAATTAGCCTTAACACCAGGAATCTCGGTAAACTAGCGAGCCGAGAGCACATAACCGCGGGAATAAAAAGAGGACTGTATGGGTACTTTTTCGACCAATGAATTTAAGTCAGGGCTCAAAGTGCTGCTTGAGGGCGATCCTTGTAGCATTGTAGAGAATGAGTTTGTTAAACCGGGCAAAGGCCAGGCCTTTAATCGGGTGCGATTGAAAAACCTAAAGACTGGTCGCGTCTGGGAGCGAACGTTTAAGTCAGGGGAAAGCCTAGAAGGCGCCGACGTGATGGAATATGAGATGGAGTACATGTACTCCGACGGCGAGTATTGGCACTTCATGAAAACCGACGACAGTTTTGAGCAGATTGCAGCTGACAAAACGGCGGTAGCGGATGCTATGAATTGGCTCAAAGAAAATAGTCGTTGCACAGTCACATTGTGGAACGATGTGCCAATCCTTGTTCAAGCGCCAAATTTTGTTGACCTTGAAATCGTTGAAACAGACCCAGGTTTGAAAGGCGATACTGCAACTGGTGGCTCTAAACCTGCAACATTAACAACCGGCGCGGTGGTTAAAGTGCCGCTGTTTATCAATATAGGTGAGCAGATTCGAGTCGACACTCGGACGGGAGAATATCAAGGCAGAAGTAAAAGCAATTAATTTTGAAAACGGCGTCTACTAAAATGCCGGCCTGGGACGTGATCATCCGTCGCAGCCAAATACTTAGTGAAATAAGAGGTTTTTTTGAAGCACGCCATGTCACCGAAGTGACAACGCCGAGCTTGTATTCAGCGGCATCCTTCGATCCACATTTGGCGAGCTTCGTCGTCGCAACAGATCAGGGCCAGCAATTCCTCCAGACATCGCCTGAATATGCCCTAAAGCGTGTGCTTGCAGAATACCGTCAACCTGTGTTTGAGATCACTCCAGCGTTTCGGGCAGGGGATATTGGGCGAAACCACAATCCAGAGTTTTTAATGCTTGAATGGTATCGACCAGACTTTTCGTTGGTCGACCTAATGGAAGAAGTTGAGCAGCTGCTCGATGCGTTACCTGAGCCACCGTCGCTATGGGCTGAATGCCGAAAGGCTGGAATTCCAAAGGTGTCATTCCAACAAATTTTTATTGAAACCTTCAATGAAAAACCAGACGACTTGTCGTCGGCCGCGCTTTGGGAAATGGTACGATCCGAAGACGTTGATGTTGAACACCTAGTATTTATTGACGACAGTTTGTTTAAGTCTGATTGTTTAGATTTCCTTTTTAAGCAAGTGCTAGAACCGACCCTTCCGCCCGTTTATTTCTTAACAGAATTTCCTTTATGCCAGTCTGCGCTGGCTGTCATTGATAACGATCGCCAAACAGCGAGTCGGTTTGAACTGTATTGGCAGGGTGTAGAACTTGCCAACGGCTATGAGGAGTTAAGAGATGTGGTGGAGATCAACCACCGCGGCGCGCTTGCCAACGAACAGCGGAAGCGTCGAGGGTTGTCTCATATTGAGATCGATCAAGCTTTTGTCAACGCCAGTGCTAGGATGCCCGCCTGCGCTGGTGTGGCGCTAGGTTTCGATCGTCTGCTGATGGTCTGGCTTGAAAAGCACCAGCTCGCCGAAGTTCAGTTGTCTTTGTAGTTTCTTGTCTATAGCTTAGGCGAGCGCCTGACCCATTTTTACGGTCGTTCCCATGTCGGTGCGCCACGGTTCGCGAGAGTCAGAAATGATGATGGCCGTCGAGCCAAGTAAGAATCGCCCAGCCTCTTGACCCTGCTCAACGATCGTTTCGATGAAAGCTTTTTCATCAGGGCGCCGAGCAGCAAAAGGTGTTTCCCGCCAAAAAGGTTGTATGCCCGCTACGATCATGGCCCCTACCAAAATTAAGTAATACTGGCTTGTCGAGCTATTCACATGAAGCACGAGTCGCTCATTGCGAGTGAACAGGCCAGGAACGTATTCGGTTGTCGCAGCGTTGACCGAGAACAAATCCCCTGGCACGTACCGGGCATGAGTTAATGTTCCAGCTGCGGGGAAATGCACGCGATGATAATCCTTGGGCGCTAGATAAATTGTCAAAAAACTGCCGTCAACGAAAGCTTCGGGTAATGCCTCGCCAAGTAAGGCCTCTATGGGGTACTGATGGTTCTTAGCTTGCAGGGCGCAACCCGCGGTGATTCGGCCCATGGCCGACACTACGCCATCTGCAGGGCAACAAAGGGCCCCACTGATGGGTCTCACGCCGGGCAAAAGTTCTCGCGTAAAAAAATCGTTAAACGACACAAATTCTTTTGGTGACTGTCTCGCCGCGATTTGCCAATCGACTCGGTAGACACCTGCAAAGATGCGAATTAGACCTTGCTTCAGCCAGTTTATTTTACTGGCAGCGAAGTATCCGATTAGACGAGATAGCAAATGCTGGGGAAGCAGATATTGCAGCCAAACAAAGATTCGAGTCATAGAAAGCCTGTTAATTGCATAAGGGCGTCAGTTGTAAGTTTGCGTGGCTTGGCCGAGATGTACTGTAATCAGTAACCTTGGGCGCTCTTAGCAGCGATTGTTTTATCACAGATTCGGCCTCTGCTGAGCATTGATGTTACTCGTATTTTGGCTTTAGACGGGTTTAAATAGAATTCTTGAAGGGCGGTTTGCAACAATAATAGAGGCAAAAAGGAAGTACCCATGGCTGTAGACTCGAATAATCTGGTTTGGATCGATATGGAAATGACGGGTTTAGATCCCGATAATGATCTGATTTTAGAAATGGCAACCATCGTTACCGATGTGCAGTTGAATATCATTGCAGAGGGCCCCTGCTTGACAATTCACCAGTCTGAAGAGCGTATGGCACAAATGGACGAATGGAATACCCAACATCACGGAGAATCCGGCCTAACAGCACGCGTGTTGGCGTCGAAGACGACTGAGGCAATGGCAGAAGCAGAAACTTTGGCATTCCTACAAGACTATGTTGGCCCGAGAGATTCGCCCTTATGTGGCAACAGTATCGGCCAAGACCGTCGATTCATTGATCGGCACATGCCAATCCTGGGTGAGTTTTTTCACTACCGAAACCTAGATGTTAGCGCGATTAAGGTTTTGGTCATGCGTTGGAAGCCAGAGATCATGGACTTAGTGATAAAACAGGGCAAGCATCGAGCGTTGGACGACATCCGTGAATCAATCGATGAATTGAAAGTCTATCGCGAGCACGTGCTTAAGATTTAA
>Ga0255771_1000373_pt1 | contig 51354 bp, 30 predicted proteins | sample 011ome_19_FD_179969 | JGI IMG/M metagenome (GOLD analysis project Ga0255771, IMG submission 179969) | Coastal salt marsh microbial communities from the Groves Creek Marsh, Skidaway Island, Georgia - 011510BT metaG (version 2) | ecosystem: Environmental > Aquatic > Marine > Intertidal zone > Salt...
TAAATTGACCGAAAAAAAAAAAAAAAAAAAAAAAAAAAAGAGCGAGAGAGATCTCAAAAAACGTGTGACTCTCCTCTTTTTCGCGCTCCTCTCGGTTTCGCTCTCCGCCACAAATTAATAAATCTTCTCGTGCCATTTAATAACGAACACTTCTGGGGACTCTTCTTAAAAAATTCGAAACTCCATTAGTAGTGCGAGAAAAACGTTTTCGTGTCTCTTAAGAAACTTTGCTCTCGTTGCAACGCTCGTATTTAATAACTTTGAAAGAGAGAGCGAGAGAGACAGAGAGAAATAATACTCCACGTGACAGTTTCGATATGACGACGATGACGTGTTGCTCGTCGTACTCTTCTTCGTCCTCCAGCGCGTGCGCGAGTAACAACGCGAAGAAGAGTGTAAGAAAGAATGGAAAAAAAAAGATTACTCATTTTCCGATCTCTTCTCCAATTCGCGCGCAATCTTCATCCTCACCATCGGGAACGTCTTCCTCTTCGAACGATGCCAAAAACGTCTCCTCGGGGAACAAGAAGACGAAGAACAACACGAACAACAAAAATACGAAACCTGCCCCGCGGAGAAAAACTGCGAAATCATCCACGACAGACAGCGATGCTTCTGATTTTGATGTGGGAAAAGAGAAGGAAAAATTGAAAGGCGAAGCGTTAAAAGCGGCTTCAGATGCTATTTCGTTACTCCAATCCTACGAGCAAATGCAATTCCTCTGCAATACAAAAGAAGACAAAGATGTGAAAGAGTTTACGGTACCGTCGACGCCGGTGTGCGGGGCGCCGGTGAAAATTTTCCTGGACGCTTCAAAGTCTTCGTCTTTACGAGAAAATTCAAAGACGTGGGAGGAAGGCGTGACGTGTACGGTTGGGTTTAACGAGTGGCAGTTCGGTGAAGCCGTGGACGTGGAGATGACGCAAATTCCAGAAACGAGTTGGTTCGAGTGCACGTTGCCGGGAGGGGAATTGAGCGCGGAGGCGTTTGAAATCGAGTACGTCTTCAAGACGAAAGGCGGAGACGCGTACGAGAACAATAACGAACAGAATTTTACCAAAGAGACGATGTTTCCGAGGAAAACGAAAAAAGAGTTGCTCGAAGAGGAGGAATTAAAAAGAACGGATAAAGAGGACGAACAAAACGCGGCGGAGATTATTTCTCGAATTCAAACGTCCATCGAAGAGAGACAGGAGAAGAGTTTTACGAAATTTGAAAAGTACGAGAGAACGATTTTCGAGACCGAATCCGGGGAGAAGTTGACGCAAGGGTACGCGACGAAACAGAAAATCGCGTGGAACAAAGCGCAAAATCCAATCGGTGGTTTTGCGTGTTCTTCGTTGAAAGCGCACTGCGGTTTCTCAAACTGGATGAACGGCGTCGAGCAAGTCCAAGAGATGACGCCGATCGCGCCCTCGGAAAAGTTTCCCGCGGACGAACAAAATTGTTGGTTTGAATTTATCGTCCAAGTGCCGAAATTCGCGACGTCGGTTGAATTCGTCGTTTCCGATGCGGACGAAGTATCCTGGGATAACAACGAAAGCAACGATTACGTCGTCGCCGTGGAAAACGCGAACGAAGCCGAAGATTGGTTGAAAATGCAAACCATGCTCGCCGCGGAGTTGAAACAAAAAAGGAAACAGGCGAAAATTGACGAAGAAATCGCGAGAGTGAAAGCAGAGGAAGAGCGTTTACAATTGAAAGCCGCCGCGGTAGAAATCTCTTTGAAACAGCAAAGACACATCATCACGTGCGAACCGCTCACGCCGCAAGCCGGTCAAAAGTGCACGGTGAGATACAACAAGAACAACACCAACTTATCGTTCGCGGAAGATGTTTACTTAACTGGCGGTTTCAACCGATGGAAACACGCAAATAACTTACCCGAACCGTTAAAGATGCACAAACCGGTAAACCCAGAAACTGATCCGTTTTATACGATTGAAATCGACGTTCCGAGCGACGCTTGGATGTGTGATTTCGTCTTCTCCTCCGGCGTCGGCGAAGGCGCGCAATACGACAACAGAGGTGGCAAAGATTACCATTTACCGACCAACGGGTCAACGGAAAAAGCGCCGCCGTTGCACATCATCAACATCGCGGTCGAAATGGCCCCTATTGCAAAAGTTGGCGGTTTAGCGGACGTGGTGACCAGTTTATCGAGAGCGATTTCGGATTTTGGACACCACGTGGAAATCATTTTGCCGATGTATTCCTTCTTCAACTCGAGTCCTTTATTAGGCGCGAGGGAGTTTGAAACAAATTTTGATTTCGGAGGGTGTGGGATCACCGTCACGAAATGTCGCGTCGAAGGTGTGATGGTGTTTTTCGTGGAACCGAGCAACGGGATGTTTGCGCGCGACGCCGTGTACGGGTGGAACGACGACGCCAGCAGATTTAACTTTTTCTGCAACGCCGCGTTGGAATTTTTGTTGAAAACTGGAAGACAACCGGACATTTTGCATTGCCACGATTGGTCCACCGCGGAAGTCGCGCGAGCGCACTGGGAGAATTACCACCACAACGGCTTATGGAAGCCGAAAGTGGCGTTTACCATTCACAACATGAACTACGGCCAAGCGAAATTAGGCGAAGCCGCGTTCCATTCGCAAATGACCACGACGGTGTCCCCGTCCTACGCCGGCGAAGTCTCCGGCCACCCGGCGGTATCTGGAAACCTCCACAAATTCCACGGCGTGAGAAACGGCATCGACCCGGAAATTTGGAACCCGGCGACGGATAACTTCATCCCGATGAAATACGACGCCGATAGCGTCGTCAAAGGTAAAAAAGCAGCTCGAGACGAATTGCGCAGTCGACTCGGCTTAACCGGTTACGGCGATAAACCAGTCGTCGGCGTCATCTCGCGTCTCACCGCGCAAAAAGGCATCCATTTAATCAAACACGCCGCGCATCACACGTTATCGAGAGGCGGTCAATTCGTCTTGCTCGGCTCCGCTCCGGACCCGAAAGTCCAAGCCGATTTCAACGGTTTAGGCGCGCAACTCGGCGGCGAAGACGCTGGATTCTTCTTCGCATTCGACGAAACGCTCTCGCGATTAATGTACGCTGGCTGCGACGTCATCGTCGTCCCGTCTATGTTTGAACCGTGCGGCTTGACCCAAATGACCGCCATGCGGTACGGCACCGTCCCGTGCGTTCGCGCCACGGGCGGTTTACGAGACACCGTCTTTGACGTCGACACGGACAAAGCCAGAGCGGCGTGGGAAATCAACGCAAGCACGAACTGGGAACTCGACGGCGAAAACGGCGACTGTACCAACGGCTTCTCCTTCGAAGGTACCTCGGAGGGTGATTTAGACTACGCTTTGGATAGATGCATCGACGCGTTTTGGAACGACACGAAATGGTTTCGCTCTTTACAAGCGAGAGTCATGCGACAAGATTGGACCTGGAATAAACCCGCGCTCGAATACATCGACTTGTATTACCAGAGCATCGGGAAATAATATAAGTAATAAATAATAATACTAATAATACTATTAGAAGCAGCAGAAAAGAAGAAGCTTTTTGATGACGACGCGACATAAGAGAGACGAGAAGAGATCGCGGAACCAATACGGGATCAAAACGTACTAAAGATGTAGCTCCGCGAGCGTTTTATTTTAATGAATAATAAAGCAATACTATACTCCTCGTACGAAGAAGAAAAACAACACCACTTCCACAAAACGCAAACTCTGTACACCACGTGAGAGAGAGAGAGAGAGAATAAAGAGAGAGAGATGAGACTGTTTCCCTCGCGCGTCTCGTCGTCTCGACGTCTTCCTCCTTTTCCTCCTTTTGCGTAGACACGTGAGAGAAAAACGCTTCAGAATTTCTCACCTCTCGTCTCTCTTTTACATCTGTTTTTATCGCATCTTCTCTCCTTTCAGACGGAACACAATGAGCAGCAGTAGCAGTACTGTTGGTATATTGAGTAATACTAGCGGTTTTGTGGGTTGTTGTCGTTGTTTCTCGACGAGTGCGAAAAGTCGACGGAGACATTTAAGACGACCAACGGGGAAGGTGAATGAAATCTACGGCGACGTGTCCCGCTCGTGGACGTCGCGAAAATCCCTCCGCATGCCTTTAAAAGACTGGAAAAAAGATGAAAACGAAGCAAAGTCGTTCGCGAGTTACGTTTCGGACGGATCTCGAATTCTTTCGGTCACTTTTCCGGACGAAAACAGACGGACAAGAATCGATGAAAACACCTGGAAGGTGGAGCTTTTACCGTTCGATTTTCTGGGCAACAAAGTCGTCGTGAGAACGACGATCGCGTTAATTCCAAATCGAACGGATAAATCAATCAGTATAAACGCGAAAAAGCTCGAGTTTGAAGGCATGCCGAAAGAATTCAATTTAGACGAGACGGTGACGTTGAAAATGGAAGGGAAGTTAGGCGAAGAGAGAAGCTTTCGAAAGAGGCGGAGGAACGATTCAGACGAAGAGGTTGGAGGAGACGAAGAGGAAGAGGAACACGGAGAGGACGATAAAAACGACGATATGAAAAGAGCGGTTCGAGGCGACGTGGTCATGACCCTCGACGCGTCCGTGAACGACTTCGTCGCTTTAGTCCCGGGTTTAGACGACGTCGTCAACGCCATCAACGACGCGGTTTTAGCAAACTTACAAGGCGCCATCGAGAAAAATTTAATCGCGGAATACGAGCGCTGGCGAAACGAAGAAGTCGCGGGAGAAGAAGAAGTGAAAGAAGACGAACGAAAACGAGAGAGAACTTTATACAGAGGGAACGGCGCGCCCGTAGGTGTCGTGCCGAAACGCGTCGCCAGGTTTTAGAACGCCTTAAAGTAGCCAAGTAGGGTTTAACACCCTAAATAATACACGAAACGCCTTCTGTCCATTTTGGTCTGAGCCGCCATAAAAAGCGCTCGTCTCACGCGCTTCGCATCGAGAGATATGAGCACGCGCGGTCGTCGCAACGGCGGAGAAGACGCGACAGAAGAGTGCGTGATAATTGCCTCCGCTTTATCCTCCGAAAATGTATCCTCTTCGTCGTCGTCTTCTTTACTCGCGTTGAGTTTACCGCATTTCCACATCGTTCGCCGCTGGAAATCTTGCGCGGGAACGCACCAAAGTCCTCGCTCGGTGGACCCGTGCGGGACGCGATTTCTGTTCCAAATTGTGCGGGAAAAGAACGCGGTAGACGTGTACGACTGTCCAGGAGGGAAAGGAGGATCAATAAGTGTTAAAGATCAGAAGATAAAACGGTTCTTGTTCAACGAAAAACCGACGAGCGTGTGCTCGAGCACCTGTGGCAGTTTGGTAGCGGTTGGATTTGAATCCGGGGACGTGTCGATGTATGAACGAACGACGGGGAAAATGCGTGGGAAATTTACGGCACATTTTAAACGCGTGGTGAAGATGCAGTTTACCAGCGACGGGTCGAGTTTAATCACGTGCTCGGAAGATACCGCGGTGAGCGCGTGGAGCGTTTGCGAAGCGTTGAAGAACAACGATACTTTGAATAACATTAATGCGTCTTCGTCGTTTACGTCGTCTTCATCGTTGGAACCGATGAAGAGTTGGACCAGTCACCAGCTTCAAGTGACGGACGTGTGTTGTTCGAAAAGCGCAGGAGCTGGGGCGGATTTAGTCGCGAGTTGTTCAATCGATCGAACCGCGAGAGTGTTTTCGATGACGCACGGAACCGGGAGCGAGTGTTTAGCGACGTTTGGTTTGCCGAAAGCGTTGACGGCGATATGCATGGACGGAGAAGATCGATGCATATTCGTAGGAAGTTGCGACGGGGAGATTTACGAGATGAACATCAACGGAGCGCCGGTGGTAGAAATGGGAGGGGGAGGAGGAAGAGGCGGAGGACATTTACACGACGTCGAAAGCGACGATTCAGACGACGACGACCGAGGAGGAGAAGAAGAAGTTAAAGAAGAAGAAGAAGAAGATAAAGAAAAGGGCAACAACAACAATAGAAAACGAAGGAGAAGGAAGAACAAAAACGAATCGTTCACGACCTACCGCGGCCACGACCGCGCCATCGTCTCTTTACACTGCACGTCGAACGGGCACCATTTGCTCTCCACCTCGGAAGACGGCACCTGCCGTCTGTGGGATCGCGCGAGCGGCAAGTGCATCAAGACGGTGAAACACCCTCGCGGCGGCGACGCGCCCATCGCGAGCGCCTGCTTGGCGATTCGGAGCCACGTGGAAAAAGTCATCGTCAACGTCGGAGGATCATCGTCGAATAACAACAACGCTCAAGAAGCGACGATAACAGCGGCAGCACGGTACCAAAAATCTTCCTCCAACCGGCAACCACCAGATGTACCCCTCGGCACGTTCGAACGCTACGGTACAAAAGGAGGAGGAGGAGGAGAAGGAGGATCTAGCAATCCCTGGGACGGGCCGTTGGTTTCGTTATAATAGCGGATTGAAAAAATTGGAACGTAACGATCCTTTCGAAAAAGAAAAGAAGGGAGCAATAACGAATAGTACCTAGGTAGTGTCTTCTCGAAATGAACACTAATCGCATATCATCATCATCATCAATTCTTCGCTCCGTTGCTTCTCATACATCTGAAACCCTAAGCACGTCCCTCTAAAATTCGCTTCTCTCTCTTCTCTCTTCACTTTCGAACGCGCGCAATACTTTGCGACGACGACGATAAGAGAGTAATACATTTGAGACCAAAAGCTTTAAAAAGATGAAGAGTAACACCTCGAGTAAAAAGAAACCCTTTAAGCTCGGTTCCAAAGCAAGGAAAGCTTTGAAAGCCGCGCAAAAGTCAAGAGCATCCGGCGGCGAATGCATCGAAGAAAAGCAAACGAAAAGCTTCCGTTACGACGAAGAGAAAGACGAAGAATTGAAACGATTGAGAGCGCTCTACGCCTCCGGAGCGGTCGGGGAAAAGGACGAGGGGAACACTGAGTGCAACAATTGGCGCGCGATCGACGTAAACTCGCAATTTTTAGTCGGAAGTTCCGAGGAAGGATTCGTGAGTCTCGAAGTGCTTTCAACCGAGAAAGAAGGAGAGAAAGACGACGCGAAGACGAAGAAGACGAAGAATGAGACAGCGAAGAAGAGCGCGAGCAAAAACGACAACAACGACGACGGGAGCATCACCGTCCGAGAAAAAGAAAAAGAAAAAGAAAAAGAAGATGGAAAAGAAAAGAAGGAAGCGACAAAATCAAAGGCGTCGAACGCGAAAGAGGCGAGAATATTGAAGCGCAAGAAACGGTGGAAGGAGAAGGTGGAAGAGGCGAAGAAGAGGAAGAGGAATGAAAAGGACGAGGCAAAACGTGGCGACGGTGAAACGGCGGGTGGTGGTGGTAGTGACTATGAAAACGAGGACGACGATTTGTTAGGCGATGAAGAAGACGTCGCCGCGTGGGCGCAGTACGATTTGCACCCTCTTTTGCTCAAAGCTATTCGGAAGCTTCGGTTTACTTCGCCGACGCCGATTCAAGAGAAAGTTTTGCACCCGGCGATTAAAGGAAGGATGGATATCGTCGGCGCGGCGGAAACCGGGAGCGGGAAAACGTTGGCGTTTGGTTTGCCCATTTTACAACGGTTGATGCAAGATAAAGAGGAAGAGAAATGGTACGAAGAATACGCGGACGAGGAGAAACCGGGGAAAGGGAAGAAACATTTGCGAGCGTTGATAGTGACGCCGACGAGAGAGTTGGCGTTGCAAGTGGCGAAGATGTTAGCTGACGTCGCGATATACACGGGCATTCAAATAGCGGCGATCGTAGGAGGGATGTCCAAGCAGAAACAAGAGAGAGTGTTGAAGAAACAGCCGGAGATTATCGTCGCGACGCCGGGGCGGCTGTGGGAGTTGATTCGCGACGGAGAGAAACATTTGACGAGTTTGGAGCGGTTGACGTTTTTGACTCTAGACGAGGCGGATAGGATGGTAGAGAGAGGTCACTTTAAGGAGCTCGAGAGCGTGATTAAATCGATTCCGGAACCGCCAGAGACGAGGAGGATCGCGCGGTCCGCAAAGTTGACGAAACGGAAACAACCGATGATGGCGGCGACGAAAGTTAGCAATGATAGTAAAACGAAGAAAGGAGAAGAAGAAGAAGAAAATGAAGAAAAAAATGATGAAGAAAATGAACCAGCGGCGGATAATCGAATCATGGCGCGAGATCGTCAGACGTTTGTCTTTTCCGCGACGCTTACCGTTCCGGATGAAGTCAAATACAAACTCGATCGGAAGAAACCGCAAGCGTCGTCCAAGAAAGTGAACAACGGTAAAAAGAAGGACGGCGGCGGCGGCAGCGGCGTCGAGAACAACAACGGGAAGGATGAAACCGCGTATCGCTTGGAACCACCGAAAGAGTTAGCGTCGACGAACACGATGGGTAATCTCATGAAAATGGTTCCATTTTACGGCCGCGTCAAGCTTTGCGACGTGAGCGACTCGGTGACGAAAAAGAAGAAAGACAACAACCCCGATGAATCATCATCAAAAGCGGCGATAACATCAACAACGAAAGTGGCATCTAAAGTGCACGAATCTGCGTTAGAGTGTACGGACGACGAGCGCGACGCGTTGACTTTATACCTTCTCTCCGCGCACGCCGGAAAACCATCGATTGTGTTTGTCAACGCTATCTCATCCTTACGCCGCTTAACGGCGCTTTTAAAACTCATGAAAGTCAACGCGGTTGGTTTACACGCTGGAATGCAACAACGCGCTCGCTTGAAAGCGTTGGACCGATTCAAAGGTAATAAGGCGTCCGCTCTAATCGCCACGGATGTCGCCGCGAGAGGTTTAGACATTAAAGGCGTCGAATTGGTCGTGCACTACCAAGTGCCTCGCCAAGCGGACGCCTACGTGCACAGATGCGGACGAACCGGTCGCGCGAATCTATCGGGCGTTTCCGTAGCTTTAGTCACGCCAAAAGAACGCTCGCGGTACCTCGCCATGCTCGCCGCCATGGGTCGCGAGAGAGGCTTTCGATTACCGCCGTTTCCGGTGGCGGAAGAAACCGTTCGCGAGGCGACGAAGAGAGTACAATTGGCGAAAAGATTAGACGCTATCGTTCACAAAAACGAGAAGAAGCGCGCGGATAAAGCGTGGAAGAAAAGAACGGCCGAGGCCATGGACCTCGGTCTCGACGCAGACGACGATTCCGATTTCGACAAAAATTCCGATTCCGACGACCAGGACGTGATGCACTTTTCCGATAACGAAGACGGCGTCCAAGTCATCGAGGATTTCGAATCCTACGGGAAACATAAAATGAAGAAAGAGTTGACGCAAAAGAAACTGGAACGAGAGGCCGAACTTAGAAACGTGACGAAACGGGAGATTTCGTTGCGGAACGAGCTCGACCGGCTGTTGAAAACGCCTTTAGGCGCAAAGCGACAGTCCGCGCTCACGTCCCAAAAGTTCCCGACGCGAGAAGGCGGGAAACAGTTCGAGAAGACGAAGAAAATGTCCTCCTCTTTCGCCTCCGCGTTGGATGTCATTGGACTCGCGAAGGAGAGCAGTGCAGTTGGACCGGCGTCGGCGGGTGCAGTCGCCGGCGGCGCCACGGGCGCGAGGCGGATGCGAAGGATGTGAGACTTTGACGAGATACTCGAGATCGAGAAGAAAACGTAACGATACTACGCGATGACGATACTTTTAAAAATGCGTAGCATTCGACCACCACCACCACTTTAAAACTCACTTTGTTCTCATCGTCGTCGTCATCGCAAAACGATCAGAGAAGTAGTGCAAAACTGCTTTCGACATCATTCGTTCGCGTCGTCGAACGCTTTCGAGGATTTTTCTCATCTTTTCTTTCCTCGCTTTCAAAACCATCGAATCATCACAAAACGTGCGTTTACACGCCATGAACGAAACCGAAAACGACGCAACAGATGATCCGGAAAGCGCGTGTTATCGAACCAGGACGACGGAATCGACGAGCTCGTCCGTGAAATGCGTGGACGTGTGCGTGGAATTCGAAAACGACGACACGAAAACGTCAAATCGCGTCTGTCGCTCCTCCCCGATTTTAGAATCGAGCGCGTCCGAAAACGCCTGCGAACGGGCGTGTTTAGACGCGTATTACCACTCCACGTCGTTAAAATTCCACGCGAACGAACAGAAAATGAAAGACTACGAGCGTTTGAGAACCGAGACGTGCAAAAAAGAGTGCTCGCGCGCGTTTTTCTCCGCGCAGCAGCAGCGTTCGGGACACGAAGCGACAGAGGACTAGATGCTTTTAATTGTATATCAAATGTACATCACGCTCGACTATGAAGATGCGCGCGCATTCTCTCCCTCTCTCTTTCTCTGCTAAAATACCGCTATTGTTATAGTATTTATTATTCCTCTAAGTTGATGCTCGAGCCAAACTTCCCGTATAAGTGTCCTTTCAATTGTTCCATCGCTCGCTCGACGCTCGTCAATTCCTCCTTGTTCTCTTCGATTGATTTCGTCTCATTTTCGATCTTCGTTTGCAACATTTCCTCCGCTTTTACTTTCTCGGTTTCGAAAAAGCACTCGCCTAAGACGAGGTCACATTTTGAGTCGTCGTCCGCGAAGGTGATTTCGGATTCCGCTTCTTCGGTGTCCTCCAATTGTTTCTGTTTAAAGTGTGAATATAAAAGTCAACATTAAAGAAATGTGTGTTTATACCTCTCGGGAAGCAATCATCGCGCGTAACTCGTGCGTGCGGTTGTTTAAGCGGCCAAACGCGCATATGCGCTGTTGGTCTTCCCAGTTGACCTCGACGTCGTGTTTTGTGGGCGGTTTTGAAGTCGTCGATGGTTCGGTCGCGGTCATTTGTATTCGTATTCGTTGCGTTTGTGTTTCTGACGAAAAACGAGAAGAGGGGGAAAGAAAGACGGCTTGAAAACCCTAAATTATAAGTTTTCTATTATGTGTACTAAACCCTAACAGCACTGTTTTGCAAAGAGAAAAGTAAGAGCGAATTTTGCGACATCCGCTGGGCAATGCCCGCGCAGGTTCAAATCCTGTTCGTAGCGATACATCTATTATTAGCTACGATGTCCGAGTGGTTAAGGAGGCGGACTTGAATTCAATCATCGTACATTCTCTTTTTTTTTGTATGCGTGTATGTTGTGTGACTTCTATGGTGTATTCTATTTGTTTTCTCTTTACGATTGCGCCGGTTGCGTCCAGTTCTTTTTGCTGCTCTCGTTATCGTCGACGATGACTTCTCGGTGCGACGACCAGACCAACTGTATGGCTTCTTTTGTGCCGATTCCACCGGCGCGAGGGTCACCAGCCGGGCCAAACCAGTGGTTTTGCGGCGCACCCGTCGTTCGCGCTCGGTTCCCGACGTAGGTGGTGCCGTTGACGGTTTCCGATAACACTTTTCTTCGGAAATCGACGTCGTTGCTCACGATGGCCGCGGTTAAATGATTTTCCATCTTTTCCATGGCTTTTAACACGTCTGGTAAGGTTGAATCGTCGTATTCGACGACGATTTGGAACGGACCAAAGATTTCCGTCGTGACCAACTCGAAGTTGTCTCTGGTTTTCAACATTTCTTTCAGAGGTACGAACACCGCGGTCGGTTCGATCGCGCCGTACCGTTCCGGAATGTTGTGATTTTGCAACTCTTTTCCGCCGAATAAGACTTTGGACCCTTCGATTTGCGATAAAATTTGTCTCACGTGCGTCAACATTTGCTCGGTTGTTTTCGTCAACACCGGTCCGACGGTTAAATCCGTTAAGTTTCTCTTCTTCGCCAACGACGCCATGGCGTCGCAGACGCCCAATCGCATCCAGTTCGCGTGCGCGAACAAAATCGACTGCGCGGAGCATTTTTGTCCGGAACACGCGTACGCGTCTTGGTCGCACTGGTACGCGGTAAACTGTAACTCCTCTTCCTTCGCGTCTGGACCTAAAATCTTCCAATCAAAGCCGGCGTCTTCCAACTTGACTCTCCCTTTCAACTGCAACGCTAATCGTTCGGCGACGCCTTGCGATCCGGTGAACAGCGTCATCCGAGGTTGCAACTGTTCGAGTAACTCTCCCATGATTTGCCCGTCGCAATGAATCAAATCCACGTCTTCAGTGGGCATCCCGCACGCGTGCATTAATCGTAAAAACTGTTCCATGACGATCGACACTCTCGAATCGACGTGTAACAACACTCGATTGCCCATGTACAAAGCGCCTAACAATTGCAACACGGGAATTTCCAACGGAAAGTTAAACGGCGTGATAATGCACACCTTCCCGTACGGCCATCGGTACCCGAAACTCGTCTGACCCGTGTGGTCTCCAGGCACGGAAAACCCTCTCGACAAAAACCTCACGTTATCCCCGGTAAAATTCTCCAAAAACTTCCTCGTCACCACGACTTCCGCCTCGGCTTGAGCGTACGATTTCGGAGCGACGCGTTGTATCAATTTCGCAAAATACGTCACGTTCGATGCATCTCTCAACGCCTCTGCTAGCTTCATAGTAACATCTCCATATTTCAAATACCTTTCTGGATGTTTAAACGCGTTGTGTGCGCCTGATTTCGGCGTCTTTGCGACTCTCGACTGTAGAAAATGTCCCAACTCTTCTCTCGTTATCTCCGGTACCAAGAGGAACGAATCCTCGTTTTTATCCATCGGATCCGGGAAGGTTTTGTACTCTTTCTTCGCCGACAACGCGAACTGCCCGTCGACGATGCACGAGGCAATTGCAGGGATCGCGTTGGACATCGTTTCCGGTTCTACCGTCGCCCAGTTCTCGCGTGGGATGAAAAATGTTTCCTCGAATGCGTTCGTCTCTGTTCGTAACGAACTCGTTCCGAAGGATGATTTTCGAACCATTTCCTGCATCAAAAGTTTCTTTTGCATCGCGAGGTATCCCATTTTCGGCGCGCGTTTTATGCCGTGGTAAATGATGGACATTTTTGAGGTAAAATATCGCGATGGGAGTTCTTTCGTGGTGGTGGTGTTCTGTTGCGCTTCCCGCGCGTGTAATTTATGAGGTTTAGAGATACACTTTTTTTCCCCCGAAAACGCCTTTCTGTTCCTGCAATTGTATGCGTGTGTTGAGTAGTAGTTCAACGCTTCTGTTCTCTCTTCTGTCACGACGACAAGAACAACGAATGAAATGCGTTCGATGAGTATGCGTGTATAACGTAAAGCGAGTGTATCGAGGAACTGTGCAGTCGCAACGAGAAGAGAATTGGTTGCACAGAGATATACTTTTTTTCTTTCTCCTCCTGCACATGTGACATTCAATCGACGAGGAAAAAAAAAGAAGAACAACATAAAAGCGCGAGAAACAGACGCACGGTTTAAGAGAGACGCGCGACGTAAAGAAGGGAACATCGAGGTTTCAGAGTCCTCGCCGGGGATGTGCGCGTGGAAAGTGGCAAAACGAGAGGAAAACTGTGCGGGTTTCGTACGTTTTCGCGGAAAATGTGCAGGTTTGGTATTTTTCTCAACTTCCTTCGTTTCCCCCGAAACGTTATCCTCAAAATTTAAAGCCAAACGTTCGCATTAAAAACGCTTCGAATACGCGAAGAGTAAAGAGAGAAAAACCGAGATCTGCGCCGCAAAGTACCTCCCCGTCTCTTGCGTTGATGCGTCGCGGCGCGAATTTGTACTGGAGGGAAGCAGCTTTGGTGTCGCGAGGAGCTAACGCTTCGTTCTCGACCTCTCGAATTTACGGGAAACCACTGGTAACGGTCTTCCCACTCGCCTCGAAAGATGACGACGAGACGAACAAAACGAAGACAAAAAGCACCGCTTTAGTGCAAAGACTCACCAATGGTGCGTTGTTGAGATTTGCGTCCTTGAATTTTGAACTCAAAGCGACCGTCGAGGCGCACCGAGAGCAAGGTTTACAATCACTTCTGATAGCCGCATTGGAGCACTCGGAAAACGAGAGGAAAGCGGAACAAACGAAAAAAATGGCGACGCAAACGCTTCTCGAGTTTCCGAACGAGATGCACGCGATAAAACTCTCCGCGTTAGGCGCGAGTTTTAACGAGAGTTTGTGCGAACGTTTGACGATGGATATCGCGGAAATGGCCAGAGAAGTTGGGGCGAGAGGGTTGTGCGTGGACGCGGAGGAAGATTTTTTGCACGAGCAAGTGGACGCGGTGAGCATGAAGTTGATGCGGACGATGAACACCAAATCCGACGATGGGAGCGCGAGTAGAAACGCGGCGGTGTATAAAACGTACCAAATGTATCGCCAGGATAGCGTGGAACAGTTGAAACGAGACATCGCGACCGCGGAGAGAGAAGGTTTTGTTTTAGGCGCGAAATTGGTCAGAGGCGCTTATTTAAACGCAGATAAAGGGAAACCCGGGGTTTTGTTCGAGACGAAAGAAGAGACGGATAAGAGCTACGCGGACGGATTGGCGTTCGCTTTGAACAAAATAAAGGAGAAGAAAAACGAAAACGCTCCCGCTGGGGTGAAGATTTTGTTGGCGACGAGGAACAAAGATAACATTCAATCGGCGTTGGGGCATTCGGAGGACGTGCAGTTCGCGCAGCTGATGGGCATGGACGACGAGGTGACGTTATCGTTACTGAACGAAGGCGAACGAGTGGCGAAGTATTTTCCGTACGGGAAGTTTACGGAGACTTTGCCGTATTTATGGAGAAGGTTCTTGGAAAGAGCGTCTTTTTCGTAACAACGAACATTCTTCTCGGAAAGAGAAGAAGAAGAGAGAGAAGATGTATTACGCATGAAACTGCTGTATATAATTTCTGCCGTTGTATTCCATTATGTACTAACATTGTCAAAAGAAAAACACAACATCATTGTACTTCTATCATCATCAAGTATACTCGAACTAAATCATCTATTATTTATAATTATCTCTACTATCTTCGCTAAGTAAGCTCTTTCGTCTATTTAGTATGTTAAAAGCTTTTCATCAGTGCAAAGTCCCGCCGCAGTACGAGCAGAACTTCATGCCTCCGGTCAGTTTCAAATCCGCGTTACAGTTTGGACACAAAATTGTGCCTCGAGCACCGATGGCGCCACTTCCCGCGCCGGACTCGCTCGGTCGCTGTTGCGATAACGAAGCGGTATTGTTGTTGTTGTTGTTATTATTATTATTGTTATTATTGAGACCCAACCCGCTGAAGGAAGTTGGCCCTTGCGCGTTGGCCGCCGTGCGGTGCATGCCGTATTTCCAAGCCTCCAACGACGCATCGTCCGTGCTCATCGTCGCAGCGGCGACTAACGCGGAACCATTCGAGGGCGCTTTGTTTCTGCCGTATCGCATTGAAAGAGGAGCTGAACCACGTTCGTTCGCGGTCGTCGTCGTCATCGGATTGTGCATCATAGTCGGAGCTTTAAGTTTGCCGGCAACGACACCACCACCGCTTCCGCGGAGCTTGGCGAGTTTATCGTTCACCGCCGTTTTCAAGGTGGTTGTGGTGGTATTCTTCTTCGCCTTTTTCTTCATCGCGGCCGCGCTCTTGTTCTCTTCTCCCGTTTTCTTCCTCTTCTTACCGTCGTCACCTTTTCCTCCTCGTTGTCTTTTCATCGACGAGATGTTCTTGTCATTCCTCGAAGGCATGCGTGAACGCAACAATCTCGCGACCGTTTCCGAACTCTCGAGTTTCTTTTCGCAATCCATCGCCGCCGAACGCAAGACAGAGACCAACGAGACGTCGTGACGAATATCGTCCGCGGTTTCCTTGGAGGATTTTTCGAGCGCGTCGTAAAAGCGTTTCAATTCGTTGTGTTCGGCTTCATCGTTCATCTTCTTGTCGTTATTCGCCTTCGTCGAAAATTGATGACGATGCGCGTCGGATAGAACATTCGTTGATGACGTAACGATAATCGCGCTCGCGTCCTTCTTGGTCAAATAGAGAAATCTCATCCACGCGATGCAATACTCTCGCATGGATTCGTCTTCATCGGAGGCTTTGCCACCGCGGCATCTCGCTCGTTTCGCGAAATAGTCGTCGACTACTCGAAAAAGAGTCTCAAATGTATCGTCGTCGCCTTTGCTCGATACTTCGTCCACTTCTTTCGATTTAGACCTACCTGCTCCTTCTCCCCCTCCTCGAGCGACGACCATTTTCGCCACGGTTTTTAAAGCCTCGTCCAAGCGTTCCTCTTCTGCGGACAGACGGCGGTTCTCCGAGCCTGGGAGCGCGAGAAGCGGAGGTTGCGAAGAGCAGTATTCATCACCATCGTCGTTTCCGTTTTGATTTTGACTCAAAAATTTGCGTGGAAACAAAACTCTTCGTTCTAAAGCGCTTCGCGGGTCAACCAATTTGACCAATCTGAACGTCACCGACGTTGTCGTTTTCTTCTTTGAGAAGACCGGCATTAACACAAACACGCGCTCATCTCGCGATTGCACTGGGAAATACTTGTTGTTCGCGTGATTTGCTAACGCGGCTCCTTTGTCGCGCATTTTTTTGCGAACATTGTCGTCGTCGTCGTCCAAGTCGAAGTCGTCGTCCTTCTTCTCTTTCCCTTTGGTGCCGACGGCACCATTTTTGCCGCGAGCGACAACCATCGGCATCGCCGTCGCGATAGAGCAAAGCAGAACTGGGCACTCGCCGGGAACGCCTTCGTCGTGCTTCTTTGCACAAAACGATGCGTAGGCTGACATCCAATTCGAAGCAGAGTTGCCGACACTTTCTGAAGGAGGAGGATGAAACGAGACGTGTCTCGGCGCCTGCGAGGAGTCGATATCGACCGCGTCGATGGCGCTCATGAGAACGATGTCGTTAATTTTGAGCACCGTTTCCTCCTCGTCTTCTACTTCGTTTTCTCCTGCGTTTTTCCTATTAGTACTATTCGTGTTCTTCTTTGTCGTCGCCGTCGTCGATTTCTTCACCGGTGGTGCCTTTTTCTCAATAATCGATTTCTTTTCGCCGGCGCGTTCTTCCTTTATTACGGCGGCTTCTTCACCATCGTCGATTATATTCGATTCCATCGGAAGAAACGGTATCGCGCACTGAGAACACTCTCTCGAGACCTCCACCGCGGCTATGCACCGATCGTATGTTTTACATTTACTACTGTTATTCTTCTTCTTGTTCTTCGCTTTCGTTTTCAATCCACCGCCGATGAGAAGCTTTCCTCGCCAAATCACCGACGCGTCGCTCACGGTGACAGGGCCGGCATTCAATGACTCGACAACGACAGCATTCGTAAACCCCCACGCGTTCGAAACGTGTTCTAAACGCGCGTTGATGAGTGCCTCTCTCTCCGTCCTCGTTTCCGATGTTTTCGTTCTTGCGTCTACTTCGTCTTCATCATCGTCCGCGGCGATATAAACGGGAACGATTTTCACTCGCACCTTCTCGCCACCGAGCCTTTCTTTCGCCCTTTTTACGACGCCGTGTGCGAGGATGAAGCTTTCCGGCCATTTCCCTGGGTCGTTCATATCAAACAGAGCAGCATTTACATCCTTTCCTAATACGATTGGAACCACGCACACGATATCCATCGCACTCAATGCCTTCCTTTCCACCTGGTCGACGAGCTTCATCGCCTCCGTCGCCGCGCGTCTTTGCAACACGACCATTCCCTTTTTGCGCTCACTCTTACTACTCGTACTCTTCCCTCCTCCTGATTTCATCTTCTTTTTCGTCGGCGTTTGTACCTCTTCCATGAACAAATCTTCCGCAGTTTTCTTCGCTAAAAGCATCGAGCGTTTACTTCGCGTCAGTCGCAACCGTTCGCCCATACCATCGGATGATGCATTCGTAGCTTTCCTCCACGGCACGAAACAAGCATTTCCATCGTCCTCTTTCGTAGCAGCATCATCGAGAACTGGTGGAAACCACGACACCGCCGCCATCTCGCATCCGTCCTCCGGTACAAAATCCTCCTCCTTTTCTCTCGTGACATCTTTCAGCGTCGTCTTCATCTTCGCGCTCGATTCGCACACGCGCACCACATCGCTCATTTTTTCTCGCAGCACTCCATCGACGTCGAGGAATCCGTCGCCATCATCGTCGCGGTGGTTTTGTGTTTCCGAAGCTTCTCGTTCTTCTTCGTTTACGTCGTAAACATTCGTCACATTGGAGACGAGAAGGAGCAAAGCGCTGCGCATTTCTGTTTCTTTCTCTTAGCGATCAAAGACGACGAGTTTAAAACAGAGGGGAAGGAAGGAGGAACGCCGGTCGCAAGTAGTCCCCTCTCTGCGTGTGCGTCGTTTTGTTGCGTGCTTTCAAGAAGCGAGCATGACTCGAGATGATATGAATTGCTCAAAGTCTTCTGCTCCTTTGGAGTGAGGAATTTGAATTTTGTGACAAAAAATGTCCGAGCGAGCGAAAGTTTAATCGTATCCCAATGATGGAACGACGGCAAAAGTGCGGATACGCAGATATATAATGGAGGAGTTACTTTAGTTTGTGCTACTATGAAAGTGTATTTTTGCCCTTATTACGACTGTAATCGATTCTCCGGCTTGAGAGGTTTTGTGTTTTGTGCGTATATGCGTTGACTTTTCTAAGACGCGGGGGAGGAGGATTTTCCCTCCTTTAGGCGTCGTTGTGATGCTATAATGATGGGTTTTACTTCTTGTGGATGTCCCAGAACGCGATGGTTTGCGCGTATTCTTCGTCCGTTGGTTCTGGGCACCCTTTTTCTTGCAAGTAGTTTACGCACTCGGTATGCTCGTGGTAACGAGTTATCGCGATGTGTCGCCAGTCGATAAGAGACGCTTTCGCCTCTTCGACCAAGTATTTGATGCTATCGAGTTGGCCGTACCATGCAGCGTTGTACACGCAGTCACTCTTCGCCTTCTCAGATATCTTTCTTTCTTCAACGAAATACTTCATGATGTCCATGTGACCACGGCATGCTGCCTGATATGCCGCTTCTTCTTCCGTCTTTCGCGAAGGTTTCACTTTGGCGAAAAGAAATCGAACACAGTCGAGGTGTCCTCCAAGAGCAGCATGTTTACACGACGTTTCTTCATCACACGGGCAACCATTAGAGATGCAGTACTTTATCATCTCGATATTACCCTGATTTGCGGCCTGATCAATCGTCTTTTCATCCCACTCGCAGTGTTTCACTTCTCTCGCCCACTTGAGGAACTCGAGTTTGTTCCCGAAAGCAACTCCCATGCAAAACAAGGCTTGATCTATCACACTTCCTCTATCATCTTTCTCTCCCCAGCGAATGTGATTCCACGCCCATTCCAACGTCGAAACGGATGAGCATTCGTGAACATTCCAACCTAATTTCGATACGTCTAACCCGGCATACTCAAGCACACCCCGACTCTCTGTATTGACAAATGAAAAGAAATATCGTTCCGTCCCATTCAATTTCGGAAGCACATGCGTGACAAAAACATCCTTGTGATGCAACACCATTCCCGTCCACAACTTGCTCGGCCCGAGCTTTAAACGCTCCATATCCGCCAGAGCCTCTTTCATCGCCTCTTCCTTCTCCTTCTTCTTCTTCCTCTTCTGCGCGCCGGATAATTGTTTCTTCTTCTTACCGTCCATCATCGTATTTCTTTTTTTTCTCCAGATCAAAAAAATGCCGTTTACGAGAAAAAAGAAGAAAAGAAGAAAAGAAACACAAACCGGCTCAAAAGAAGTACTTGGCCCCGCGCGGGCACGTATTCCACTTGACAAAAGCGCATACTGTGCATTGTAGAGGTACGAGTATTATGTCTATTAGTGATGCGCGCGTTGTTATGTGGTTGCTATTATGTGTGACTAGAATCCTCTCTTCTCTCTAAAAGCGCGCAACGTCTTCTCTGTCGTGTTAAAATCATCATCCGTGGTGCGAAAAGAATTCGTAATCGGGATGAATAACTTCCAAGCTCCTCAAGAAGGCGTACGCGCCGTCAATCATGGCCGCGGTTCGAGCGTTTTCAGCTTCGTCGGATTCTTCCCAGATTTCCGGGTCGGTTTTGTAACAGCACAAACCGAACGGTTTGAGCGGAATGAAATTTGTGTGTTCTTCATCATCTCCTTTGGTGGTGGTTGTTGTATTGCTACGTTCGTCCTTTTCGAGGACGGCGACGCTCTTCTTGGCGTCTTCGATGCGCCTTTGGAGTCTGGTTTCGCCGGCAAGCGTCAAAGAGGCGGGTGGGAGTGGAGGTAATCCTCGAATCCTACTTGTTTTCCCGTTTTTTTCTCCGTGTTCTACTTCTTCATCACCTTGTGAACCATCTTTGTCCACTTTTTCCTCCTCCTCTTCCTCTTCCTCTTCATCTTCTATCTCTATATCTTCGCCGCTCTCGTCTCCGTCCTCCTCCTCGTCCTCCTCATCCTCTATATCTAAATGATTCAACCCGTGATAGGTTAAAAAACACCCCTGAATATCCGACCGACTCGTTCCTTGCGGTATCCTATAAATCGGATACCACGCGAAACAAAACCACGACTTCTCTCGATCAATCTCCGACGCTTTCAAACTTTGCACTTTTTCGTTCTCCTCGGCGAGTCTTTCGATGACGTCCGTCAAAGGCGGTCTCGAATACGGCGCTAACGATTCGAAATATTGCGCGGACGCCGCCTGGGTAAAATCATCATCATAATCATCGCTCCTACTCTCACCAACACCGTTTTTTCTTCTCCGCTCCTCTCGTCTCTTCTTCTTTAAAGTCTTCTTTGTCTTCTTCTTCGTCTTCTCGAAAATCTGAAACGCTGAAACGTAACTCGCGTAATACTGCGCAATCACCTCCGGTTCCTCGTTTTCCTCCGCATCCTCCTCCTTCTCACTCCTTTCCTTGTTGTTCGCATTCATTTCCAGAGGGACTTCGCACCCGAACGCGCTCGTCTCGTGGAATGCCTCCCACAAACTTTTCAACGTAAAATCTTTCTTACTCTTCTTCTTAGTATTGTTTTCCTTTTCGCATAATCGCACGAGCGGCATCGTGTGCACGAGAAAGGATTCCATGTTGGAGAGGAGAATTCGCCTAAATTTCCCCGGTGTCATCGTTGGTGTCGTTGATGTCGGTGGTGGTGTCGCCATCTCTCTTTTACTCTCTCTCTCTCTCCGAGAAGAAGAATAAAAAAAAACTTCTCTGCTACTGCTCAATGTATATATGTGTGTGTGTGTGTAGTATTACTCTCTCTGCGTTTGCGTTGTGTTTGTGACTGCTCTAATTACTTACGTTCTTCTTGTCTTCTCGTAGTTCTATACATTTTTCATTGAAAAAAATGCACTTTTCCCCGGAATGGCGTAAAAAAAGGTATTGGCGAAGACACTCACGTCCGTACAAAATGGTGCTAATCCGTACTCTATAATTCTACCTTCTTCTTCCTTTCGCGTATGATTGTAAAGAGGTCGCGAGAGCGGTACCGACGGATTCTAATCTATTGTATTTTAATCCTGTCCAAGCGGCGACGTTTTCGTAACAGTGACATCGAAATTTTTGTCTTATTTCCACTAACGTCGTGCCTGGATGCATCCAAATACCATGGGTTAACGCCGCACCGTGCTCGCCAATGAGCACTTTTGCGCCGCGAGCGACTTTCATTTGCTCGAATATGTCTTTCAGTTCAGCAAAATCTACAACTTGAACATTCCGTTGCATATTCAAACGAAGTTGATTTATGAACTCTGCATATCCATGCACAGGCCTACTCGTGGAAGTTCCTTTACCTCTATGAATAAAGACAATCTTCTCGGCTCGTATTTTTTCAATCTCTGGATGTGCGCTCAAAATAGTCTTTGCAAATCCGTGTACGACTGGACTAATCCGACAATTCTTCGCTCCCGCATCGCCGCTACCTCGCGATAATTGTGAAGTTCCTCCGTGGGGAATAAATGCAACTTTTTCAAATGTCGCACAATCCGAATCACCTAATACTTCTTTCATTGTTTTTGCTTCCCGTCCTCCAAACCAAGAATCCACGAGAGGATGGTAAATTGGATGCGTCTTTTTCCAATCACCTAAATTAATACCATCGAATAATACTACGAAACCGTTCCTTTTCAGTGTCTTTTCTAAACCATGTATTCGCATTGAAGCATAGATATGTAATATTTCTTCCAATTCATGCCATGGGTTTCCGCCGCCATAACTATGAGCAATTATGAACACCGTACCAAGGAATTTCTTTGTATCACCTCGTACCGAGCAATCGCTACTTCTATCGTCTCTAAACGCATTCATTAAAATTTCTTGGCCACCCTTACCAAATTGAGCACTCACAAACGCTGGATCTCTCCCACAATTCCCACCTAAAATTCCTTTCGAGACAATTTCCTTCGGATAATACTTGCTCTCATCCTTCCCGGAAGATATCCATTGCCGAAACATCCTCGCGTCAATCTTCACGTTCGAAGCCATACAGTGCGTTTCGGGATACTGCATCTTTCTGTGCAAACATACAATCTCAGTCGTGCGATCTTTTTCGCAATAACGTTTCGTTTGTTGTTCCAAAGATGGTAACTTTGCCCCTAATAAATGATCTTCGTTTTCGCAATCTTTGTTCCTATTTATATACTCTTCGATTTCTTTTCGTCGTCGCGCCGCCACATCCTCATCATCCTCATCATCATCATCACCAACGACAAATTTTTCTTCTTCTCCATCAGAGCGTAATTTTTTCCCGTGCGTTTTTAAATAAGAACGTCTTCTTTCTCCTCTTCTTTCGCCGTCATCCTTTTTTGCTCCTTTCATTCGTCGCTCTCTTACCATTTTCACGCGTTCTACGCGCGTCATTATTGGCCCGCGAACATTTTCATTCACTTGGGAATACCGATGACGCGTCGTCACAGAATCTGAATCTGAACACGACGAAGGCGTCACATAAAAGAAAAAGAAAAACACGAAGAACAACAAACCCTTCTTCTTACGCATCTCTCTCATTTTACCTACTCGCGGAACAGCGATGAGAGCGAGTAGGTGTTTCTTTACACTCCCTCCGCGACTGCATTGATTATTCCGAGAACGCGCTTTCTTTCTTCACGAGAGAGCGCACGCACCCCCCACCGGGCAAATGAAGAGGCGGAGCGGAGGTCAAACCAAAACTCTCTTCTGCCTTTAAAACTGTTTAGGGTTTACCAAAGACAAACCCTAAACACAAAATATCTCAGCACACAAAAAGTTCGTTACGAAACCTAATCAATCGAAGGGGGTCGAGACGATGATGATGTCGCTCGCGTCTCTTTCGATGCGTTCTCCGAACAACGACAGCATCAACAGCAAAAGGAGCTCTCACAGAAGAAACAGTCGTTTTTTAGCGAAGAATAACAACGACGCGTCTTTTTTATCGCGCTTCGTTTTGTCGTGTTCAAAAAGAAGACGATACAAAATGCATTCTTCTTCCGGGGGGGTCGTTACTTCCGCAGGAGGATTGAGCGAAAATGCGCTCGGATTGGTTTTGATTTCCTTGATCGATGACATCGCGTTACTCGGCGTCACCTTGACATCTACCGAACAGTCGAGGAAATTATACGAAGTCGCAGAAGGAGGGCAACCCGGGGACGTGGAAGCACCGACAGGGGCGATTTTTGCCTTGGCGATTCTCATTGGTGGCGGGTTCCTCGTGGCGACGACGTTTGGGTTAAAACCTGGAGCTGACGCTCAGGACGAGATGAGGAAGAGGGACGAGCAAATATTCAACAAGAAGATTAAGAAGTGAAAGAAAGAGATGACGAGGAGAATACTAATGCGAGACGTTTTCGCGTGCGAAGTTCCGGGGCGACGAGAGAAGTTCCAAGCCGCGTACCGTAGTAAAACTCTACTTTTATAATACGCTGTAATACTACTGGTAATACTACTACTAATACACTCTACTATTGACGAACGAACGATATTGAAAGTACTACTATGTTTCCTTCGTTTTCGCGCCGCCAAAAAAGCCCCTGTTTGATGTTTTGATCACTAAAACTGGTTTGTCGTCGCGCCCAAAACGGTGTCTTCGAACGCGTTCTCGATGTTGCGATCGTACGGTCTTGACGCCGTCAAAGGCGAAGAACGCGATGGCGGATTTCAACAGGAGCTCCATGGCGTGTTTGCTCGTGAGCACGTCGAAAGTTCTGTGCGCCACTTTCGTGGGTTTGTCGACGAACGCGCTTTTCAGCGCGTCTTTAATTCGTCGCGGTATTGATTTGCGAGCGTTTTGTAACCGCTTCTTTTCTTTTTCCATCTCTTTGAACTCTTTCTCTTTCCTCTCTCTTTCCATTCGATCAAACTCGATGGCGAGTTTCTTCTTCATCGCCGAAGACGCTTCGAGGTCGATGGGTTTGCGGACGAGAACCGTGTGGCCGGACGTTTTGGCAATTGTTTTGATCAAAACTGAGTTCGGTTCTTGATATTCTTTTTCCGCGGCGGAATCGTCCTCCTCGTCGGTGCTGTCGGAATCAAAACCGCCATTTCGACGACGACCGATGAGTCGTCTCGACCAGTTTCTCTTCTTGCGTCGTCGTCTCGGAGGCGACATCGGCGCTGGATGCGATTCGAGGGTAAAATTGTGATGGTTTTGATCGTGATGATGATTACTCATCATCCCGTTGTTGAACGCCAAACTCGTGCGAGGTGAAAACGGTTCGCTCGTCTTCGGAGGTAAAATTCCAGCTTTGACCATGTTCTCGTGATGCTCCTCGAACGCGTCCTTGTTGGAGTACGATTTCAAGTAATACTCTCTCGTCCACTCGACGTCTTCCTCGTCCGAGGAGGAGTTCCCAGACCACGTCGCCTTATTCGCGGTTTCCCATCCGACGTAATACGAATGCAAGTTGTACTTTTTTCGCGTTTTGTACCCTCTAAACGCGGATTGAATAGCCACCGCTCTGCGCTTCAGTTCGTTTTGCCGTTTGCGCACCAACTGACCTCGATAAATCGATTGCATTTTTTTGGCCGTCGCGTGGTGTTTCTTCAAAAGCTCAAACTCTCGCTTCGCCAACTTCACGCGAGCGATCGATTGCATCTTGACGATGGCGTCTTTCGTTTCCTGATATCGTTTCTTTTCGATCGCCATTCTGAACAACGATTGCATTTTTCGAACGGCGTTTCGCTTCTCTTGAAACTTTTCGCGCTCTTTTCGACCTTCGAGCGCCGCTCGCACTCGCGCTTGAATCACTAAAGTCGCTCGGCGTTGCTTTTGAAACTGTTCTCTCTCTTTGGCCATTTTCATCGCAGATTGGATTTTAATCGCCGCCGATTTGGTTTCGTTGAACCGCTTGCGAGCGATGACGCCTCTGGTAAACGCTTGCATTTTTAACGCCGATTGCCGCCTTCGCTCCTGTAGATCTTGGAACTCCTTCTTCGCTTTTTGCATTTTGACCATCGATTGAATCTTAATTGCAGCCTGCTGCGCCTCGGCTAAGCGTTTGCGAGCGAAGACGCCTCGCACCATCGCTTGCAACTTCAGCGCGGACTCGTTTCGTTTGATGTGCAACTCTTGCAACGCTTTCTTCGCTTTTTGCATCTTGACTAAACTTTGAATTTTCGTCGCCGCGTCGTTGGCCTCTTTCAACCGCTTTCTGGCAATCGCGCCTCGCGCGAGCGCTTGCAATTTCCTCGCCGATTCCAGTCGTTTCGCTTTCATCTCGCGCAAATCTTTTTTCGCCTTGTGCATTTTCACCATCGATTGAATTTTCAAAGCCGCTTCGTTGGCTTCTTTCAAGCGTTTTCTGGCAATCGCGCCTCTCGCCAACGCTTGCATTTTCATCGCCGCGTTGGTTTGTTTTGATTTCAACTCTCGATAGGCGTTCAAGGCCATTTCGGTTCGAACTAACGCTTGTAACTTCTTCGCCGGATCGTCCTCCGAGGCGTCGAGCATTCGCTTTCTCTCCAACACGCCTCGGAATATCTTTTGAATTTTAATCGCGGCGGTCTTCTCCTCAAACGCGCGTTGGTTTTGGAGAAAATCGCGCGTACGTTCCTCGGGCGTTTTCGGCGATTTGAAAAGTTCTCGCTGCCCGAAGCCCCGCAAATCGCGCAAAGGAGACGAGTAGAACTCTGGCGAACGAAACTTCTCCGGCGTGTTGCTCGTGATGCGTTGCATGACTTTTTCGTACTCTTCCTGTTCGATGCGTTCGGCGCGATGCACGCGATAGGCGCGTTGGATGACCGAGGCCGCGTCGTGTATCTTCAAAGTTTCGATGGAGCGTTGCAGCAAGTGTCGAGAGTTGATTACTTTCTTTCTCGCTTGCGCGCCTCGGAAGGAGGTTTGGATGCGCAAGGCGGCGTCGTTTTGCTTCGAAGCTTGGGAACGAATAGCCGTTCGAGATGATGTTCCTTTACTCGTGCTGCTGTTATTATTGTTATTGTTATTGTTTGTGTAGTTGTTCCCGCTGGTGCCTGTATCGACGTTGGCATTTTCATTCCCGTCGTAATATCCTCCGGCGGTGCCAATCTTTCTACCACTTTTCTTCCCGCTTTCCGGCGTGCGAAACTCCAACTTTGGATAGACGCTGTTGTAATGCACTTCCGCCCAAAAGCTCAGCCATAAATTCCTCTCGCCAAACTTCTCGGACCAGGACGAGTTCTTCCCGTCGTCCGGAGGAGACGAGTCGCCGCCTTTCTTGTTCGACGACGACGTTCGAATCGGCGTAATTTCCAAAACGCCGTTATCTAAATACGACGTGACTACGGTAATCTGCGCGCCGTACAAATCCGCGGCGGCTTGTAACGTGACGTGATCACCCCAGGTACCATCCGAGGCCATATCGTCGCAATAGTTCGAATACGCGGTTTGCATCATGAAAAACGCCGACTTGGCTTCCTCCGTCGAGGATTGCGGACTTGAAGACGACGAAGGCGCGTTTTTACTCCCGCCTTCCTCATTCGCCGCGACGACATACGCGGCATACCTCGACGCGTGTTTTCTCAACTGTCCAACAACGTTTTTCCGCACTTCCTCGTAAAACTCCGGCGTCCGAAACAACTGGTCGCTCAGCGCTCGAAACTGACAATTCCCGTCCCCGGAAACGACTTTCTCTCTCAACCCAAACGCGTCCAATCTCGCCAATAACACGTCGTGATCTCTCTCCACCTTTTCGCTATCTTCTCTGCTCAACTGCAACGCGATCCGTAAATCCTCGTCCTGGTTCCTTTTCGGCGTAATAGGCACCGACATTTGCCTCTTCACTTTAGATCTATCGTCTCCCGGGCTCTTCCTCAAAGGCGTATTCAAAACCTGCTCTCGCACCACGCCGTCCAACTTCCTCGACCAACTCTCGATCCGCTCTTGACCAACCCTACGTTTCCACCGTTCCAAAAGCATCTCGTACGACTCGTTTTCTTTTATTTCTTCTTCTATTTCCTCTTCTTCTCGTAAAGATTGCGCGAGTAAAAAATCGCTCTGCGTTGCCATTTTTCGATTTTTTTCCTCCAACTCGTCCTCCTCGAAGAGCATTTTTGCGATTAAAAAATCATTCATCTGCCTCTCATCATCATCCTCGTCGTCGTCCTCATTCGTCGTTTTCGTTGCGTTGTTCTTGTTCTTATTGCTCGAAGTCGTCGCCTGTTCTCCGCTCCACGCGCGGATGAGTTCTAACCGCGACGATTGGGACGAGGAGGAGACATTTTGTTTGCATTTCGAATCCGATTTTGTTCCGCTTTTCGTGTTGTTTATGTTTACGTTCTTCTTCTTCTTCTTTAACGAATTCAAAGTCGATTTGATCGGATCTTTGTCCTTTTCGTTCTCCTTTCCTTCCTTTTGTCCTTCGTCGTGTTTGGAGACGCAGCACCCCATTCTTTGCGCGCGCGCTCCTCTGTGTGCTCTTTCTCTCTGCGCTTAAAAAGAACGGATTTAAAGCGCGTCAAGGGGAGATTTTTCTGAGGAATTTGTGAGTGATTTTGTGTCTCTTTGTACTCATTAAAAATACTCGATGATCAATGGTGATTGATGTCTCTCTCTCTCTCTCTACTTTGATGAAGATGTTGATGATGATGATGTTCGCTTTTGTGGCGATCTAAGTTTTCTCAACACTACTCTCCCTCTCTCTGCAGCCGCCGCTGCAACAACCTCTTCTTCTTCTTCTTCTGTCGCTTTTCTTCTTTCTCGTCAAAGTCGTTAAAAAGCGGCTTCGCACGCAACCTCTTCCGCGTTGACGGTGTTGATGAACTCCCCGTCGTCTCTTCTCGCGAGGAGAAGTTTTAAATTCTCTCGGTGCCGAACGGAGAAGATGACCCCGCCTTTACCGCCGACGAGCCAGCAATCCGGGCAGAGCGCGACGTCGCGCAGAGTGAATTGGATGTAGGAGTTGTTGGTGTTGTTGTTTTCTTCTTCGTCGTCGACGAAGGCGAGTTTGAGGACGTCCGTGCACTCTCGCGGAGTAGTATCTGTGATTGGCCCGGTGCGCGAGCGGACGCCGAGGAAGGCGCAGTCGAAAAGGAACTCAGAGGAAGGTGCGCGACGAGGCTCGGGGGAGGCGGCGGCTTGTTCGTTTGTCTCCGGGATGACGAGGAATTCGAACGGGACGCGGAAGGTGACGCCGGCGAGGCAGACGGTGCCGAGCGCGCCGAAGTTTACGGCGGTACCGGAGACGGTGAGTTGACGTCCTTCGTCTGATGGGGAGGTTCCTTTTGTGGACGCTCTAAAGTTTGCTCGAATATCGAGCGCTTCGAGCGTTTGGGACGATTCGCGTGGACAGGCGGCGACGTCGGTGTTTGAACACTTCGAGGACGAAGGAGGTGAAGGGGTGGTGGCGGTAGTAGGAGGCATTACTTCGTCTGTCGTTGGGGGAATAGTTGGAGTCGGAGTTGTGGTAGTAGTAGTAGTCGGAACGTCCACGGGAACCGTCGGACGAATCGTACCGAATCCAGTCGGCGGAGGAGACGCGATGACAGGTTCCTCGTCTGTCGGCAAAGACGTCGTTGGAGGAGGTAGCGTTTCAACACCATCGCTGACGTTATCAAACAGAGAAGGAGGTGTTACCGGTGCGTCGATTGCTTTTACTGTGATTGTCGACGCTGGTATATCCGTCGGCTTCCCCGGCTCGAGGGTAAAATATTTCGCGGTATCCGTGACTTCCTCTTCCGATGAGGATACTTCCCCAGTTGCGGTACCAGCATCGTCTTGTTTCGTGACGAGATATCCAGAGGTCCACGGCACGCCGTCGCCGCGATCCCACGCAGAAATTTTAGATGGCGACGCCGTAGAATTAAATCCACCTTCCATGGACTTTTTCAACCAGCACGAGTGAAAGGCGAAATCTACGCAATCCCCGACGCAGTATACCCATATGTCACAATTTTCCGTCGTGGCGCACGCATCGCAACACGCCGCCGCAGAAGAAAGAATGTTTTTGTTGCCATCGTTGAGTAAAACGCCTTTGAAGTTGGTGTTTGCTTGAGCGTTACACGCGTATCGGTTCGGAAGCTTTCTAACGCTCGGCGCAGGCGCATCTTCTTCCTCGCCGTCATCGTCGTCTAGAGGAGTAATTGCTGCGGCATCTGGTGCCACCAACTCGACGGCAGTAACCAACGCGCCTTTCGGAGAAGAACATTCCAGTCGCTCGGCTATAGTCGGTCCGACAAAGTCGAATGTGTAGTAAGAACTACCGATGTTATTATCTACTACATCTTCCGAAATGACTTCGTTGTTTGGAAAGATGCTGAAGAGAATATCATCGTCGACATACAAAGGTTTCAGATAGCATCCTTCACAAAGAATGACGCCAAAATCGACTTCGATTAACACAACATATGCTGGAGGGATGCTGTCGCCGCTACTACCTTCCTGTTGCTGAGAGAATTGTGTTGTGCTTTCTGATCCACCACCACCGCCAGATAAGCTCACGGGCGCGCTCAACGATGCGTAAAATTGGACATTCTCGCATCGAGGGTTGGTAATCTGTACAATCTCATCTCCTTGCTCGTTGTACGATACTATTTTATAACCATAGCACGTAAATTTGAGTTTTCGAGATGGATCGTTGATTCTTCTCCACGCGCCGTACGTGCCATCGCCAAGATTTTCGCGAAGCCACGGCGAGAGCGCAACGAGCGTCAGAGCGTTCTTCAAGCTCACTTCGCTGTTCTTATCTGGATTTCGTATATCACCGGCGAACGCGTACGATTCGTATTGCTCGGTGAAACCATTACCTCCGTTTATCGACGAGGTGATTGCTCCACGATCGTCTTTCCAGTAAATACTACTTTCGATATCTTTTAAAGCCTCTTCCGAGCAGAGCGTCGTCGTCGGAGGGCCTTGACTCACGTTCACCGTCGTGGAAGGAAGGAGGGCATCACCGCCCGCTCCAGAGTTTCCAGCCGCAAACTGGTTGTTCGCGCCTCCTGGCATATTTCCAGCCATTTGATTGGATGGAGAAATCACCCGAGGCGATTGGAAGAACGGAACGCCACCAAAGAATTGCAGTAAGTTTCTTCGCCGTCGTTGTTGTTGTTGTTGTTGTTCCGGCGCGACTTCTTCAAAATCGTTGAGTTCGCAAAATGGACGTCGAATAAAAGGTTCAGAAACGGCTAAAGCGTTCGAGTCTTCGCCATCGCCGTGCGAGACTTCAAATAAAGCACCGTCAGATTCTCTACCCGTCACCGCGCACCCTCTGCACATTTCTACGTTCAATATTGTAAATTGTACTCCAAACGAAGTCGTTTCGCTCGACGTTCGCGCGCAAAGATCCTCGTCGGAATACCTACGACCAAAACCGTCGATGATTTGAATACCTAAGCACGTTCCAACGCCAGGCGTTAACGGATCCACGAACGATGACTCGTCGTAGAAACTGCTCGTGAACTCCTCTGTTTCGACTTCACCGCCTCTTGGAACGTAATATATCGGAATTTTAATCTCCGGCACGAGGATCGTTTCTTTATCGGTATCGTCGGCGACGGTGAGTGCACCCACGACGGAGTATTTTTTCGAGAGCGTAGGACTTTCAAGCGCAATCGCGAGAAAATTTTTCACACTTCGCGCGTCCGAACAGACGCCACCGTCCTCTTCTTTCGGAACGATGACTCCAGATCTCTTCACCACGCCGCGACGAATATCGATAGGGGATGTCGTCGTCGTCGTCGTCGTCGTCTCTTCTGCCGTGAGGGTTTCATTCGCAACGATGATTGCAGACGTGCGAACGAGTGGGAATAACATGGATTCGTCGAAAGATTCCACGCGAACAATTTTTGCAACTGTGCCATCTGGTAAAGTTACTTCTTCACCTTCAACTTCGATACCTTCCGGAGATTCGAACGTTCTCAAGAAAAGTTTGCCGCTGGACGTCACCGTGAGCGCGGATTCAGTCGCGCCAATCGTAGAGCTCGTTGCGCCCGAGAACAAACCGGCTTCAAAAGTAGCAGTACCATCGCCTATACGCACGAACTGTGATGTCGAATCTAGAAAAAAAGTTCCGGGAGTATCGCTCAGCTCAACCAGAATTCGATACGTGCTTGAAGTATTCCACGTGGTGTATTCGAGCGAAACTTGTCCATCAGCGGCGTCGCGAAGCACTGTAACGCCTTGATTTTTCAACCTCGGTGGAGATACGATGACTAATCTTGCCTCGCGACCAGTTTCTCCACCAATTATATCAAGTTCCGAAATAAGCATTCCGCCGTTTGAGAGCATGAGTCCTCGAATTATCGTGTTCGGGTCTTCGCTGTAGAAAGTTCGCGCCGAAATGTACGCCAACGGAGAGTAATCTACCTCATTCTTTTGAGCGTAAAATGTCTCCACATCGACAAGCTCTCGTGAGTCTACGGCGAGTTTCTCGTCCACTGTTTCCGTAAATTCAGCCGCTGGGCACGTACTGCCGTACGTTGGTATAAAACCACACGCCGATGGGGCTTCAGAAAGTACTGCAGCGTGAATTTTCGAGACGATATCTGTGTCGGCAGCACTCGCGTTAATCGGAGAATCTGCCGTGAGAAGAAGAGATACAAAACCATCGCAGAAGCACTTTGCATTTTCGACGACGCGAAGTCGCCTACAACACATTTGCCAGTCGAGGTCTTGAAAGAATATTTCTGAGGCACCTGCAAGGTTTGGTACGCAAGAATCTTCAGCCGCTCTCACGGCGGCGTAACACGTCGATGCAGAAGGAATCGCCACCGAAACGTTTGTTTGAAACGTCGACGATGGTATCCACCAAGCGGTGGCATTCGTGAACGCCTCGAAGTCGAAACCCACTCCAAAACCACCAATGGTTGAACCACCTTCAACCAAAAATATATTCTGAAAATCGCTCGGCTTCGTGGTGCTGTATTTCTCAGAAACCCACGATTCGGCGTCTTCGATAATCCTCCAATCAAATCTAGCATCGATATCGCTCTCGACGTAGCCTTCTAGCGTTTCCGATAAATCATTAACGCAAACGTCTCTATTGTCGTTTGGAATCTCATCCATCGAAAAACCGCACGCTTCTGGTGCAATCTTGAATAAAGACAAGTAGAGGTCGGTCGAAAGCAACTGCTCCGCAAAGGGTGGGCAAAGACACCCGCGAGTCCAAAGCGAATACAAAACACCGCAGCACGCCGTGACATCGTAGGTCGTCGTGTCGACGCCGTTGTTTTCGGTAGTTTCATCGCTAACAACGACTCTTGTACACGTTTGCTCGATGGCGTCCGTGTAATTTAAACAGTTTCGGTAGTTTGCTCTATCGAAAAACTCTCTGAACATTTCATCGCGGATTTGATTCCCGCGTTGATCTATAGCAGATAACCCTCCGCTGAGTTGCTCCAAAACACCTTCTTCGACTACGTCAACGCCGGTTATGTCGCCTTCACTAACCAATAACGGAACACCGACGGCAACTGGAATCAAACGAGTTTCATTGATAAATTGCGTGACGTTTCGAACCATCTCGGTGACCGGGACGCCAATACGCTCGCGGATTTTCGGACATTGCTCGGAGATGTCGAATCCACATCCCAAAGGCGTAAAACCAACGAGTTTGCGCAAGAATGATTTTGCTCCTGCTGTATCCTCGAAGAGTTCCGTTCCTTTTCTTTCGTCTTCCACAGCGTCACAAAGACAATTTGAGCGGTTCAAAGCGAACGCCGCGTCGCAACACGGGGCGATATCTGCAATCACCGGCGTAATGCTCTCGCTTGACGTGACTTTGCGGCAAATGTAACGAGTCGCTTGTACGGTTTCACCGCACGTCAAGTCTTCTTTTAATCGACCAGAATCTTCGTCAATGACGCGTTTCCACGCGTTTGATCTATCGCGCACGTCTCTTTCAGCTGGAAGTTTCAAGAACGCCGAAAGCGCGTCGCGATCTTCGCAAATCTCGTCGCCATACTTGATTCTGAATCCACAAGCGAGTGGAACAAAGTCCACGAGCTTTTCGACAAACGTCGCGTCGCGTTTTGCAAACGTATCGAGAACTTCATCGTCACAGAAGCACGAAGCGCTATCCATATCTGAGACGGCCAAACAGCACCCCGGGAAACTTGCTGGATTCGGGTTTCCATTTCCAACGTCGCAGAGCTGATCTACGCGGTTGACTCGTCTTCTACACGCGACGAGAATATCCGCGGCATCTGAAGTTGGGACGAGTGCAATAACTCTCACAAATCTAGTCGCGGTAACTTCGCACCCACTCGAGTCGACAATTCGATACGACACCGGGTATACACCGGGCGTTGATGTATCGACAGCTGAGTTGTCAATATCAATCTGCGAGGTGATATCGCCGTCTTCTTCGTCGAACGCAGTCGCACCTTGCTCGACGTATACGCCAGAAAGCAATAGTTCATTTTGCGTAGCGGCAGAACCGCCGAGAACCGTGAGTGAAGGGCACACGTTCGGCGGTGGAGGGAAGGGAGAAGGAGGCGGCGGTGATGGACTCGGAGGAGGAGGGAAGGGACTCGGGGGAGGCGGTGATGGACTTGGTGGAGGTGGAAATGGACTCGGGGGAGGCGGCGATGGTTCAGCTGGCACCGGAGGTGGCGGCAAAGGCACTTCCGGAGGCGGAGGAAACGGTGGTGGCGGTGAAGGTGGCGGCGGTGATGGTGAAACCGGAATCGGAGGTGGAGGTGGTGACGGTGAAATTGGCGGAGGAGAAAATGGAGGTGGTGATGGTGCAAACGGAGGAGACGGCGACGGAGGAGGAGGGGGTGGAGGAGGAGATTCGAGCACCACGGGAGGCGGCGGCGAGCTTGGCACAGCTGGAGCTTGCGGGGGAGGAGATTCAGGAGGAGGAGGAGGAGGAGATTCGAGCACCACGGGAGGCGATGGTACAATCACTTCGACTGGTGCTTGCGGGGGAGGAGATTCAGGAGGAGGAGGAGGAGGAGGAGGAAGAGGAAGAAGAAGCTCTTCGTAATCGTCCGGAAATTCGTCGAGCGGTGCCGGCGGTGGAGATAACGGTGGTGGCGCAAGGGGTGGAGGACTTGGCGGCGGCGGCATCGGTGAAGAGGGAGAAGGAGGAGGCGAGGCCACAAGAACAACTTCCACGGGCGCTTCCGGTGAGAGCGGTGGTGGAGGTTGTGGACTCGAGGGAGGCGATGGTACAATCACTTCGACTGGTGCTTGCGGTGAAACTGGTAGTGGCGGTGGCAGAAAAGGAGGAGGAGGCGGTGGCGGCGGCGACGCTTCGACAACTTCAACCGCGGGCGATTGTGGCAACGGCGGCGGCGGTAAAGGAGTAGACGGAGCAGATGGAGGAGGTGATATTTCAACCACGACCGGCGGTGCTTCTTCGACGCACTCTTCTGTTGTTGTAAGGATGCGTAAATCCGTTCCACACAAAAATGGTCCAACTAATCGAATCGTCTCGATTTTAGACGCACCCAATATGTTTTTAACATCCGCGTCGCAAAAGCACCGATCGTTGTTTGCCGTCTGTATCAAACTACAACACGTCTGCGAAATCGTGCTTTGCTGACCGTTTTCCACAAACAGCGCGCTACAATCCGTATTAATTGACTCTGTGAGGAGGACGCACGGAGAGCGAGGAATTGGTGGAGGAGCGAATGGTGGAGGAGGAGAAGGCTGCTGCGGCGCCAACGGAGACGGAGGAATCGGTGGAAACGGCGATGGTGGGGGCGACGCTGGGGCAAAGGGTGGAGGACTGGGACTGAGCGGCGGTGGTGGATTTGGAATAGGTGGAGGTGGTTGTGGATACACCGGAGGTGCCATTGGTGGTGGGGGGTTCGGCATCGGCGGCGGTGGATTGGGAGCAGCCGGTTGAAGAGGTGGCGGCGAAGCGACGACTAAAACCGGTGAAGGCGGCGGTGGCGACGGAGATGTAGGAGGAGGTGACGCGATCACCAACGGAGGCGGTGGCATCGGAATCAGAGGTGGAGAAGATGGCGGTGGTGGAGACTCAACCGAAACAACTGCAAACGGTGCGCGCGGCGGCGGCGGCGACACAGAAGGAGGCGGGGGAGAAATTTCAACCGTAATCACTTCTTCCACGGGCACACATTTCTCTCCGATCAAAAGTGGCTCCGTCAAATCGCACACGGCTTCGGCAACCAACAGCACATCTTCTCGATCACCGAGTTCTGCTAAAGCGTCGTTTTCACAGAAACAGCGATCTACGTTCGACGCTTCCAACAACTGGCAGCACTTGGTCGTATCGCCAGATCTGGCTTCTGGTTCCGCGAGCAAAGGCGTGCACGCATCTCTTAGCGCGTTCGTCTTGGAGGCGCACGATTTTGGAATCTCAAATGGCCCGATTGGTCTCGGAGAAACTCTCCCGGATGCCCAAGGAACGCCCTCGCCGCGTTCCCAAGCCGGGAATTCTTCCGAGACTAAAAATTCAGCCGGAGCTTTCTTTAGCCAACATTCGCCGAAACCGTAATTAAAATAGGCGTTGGAGCAACCATCTTCGTTTTCACAGAAAACATAAACATTGCAATCAGATCTTTTCTTGCACTCGATGCAGCACGATTCCACGGAGTCTACGATCAAATCAGTACCAACGTTGAGAGGATCACCTTTGTAATTCGCGCGTTGCTCGATCTCGCAGCTTTCACTGGTCGGTTCGGGCAACTCGCCAACATCAATTCGGGAAGTGACGATACCAGAGGTCCAGTTAACGTTCGGGCCTCTCGCGTATGCGGCAGGAGACTCCAACGACGCGTCCGCGATATTTAAAGGAAACGTTTTCAAAGTGCACGTGCGATAGGGGTATTCATCGCATCCTCCTTCTGAATCGCAAAATACCCAAAGCTCGCAGTCTGCGTTTGCCAAACACGCCGCACAACACGCTCCAGCATTCACCGCAAGGTCTACAGTCACATTTGCGATGACGTCTCCGATGTAGTTGGCGTTTATCTCTGCGTTACAAGGTGGGAACTTCACGTCGCTCGTATCTCTCGCGATCGGTTCAACAATTTTATCGAGCAAAATTCCAGATGTGTAGGTGACGTCCTCGCCTCGAGATCCCGGAATCTCAGTATCGACGCTTGCAGAAATTATTGCCTGGTCCAAGACCTTCAAAGTACATTGTGAATAAGATGACACGTATTCATTCAGACCACAACCACCAGCTTCGTCTGTGCAGTACGTCCAGACGTTGCAGTTGGGATTTTCTTGGCACGCTACGCAGCAAGCGTCTGCGGAAGAGGCGAGAAAGACACCTTCGGTAATATCCTCGCCGTTGTAGTTTGCGTTCTCTTCGGCATTGCACGCGCGAATCGGAGGTGCGAGCTCTGCATCGCCTTCACAGTACAGCGAAGAAGAAGAAGAAGGAGACAAAGCAGGAGAAGAAGGTACTGTTTCAGTTGTCGTTTCAGTTGTTGTTGTCGTCGTCGTCGTCTCATACCTAGCCCAGACATTGTCGTTACCTCCGACGATGAAACAACCGGGACACAACTTGACGTTCTCGTTCAAGAGAACTCGAAGCTTTGACCCATCGAGTGAGACTTCAAACCTCGCGTCTTCGCACGAAAAATTTGTGATCTGCTCTCGCATATCGAGCATTTCTGGAGGTGTCGCGATTGCTAAACCTTCGCACGTAATTGACGTGGCGGTGGTAGAAACGTCTTCACCTTCTTCGATTAAATCGATTTCGAGCACTAAATCGGTGAGATCTAACGTGAGACACGTTCTTTGCCCGAGTACTCCAGAGACTAACGATGATGAAGCGTCAACAGTAGTCAATCGTCGCGGTTTCACCGTCGTAAACGTAACGTCTACGAGTGACGGACACGCGTTTAAATCCAAACCGACGTTTGGGTTCCAGCCAAAAATCATGTTCGGACTCACAACCGCGACGGAGGAGGATAGCGTGTTCATCGCTTCGACGTCGCAAACTGGCGCTCGTAACGTCATCAACGATTCGATTTTTTTACTCTCGACGTGCTTAAAAGAAAAAAGGAAGTTTGAGTACCCGCCGACGAGAAACTCGCCTGGGAGCAAAACGACGTTTGCGCCGAAAGTAACTCTCGGTCCAACATCGTCCATCGTGAGCGAAATCTCTTCGCAAGACACATCGTTCCTACCCTCGTTGGAAGAGGAAGAAGAACCTTTCGGAAGTATTTGTCCACCCCAACACGCAAAGACAAACTCCTCCTTTGGTCTCGGTTCGTACGTCGTCTCGCCCGAAACTTCGTCCTCCACGGCAACCGCTCTCGACCATTGAAAAGGCAACGTTACTCCGGCCAAAGATACCGGATCGTTTACGTTCGCTCCACTCGCTCTTGTCACCACGATTGAAACGTACGTCTCTCTTGCTGCATCCACGACGTTTCCGGCAATCGCACCGAGTCGCAACACTTCCTCCGAAGGCGAAGACGACCACGTGTGCACGCTAAACGCGAGGTTGCCGTCGGCGAGATCCGCGCACGCGCTCAAATCCTCGCCAACTCCTGGATCCTATTTTGTGAAGAAAACGAAACAAAAAACATCAAAAATCGCTCGTCAGTATTTCTGTCATCATCCGCGCTTCTCTGCGATGCATATTCGAGAAGAGTGATCGTTTGCTTCAGACGCGAACGCGAAGACGAACCGAAACGCGAAAAGGCGGTTTGGAAATTCCAAGAGAAAACTCTTTTGTTAACAAAAAAGAACGAAACGCTCTCGCGCTTACCTGCAATGCCCTCCTCGGCGCAAACGCCGCAACGCTCACTCCCGCGTTGTTGTTGTTGTTGTTGTTGTTGTTGCTCGGCACATCTTTCGCGTTCACGTCCCCGAACGGCGCGTCGAAGAAGTTCACTCCTCCTCCTCCTCGATACAACTTTTTTGTATCTTCCTCCTCTCGCTGCGTTCGATCGCCTTCCTCGACGACGCGACCATTTATTGCCTCCGAAACCACTCGCGACGCGAACAAAAGTATCGAAAGCGCACAAATCGTCAACGATCGTTCGATGATACCCTTTCGCGACCGACGATTGCGCGGACGAACGTCCGACATTTTTTTCTTCTCTCTCTTTCCTCCGCGTAAATTGAGAGTTCAAAATAGCCGAAGAAGAAGAAGAAGAAGAAGAAGAACACAAAAGCGCGAGCGACAATAATCGCTCTCTCGCGAAACGCCCTAGTGTATCAAACCAAAATCAACGAGTCCAACGCGATCTCGTTCTCTTCGTGAAGAATTTCGCGTTTGAAAAGAGCAGAGCGCGTAAGCGTTAAGCGTTGTTGTTGTTGTTGTTGTTGTTGTTGTTGTTCAACTGTGTGTTGTGAAAATTTTTATGAAGAAAACAAAGTGCTCAAATCGTCGCTATTCGTCATTTTATTACGCACACGACTTTAACGCGCTGCATCGTGTACGAAACAAAACGCAAACCAACGAAAATTGCATAAGATCGATACGGAAGTGAAAAACTACGAGCGATCGTTGCACTCGCGCGTGAAGTATATTTTCGCGTCACCGCGCACCAAAATAAGCGTCACAAAATGACCTCTACCTCTTCTGCTTCGTCTCTCGCGACATCGTTCGCAGGCGCATTTCTGACCTCTTTTCTCGCGATAAAGCTGTACCGACGCGTGCGAATGAAAGAAGAGAGAACGTTCCCGTTGTTAAGCTGGGGGACATCGAACGAGAGGAAACTGAACGAATCTTCGGTCGCGTTTCAACAAACGAGAGACCGATTCGACGACGTCGGGGGGAGAACAACAACAACGTCCTCGAGTAGTAGTTCTTCTGCTCCTACGAATACTCGAAGTGATTTAGAAGCTATCGCGGGATTTGAAGCGGCGGCGGCGTACGCGGCGACGCGCATCGCCGAAGGCGCCGTGCCGGAAGATTGCATCTTAGAACTCTACGGCATTTATAAACAGGCGACGAAAGGCGATTGCGACGTGAAGGTACGACCGACTCGATTGGATATCAAAGGGTACGCGAAGTTTACCGAGTGGATGAAACATAAAGGGATGACGAAAGTGGACGCGTGCAGGATGTACGTGAGAGTTTTGGAAAGTCGACTGGACGATTTGGAGCTGTTGCCGAGTCCGAAGAAGAAGTCTAATACTACGAACGGCGGTGGCGGCGGGGCGTTTGGGAGGAGTCAATCGACGATGAGGAGATTAGAAGGAGAGGATGGGAAAGAAGAAGAGCGGGAAGAGGAAACGAGCTTGCTTAAAGCCGCGAAGGAGGGTGATTTTGATAAGTTGCTGAAATGTTTACGAGCCGGAGCGGACGCGAATCAACGGGACGCGAAAGGGAGAACACCCCTAATGTTTGCCGCCGATACCGGCGACGTGGCGATTACGATTCAGCTGATGCAATTGGATGCGGACATAGGGGCGGTAGATGATAAAGGGAAGACGGCGTTGCATTACGCGACGATTTGCGAGCAAGTAGACGTGGCGGAAGTTTTGCTGGAAGCTGGGGCGGATCCGGAGGTGAGGGACGCAAACGGCTCGTCGGCGAGCGATTTAGGCGTATACGAATTAGTTAAGAAGAAGGCGAACGGTGAATTAGTATCGGTAGATAATAGAGAAGATGAAAGGGTAGAAGAAGAGGAGGAAGAGGAGGAGGATTTCGACTTGGAGGAAATTGAGCGTCAAGCTTTGGAGAAAATGGCAGAAAAAGAAAATTCAATCGCTTGAGCGCTTTTTGCTACGCCGCCCAAATTTGTTTTTAGATATCGACTGAACTCTATATTATACTAACTAAGATTTCGTTTCTAATACTTCTATGCTTTTCTTTCTGTCGTCGATGACCCTCCCGCCGCCGTCGATACTACCGTTGATGACTTACCGTTTGTGAGAACTGCGGATGATTTTGCCGCTTTAGAGGAACGCCAAAACGCCCACGCGAGTTTGCCCCTCGTGAAGAACAGTTGCGCAGGTAACAACATCACCATGACGTTGTCGTATCCGCGATCTTTCACCGTTCGCGCCCACTCTTTGGTGCGATATCCCAACCCTTTCTTTCTCGCGCTGTCCATCTCCAACGCCTGTTCGGCGTCGTTTTTCATCCGTTCGCGTTTCTCGAGTCCATTCTTCGCGCTTCGAGCGATGATGCGGAATCGATTCACCGGCGATCCGAGTTGTTCGTTGACGTATCGGAGTAAATTGTTCGCTTTGAGCACCATGAGTAAATCTCGCGGGAGCGACTCGAACAGTTGACTTTGGTCTTCCAGTTTTACTTTGAGTACCGTTTTGAAAATCTCGCGCTTGTCGCTCATGGATAAACTGTCGTTGTTGTTCGCTGGTTTGTTCTCTCGAGTCGTCGTCAAAGTCGTCGAGGCTCCATTATTTTCCGCGGTGGCGGCGGCGGCGACGTCAGCTTTATTTGCAGCGGAGGAATAGGACGAGGAAGAAGACAAAGACGAAGAAGATGAAGATGAAACTACCGCCATCTTCTCGTCTTCCTTCTTGAACCGATCTTCAATCACTCTGGCTGGCGCTAACGCCAAGATAATCCCGAAAAACCTGTGCATTTCCGGATTTATCCCCAACTTTTCCACGGCGTTTCGCATCTCGTTTTCATCGTTTCGAATTAACGCCAACCACACTTGGCACCACGTTTCTCTCGTCGGTTCGTCTAATCGCCGCACAACGCCGTGGTCCAAAATCGTCACTTTTCCGTTTTTATCGACCAACAAATTCCCCGGATGAGGATCGCCGTGCGCGAAACCGTGTTCAAACGTCAACGTCGCGAACGCTTCCTGAATCGTCTTGGCGACTTTATACGCGTCCACTTTATTTTCTCGCATTTTTTCCACGTTATCGACTCTGGTCCCGTCCGCGAACTCCATCGTCAACACTCGCTTTGTGCTCAGATTATCGTGGATTTTCGGCACCGTCACTTCCTCCTCCTTAAAACCGCACTCTTCTTTCAACAATCTCCCCATATCTTTACAATTCTTCGCCTCTAATCGAAAATCCAACTCCTCGGACATGTGTCTTCTCGTCTCTTTCGCCAACCACGCGAACCTCAACCCGGGAATCAAATACCCCAAAACCGCGTAATACGTCTCAATCGTCGCGAGATCTACCCACAAAAACCTCGCCACCGGTCTTTGCTGAATCTTCACCGCCACGTCCTCTCCCATCTTCGTCTTCGCTTTGTACACCTGCGCTAAACTCGCGCTCGCGATTGGTTTCTCCTCAAACTCTAAAAACACCTCTTTCGGTTTCAAACCGTTAAACTCTTCGCTAAACGTCTTCTCGTCTTCCTCGAACGGCCTCGCGCTCGCGTCGTCCATCAACACCCTCAGTATCTGCCGAAAAGGCACCGGCGCTACCGGTTGCACGCAAAGATGCTGCCCGGCTTTCACGTAGATCCCTCCGTTTTCTCGCGCTAAATCTCTCAAGCGAACCGCGACGTCGGTCCATAACGTTTGCCTCGATTCTCGTTTCAGTTCATCCAATTTTTCATCCTCATCCGTCTCGAATTGATTAGTACACTCGCTCTCGAGTTTCTTCACCCTCGCCAGGTGCCTCCGGTAATCAAAATACACCGGCACTAAATGTTTCGACGCCGTCGCGACTCTTTTCACCGCGTGGACCGCATCGTCGTCCGAATAACTCATCAGCAAACCGGCGGTCGCCGTCGTCGCGCCAACGACACCGACACCGACACCGAACGACGACGACGACGATGGATTTGCGTTTCCTCCTCCATTCTTTCCGAAACGGAAAAGAAGAGCGCGCAAAACTCTCGAAGAAGAGGAGGAAGACATGCTCTGCGTGTAGTAGTGTTACACTCTCTGCGACGCTGCTCTGATTCGCTTAAAGAGTATGTGCGAGCGGACCGGTTTTGTAAAGGAGTTTGTGGGAAATTTTCTGTGGCTCACAAGGCACAATGAGTACGCTTGTGTCTTTTCAAATGTTGAGAATAACGAAAAGCTTTATCGCAAACATCACACTCGTACGGTTTCTCGTTCGTGTGAATGCGCATATGCTTTTTCAAATTACTAGAATCACGAAAGCACTTCTCGCACACATCACATTCGTACGGCCTCTCGTTCGTGTGAATACGCATGTGGCTTTGCAAATGACCAGATTGACGAAAAGCTTTATCACAAACATCACACTCGTACGGTTTCTCCTTCGTGTGAATACGCATGTGGACTTTCAAATCACCAGAATCACGAAAACGCTTCTCGCACACGTCACATTCATACGGTTTCTCGTTCATGTGAATACGCTTGTGCCTTTTCAAATTACTAGCTTGCGTAAAACTCTTCTCGCACACATCACATTCGTACGGTTTCTCGTTCGTGTGCGTACGCATGTGTCTGGCCAAATCGGCCTGACTTCCAAACACCTTCTCGCAAACATCGCACTCGTGCCCTCTCTTTCTCTTCACTCCTTTAGCAATAAAAGTAGTTTCCTCTTCTTTTCGCATCTGATTTTGCTCCGTCACGACATCGTCACGCGGCACGCACATAATCCTCCGCAATTGCTCTACGTCGTCGTCTTCTTCTTCTTCTTTTTGTATCTGATGATGATTTCCCTCGAAATCATCATCCTCGTCAGGAATCTTCGAACACAACACCAAAGGTTCTTCTTTCTCTCCCTTCAAAACCGTCCTCGCGTTCACCGCTCTTTTCGGATGTGGATTTTTCCGTCTGCTCATGAGTGCACTATTCTCGCCGCGCGTTGAAAATTACGAGAGTAGTAGTAGTAGTATATGATGCATTAAATCACATGCGAGATCCTTTTTTTTTGTGCAGAAGCAAAAATTGCCGTTTTTTGGTCCCTTTTAAGGGTGTTTGAGAGGAAATTTCCTCCGCACAAATCCACCGACTTTGACGAGACCTTTGGAGACCCGAAAGAGAAAGAGAAAGAGTACGATGACGACGAGAATCTTTCTCAGGCGTGGTGGCGCGTATTCCACCGCGCGACTCTCCTCGTTGGTTCGCAAAACTACCACGACCGCTCGGAATCTGCGTCCGAATGAACATCTGTGTCGCCGGTGTTTTTACGCCTCGGTGTCAACCTCTTCTCCGTCCTCCAAGGACGATAACGACATGAACGAGAAGAAAAAGAAGCCAAAACAACTCTCGTTCCACCCGCTCTCGTTCTCCGGAACGAAACTCTGCGCGAACATGAGCATGCTTTCCTATTGGAATTGCGGGCAAAAAGGGTTCTTGGATGCGAAAATCGATGAAACTGCTGCTGAAAGTAACACGAAGAATCTCATGGAAGTTGAGGGCAAGTTTGGATTCGAATTCGTCATCTCGAACGAACCGGAAATGTTGAGGCAAAAAGCGTTATCTCTATGCGTGATCGAAGAGAAAGAACGAGAGATGAGGACGTGGTTGGATTTTGACGACGACGGAAACGACGACGACGAAGGGAGTAGCGGGAGTAGCAGTAGTAGTAGTAATAATAATAAACCGGAAAGCCGAACGTTGATCGTCTCGCTGAAAGAACCGAACTGGGTGTTGGTCGTGTTTAGAGGCACGACGCCGAACCCGCAGAGAGGGTTCTTTCGGGAGAGCAAGATAAACAGCAGAGCTGGGCAAGTCGTTTGGAAAGATTGTCCGTACGAAAATATCGAGGCTAAAGTACACGCCGGGTACGCGAACGCGTTCGGGATCGTGAGAGAGAGGGTGGAGAGAGACGTCGTGGAGAGAGTGAAGAGGAAGATTAGAGAATCAGAAGAAGAAAGAGAAGAATCGAAGACGATGCCGCCGAGAATTGTGGTCACCGGACACTCGCTGGGAGGCGCCATGGCGACGTTGTGCGCGGCGAGGTTAGGGAATAGCGAGGAGATTAAAAAACTGGGAGCGAAAGTGTCTCTGATTTCGTTCGGGCAGCCGAGGGTCGGAGACGCAAATTTCAAGACGCTTTTTGAGAAGAAGAAAGAAAACGCGAATAATAATGAGGATAATTACTGCATGGACGGGTATTTGAGAATAGTCAACGAACAAGACGTGTTTGCTCGCGTGCCGCCGAAATCGGGGATTTGGATACCCGAGGACGTGTTGGAAACCTCTTTATCCTCCTCCATCGACGCGAAACAGTGGACGTATCAATACGAACACGCGGGCGATTGCGTTTGGTACCGAGACGACGGACGGATTTTATTTCGAGAGGAACCGAAAGGCGTGTCGTTGAGAACGGTCAATCCAATCTCAATCGCGTTAGATCATTCAAAGTACGCGAAATTGTTTGACGACGAAGGAACGAAGAAAAATTTTCCTCGAGCCGTCTGTTTTCATCCCGAGAGAACAGATCCGAAGACCATATGTATCAATTGTCCAGATCCAAAGAATGACTTTCGTCGACGAGAAACAAAAAGCATTTGAAATGTAGAGTATGTTAATAATAACGCGGCTGCTTTTCGCCGCCGCCGCTGTGTACAATAGTGTTTTACAATGTGCATGTGTACTAATAAAAGAATCGAAGAAGAAGAAGCTTATCAGAACGAGTCCATGGATTCTTGTTTTGCTCGGCTTTCCGCTCTCAACTTTTCGCTCGCGGCTCGCGTTCGTATATCGAAATCGTCGTTTTGTTCGTCGAACGAGGACGATACTTTTCGAATCAAATTCGTCGCCGGATCCTCCTCTTCGTCGTCGCCCGTTCTGTTATTACCGCTACTAATCAAAAACGATTCCGAGGCGACTTTCGCTTGATTCAGCGCCCTTTTCAACGTTTCCTCGTTCGCCGTCTGTCCTTTACTCGCCGCTTCGAGTCTCAAATTGGTCAAATCTTCGATGACGTCCGTGATGGCGTCTTGCCATTTAAACAAATTCTCATCGATAGACTGTTGCACCAAGTTTATCCCCCCGAGTTGCGTATTGTTGCTATTATTGCTGTTGTTGTTATTCATATTTCCTCCCCCGATACCAATCAAACTCTTCTCCAAAATCTCCGCTAAACTATCCTTCATCGATTCCCCGAGTAAATTCAAATCGAACGACTCTAAACTATTCGCGTCACCCACGAGCGGTTTCCCCCACCTCTCGATGTTCTTCAAAAGCACTCTCAACTCTTTCCCGAGCTCTTGCCACTCTAACGACGCTTGCTCGCCTTCGTTGAACGCTCTCAAAGCGTCTCGTTCCATCAATTTCGTCGTCTCGTTCATCGCGATTTCAGTCGCTCGCATCGCTTTTTCCATCGCTTTGGACGCTGGGTACAAAACTGCTGAAATGGTTCCAAAACCGAACATTATCGCAAAGGCGATTGGTAGATTAGTATTGTTCAAAATCGGTACCCTCGTCGGGGAGGCACTCGTAGTCGCTGTTTTTGTTCGAGAAGCAGCCGCAGAAACGGACGAGACTTCGTTCATAATGGTGTTGTTGTTCTTCATAGATGGAGGAGATAAGGTGCGCAACGGTAAAAGCGTTTGGGTAGTCGTACTCTTGTTAGTATTCGTAACGACGAGAGAACGACGACGTAAACGACGGTTCAGGAAACAACTTCGATCGTCACTAAACGTGCGACGCCTACGCTTACTCCTATTACTGCTACGCGGTGTTGGTAGTGTCGTTGATGATGACGAGAAAAATGCACGCATTTTGACCAATTCTGGAGAGAAAAAATGAAGCAAAAATGGTGTGAAAACGCGCTCTTTATGCGATGATACGATTCAGGATGAGTACGCGAGTATAAAAGCGATTTTGGCAAAAAAATAGGACACATGGGATACGCAGGATGATGCAAGAAACTTTGCGTTGTTGTTCTTTGGATTCGTTGCTCTCGGCGAGGACGATCTTTATTATTACGAAGCGGCGGCGCGAACGATGGCCAAGGCGCGGTCTCGGTCGACTATTTTCGTTCTCGGTTTTCGACTTCTGACGTTTAAGGCTTTCTTGTTGGACTCGCTTTTTTCTTCTACATCTTCTTCTTCCGTTTCTTCTCGATCGCTTTCGCCTCTTTCGACGGCGTCGAGCTTGAACCATTTGGAAGCGGTAATGGTGTTCGAAGGAGGAGGAGGAAGAATACGCGCTGCTGGTTTGAGAAGACCGTTGAGAATGTCTTCTTTTATGGCTTCGGCGGTTTCTTCCGCGCACTGGACGTTCGTCGCGATGACGCCCGAGGCGCCTCGCTTCGCCCAGCCGCAGACGTAGAGACGACCGGTGGCGGAGGCGGAGGAGTCTTCGTTGTACCGAACGCGGCCTAGACCGTCGTGCACGATGGTTCCGTTCTTATCCGAGGGAACTAAATTCGGTTCGAGTTTATCGCCGACGTATCCAACTGAACGTATGAGAATATCGCACGGGAGGATCGTTTCGTCTCTGACTTGATCGTTGGAAAGCGTCGCTTGTCGATTCCCAGTTGGCCCTTGGAGGATGTTTTTGCGAATTTTCACGAATCCTAACGACGACGGCGACGAGGATATATCATCTTCAGGGAGTAAACCCGTCGGCGAGCGTAAAAAGAGTACGCGCAATATCTTCCTCGTGCCTCCTTTGGCGTCGTCACCGTCTGATTTTGTCGCCGCTCCTTCTTTCTTCGCCTTTTCTAAAACCTCAAACGCTCTTCGTCTCGGCCTCGACGCGTTCATCTCCTCGATATCTTCCTCGGTGACTTCTAAATCGTCAATTTGGACGTCCAAATCCGGTAAATTGAGGACTTCTCTCAACTCCTTGGGAGAAAACTTCGCTTGCGCGACGCTCCGTCGACCGACGATGGTCACTGAATTCACGTTTGCCTTCTCTAAAGCCTCCAACGCGTGCGATGCTATATCCGTCTCTTTCAACTCTTCCGGCGAGCGCAACAAAATCCTCGCGCAGTCCAAAGTAACGTTCCCGACGCCAACGATGACAACGTTCGATCCGTTTTTCTTATTTTGTAATCTGTCCACGATATCCTCGTGCATCTCTTTATTCCGCATCGGCGCAGCAGACGGTAACCCGTTGTACCAATTTACAAACTGCCTCGCGCCGTACACGCCTCTTAACGTATCTTCGTTTTCAATCTGCAATTTCCGATCGTTATCCGCCGCACCGTGCGCGAGCACCACGCCAGAGTATCGTTCGAGTAACTCTTTCGTGGACACGCGCAACCCCTCGCCGTCGTCGTCGTTTTCATTGCCGACGGAGCCAACTTTCACGTTCGCAAACAACCGCACCCTTTCGTCTCTCAACAAAGCGTCAAACTTGTTCGTGACATTTTTCGTCGCCTGGTGATCCGGAGCGACGCCGAACCGGACGAGACCGTACGGGAAGCACTCTTTCTCGTACACGTCCACTTTCGCGTCGATGAGTACAGTATTATTATTACTACTACTACTACTACTACTACTATTACTCTTCATGTGGAGCAACTTGTCCGCCGCGTACATGCCGGCTGGACCAGAGCCGACGATGGCGAACGAATACTGTTCATTTTCATCAGACGACGCGGAGGTAAACTTCCTTCTAAAAGTCGTTGTTGTCGTCGCGTTTTTCGATCCTCCGCTCTTCTCGCTGTTGATGTTGTCGTTGTTTCCGCAAGGATGACAACAGAGACTTCTCATCCTTCCCCAATGAAATGCCACATCATCATCGACAAAACTCTCTCTGATAACTCTTCTTCTCCCCCAAACTCCTCCTGAAAAAGAAGAAAAGGAAACGAAGCTCATCGCGACGACACCATTTTGATGAAATTGTTGTTCTTGCCGTCGAGAATAGATGCGCAACTTGGATGCAGAACAGAGCAACGTTTTGCGTAATCGATTTTGCAACATTTTTGTTTTATCTCGTGACTTCTTGCGAGTAATATTGTAGCTCTACACAGCAGCTCTGCTCGTGCTAAAATTACTCTCGCTCGAAGGAGACCATCGACGACGACGACGCTGATATCGTAATCACAGAGTTGTGTGTGTCTCTTTTATGTATATAGTGAGAGAGGAATTTCGGATAAAATGAAAAAATGAGGAAAATTTTCTCTCTTGTCTTCATTCGTATTTTCTTCGAAACGGCTTTTTTTGTTCTTTACAAAAATACTACTACTACTAATAAAAAGAAGAGGAATAAGAATACAGAGTAAAAAGTTTTAAAAGTTTTGACTGCTGACCTCTGGTGAACTCACTCCAAAGAAAGACGAACGAACGACGACCTCCCGCGTAAAGATTTGGCCGCGAGTATTGATCGATGAGGATGATGATGCGAAGAATTTTTTTTTCTTTCTCGATGATGATCTCGTGCGTTTTTTTGTTGTTCTTCGCCTCGGGAACACAAACGGTGAATGTGGTTGCAGAGACGACGGTGAGTTCGAGACGGGAGAGATTACAAGAGGAAGCGGAATTAGTGGCGAGATTGGCGAGGATTTTGGTCGAGGAAGAGCGAGCGTTGGAGAAGGAAGAGGAAGGCTTTGAAAAAGTGGCGATGCCGAGAGAGGAGGAGGAGTTTGAGAAGAAGACGAAAACTTTCGCGGTGTTGGAGGAGGAAAAGGAAGAACGGACGCTTCCACCACCACCGACGACGAAAAATCCGGACGCGAAGTTCTTATACGACCTCTCGAAAGCGTTCGTTCGAACGGCGAGGCAACAGTTTCCGAAAGAAATCGCCGAGTCGGACGATTACGCCATGCAGGCGAGGTATCAAGCGTCTCGATGCGCTCGATCGGCGGACGCCACGTTGTCGTTGGATTGGTTTTTCCAGTTTATGGAGGAATTAATCGAAAAGGAAGAGGTAGAAAAGGGCGGTGGCGGGAATCATTACAATTCGCGAATGTATAAAGGAGGAGGTAATACGTATCGTCCGGAGATGTACGCCACGAGCACCGCAAACGGAGAAGAAAGCGCGTTGATGCCCGTCGAAGACTTATTTTTACTCCGCGCTCGCTCGTATTACTATTCGAATCAAGTGCAAGCGCACGAATCGCGTGCCGCGTTGTCGCCATTTTGCGGCTCGCTGGTCGGATTCTCCGTCGCGTCGGCGATTTGGATGTTCAGTTTCTTCCCGTTCGTTCTCATATCGACGACGGCGGTATCCGCGTCCTTCGTGAGCATTTTGGCCGCATCTGCTTCGAAAAAGTGTTCCGCGTCCAACTGCTTATATCCACGTAAATGCTGCGATTTAACGTTGAATAATAAAGGTTACGAAACGTGCGCGTACCATTTCTCCATCTGTCCTGATTATTGCGGTCACGAGGGCGACGACGACGGTAAACGATGCGACGGCGGACCTCCGCACCCACAAAATTTCCGCGCCGTGAGTCCTCAATTCGTCGAATCCTACGAACGCTTCTGTTGCGATGGTATCTGCTGCCCAACCGGTTTCGTCTGTTGCGACAAAGAAGACGCGGTTGGAAAACTCGGTCCTAAATGTGAAAAAGTAGAGATGTGTGTGGACTCTAAAACGAATAAAACAAATTTGGCGCCAGGACGGTTGCGAAAGATTCCTCAGCTTTAAATTACGTAAAAGATATTATAAAAGATATTTAGGAGTCTCTCTGTAATCGTCGTTAATATTAAAACATGATGATGTATGATGACTTCTATTTGAACTTCACAGTTGTTGTTGTTAATGTTAATGTTATTATACACAAACAGACGCTCTCGTTTTTCAACGAGAACAAACAAAACGAGAACGGCATTTTAAAACTCGCGCACGGATTATTCATATCGTTTCTGTGTTATGCAAAACCTCTCTTCTTTGCTTTTTAATAGTACGACACGACCTTCCCTTGGTCTTTGCACGAAGCCGGGCGAAATTTCAAGTCCACGACGCCCCGATGGCGTATCGCGATTTGATCAAACGCCGCGTAGGACAAATCCAAGTGTTCGCGATCGCCGCAACACCAACGTTTATTGCCTTCGTTGGGATGATTACACGGACACGAATCCGTAATCTTCACGACGACCGATTTCACCGCCGGTTCTTGACATCCAGCCCACTTCCCAAGTTCAGACCATTCGAAACCTCTCGTGGGACCGTTCACGCAGACCACCTCTATGCACTTCCCGCACTCCTCGGTCAAACCGTAATCGTAGCCGCCGTCCGTTTGTACCGCGGTGATGAAGTGATTCCCGAGATCTTGGCCGTAGCCGCACGAACCCGTGTAAATGCTCATCCCGTCTGGCCCAGGTCCCGAGGGCCCGCCGTACCACGTCGCTCGCCCCGCTTTCCAATCCGACGTGTTGAAATCTCCAAGCACTCGTCTCGGCCGTCTTTCAAACTTGACGTAAGAAGGAGTCTCTTCCTTTGAAGGTGGATGTAAATCCATGCGTTGCCTCTCGAACAACTTTAACGTTTGCTCCAACTCTTTCGCTTTCTTCGCGATTAATGAAGTCGTCGCGTCGATCTCCGCCGAAAAAGAAGAAGAAGAATCCTCCGCAGTAGTACTCGCGTCGTCGCGTTTCTCTTCCTTCTCTTCCGCTTTACCCGAAGAAGAATCCTCCGCAACAGTACTCGCGTCGCGTTTCTCTTCCTTTCCCAGATCTGACATCGATGAATTCGAATTCAAATTCATCACATCTGTGAACGAGGACTTTAAGAAAGAAAACGCGCGAACGAACGAGCAGGAGGAAAAGGAGAACAGAAAACACGCGAAAAGGAGTTTTACGCGTCGCGTGCTCGTCGTCCTCCTCCTCCTCTTCCTCCTCTTCAAAGAAGCAGAGGTGAGGTGTTGGTGTTGTTGGTGGTGTTGACTTATAGGAAAAGACGACATTTTTTTGACGAATGAATGTCAGCCACGAATTTTACATTTTTTGTTCAAAATACGAGTCTTGGAATACACACAACAGAAAGAACAACACACACAGAGAGAGAGAAAATCGGAGACGGGTGGTGGTGCGTGAGTATTTGAAACCCAACGTAACAACACGGCCTGCGAAACGAAAGGACGAGAACAAAAGCATCGTCTGCGCGCGAAACGTTTTTTTGTAGGGTAATGCTTTGCGTTTTGTTTTTTCCCCTAGCACTACTTGTTGAGTGAAGGAGGAATAGGTGTTTTTTTGCTATTTTGACTCTGCGTATTTTTGAATTTGCGAAAAATGTTCTACGTAATAGTCTTGTTCTTCTAAGTATCATCGAAGGAAAATCTCTCTCTCTCTCTCTTTCTCTCTGATGAACGCAGCTTTTTATTTACCGCCGTTTGCGAATGGTTTTTTGAGCGGTGGTGGTTCTTTCGGAGTTCGTAGCGGCTGAAAGTTTAGTTTTCGCCTGGGCCCTTTTGCTCGAGGGAGCGCTACTACCACTATTACTATTCGCAATAGAGGTTTGATAGGCGTACGTTAATCCACCGCTGACGACGAGTGCGGCTGATATGGCTCCAGTTTGACTCAAACACTG
>Ga0255771_1000393_pt1 | contig 50529 bp, 30 predicted proteins | sample 011ome_19_FD_179969 | JGI IMG/M metagenome (GOLD analysis project Ga0255771, IMG submission 179969) | Coastal salt marsh microbial communities from the Groves Creek Marsh, Skidaway Island, Georgia - 011510BT metaG (version 2) | ecosystem: Environmental > Aquatic > Marine > Intertidal zone > Salt...
AAAAAAAAAAAAACGCATCTGAATTTCGAAACTTCTTTCTGCGCACTTTACACGCTTTACGGACGACGAGAGAGAGAGAGAACGAACGAGAGAGAGAGAGAGAGAGAGAGAAAGAGAGAGAGAGAGCAAACGCGCAAATAATATATACTCATCATGTCGTTTATCCCTGGGTTGCACTCGTTCGATGGCAACTCGACGAGGCAGAAGAAGATTGATTTGTCCGGGAAAAAAAGTGGTGGTTTTGGTGAAAGCAAAAGTGTCGGAGGAACACCCTCGAGGAGGAGCGCGAGAAATGCGCCGTCGGAGACGACGATGGGTTTGAGCAAAGTCGGGGGAAATCGTGGTGGTCCCACGACGAGTTCTGGGAGTAGGAATTCGTTGACGAAAGAAGAAACGCTGACGCGGGCGAAACGGGAACGAGAACAGCGACATCGCGCGCGAGTGGAGATGAAAGCAGCTTTGGTGGTACAGAAACACTGGAGGAGCGTCACGGCGCTGAGAGTGGCGAAGCAACGGATGAGAGTGGAAGAGGAAAGAGAGAGAGAAAATGGTGGTGGTGAAGGTGGGAAAGTGTACGGTGAAATGTGCGCGAAGTGTTTATCGTCGTCGGCGTCGACGGATCATCTGTATGGTTGCGAAGAGTGCAAAGAGCATTTTTCGTATTTGGAAGCGGATGAAAAGTATTCGCGCGCCGCGTTCGGGTATTTGCGGCGATTGACCTTTTACGCTTCTTCGTCGACGCCTTCGAGCAATTCTGGCGACGACGAGGAGAGGATGGATGAAGATGGGACGATAGATGAGCTTCGAGATGGCATCAGAAGTAATTGTTACTTGCAGGATATGGAGACGATGCGTAAAGTTCTGAAGGCGGTGCTTCCAGCTTGGTTGTATGGAGAAGGCGGCGAGTCACCCAACATTGACGACGCTCAATTGAGAGTACGCAGAAGAATACTAGCGAGGTCGCTGCGATGGTGCTTGCTCCGACTGGGCAGCGGGGCGGTAGGTGATGAACGAAAGGCGCATAGTAATGGTGACAATGTGCACGGAACGGCACAAAGTATTGCGATCAAACGTGGATTAGCATCACTGACGTTCACATACCTTACTGGATACGGGGGAGATGACAGGGAGGGGGGGTCGCACGCGCTAATTAGGGAAGTCGCGAGAGACGAAGCGAGGAACGTCAAAGGGGCGGTTTCATTCAACGACGACATCGTCAAAAATATATTGAGGAATGCGGCTGATATCAATGCCGCTGGTATCTTCACAGCTCCGCGAGGTTTGCTCACACTAATAACCGATATTGGTCGCGTCGCGTTACAAGATGCAGGAAGGTGCAAAGAAGAAGGAGATGCAATGGATGTTGGAGTGTCATCAGAGGTGAAGAATTGGGGCGAATCGTTCGCCGTACAAGTTTTCTCTTGCCCTCTGGTCTTTCAAAAGTTACTCGGCAATCTCGATGTTCTTGGGTTCGCCCCTGGGTTCTCCCCCGATTGGGATTCGGAGTCGGAGGATTCGGAGTCGGAGGGTTCGCCACCGCCGCTTCTTTCTGCCGATAATGCACAATTTTTCGCAGCACCCGCGACGCTCTTTCTTCGTGCGCTCTCAACACCAAGTAGCGTTCTTCTCGATGTGAACGTTGGAGAGGAGGGGTATTCGCGAATCGCGTGGATGTTGGGAAATCTTTGCGAATGGTCTCGATCGCCAACATTCGGTGTCGGATGGAGAGAGGGAAAGTATATTTACAATGAATATTACGGTGAAAATGCTCTTCTGTTTGCAAACGCGTGCGGCACATTAGTCGATGCGTTGCCACTGTCCGCGTTGCCGGACGAAGACGAAAACCAGTATTCGTCGAGCTTTTCTAGAAACGATAACGGAAAGAGTACGTTATTCGATAGTGACGACGAGGATTTCGAGGAGAAACCACTTCGCGCAAAAGGATCGATGGTGAAAAAAGGTGGTACTGTGTTTGACACGGTTAAAGTGCCGCCTTTATTGAAGCGACAACTCGCCTCGCTTTGGAATCCGCCTTCATCGATCATTTCCGCGCAACTGGCGAGTGCGTGCGCTGTCGACGCAGACAAAGAAGAAGATGACAGGAGCGAACAGAACACCGCAAAAATTGCAAAATATATTCTCGGAATTTCAAGTGTTCTCAGAGGAAAAGATCGCGTGTTCTTTCTTGCCTCGTTTGCGTTTCAATGCGCAGATATCATGCGGAACCTGTGGCTCAGCGTGTCTTCGCAATACGCTAAAAATCCGAAAGATACGATTCGCGATCCGAAATGGCGCGAACAGTTGGGTGCCTTTTCCGAAATCTACGCCGTGCACGCCCAAACGGCTGACGATGAAGAGTTTTACGTCATCGGGAAACCGCTCACGATTGATGAATCGAAGTTTCTCGTCGAAATCGCAAAGAACACGTTATGGTTTCAATTATGGGAAGAGCCGTTCACTAACAATGGAAGTTTGAACGCCAGTAAAAGCTACCGAGCGGTCCGAACGGAAGATTGTCAAATTGAAGCTACTGCGTCTGTGTTGCAAAACTTGTTCGACCGCAATGGCCGACGTCAATTCGCTCCACCGGAGTTGTTTTATGCCGTCGAACTGTGCGGCGGAGTGGATTCTGGTTTTTTAACGCCGGCGGTAGATTCCTTCCTCCGAGAATTTGGCGAAGGTGGGCGGAAATCGAGAGCGTCGAATGTTTTAAGTAAATGTTCGTGTTTGGCACCGTTTGAAGTTAGAGTCCGCGCTTTTGGCACCGCGACTGAGAAATTCCGCCGGCAGGAATTGGGAATGAGTGCGAGTGCGATGAACGCGAGGAATTCAGAAGCGTTGTCGTTCATCAACGGAATGCAACACAGTAAGATGCACATCACCGTTGAAAGAGGAAAGGTTTTAAGACAAGGATTTAAGCAACTCTTTCTCGATCAAGCTTCCTCGAGTCATCCTGCAGATGCTATGCGTAAATGCGTGGAGGCTTTGCAAGGAAATGTTCGAGTGAAGTTTATCAACGAACACGGCGCGGAAGAAGCGGGCGTCGACGGCGGCGGTTTGTTCAAAGATTTCTTGAGCGCGACGGTAGAAGAGGCGTTTGACCCAAAAGAAGGGAACTTTCTTTTTTGCGAGACGCCAGATAGAACCCTGTATCCAAACCCAAGATACGCGAATACGTTGGAAAAGCAGTTTTCAGAGTTTGGCGATGATCGAAACGATGATGATGATGATGACGACGACGATGTGATGATTACGCGCGATAGCAACGAAGAGAGCGACAGAGAGAAGTGGCTCGTGTACTCCTATTTTTATTTAGGAGCCATTCTCGGTAAAGCGTGTGGAGAAGGTATTCTTTTAGATGCGCCGCTCGCGGGCTTCTTTCTCTCCAAATTACGAGGTAAACCTCCGACACTTTCGGATTTGACCACGTTTGACCCAGAAGTTTACAGGAATCTCATCATGCTCAAAGGATTCAACGAGAGCGACTTTGATGATTTAGAGCTGTATTTCGTCGCGCTCGATCGCTCAAATGCGAATCCAGACAGTCCAAGATACGTAGATTTGGTTCCGAATGGATCAACCATTCGCGTGAACAAGAAGAATTATCCTTCGTATTTACACGCAATGGCGGCGTATTTACTCGATGGTCAGATTCGCGTGCAGTCAGCAGCCTTCGTCGAAGGCTTTCGAGCGATGGTGCGTCCGTCGACCCTGAAACTTTTTACGCCGGCTGAGTTAGGATTGTTAATATCAGGTTCTGGCGGTGGCGTGGACGTGGACGATCTCGCGCGTTCGTCGCATTACATGGGAGGATACGACGCAGATCACGCAGTCATACAAAGACTTTGGCGAGTGACACGAAATATGAGCAAAGAGAATCAAAGAAAACTTCTAAAGTTTGTCACTTCCAGCGCAAACACTCCTTTACTGGGTTTTAGCGCGTTAAACCCGCCTTTTTGCATCCACCGCGCGGCGTCCGGAAGCGACGCAAACTCCGTAGCGGATGTAACCAGACTCCCCAGCGCGGCGACGTGCATGAATCTCTTGAAGCTGCCGCCGTACGATACGGACGAAGAGATGGAAAAGAAATTAGTGTACGCCATATCAAACGCGAAAGCGTTTGACCTTTCCTAAAAGTGTAAGAAAAGAACAATTTGTACAACACATCATGCAATTCTACGGTGAGTAAACGCCTTTTCAAAACAATTCTAATAAATACATCAACCCGATCGCAACGCTAAATGCGCTCAGACTTCTTCGCATATGAATACCACCCGCGGACGAGGACGACGAAGATGGTGGTGGCGAAGCTGGGCTTTGACATCGATCGCCCGTAAAATCTTCACTACAGGCGCAGCTGTACCCTTTGCCTTGAACATTAGTACACACTCCGTCGTTTTCGCACGGTTGCGGGAGACATTTGTGACATAACCATCCAGCCATGAGTAACATGTCGTTATCGCAGTCGTCGTCGCACGCCATGCAACTCTCAGACATGCCGTACGAATAACTCAGCATTGTTGTGTTCAAATACCCGTCGTCGTGTTCGACGTGTACTGCGATACCCAGGGACGTGGGCAGTGCTGGACATAAATCAGTAGAGCCACTCACAGGCACCGTACCGAAATCGATCGCATTGCCGCTCGGAATTGTGCCCGTGCTTCCACTGCACTTCTGCTCTGTCATAGACACGTCAATATATCGCAACGAATTCGAAGAGCGACACACGTACCATAACTTATTCGAGGAAGGTTGGAACGCGATGCCACCCAACGCCATCGATCCGGTTTCAAACGTATCGAGTAATACGCCGGACGTTTTCTGAAACGCTTTGATTTTACCAGAACTATACTCTGAGACGTATAAAACGTTTTCGTGAACGGCTATGCCGGATGGTTTATTCAATCCTTCAATAAACGTTCTAAATTGCGCACATCCAAACACAGAGTACTCGAAACTTGCTTTTTGCGACGACCAAGACGTGTATTCGCCGCCTAAATCGCTCCGAGCGTTGTACGCGAATCTACCCGAATCGGCGTTTAAAACAATTATTCGGTTATTTCCCGTGTCCGCGACATAGACTGCTCTCGTCGCACTATCAACGACAATGTGCGACGGTACGTCTGCCTCTCGTTTCAATTGCACTTCGTCGTACCTACGAACGTTCGCCAAATCGTGGTCTAAACTTTTCGGCCCGTGGGGCTTCTCGAAATCGTACCGAACTAAAGTCCCGTGATATCCATCAAACGCCCAAAACACGTTGCCATAACTTGTTTGAGATTCACCATCGTGGGCGATGCCCATGCACAAAGGCGTCGCATGAAGCATATCCTCGTGCGTGAGAAAACATGACTTACTCGATTGATCGTACGTTCGCACGTCGCATTTTTCGCCGTTTAGATCGATGTTGATGTCTTCTGACGTTGGTACGATCCCAGAATCGTAAAGCGTTGGTCCCATGAAATAATTACTCGTTTTCATTCCATCGTAATCATTCGACGATTCTTGACACGTGGCGAAATTGCCATCTAAACCGAACGCGATTTGACTCACTTTATCTAAATAATGGTACTTTGCCCTATCCGTGACTGATCTCGACGTCGTCGCGGTTGCTTTCGTGGCGTCATCTAGAGTAACCAAACGTAGCGAGTCATCACCAGCCGTCGCGATCCAAATTTCGTTCGCACCGTTGAACGAAAGAGCTCTCGGAGTGTTCAATCCAGTTTCGACAACTTTCACGGAACCTCGGTTCGTTCGCGGCCCAAACGCGTCCACGCAGTAGTCTCCCGCGCTCGCGCTCGTCACCACGACCCCGTCCGCTACAAACGACGCATCTTTCGCTCTCACCCTCTCCTTTAGAACATCGCTCGCTCTCCTGTCTTCGCCATCGTCACAACTTGCGGAAATATTTAACATCAAACTCGTCACCACGCTCAACAAACTTTCCTCGCCTTCAAAATCCGCCGTCCCGGGTAAAAATTTCGCCACCCGCATGCAATGATCCAAAACTGTGTACTGCGGATGCACTGCCGCATCAAAAAACGAATAGGTCAAACTCCTATCTCTATCGTCAATCATCAAAGGAAACTTTCCTCCCATATCATTCACATTCACCGAATTCGCATCGTGCGTCATCCAAGCGTCGCAGACGCCCGCGTTGACGCCGTTCTTCAGCGAAACGAGCGTGGCCACGTGAGCAGTCGCCCCTTCCGTTTCGTACGTCTCGTATAAACTCTTCAAATACGTCGTCAAGGTTGGATAATCCAGTCTCCCGGGCGTGCACCCGGTAAAATACGTCCCGATAATGGTCACGTATTTGTGCTGGTTTTCATTTTGGCGAAAATCAAAATCTTCGAGCGAAACCGTTGCCTTGGAATCGATTTTGTTCGTCGAACACACCGAGTGCGCGCGAGATAAAACGTCCAGCGGTAAGACATCGTTCTCTTGCCAAAACCCGCCGCCGCCGTACGCGTGGACTGCGTTAAAATAACACGCGCCAATTAAACAAGAAAAGAGCATCAATATCATCGTCATCGTCGTCGTACTTCTTCTGGTGACGTAACGCCTTTAGGGGAACGCGCGAAAACCAAAAGCAGACGCGGTTTTGCGAACGTCGCTAAATCTCTTTTCGTCGATTTCTTTTCGAACGGGTCGTTTCTCTTTCGTCCTCTTTTCTTCTTTTTTGCGTTCGCGCGCGCGCGTTCTCTCTCTCTCTCGCGCTTCGCGTTGAGGATGCCCACAAATTTGTGCCGCATTTGAAGGCTCGAAAATAAGCGGAAAAGAGACAAAGCGCTGATAAACTCGTAAACCGGAAAGAACGCGCGACGCGACCGAGAGAATGCCGGAAAAGAACGAAATTTACGACGACGATAACGCTTCACATCATTTGATGACGCTGTACGAGCTCTCGAAAAAGCACAACGACGTGTTCCGACATCACGTCGTTGCAAAACTGGACTCGAACGCGGCGAAGTGCTTCAGTCTGTGCTCGAAGTGGACGCGAGAAGATGTTTTGCAAACCAAGTTAGTCATCTCCCGAGACTTTAAAGTGAACGATAAAGAGTCCTTAAAGTTAGCGGTGAAACTTGGGATGCCTCTGACGGTGAAAATGTTCAACAAAGCGATCGAACAAGGCGATAGGAACGATGGTGTTGTCGAGATGTTGTTGAGGGAGTGTAAGTGCCAAGTCGATTCGACGTCGGCGTCGCAAGCGGCGCGGTTCGGGAGGATTACGGTTTTAGAGCTCCTGATGGAGGAAAACGAGAAGTTGTTCACGCATAACGCGATGACGAGAGCGGGTAAGTACATTCTGATACTTTTTTGACTTCACTGACGCGTTTCTTTTTGTGTTTACTTTTAGCGTTCGAGGGACACTGGGACGTCGTTCGGTGGTTGAGAGAGAGAGCGTGTCCGTGGAAGAAGAGTTTGATACGGGCGCTGGCGGAGGTGAAAAACGGGAAACATATGGTGCGATATCTCGAAAGGCAGTCGTGTTTGCCGGCGGATGTTTATTCCGACGATGAAGAAGAAACAGTTTGATAGACGGTCGCGGCGACGATGACGTGACTATCGCGTTATATTACTCACTTACAAATCGAGGTATATCATGTACGATATCTATATTCACTTTCTGAACAAATCATTCCTCCTCCTCCTTGTCGTCGTCGTCAGAATCGTCGTCAGTTTCTTGCTCGTTATTGTTCTCTTTTTGTGGTTGATTTGCGTCCATTTCAAGTTCGCTCAGCTGATTCGCGACGCGTTCTGAAACTTTTTCCGACCGAATCCATTTACTTTTTGCGCTTAAATCCAACTTCCACACGTCGTCTAAAACAACCTCAACGTCGCCGACTTCGACGATGCCGCCGTATAACCACAAGTCGTTTCCAACGACGCACACGGACGCGTTGATGCGGCCTCTCGGCTTTGCCGTCGGCTTCGGCGCTTCTTCTCCAGTTCCGGGAGAATACAACAACTCAGAAACGACGCCGCCGACTCGGTACAGTTTCATCGCTTTTCTCACGCGGTGTCCACGGAAAGTGGCTTGAATGCGCACCGCAGCCTTTTCGCGATCCGATAAACGCACGTTGAAGTTTTCATTGCCGTCGAGTTCACCCGCGGCTATTTTTCGCGCTTCTTCCCGCGACTCTTCTTCGGTTTTCACTTTTTCGTTCTTTTCCGCGAAGAGCGTAAGCGGGAACCATTTTTCCGTGTTGTAGTTGAACGTAAACGCGTCTTGGAGAAACTCAGAGACGATGACGTCGCCTTTTTTAATCTCGTGGTCGACGACGCCACCGAACACGATCAATCGCTTCTTCGCGAGGTGCACGACCGAGGACGCGCCGGCGCGCGCGCGTGGCGCGAGTCCGGCTTTTTTCACTTTTTGCCATTTCTTGTTCCCGTAAACGTCCAGTTTCCAACAATCTTCGCGAGTAATCGCTCTTTCCATCGCGCCAAAGTCTTCTAAATCTCGAGGGTCGGTATCCTCGTCCGGCTCTTCGACATGTTTACAATACCCGCCGTAGACGTACAAGTATGTCCTCTCTTCTCCTCCTTCTTCTTTTCTTTCTTCTTTTTCTTCTCCGTCGTTTTCTTCTCCCTTTTCGCCTTTTTTACTACTTTTACTATTCCTCTTCTTACTACCGCTACTATTCGAACCGCCGACGGCACTCACGCAAACGTGACACGCTGACCGCGCACTCGGCGCACTCGACCCTGTTCCTCCTTTTGCTAACACCCGCCACTTTTTCGCATCGAAATCGAACGCGTAACAATCGTTAAAATACCGAATCTCCTCCGCCGCGTCGTAAAATCCGCCAAAGAGGATGAAATCCGACTTGGTCGCCACGCACCGACTCCCCGACCTCGCCGAAGGACCGCCATTCTTCGGTCCACTCTCTAACTGTTCCCACGCGTTCGAATCGCAATCAAACCGCCAAAAATCCGAGTAATGCTTAAACTTCTCCTGGTTCGGCGAGGTAAACTCGCCGCCGAAAACGTAGACGTACCCTTTCGCGTAACACGCGCAGTGGCCGCTCCTCGGCGGCGGCGAGTTTACCGAGTTAATTTTCGTCCACGTCGGCACCCCACAACGCTTCCCACCAGCAGCAGCAGACGACGACGGCGGCACGAACTTATACATATCGTTAAACACGCGCGTTTTCGTCGTCGTCGTTTTGGTCGTCCCCTCTTTCTCGCTCTTCTTTTCCTCGCTCGTACATTCGCCGCCAAAAAGATACGCCGCATTCTTCGCGACACTCGTCGTGAGCGTGCAGCTCGCTCTCCCTGGTTCCGGTCGTCCGCAATTCTCCTCCACTCGTACCTCTTTCTTCTCCTCGTCTTTGAGTTTCAGCGCTCTCAAGATCCTCTCGATGTCGTTCTCTTCGTCCTCCTCTTTCGAACTTCTGCTTTTTTTCTTGTGCAAATTCAGTTCGGTTTTCCGTTCCGTTTTCGCCATGCCGGACAGTTTCGATTGAGACACTTTCCCGAGCTTCTTGTCGTGTTTTTTGCGCTTGTCCCGGCCGCCGCCCATTCTTCTTCTCTCCTTCTTTTGCTCCTCGAAAAGGAGCAGATCCTTTAGCGCTTTAGTATGAAGCGAGTCTCGCTTCGTTCCATTTTTCCCCCAGAGAGAGAAAGAAGAGAAAAAAAACATTTAGGGTTACACTTAGGGTTTCAATCTCGATTTTTAGCTTCTTGCCTTCGGGAAAAAATCATCCAATCATCCAAAACACGCGACAGAAAAAGAAGACGAACGAAGGAGCAGACGAGAAGAACGAGGAATACTATAATGAACCTGGAAGAGTGGTACTTCCAAACACCCGTCGTGACCAGGTGTTACCTGACCATGTCGTTTTTAATTACCGCCGGGTGCGCGTTAGAGGTACGTTTTTAGAAGAGGTTCTTTTATTTTCTCTCTCTCTCTCTCTTTGTTCTTAAGCGTCGTCATCATCTTGGGGGCATTTTTGGCATCAAATCTATGTTTACTCACCTTCTTTAAACGTTAAAAACAGGTCATATCCCCATTCTCGGTGTACTTCAACTCGAACTTGGTCTTTCGCGAGTACCAACTTTGGCGGTTAATCACAAACTTTTTCTTCTTTGGCGCCTTGGGATTGGATTTCGTCTTCCACATGTTCTTCCTCGCCCGGTATTGCCGAATGCTCGAGGAAGGGACGTTTCGAGGGAAATCGGCGGATTTCTTCTGGATGCTCGCGTTCGGGGCGAGTTTATTAACGATGATCGCACCGTTCGTGAACGTGCAGTTTTTAGGGAGCAGTTTGACGTTTATGATGGTGTACGTGTGGGGGAGGAAGAACGAAAACGTGAACATGTCCTTTCTCGGGTTGTTTTCGTTCACGGCGCCGTATTTGCCGTGGGTGTTGTTGGCGTTTAGCACGTTTTTGGGATCGAGTCCGGTGGTAGATTTGTTGGGGTGCGCTGTTGGGCATCTTTATTTCTTTTTGTGGAGCGTGTATCCGGAGATGACGGGCAGGAGGGTGGTAAAGACGCCGAAAGTGGTGAAGTTTTTGTTTCGGGAAAACGCCGGCAACGGAGGAAGCGACGTGAACATTCGGTTAGCCGGGGGAGGTTTTGGAAGAGAAGACGACGAAGAAGGGGACGAGAGAGGCGTGTTGAGAAGAGCCGGGGTTTTGTTCGGTCAGCAACGAGACGAACCGCGCGCGAGGAGAGAAAACCGGGCGAGCAGTAGCGACTCGGATGAGGACGAAGAGCGGGAGGAGAACGCCGCGGACGACGAGAGCAACGATATTAACAACGAAGGAGAGAACAATAGCTTACGTAGACGCGAAATAGCGGCGGGCGCTGCTGAAAATAGAAGACGAGAGTGGTACGACGAGTAAATATAAAATACTGTAGTATCTTTTTAGGAATGAAAATTGTAAAACATACATTTAACAACAGGTCAAATAGATTCCTCCTACTCGAGAAATTTTCAACCGCTAATATATAAGACTAATAGACCAAAGTTCGCTGCACGAGGCGCATGGCCGCGTTGCTAAGATTTGCATCGACACTCACAACGGTTACTCGAAACCTCACGTTATTCGTCGCATCAGATTCTAAACGGAGCGATAACGGCAACTCGCCGTTCTGCTCGCTGAAGAACCGAGCGCCAAAAACGGCATTGGCGGGATTGGGATCTAAGCTCTCGTGTATCGTCCACTTGGCGTTTTGCAAGACGTTGCACACGTTCGAAAGACCGGCGCATTGCGCGTTCACGTCGATAACTTTTTGCTTTTGCGCGATTGCGGACATCTGGTGCCACTTGGCAAAGAAATCTTGCGGTTGCGTCTGTTGCGCGACGGAGTAAAATTTCGCCGCGTGAATCGGAAGCTCGATGGGGGGGATGTCTCGACCATCGAAAGCGACGACCAACTTCGGCGTGTTGACAAAAACCCCGTAGCACGCGCACTGCATTTGGCACTGTGCTTGCATTTTAGAACCGATATCTTGCGGTAACGGCGCGAGTTGTGTTTTCACTTCCGGTACGTCGTCCACCGAGAGCGAAAATTGAACATTCTTCTCGGTTTTATTTCCCAGATATAACGCCAAACGACCTCGAGAACCTTGCCATTTACTTTTAATGCCAATTTGAAGTTCGGCGTCTTCGTATAACACGCCCGAATCTTGCGCGAGAAGTTTTCGTACGCACTCCTCGACGTTCACCGTCGGCTCGAGGAACCTCTTTCTTTGTTGTTGTTGCGCCGGAGCGATGCCGAACGGATCGTCAAAGCCGCCGACTAAAGCGGCGAGATCTTGCTGTTGTAAAGGCGGTGATTTATGCTTTTGCTGCGCCGGTGGTAACGCAGCAGCAGCTGCACCACCATTGCCCAGGTTCAGTCCAAACGGATCGTTATTGTTGTTCGTAGTAGCCGTTATTGTTGAAGCGTTTGAAGCATCTCCTCCGCCGAGCATCAAGCCTCCGAGCAAGTCATCTAAAGCTGCTGAAGTGGATGCGTTGACGGAGGAACCAACACTCGCAGTTGTTGGAGGTAACGATAACGACGTTTTGCCGCCAACCCCTCCACTACTTACCTTCTTCGGCTTCGACGATGGTAATCCCAACAATTCGTCCAAATCAATCGTCCCGCCCGTCGTCGCCGGTTCGTCCTCCCCTTCTTCTTCTTCTTCTTCTTCCGCAATCGCTCCTAAATCTAACACGTTGCTATTGTTTGCGCCACTTCTCTTCTCGACGCTTTTGTATTCAACCGGTGCTCGTTCCGATGCGAAGATAGAATCGTCTTCAGCGTCTGCAGTTTGCACCATCTTCTCGAGCCAAGAATCTCTCTTCGGATACTCCGGCATCGGCTCCAACGCTTTGAACATAGCCGCGTCGCCACTTTTGATGATCCCAAGATACTCCGAACATCTCTGTTGCAACTCTTCGTCCATATCCGACATACACGATTGAAAACCATCCATGATGAGCTGTTTTGACGCGGCATCGCACCCTTTGCGACAGCATATTTTACACAAACTCGAGGCTAAAATTTGTCGCGTGCGACAATCGTTCGATTGTCGCAAGCCTGAAATGAGTATGGGCACGTATCGATTCACTGAACAGTGCTGCTCGTTCGTAATCAAGTAGCCAAACTCACCGAGCATGTAACCGGCAGATTTCAATAACATATCGTGCGGCGGCGTTTCGCGCACTCGCACGCCTTGCGATTGAGGTGCTTGTTGTTGACGTTGCGTCGCAGACGCTAGGCCGAAAAAGTCAACGACATCGGCACCACCGCCATCAGCAGTACTCGATCCGTTGGTATCCCCGAGAACGTTGTCGTATCCATTCATCCCGTTATTTTCTTTATTCTTTTCCGCGGCTGCTTTTGCACCACCTAGCAATCTCCCCAACGCCAATTTCGCCGCCGGCGCGTGTAAACTCGGATCGTTCGTGACGACTTGGACCAATCGAAACCAAACGTCGTCCGATATCACGTCGTAATCGCCATCCCCGAGTTTATCGATCATTTGCATGGCTACCGAAGCGTACCACAAACGATCGTTTTCGCTAAACCGTTCGGCTAAAATCATGCACTTCAACACCAACTCTTCTTGAATCTCGTAATCGTCGTCGCGGTCCTCCACGTATTGCAACAAGTCGCCGACAATTTCCCTCGCGTTCGTGTGGTCGCACATGGCAAACAACAAACCCAACGATCTCTTTCGAATGCTCACATCTGCGCTTCGTAACGCTTCAACGATGGTTTCTCTCAAAGGCTTTACCGCCTCTAGCGTGTCCGGACTACTCGCTAACCTCACCAACGCGGACAAACCTAAATACCTAACGTTCGGCTCCTTCGTGTTCCTCGCGAACTCACCCAGTTGCGTCGCGCACTGATCCAACAGCTCGTTAGAAAACTCCAAGGACGTCGTCAACGCGATCACTTCAAACAAAACCGCATTCAACGCGTTATTTTTGTTCACGTTGGCAACCTTCTCCGTGCCGGTTAAGATTTTCTTCAAAATCGCCAGCTCCGCGCCCAACGTCTCCGCATCTTCCGGCGTCGGAAACTTCCTCAGCACGCGCATAATCCTAGCTTGTAACCACGGCGCGGGGATCCCGTAATACAAATATTCCGGCAAAACGTCTCGATTCTTCACCACTCTCTCCAACAAACTCACCAACGGCGACACGCAATTCTCGTACCCGCGATAATCCCCCACCGAGACGATCCCATCCAACAACGTCACCACGGCCAAGCAAATCCCCAAATCCTTCTCCTCCAACAAATACGCCATCTTCGCCGAAAATTCCTCCGGATTCAAAATCTCCGGCATCTTCCTAAACAACCTCAACAAACACAGCGCCGCCTTCTTCCTCACCAAAGGCCGAATCGTCGTCGACAACAAAATATTCACCACGTCCCCCGCTAAACTCTCCGCAAACTCCGCCCCGCCCACGTTCGCGATGCACGCCAACGCTAAACACTGAAACGACTCGTTCTTCGAAACCACGTCGTTCCTCACGCTGTTAATCGCCATCCGTAAAAAATCGTTCGACTCGTTCAAAATCACCGACGTGACCATATACCCAACCTGCTTTTCCGCGTATTTCGGTTGACTGATCAACGACACCGCCTCCGCGTGCCCGACGTCGCACTCGTACCCGAGCATGAACACATATAAGAGTTTCAAAATGTATTTCTTTCGGTCGTACGCGTGCAGTTGGTCCATCTTTTTAAACTTTCGGCGGAGTTTCGCCAGTTCTTCCACCACGATCGATTTCTCTTCCTCCTGTGAAGAAGAAGTGCAAAATTGAAAGGGAAGTAAAGATGTGTCAGCGTTCATAACACGTAAAGAGAGAGAGAGAGAAAGCTCGAGAGAAAGAGAACGCTCAGCTCTTTGCTTTCGAGTGGTGCTCGTGCTCGTGCAAAGACGCTCTCACACGAAGAGAAAGAGAAAGAGAAAGAGAAAAGAGAGATCCAAAACGGAATAGAATTATACCTGATTCGCGCAGTTCCGAATCTTCTCCACGAACTTGGTCAAACCTCGCATGCCGCCGAGGAACCCGCCGTTACCGCCACCACCACCGCCGGTGAGTGAAGACGACATTTGCTATTGTTTGTGTGCGTGTTGTTTAATACTACTACGCGTGCGTATATGTTTTGAGGCGTCGAGAGAAGAGAGAGAGAGAGAGAATTCGTAAGTGTTTAGGGTTTCGGTTGAAAGAGAAACGTCTTTTCGTTTCTCGAGGAAAAAAAAAGATTCAATTTCACTTTTGATCACATCTCTTCTTCTTGTTGTTGTTGTTGTTGTTACTTTCTATTCGTGAGAAACCTGTTGAGAGAGAAGAGAGATGCTGACGAGATTGCGGAAGAGGAAGGTTGGTCAGAGAGATGTGTGGGATTTGATCGTGAAGAACGACGATATTTGTTTCAAACACATTCTTCCGAGGTTGAATTCGAATGATGTGAAATTCTTGTACGAGGTGAACAGTGAAACGAGAAAGTTGATTAAGAGATCATCTCGCGCGGGGGATTTGGAAAAGAGTTTCGAAGTCCAAGAGATGTCGTCGATATCGACTTTGGAAGTAGCGTGGGAGAACAAATCGTTGTGGCCGAGTAACTGGAGCGAAACAAAATTCTGCTCTCGAGTTGCTTGGACGAATAAACTCGAGTTCCTCAAGTGGATACGAGAGGAGAAAAAGTGTGAATGGGATTCAGGGACGATTCATGTGGCCGCAAACCAAGGCAACCTGGAAATGGTAAAGTATTGCGTTGCAAAGAAGTGTCCTATCGATGCGTGGGCGTGTGCAGAAGCTGCCGGAAACGGTCATCTCGAGGTACTCAAATACTTACGCGAAGAAGCCAAAGCGCCGTGGGACGGTTGGAGCGTATTCTTCGCACTCGAGAAAAACCACCCCGAATGTGTACAATACCTCTTCGACAACAACTGTCCTCTCCCAACCTAATCATCCTCATCATCAGTTAAACACACGAATACATTTTAAAGCACATATTTTTGTCCGTAATATATACACATACATACTCCTTAATACACCCGCGATACGGTCCGCGTGCGTTCGCATTCTCCATTTTTCTTCTAACGAACTCGAGACGAATGAAAGGTTTGACGTATACCATCGCGGATAAACTGTACGTCTCTCTCACGAACGAGTGCCAGAAAAACCTCGTCAAGACGTTGATGGAAACTCGCGGCCCTCAATTTAAATTCTCGTTACCAAAGTTGGAGAGAAACCCATCCGTGGAGGAGGTGTGCGTGGCGATCGACGCGCACTATTCGCGCGCGAAAATCGTCGGCATGGGGGAAAACGACAGCGGCGTCACCTTCGCCGGCATCGGCGACCCCTTGACGCGACTCGATGCGCTCGAACATATCGTCCATAAAATTCGAGAGAAAAGACACGGGGTTGTTTTACGCGTGATGACGAACGGTCTGTACGACGTCCAGACGGCACGACGCGCGGCGGATTTGAAATTGGAGACGTACACGGTCAGTTTGACGAGTGGAGAACCGGAACAGTGGAAACGGTTGACGCTGCGGGACGACGTCAATGACGATGCAGATTTTTTCTCGCTTTCTGATTGGTGCGCGTTCGTGGACGCTTTAGCGCAGAGCGGGAGGAAAGTTGAAGTGACGACGCCGGTCGCGCCTGGTGTGGACGTGAATCTGGCGAGGGAGTTAGCGATGAGTCTCGGCGCGGTGGAGTTCCGGACGAGAGAGTATTTCCCGTGAGGTTACGGGTAGAGATACCTATAGCGCTGATGATGTATATTACTTTTGTATTATTTAAACGAGAACTTTCTTGTGCTTCAATCGATCGAACGCGGTCGACCCTTCTTTCTCCCACCTGTACATCGCCGCGCAATACGAAACCGCCGACAAGCACCCGACGCCGCACGCGTAATTCGAAATCGCGTAATCTCCGTCTAAAGCGATGGCAATCAAAGGATACTGCAACGTCGAAAACACCGCGCTGACGAACATCCCCCACCCGACTAATAAACCGTAATACTTATACCCAAACATCTTTCCAATGGAACTAAAAAACATCGCAAAAACAATCAATCGACCAACCGCGTACAACACTAACCCGACGCTGTGCACTTCTAACGCTATGCTCGCGCCTCCCAACTCTAACACGAAAAAACTTGAACCGACTGCAATCGACGCGAACGCCATGGTCACCCCTAATCCAAACGTATCCGCCACCATCCCTCCAACAGGCGCCAAAAAAGCCGCTAATCCGTACACCATTGCAAACGCGTTCGTCATGGTCCCGTCGTCGTCTCCTAATCTTTCTAAATGCCACCCGATGCTCCCGACGTAATATTGAAACGGCGTCACGAGGACCGTAAACCATAACACCAATCCGACGTACTCCTTCGTCCACATTTGCTCTTTCCCACTTAAATGCACCGTAAACGTCCCATCGATCGGGTCTACCACATCCTCCGCACTCTCCGCCGCTTTCAAATCCTTCTCGTGAATAAAACTCGCCGATTTAGGCAACGTCCAAAACGCCAACGCGAGCATCAACCCGACCGCTCCGGCGAAGACGCCGCCGTACGCCACCGTCAACTCCCCTTCCTCGCTCGTTTTTTTCGCAATCCCAACCAATACCGCGTACACCACCCCACTCACTTGAAACGCGCCGCTCAATCCAGACATGAACAACGCGCTATTTTTCGGAAACAGTTGCGCCACCGGTTGCACGCACAACTGCGCGCCCGACCCGAGTCCAAGCAAGAACAGGTTGACCCCCAACGCAATCTCGTTCGAGACGGATTGAAACGCGATGCCGAACGCGCCGCAAATCACGCACGAGAAGGAAACTTGCGCGATTAAGCGAGTCCCGAATCTGTCTCGTAAAATGCCAAAGACGAGTCTGCCGCCTTGGACGGACCAGGCGCCGGCGGTGTAGGCGGCGCCGAGCTTTTTCTCGGGAATGGTGCTGCCTAAATGGATGAGTTGTCTTCGCAACGCCGGGTAGCCGTAGATGGTGCCACCGACGAGGGAGGTGGTGAGGAAACAGTAGAGGTATAAGAGGAGGTTTTTCGTTCGTTGCGCTTTGGCCAACTGCATCTTTTCCTCCTCGGGGGGCATCTTTATGAATAAGTGCGAGTTCTTCGGGTGTTTCGGAGTGACGAAAAATGCTAAACAATACTAAAGTCTCTTTATTGCGAACGATGATAAATCTCCGCCACTTACCCGCGCGCTGTTATATTCTAAACATTCTAAAACTCTTTCTATACGTACTATCTGTTGTGTCTATTATTTTTTGTTCTTATTGCTGACAGTGTTAATGTTGTTGTCCAAAGCTGCCTGGACGAGTCGTCCGCTTCTCGTCGCCGCCGCGGTTTTGGCGGGCGGCGTTTCGGCGACGACCTCTTCGAGTTCTCGTTTCCGGCGACCACTACCGGAGGCCGGGGTGAACTTTGGTCGACGATTACTTTGAAGAGGAGTTTGTTCGATGGTGAACGATTCGTTGTTGTTCGTTCGACGCGACCCGCCCGTTCCTCCTCCTCCTCCTCCTCTTCCTCCGCTCGTCTGCATTGGCGTGCTTTCGACGACGGCGATGGTATTGCACGTGTCTGGAACTCTTCTCGGGGTACCGTCTATGCCTCCACCAAAGTGCGATGTTAAAGGCGTGCTCTGCACGGCAAATCTGTCACCTCGAGCTATGCCGCCATTTTTCGAAGGAGGCAAAGGCGTTTGTAAAGGCTGTTGAGAAAACGCGTGCGTCAACTGTCGAGGCTTAATGCCGCCATTTCGAGAGGCGCCGATAACGGTACCATTCGTGTTCTTCGCGAACCTATTCTTAGAAACGGTGTTCAAACCTCCCATCATGGCGTTCTGTTGCATGTATACATTTCTGTTACTCGCACCGTGTCTGTTGCTAGTTTGCAAACGAGACGCCTCGTTTTGACGCTCTCTCTTCTGTTGGGCAGCTTTCGTTCTCGGCGAGAGCGGTTTATGCTCTATGACGCGCGTTTGATTCGAGCGAACCGAGTTGAGAACTTTCTTTCGAGCTTGTTGTTGAAACGCCGAGGAAGCGGATGAGGTCGACGGTTGCGCCTTTTGGTGATGATGCGAAAGCGCTAAAGCGGTGCTGCTGTTCAAATTCGTTTGACCACCACCACCACCCAACTTTCTCGGCGAACGACGGAGACCGACCGTCTGTTGATGTTGCGTCAGAGTTTTCTTATTTTTTGCCACCGGTGGTGGAGAAAACGGAACGAGACTGCTCTTTTTCGCAGCGGCGCTTTTATCTTCGTTAACGTTGAGATTATTCTTTCCGACGACGAGTTGGTATCGAGAAGTCAATTTTGTCGAAACGTTGAGATCGTGCGCTATCATCCCGATGCATTCTGGGCAGAACTTGCCGTAATACGGTTCCACGTCGGATTCAAGAAGTGTTTTTGTGCCTTCCTCGAGTCCAAGAAGGAAGAATATTTCCTTGACGAGCTTTGTGACCGCTTTCGCCGTCTCTTTGGCGGAAGCAGAATCTTCTTGGATTTCTTGCTGCTTCCGAGAGGTCTTTTTCGCTCCAGATGCGCTGTTGGTCACCGGTTTCATATTCGCAATGAACGGTATCTCGTCGCCTTTAATCGAACGCATCGCATGCAAAGTCAGTTTTAAATGAATTTGAATGAGATATTCTCGTCTCTTCAATCCTTTGTTTTCTTGCAGCTTCATAGATCCGGCGGAGAATTTCGATTTCAACTCCTTTCGATCCAAGCACAAAGTTTCCTTGGTTTCTCTTAAAATTTCACCCCATGCTTTGCTATTGCTCGCCTGGTCTACGACACATCGGCGTTTTGCAAGCGAAACCGCGAGTCTTTTGACGATATTTCTCGAAAACGCTCCTAAATCTGGATCTCGTTCGTCGTTCGGTTTCGCGCATTTGGTTTCGATAAACTGGTCGTACGTCCCTTTTGCGGCGGTAAAACAATCCGGCTCCGGACCGACCGTCCAAAGTTCAATCTTCGTATCTTTCTTTTTCTCTACCGGCGTGGTGTTCGTGCTCTTTGCAACTTTTCGTCGTGGACTTTTGAACGTTTTCTTCGGCGAAAACACCACGTCGTCTTCGTCTTCAAAGTTCACCGCGGCAGTTTGCTGCCGTTTCTTTCTACCTTGCCTTGCAGGCGAGAGAAGGCCGCGACCACCGTTTGGAGTACCAACAGTTCTTTTTTTCCGTTTCATCGCTGACAGCGGCGGGCTTTTCGGTAAATCGAACGCGTTGGATTGATCGCGCACGCGCGTAAACTTTTCCGGCGAACGAGGGTCCTCGTAGTCAACCATACCGTCAAATCCAGCATCCGAACTTCTCTTCGTTGTCGATATAAACTCGTTCTCGAAGCGCGCGTCAAGCGCGTGAAGGAGCGAAGATGTCGCATCATTTAATGGTGGAACTCCCCTGATCTTTTTCGCAGAACGGGAAATGGATGCAAGCAGTCGCATACCCGCTGTCGCCGTCGCTGTCGCAGCCGTCCCCGAAGAAGTAAAAGAGCGTTTTTTACCATCCATTTCAACGCCGTACCATTTTTCGAGACGCTCGACGATTGGCACCGAAGCAGATGCGTCTCTTGGCGTGATTCGCGTCGTCAAAGCTGCAAACGCGCTAGAATAGTACTCCCCTGTCGTATCTTCTTCTCTCCCATAATTGGCCGTCTCATCTTTTCCTTTCGAATCGTAGTCACCTTCCTCCATCACGACGTCGTCGAAATGTTCCTTCGCCTCTTCGAATGTGGTCGAAGTCGTGCGTTGTGACGATGGGATGTTCAAGGATGGTTCGTCTTCTTCGCAGTACTTGGTCAAACTCGTTGTCGTTGTCGTTGTCGTTGTCGTCGTTGTCGCCGTGTGCGTTGTTGGCGATATTCTTTTTGATCCGCCAATGGTCAGTTGAAAAAGTCTGGAAACGTCTTCGCACGCTCGAAGCCTTTTCGTCTTAAATATACCTCCGCTGAGCAGAGAAAATGCATCCCTCAAATGTTCTGAGCTGTAACGATACTGTTGATGTTGTTGTTCTCGAGCGTTTCGCTCGCCCTCTTCGCTTGCCGTTATTTCTCGAAAGATTTCACTCTCGTCCGCGAGAGCAGGCGTTAAACTGAACGACGTTCGTGTCAACGGTTTCAAAACCGCTACTATTCTTTGCTCTCCGTCCTGCTCGACATCGCCATACTCTTCGTTGGAATCTGCGATAAGTTCACACGCGGCGTACGCGTTCTTTACGCCCAACGCGAGGAGCAATCCTTCACCGTTTCCATCGTTCACGTGTAATATCGTCGTTTTCGCGTAATCTAAACTCGATAAACATACTGCGTTACGATCGAGACACGCTTTGATGATTATTTGTTTCACACCGGTGTTAGAATTCTGGAAAGAAGATGAAGCCATACTCAGAGAAACTTCGCGACCGTCGCCGCATTGAACGAAAATTTCAGCCGTTCTCATCGTCTTCGTCTCCCTTTTCGTCATCGACGGCGAAGGATCGCTCTTGTTCGCGATGGTATCGCTCGGTAAGAAATCATTCAAAAGCCAACACGATGGAACGCTGGCAATTGCTGACGTTACCGCGTCTGCGCGAGCCGCACAACCGCCAAATCGTTCGCGAAACAACGCGAAGTATTCTCGCACATCGTCGTTATCACCATCGTTCGAAACAGAATAGTTCGTCGCGAGTCGCAGACAGTGCGCTCGGATATTCTCGCGCTTCAATTGTGTCTCAACGCCGCGGAAGCCGGCAAAGACTCCCTGATCAATTCTATGTTCTTTATGTTTCTCTGATTGTACATTAATATCCGCATTATCGTCGTCATCACCATCCATGTTTGCCAAAACGACGAGCATTGAGTATTTCTTCTTCCTCGCTTCATCCTCGTCCAAGTCGTCGTCGTCGTCGTCGTCTTCATCCTCGTCACTCTCTGTGATACCGGCGATGGCGCCGTCTCTTTCTTCAGTATCATCCGAATCGCTCGTTTCTACATCACTTTCATCGTAATCATCCGAGAGTGCGTTCGTCATAAAAGCATCAACTTCATCGTCCTCGCCGTCGTCCTCGACATCATCATCCTCTCCCTCCTCGTTTTCCTCTTCTTCTTCATCCGGTTTCTCCATATCCGCCAGCGCTTGCAACACGTGCTTCGCCAAGTTCCCGAATCGCTCTCGCTTCTTCTGCCTTTTCAATTCACCGCTCCTCCTAGTATTTTCCACGCAATCACTCAACATCATCTTTCCTTCTTGGTGGTCGTTTTCATACTCCAGAATCTCCGTCAACTTTTCGTACACACGTAAAAACCGTCCCGCGCTCTCCGCCGTGATCGAACGGAAGCGGCCAATCGCCGCCGACGACTCGGATATCATCATCTTCTTCTTTGTCTTCTTTTTCTCACGAAACCCGCTAAATCCTCCTCGTGTTTTGTGACCCTGCCCTGCGCCACCGAGAAGAGAACTGTTCGTGGTGGTCGTCGTCGTCGTCGTGGTCGTCGTCGTAGTATTCGTTTCTTCCTCCTCTTCTTTGTCTTCTTCGTCTTCTCTTTGCAGTTGCACAATCGCTCGTCTCACGAATCCATCCATCTGCGAGGGCGTTTTCGACGCGTCGTAAAATCTCGCGCAAAACTTGGTTTCGGTGCACGTCGTCGACAGCATCCTCTCCTTCTTTGTCTTCTTTGTCTTCATTCGTCGTCTTACTCGTCGTCCTCTCTCGTCGTTTACCTCGTTCCCATCGGAATCATCATCGACGCTAAAAACATCACATCTCGGCGCCAAGAAACGCTTGACGAACAACTTCGCGACCGAAACCGACACCCTCGCTTTAGAGGAAACGTCTACGAGGAGAAATATCCGATCGGGAGGACGAGAGGAGGAAGAATCGGTGCGCCGCATTGGTGGTGTTGCGCGTGTTTTTGTGCCGCACAATTTTGAATTTTACGAGAAAAAGAATGAGGAATTTAATTGAACGAAACACTTTTGCCTCAGAGAACCAGAGAAGCGGCGTTAGCGACGCGACGCAGTAGTCCTTCCTCGTTGCGCGCACGCGTCGTTGCAGAAGAAAGAAAGAAGACCTCTCTGCAAAAGCGAAAGAGCTGGTGGTAGTGCGTGTGCTTTGCGTTTCAAATCGCACGGAGGTGCGTAGTATTACAAATATCTCTTCTTTGTCCGTCCGTCTTCGCGGGTGCGCGTGCGATATCCGACCAAAGGCAGCCTGAGGACTTGTTCCGTTGGTTTTCACTGTTTTGCACGACACCATCACACGTTCAGACGACAAAAAAGCCGTTCATATATCGCGCCGTAGTGTATCTCTCTCTCTCTCTCTTTTTACTTCTTTTTCGGCGCTTGTTGTCCTCCTCCTTTGTTGGTGTTCGGAAACCGCGCGGACTTTCCCGATTGCTTCATCTGCCCTTGGGATTTCGGCACGTTTCCATTCACGTCTCTCGACATCTTAATACCGGACCATACGCCGGTACCTTGCATGGAATCAGTCGCGCCGACGGCGTAGGCGATACCGTCCGCGGCTGTTTTAATGGATCAGAAAATAGGCATGGTACGTGTGCTGTTGGAGTTGTGATGTGCGAAGATGTTTACGCGTGATGATGTGGATAAAATCTGACGTCACGCGTCGTGTTGTTCGAGAAGAACGAGCGAGAACGCGAGAGATGTACCATCTCGAACATTCGAAGAAAGACGCGAGAAAAACGCACGTAAACACACGTAAAACATTGCGATGATGATGAGAAGAAAAGGTGTCGTTGTTATTACTCGTGGTACTGTTGAATACTGTTGGTTATTACACGTCTATGACTGCGTCTTCTCTCTCCCACGACGACGAGGAAGAGGAGGAGGAGGAGGAAGCGTCGGCGGGTAGTCACAGCACGGCGACTAACTCGACGTCAAACTTCAACGTCGCGTTCCCTGGGATGACCCCACCGGCGCCTCTCGCCCCGTACCCTAACTCCGGTGGTATGATTAAAACTCGTTTCCCTCCTACTTTCATGCCTTCGATGCCTTCGGCGCCGAGTATGCCGTCGTCCCAGCCTTGAATCACTTGCCGAACGCCGACTTTAAACTTTAACGGACTCCCTCTTTCGTACGAACTATCAAAGGTCCTCCCGTTCGTCAAACGACCCGTGTAATGCGCTTGAATCGTTTGCCCTTTCTGCGGGGAGGCCCCCGTGCCGACGACCACGTCCGCGTATTGCATCCCGCTCGCCGCCGTGCGGAGTTCCGAGTCTTCGTACTGAAACTCCGGTAACTTGGCAAAAGCACTCGAACTTGTTTGAAAGAACGCCGCCGAGGCGGTAAAAATTGAAGCCGCACCAGTCACGAACGCGCGCCTAAACGTATTCGTATTCGTAGCATTCCTCTTAACATCATCGTCATCGTTCTCATCGCGCATCCTCGCCGCCGTCCCGTTCTTAAGCGTCCGACGCTGCAACGGTGATGTGGTTGTTGTTTTTCCCGGCATCATCATCGCACGTTTCTTCATCGAAGAAGAAGAAGAAGACAAAGAAGAAGTTAAAGCTTTAGAGGCGGAAAAAGCAGAAGACGTCGTTCTCGTCTGCGTGCAAAAGGAGTAGGTCATCGCGTATTCCTCGTCGCGCGTATGTGTGTATGTTTCTCTCGCGTAAAATGGTACACAAAAGTTTGGGAAATGTCGACATTATAAACCAAAGAGAAGAGGTTTGCACTGAGAAGAACAGAAGCGATACGAGAGAGCGATGTCCTCCTCCCAATCGCTGAACGACGACGAAACGAATGCTTTTTCTTTGCTGCGTACCCCGAAATACTTTGTCCGCGAAAACGAGGACTCTTCGTCGTCTTCTTTCGTCGACAAAATCATCCCAAGAGGAGGACGCGGATTTGGAGACGAAGCGGATGGATTCGAATTGGATTCCTTTACGGAAGCGTTCGACGCGTCCACGTCCAAACTCTCCGAAACGCTCGAACACATCGACTCAGCTTTAGATTGGACGAACAATCCTTTACGGTTCGTCTTTGCCACGTTTACGGTGTGCGCGACAATCACGTGGTTCGGCTACGCCGGAGATAACATGCACTTGCACAGACAAGCGGGGAGTTTAGCGCACTGCGGAGGGTTGACGCGAGAGATGACGTGGACGAGCGGGATGATTTGTGGGAAGAGAATTGGCGGTGTGGTGTTACTTGTATACAGATTGATGTGTTTCGTGTTGTGTTTGATGTATTGTTACTATGAAAATGTTGCTTGGTTTCTGGCGTGTCTCGGGCGAGCGCCGAACGAGTTGGAAGCGTACGCGGAGTATTACGAGTGGACGGTGTTAGTGCTGGCGGCGTTTTTCGGGGTCGCGACGGTGGCGAGTTTTAAAGGCGTGTTTGGGTATTACGCGAGAGAAGATTCGGTGAAATTCGTGGGGCATTCTGGGAAGACGAATAGACTCGGACATTGGGTGGTGACGTTGTATTCCACGGCGTTTACGTTGGCGTTGGCGTTGGACGCGTACGAGTGGACGAGGATGATTTTTTTACCCAGGTGTGCGGCAGACGACGAACAAGGAAAGCTGGAGACTTTGCTCGATCCGAAAGCGAGGGAGTGTTATTTAAACGAGCGGTATTATTTCGCGTACGGAATTAACTTGATTTTGTTATTCGGCGAGGCGTGTTTAGGCCGGTTGACGTTTCCAAAGTGTTATTTAGGCGCGCCAATTTTCGCGTGTTGTTTGTACGTGTTAGTCGTGGATGTCATGCACGGGTACTTTGGAATGCAATGGCCGACGGAGGCGATCAACGTCATGCGATGGCAGGCGTGTTTTAACGTCAACGCGATCATTTTTGGAGTCTTTTTCGTGCACTTTGTTTTAGTGTGGACGTTGGGAAAGACGAAACGATTCTTCGCCAAAGTCTTGTTCGATGATTTCGACGAGAGAACGCCGTTGTTCATGTAAATAATAGCAGTAGCAGTAATAATAGTAGTATAATAGTAGTGCGTGTAATATTCTTTATAAAAACATTTTAACGCGTCTTTCTCTTCCTCAGAGAAGCAGCGCCGCCTAACACCTTCCCTCTTTGCTTCAACATGTACGAAAACAACAACGGCCAACCCCACATGTAACAACTCATAAACACCTTCATCAACGTCGGTCCGTGCAAACTGACATTCATCGCGTTCGGCATTTGCAACACGTCCAACTTCTTCGATTTCCCCAACGGCCCTATGCTCGCGTAGGCCAACGCATTCTCACTCGCCACGCCGAGCGGGTACAAGACCAAAAACAGCGAATACCGCAACCACACCAAAACTTTCGGAGGTCCACTTTTCGGCGATAGAAGTTTGAAGAAATAAAACGAGTATCGAACAACCTCGGTGATACCCCAGGCGATGCATAAAGTTTTCACGTTCACGCCCATCTTCAAAACATGCGAGAGGAACGACGACGACGAATTCAGAGGCCACTTCCCACCCTTCACCACTTTCCCAATCACATCTGCGAAATCCAGATTCGCTTTCCTCGTTTCCGGCGTCATCACGAGCACCGCCCAAAACGTCCAAATTCTCGAAAACACCTGAAAAAACGTCAACAGAACCGGTGATTTCACGAGGCCGAAAAACGCGTGCGCGATTTCCATCACCGCCGCCGTTTGTGCTATCATTAAGATTGGGGACGTTTTCTCGTACACGTTCTCGAAATTTCCCGTTTTAATCGTTTCCACGAGGACTTGGAGCCAAAGAAGAGCTAAAATGAGATTATAAAAGAGTAGATAATACTTCACAGCAGCACTCGCAGTCGTTTTAGCCATTGTTGTATCCTTCGTATTATATACAGTATTAGATTCGTTTCGTACTAGTAGTAGTGGTATTAATACACAAAGTGTCAGGTGAAAATTCTGATATTTTAGGGTTTCATATAAACCCTAAACTTCTCCGTAGAGAAAAGACTAATCCACTCGCGAACGCGCCACAACTCACGCTTTATATATACACGTGTATTCTGTATATATCCTCTCTAAAAACTCTCGAAAAACAACAATCTACTTTTTGTTGTCTCGTCGCGTGATATTTATGCGCACCACTGCGTCCGCTTTTCGCCAGCAAACTTCGCGGTTCTTGTTGCGTCGAAGTTTTTCTCAAAGCGCGTCGTCGTCGTCGTCGTCGTCATCGGTGAAACGCATCGTCGAGATTTCGTCGTCGTCCTCGGCGTCGAGGAGCGCGACTTCTCTCGCGTCGAAGCAAAAGTCCCCTGAAGCTGTAATTTCGAGGAAAGGAGGAAGAAGAGCGAGAAGTTCCGTCGCGATGAACGCCATCGCGGACGAAGTCACCAAGGAAAAACCGAAAACGATTTACTTGAAAGATTACCAAACGCCGGCGTACGAGTTCGAGCACGTGAACTTGTCTTTTCAACTGCACGAAGAACACACGACGGTTTCATCTTCGATCGATGTTCGCGTCCAACGTAAAAACGAGACTTTATTTTTACACGGCGATAAGAGCATGCAATTGGACGCGGTTCTTGTGAACGGGACGCAAGTTGCGGACGAGCGGTTGACGCGAACGAACGCCGGTTTGTTCGTGAGCGGGTTGCCGGAGGAAGATTTTACGCTCAAGATTGTGACGACGATTAAGCCGCAAGAGAACACCGCTTTGGAGGGTTTGTATAAATCGAGCGGGAATTATTGCACGCAGTGCGAAGCGGAAGGGTTTCGTCGAATTACGTTTTACCAAGACAGACCGGACGTGATGAGTAAGTTTACGACGAGAATGGAAGCGGCGAAGGATAAGTACCCGGTGCTGTTGAGTAACGGGAACTTGATCGACAGCGGAGACGCGGACGGTGGAAGACATTTCGCCGTCTGGGAAGATCCGTGGAGGAAACCGAGTTATTTGTTCGCGTTAGTTGCCGGGAACTTGGCCAAGATTGAAGATTCGTTCACAACCATGAGCGGCAAGAAGGTGGATTTGAGGATTTACACCGAGCCGCATAACATCGACAAAGCCGATCACGCGATGGTGTCGTTGATTAAGAGCATGAAGTGGGACGAAGATACGTTTGGGTTAGAATACGATTTGGAGTTGTTCAACATCGTCGCCGTGGATGATTTCAACATGGGTGCGATGGAGAACAAAAGTTTGAACGTGTTCAACTCGAGATTGGTTTTCGCGACGCCGAAAACAGCCACGGATGCAGATTACGCCGCGATCGAAGGCGTCGTCGGACATGAATATTTCCATAACTGGACTGGAAACAGAGTCACGTGCAGAGATTGGTTTCAATTGTCTTTGAAAGAAGGTTTGACGGTATACAGAGACCAAGAGTTTAGTTCGGACATGAACTCGAGAGGCGTGAAGAGAATCGGGGACGTTTCAAAGTTGCGAGCCGCGCAGTTCCCGCAAGATTCCGGGCCCATGGCGCACCCGATTCGACCGGAAGAGTACATCAAGATGGATAACTTTTACACCGTGACTGTGTACGAAAAAGGCGCGGAAGTTGTGAGAATGTACGAATCGTTGTTGGGCAAAGACGGGTTCAGAAAAGGTATGGACTTGTACTTTGAACGACACGACGGGTGCGCGGTGACGACGGAAGATTTCTTCAGCGCCATGGCCGATGCGAACAATACCGATTTGAGCGCGTTCAAGCCGTGGTATCAACAAGCCGGAACGCCAATCGTGGACGTGAAAACGTCCTACGACGCGTCGACGAAGACGTTTACTTTGAAAGCGACGCAGACGGTGCCGGCGACGCCGGGACAAGACGCCTCTCAAAAGAAGGCGGTGTTGATGCCCATCAGAGTTGGTTTATTGGACAAATCTACCGGGAAAGACATCGAAATTGCCTCCGTGAACGGCGTCGCGCAAGAAAAAGGCACGACGACGGCGGTTCTACGATTCGACCAAAAAGAACAAACGTTTACGTTTGAAAACGTCGAACAAGACGTCGTGCCGTCCATCTTGAGAAACTTTTCCGCGCCGATTAAAATGACGACGGATTTAGAGGAAGGCGACTTATTGTTTTTGATGGCGAACGATTCCGATCCGTTCAACAGGTGGGAAGCTGGTCAAACGTTGTTTCGATCTCTGTTGGTGAAGTTAATCGCGGACGAGACGAACGGGAAGGCGCTGGAAATGAACACGAAAATTACGGACGCGTTGAGAAAAACCATCGAAGGCGCAAAAGCGGCGGACGCGGATAAGGCGTTCATCGCGAGAGCGATGATGGTGCCGAGCGAATCCGAATTGGTCGAAATGCTCGAACCAGGGACGGTGGATCCGGACGTGGTCAAAGCAGCCAGGAAGTTTGTCATGAAATCGTTAGCGGCGGATTTGAGGCCGCTGTTGGAAGAAACGGCGAAGGCGAACTCGGCGGCGGCGTACAAAAACGAACCGGCGGACCGAGCCATGCGTTCTCTCAAGAACACGTGCTTGGGATACTTGTCCTACGTGGACGCGCCTGAAGTCGCTAAAGACGCGTTGGAGCGATACCAAAACGCGGACAACATGACGGACAAAATCGCCACCCTATCGGCGCTTTCCGACAAAGTCTGCGCCGAGAGAGAAACAGCCTTTGATGCTTTTTACCAAGAGTGGCAACACGACCCCTTGGTCATGTGCAAATGGTTGAGTTTACAAGCCGCATCGGGCGTCCCGAACAACTTGGGGAACGTCAAAGCGTTGTTGACACACCCGGCGTTTGACATCAAGAACCCGAACAAAGTGTACTCGTTGATCGGCGGCTTCATGTCCAACCCGACGACGTTTCACCAAAAAGACGGTCAAGGCTACGAATTCTTGGCGGATGTTATTTTGCAATTAAACGACATCAACCAACAAGTCGCGGCGAGAATGGCTGGTGGGTTCACGCGATGGAGAAAATACGACCCGAGCAGACAAGCGCTCATGAAGAAACAGTTGGAAAGAATCATCGCCACGGAGAATTTGAGCGAAAACGTTTACGAGATCGTGAAGAAGTCGCTCGATTAAACTTTTTTTTTAAAGTCAAACAAACTACACACACGCACAGGAACAAACTACATAGTATACTACTGCTACATGTACTTCAACTACAACTACTACGTACGACGCGAAATCTAAAACATCGACGCGTTTATTATTAATACAATGCGGACAAAAACTGTTGCGAATATCTCGCGTTCGTTCTTTTCACTCTGACGTTTAGAAGCAAGTGTACGCGCCTCCCTAAAAGCGCCTCCAAAACGTGTCTCGCTTTGACGCCGATTTGACCAATCGTTCGTCCATCTTTGCCGACGACTATTTTACGATTTCCTCCAGATTTTACAAATAAATCGTGTTCGATTCGAACGGAACCGTCTCGAAAGTCTTCCCAGGATTTATGGACGATTTCGATGCCGTAGCAAATTTCTTTGTGCACTTGGTCGTAGACGGATTCTCGAACGACTTCAATCGCGCGACTTCGATCGTTCATTGCGGTAGATTCGGAAGGGGAGTAGTCCCAAGGTCGAGGTTTGGCGAGAGAGATGAGGTGGTTGAATAAAGTCTCGGTACCTACGGAGTGTAGCGCGGAGACTGGGAAGGCTTTAGAGAAGGTCTTCTTCGGGTCGGTCGCGAGCGATTGGATGAGCTCGGGGAGTTGTTCCGAGCGCTTGCTTCGATCCATCAAATCGACTTTGTTCAGGACTAATATTCCCGGCGGCGGGGCTGCTTTGTTCGTCACGACATCGTCCTTTTCATTCTCCTCGTCTTTTTCTTCATCTTCGTCTTCCTCCGGGAAAAGAAACTCCTCGTACCGTAGCTTTCTCATCTGCTCCGTCATGGCGTCGATCGTCTCTCTCACTCGCCAATCCGCTTTCTTCGCCTGCCTGTTCGCGTCCACGACGAACAAAATCGCATCGCACGTGCTCGCCGCCGCCCACCCTGAAGTCACTTTACTCTCGTGCGCTCTGTTTCTGTAATGTTCCGGCCCAACAATCCCGGGTAAATCGAGAAACACCACCTGCGTGTCATCTCTCGTCGTCGTCCCGATCGTTTCCATCCTCGTCGTGTTCGTCTTTCGAGACACCGCGGACACTTTCGCCCCGACTAACGCGTTCACCAACTCCGACTTCCCGGCGTTCGGGACGCCTAAAATGCCCACCCGTATCGATTTTTGCCGTTCGATCGGCACCGATTCCTCCGCTCCTCCTATTTCTCCTCCTCGTTCTTTTTCCTCTTCTTTTGCTTCTCCTCCTCCTCCTAAAACTCGATTCCAATTCGCCGCTCTCACCGCCGCGTGCGCTCGTTTCGTCGTCCGTTGCACGTCGTCCCTGATGATCTCCTCTCTCGTTCGTCGATCTTTTTTCTTCCTCTCTTCTTCCAGGAGAAGTTCTCTCTCTCTTTCCTCCGTTAAAGAAGACTTTGATGGTCGAGGGGTAAACTGTACCCTCGGGAAATCTTTGTTGTTGTTGTTGTTGTTGTTATTCGCATACCGTCGCTCTTTCTTCTGATACAGATGTCGAGCATTCGTATTGGAAGAAGAAGAAGAGGCGAACGACCGAGAGAGCAGACATAGCTCGCTTTTTATGGTCTTTTGTCCTCTCCTGAGCAGCAAAGCCGTCAGCGTTGATGCCATCTCGGATGAGAGAATTTTGTGGAGTTCTTTGGGCCGTCGAATTGGAAAAAAACAGTCCTCTCATCATCATCATCATCATCATCACCGGAACCCTAACAAAGCGGCGATGAACGTGACCCCGATCGAACCGCCGATGCCGAAAAGAAATATCGTGCCCATGTTCACGAACGTCACGTTTGGAGGAGACGAGGATGAAAAAATGTCATCTTCTCGATGATGATGATGATGATGATGATGTTGAAGCGCATTTCGTTGTTGGCGTTGTAACGGTTTGGGATCCCCCAGCGCGGTCGTCTCGTTCGTTCGCGTGTTCCAGAAGTACGTCTGACCACTCGCATCGTCGAGGACTTCTTTCCAATCGTCGTCTGAATCGTCGTTTCGCGTTGGGACGACTGCTTTTATCATCGCAGATGCTCGTTTGTTGGTTGGTTTTTTCTTCTTCTTTTTGAAAGCAGCAGCAGTGTTGTTGCCGTAGGACGCGCGGAGGACGAACTCGATCTTCGAACGATGAAAGTCATACTCCGGTGGCGAACGTCGTTTTGAAAGTATCTCTGGGGCTATTTCTAACGATGAGGGAGAGATGCGTGCGATGCGTTTTGTGAGTTTTCTCGAGTACGCGCGCAACATGTCGTTTATTCTGAAGTATATTTCTATTTCGTAATTTGAGATGATGTGTTACAATTTTTCGCGACCTTTCTCTCTACTACTCTTTATTCGTTTCCATGCGCATCAAACATCATCAACGCTCACATAATCGCTTCCTTTATTCATCTCTCTTCTTATTATTATCAATACCGGCGGTATTGAGAGGAAGAGGAATAATTACTGTGATCTCGATCTCGATCGCGATTGTGATCTCGGTCTCGATGATGGTGGTGGTGGTGGTGATGGTGATGATGATGGTACCCTCCTCCACCGCCGCCACCACTACCGGTACCTTCGCCGAGGTGCGCGCCGCTCGCGACGGCGTGCGCCAACTGGTACGTTTTTGATAACATTCCTTTTGTCCGTTCGATGAGTTGGTCGTGCGGGGTGTGCGTTTCAGTCATCATCGTCACCACGCCTTGGTCCATGTCAATTTTCGCTCTAAGTTTGCTCGTTCGAATCAAGTTTACGATCCATTTTTCCGCAGCTTCGGTGTCCAAGTTCAACTTCTTGGCCAATTCTTCGATTTTGATTGTTTTTTGAACTCTGCAGTACGTTTCGAAGATGTGCATTCGCGCGTGTTCGTTGAACTCGTCGACGAATTTCGAAAGGAAAAAATCGTTTCGCATCATCGCTTCGCAGTTTTCTAAAGCTTTTTGCGCGGCGTCGAAATCGAATTTCACAAACAGTTGGTCGAAGAATTCCAACATCGGGTCTCTGTACGGTTCCACTTGCATGATTCGGGAGATATCTTTGATCATCCCGCGTCTTCGTTTGCTCATGATGACCGCACACGCGCAATATCTCAGCAAGTGCGGCGCTTCGTACTGAATCGCTTGCATGTATCGCTCTTGGAAAAACATGTCGCACAAACCCAAAATTCCGCCGCCGTGCGGTTGGTGTTCTTGGTGGTTAAAGAACACGAATAAACTCCAGTGACACAACCAACATCGGTTGCGCATTTGCTCCAAACTCGTTTTGAAGTGACCGTTATCAATGGCCTCTCTCAAGCGCGTTAAATCCTCCATCGCGTGTTCCCAGTTTTGTAACAAACAATCCGAGGCCAATTTCCCCCACAACGCGGCTCTTAGTTTCCCTTGATCTTCGCTCAGCAAACGATACTGCCCCAACAACTCCGCGGAAATCTCGTACTTCCCGCAATCGAACTGATATTTCGCGTATTGAAACAACCCCTCGATCTCTTCCTCTCCCACGGAGTGCTGTTCTTTTAACAAACTCTTATTCGCTCTTTTGTCCGACTTCGACAACGTCTTGCCGTGTTCTTTCAGAAACGCGAGCAACTTCGAGCACGTATCGCTCACACTCTTCAAAGAAGAAATAACCTCGGTTCTCTTTTGCTTCATCTCCTCCGGAATATCCGACGCGTTGTTGATTTGCTTGTACAAATCCCCGGCGAGATCGACCATGCGCGTTTTCGATAAAAGTTCCATCTTCGCCCGCGAAACCTCCGCGGAATCGAAGAGATTTTTCGATTCGATGAATTCAATCATCGGGTAGGACAAATGGCGGTCCAAGTACTCACCAATCTGTTCGTAATTGTAATCGTACATAACGTAACACAACGAGAGCGAGATACACGAGAGGAAGAAAAACAAGGTCAGCGGATGATGATGATATACGTCTCGCGCTCCTTTCCCGCGGAAGTTGGAGAGAGACGAGACAAAGACACACGAGAGAAGTTTCAAAGAAGTTTACGAACAACACAACACACACAACAAACGAGGGCTTTTACCTTGGTCGTCAGATCCCACCGTTTCGGGTCCTCCTCGCTCATCTTTTACTTGAATTCTACTACTAATAATAGTACTATTATATATACGTATAGTTTCTCTGACGAACGCTTTTCTCTGTCTTGTGATCTCTCTCTCAACCGCCGCAAAAGTTTCCGTTCCTTTCAAAACAACCAGCCTCGTTTCGCTTTTCACGAAACTCTCCGTTATTATCGATGATGATGCAAAAGAGCGTTCAGTGATGTGTTGTGCTTAAAAAAAAACGAAAGGAACACAAGAGAGAGAGAAAAAAAACAGGAGAGTGAAAAAAAAAAGAAATTTGATACCCTAAATAAAAAAATGGTGTCGAGATTTCTCTGCCGTGAGTTTTGTTTTGATCAGCGTTTGTTTGGGAAGATTTTTACATATCTTTCGGTCTATCCTGTTTCCTAAAACGTCACTGTGAGAATTCAACAACGACGCGCGCGCAACAGACAACACGCATTTATTATTATTATTTATATACCACTATTGAGAGAGAGAGAGAGAAGACCTGTAAGTATATATACAGTGTCTCGTGTAAGGCTGCTGTTTGCGCGTAGTATTTATTGTGGTGTCGTACGCGCGAGTAAAATTATATCTCTTCGTATTGAAGAGAGAAGAAAGAAAAATGAGATATCACGCGGAGGACGAGGACGCGAGAACAAAAACGATGCAGACGACGACGAGCAGTGGCATCGGCGAAAGCAGAGGACGACGACCGCCGTCTTTTTCCTCCTCGTCGTCGAGAAGAAGAGAAGGAAACAAAAACGACACCAAGGAGAAAAAAGATGTTCCGAAAATCACCGAGTTTTCTCTCACCGAGGAAGAAATGGCCAGACGAAACCACCAGCCGGTGCGCGTGTCCATGGACGAATCCAAAAGAGATGTCGTCCGAACGACGAAAGCTTTAATCGGCTCGCTCACGATAAAGTACTCGGTCGTGTGCCAAGAGGGGTGTTATCCGGATAAGAAGAAACACGCGAATCAAGACGCGTTTTGCGCGAGCGCGATGCACGGCGGGGAGAGTTTGTTGCTGGGCGTGTTCGACGGACACGGGCAAGAGGGGGAGTCGTGCGCGCAGATCGCGTCGAATATTTTCCCGCAGATTTTGACGCAGTTGAGCAGAGAAAAAGCGGAGAAGGTGAAGATGGAAATGACGACGATGAGAGGCGACGAGGAGGATGATGGTGATGGAGAAAACGAATCGGAGTCGGCGCAAACGGAGGAGGAACGGTTGATGAGATTATCTTCTTCCGGATCGGAAGCGAATACGAAACGAACGAATACGACGGCGAAGAAACGCGATCGATACAAGTTTTTAACGGAGACAGATTTGGAGGTGAAAAATCACTGCGATTCGCCGCAATCGAATTTGAATTCGCTCGCAGACCGAACGAAACGTGGTGGTTTACTATTCTCGGGAGGTTTAGGATTAGGAGGAGGAGGAGGGTCGTCTTCAAATTCGAACTCGTCCAGAGAAAGATCGGAAGAAGACTCGCATCGCGGCGAAGAAGGAAGCAGCGGCGCGGATATGGACATCAACCCTACGAATTTGGTCGTTAAGGACAATGACATCAGTAGCCCAAGCTCGGGCAGAGCGAGTTACACCAGCGAAGACTACGACGATGATAATAATGATAATAATAATACCAAGACGACGAAAAAAGCTGGAACGAGAACGACAACACATTTTGACGAACACATCTACTCCAACGCGTTTCGAACGGCCAATTCAATCGTCGTCAAAACGTTAGGGACCAAATGCTACGCCAGTGGAACTACTGCTGTGACGGCTTTGTTCGGAAAGGATAATATCGTCCGTTTTGGTAACGTCGGCGATTCGAGAATTATATGCGCGATGTCGGATTCTGACGTGATGACCCGGAACAAAAACTGGAAAGCTGTGCAATTGACTCGAGATCAGACGTGTTTTCGCCGAGATGAGCGCGATCGCATGCGCAAAGAATCGAGTAAAGAGCTCTCGTTTGCGTCTATTGGGATGGTTTTGGGAGAGTGCGAGTTTCACGAAGATTTTGAGGAGACGCAAGATTTGCAAACCGGCGTAGCCGGCGAACGATGCGATGATCCTCCGAGAGTCTTTTTAGGCGGTCACAAATTTCCAGGTTGCGCGTTTACGAGATCGCTTGGCGATTCCATCGCCAAAGAATTGGGTGTCTCCGCGGAACCGGAGTTGACGCACCACGATCTCAACGATGGGAAAACGAAATGTATCATCATCGCCTCGGACGGCGTCTTTGAGTTTGTTTCGAACGAGGAAGTCGTTGGCATTTGCGAAGAGTTCTATCCGGATTGCGACAGAGCATCGAAAGAGATTGTAAAATTGAGCTATAATAAATGGGCAATCGAAGATGAACGCGCGGACGATGTTACGGTAATCGTTGCATACGTCAGCTCTACCAACGATGTGGATATGCTCGCGCGCGACGAAGACGAGAGTAGCGACGATGACGACGATGACGACGGCGACGATGAGTATCTTTCCTCCTCTTCGTCTTTGGACGACGGTGGTGATTACGACAACGGTGCAGACGAAATCGACGAGAACTCTTCTCCTTCTTCCGCCGTAACGATTCGAGAGCGTCTCCAAAGCGTCAATATCTTTGGAAGAAGATGATAATAATATCAACAAAAAGTATACTAATATTAATACGACGAAAACGATCGATGACGTTACGCGTATCATGATGTAAATTAAGAAAAATGTAAAACAGAAAGTTCAGTGTAAAAACGACGAATTTTGCGCGTATGTAGTGATGAGTGAGGCCAAGCGAGTGTTCGATCGATGAACGCGTTTAAAACAAATCCACTCACTGTGTAATGTTGTTGTAATAATTTTTATTTAAAAACTGCAATAATGAATTTTACCGCGCTCTAGTTTTCTCCGCCTCGACGATTTGTTCCGCCGCGGAAATAGATACCGCCGCGTCTTCTAACTTTCCGCTTTGCGTCCCGTTGCTCCCACCGGCGTGTGGATCCCCACTCGCGACGTCGATATCGTCCAACTCGTCCAAGGATTTGTACACCGGCAGCGACTCCTTCGTCGACGCCGTATATTCTCCATTCATCTCCTCGCCGCCGTGTTTATTTCTTCGCTTTAATTTTACGTGTAAACCGGTGGTCGTGTGAATGGTTGCCCCGGTGGTCATGCCACACTCGCCGTCCGGGTGAAACTTCGGGTCCAACTCGAAATCGAAGCGTCGCATGATCATGGCTAAAGTAACGATGGATTCAAAAATCGCAAACTGGTCTCCGATGCATTTTCTTTGCCCGCCGCCGAAAGGTAAATAGGCGAAATCCTCCGTGTACTCGTCCGGCGCTTTCCCGTCGACTGGGAATCGTTCCGGAATAAACTCCTCCGGCTTGTCCCACAACCTCGGGTTTCGGTGTAAATTCCAAACGGAGATGAAAAAATCCGTCCCTTCGGCGATGTCGTAGCCTCCCAATTTCACCGGTTCGATCGCTCGGCGAATCAACACCGGTGGCTGCGGATACAATCTCATGGACTCGTTGATCACTCTCGACGTGTACTTCAACTCCCTCATATCAGCCACCGTCGGTAATCGATCGCCGCACACTCGATCGACTTCCTCGAAGACTTTCTCCTTCACCTCTGGGTGTTTCGCCAATAAAAACGTCGTCCACGTCAACACCGCCGCGGTGGTTTCGTGTCCGGCGATTAACAAAGTCATCAAATCGTCTCTCAACTGTTTCGAGGTCACGTCGTCTCCAGACGCGATTAAAAAGTGCAAAATCGACGGGTCCTCCTTGTTCATGTATTCTTCGACGAACTCGTCGTCGGATTCCTCGACGATTTTCTTGCACCGTTCAATCAACACGTTCAAAGTATCGTTCACGACGACCAAGGCTTCTTGACACGCGCGTTGCCTCGGCACCAAATACGACAAAGGAGGCACCTTCCAATACGGAATAAACGTCACTGACCTGTATTCAGCCTCTCTCAACACCGTATACACGGCTTTAATCACGGGATCGTCCGTTTTCAACGAATCGAAATCGTAATTAAACACCGCCTTCCCGATGATATCCAACGCTAACCGCGAATAAAAGTTTTCCATCTCCACGGACGTCCCGTCAATCTCCGCCCTCGCCAACTGCGCGCTTCCTTTCAACCCACAATCGCCAAACATATCCACCATGCTCGCGACGTATTTTCGGTGCAACGCCGGGACGATAATCTTTCTGCGAATCTTCCACACCTCGCCGTTGGCCGGGATTAACCCTTGTCCCATGACGAAATCCAAAATCTCGGAAAGTAAACCTTTCGAGAACGATTTCGCCTGGTGCAACAGAATTTCCTTCGCGACTTTGTTATCGGAAACCACGACGAACTTTTTCGGCCCGATGGCCAAAACGAACTGTTCCCCGTACGCCAAGAAGAGTTTATACAGCGGCACGAACACCGGCTGCCCGGCAATCTCTCGAATATCGCCCGAAGCGACTGGCATTTGACTGTCCGCCTCTCGCTTCCATTTCTTTTGCGTTTTCGTCAGAGATAAAATCAAAGCCTTGATGATTGGACTTTCCGTCTCTTTAAACCCAGGCAAGGCGGATTTTATGGAATCCGCGACTTTGCGCAAAGGGCCGGTGGAGGCGTCTTTGGTGAACTCTCCCGAGGCGATGCGTTCTTCTAAAGTCATGTCATTTTTGTTCTTCTTTTTACTATTATTATTGTCGTCATCGTTCTCCGACATCGATTGAATCGTCGTTGCTTTTCTCGTCGTCGTTCTCGTAAACGTCGTCGTTCGTCTAAACGCGCGTCGTTGGTGTTGTTGTTGTTGTCTCGATGATTTTGATGATGATTTCCCCAACAACGCAATCGATCGACTGCTCGCCGTCGTCGTCGTCGTCGTCGGGCTGCTGCAACAACACGCAGAGGACGCGCGCATGATGATAATAACGAGATGATTTACTCGAAGTTTTTATATAGTATAAAGAAACTTCTTTTGTTGCGCTCTCTCTCTCTCGTGTATGTGTGTGTATGTCTTTGTGTGAACAGATAACAACCGAGTTCTATGGATAAAGTTCTCTCGTTTAGGGCAAAAAATTGAGATCCTCGTTTTTGTTCTCGCTTTCCCGCCGCCCGCGGCGGGGAACCGCTTGGGACGAAGCTGCTCTTGGTGTTTTAGTGCTGCTCTTTCATGTCTTCGACAAAGGCAGCGTATACTTCCTCCGTTGGTACTGGAGACCCTTTTTCGAGCAAGTAGTTTTCGCAGTCGGGGTGTTCGTAATACCGAGCGAAAGCGATGTATTTCCAGTGGTGAAGAGGCACTTTCGCCTCTTCGACTAAGTAGTTGATGCAATCGAGGCGGCCATACGCTGCAGCGTTGCACATGCATGCACGCTTTACCTCGTCAGGTATCTTTCTTTCTTCAACGAAATACTTCAAGATCTCCACGTGACCACCGCATGCTGCTTGTCCTGCCGCTTCTTTTTCCGTATCTCGCGAAGGTTTCAGTTTGTCGAAAAGAAATCGAAGACAGTCGAGGTGTCCTTTACCAGCAGCTAGTTTACACGACACTTCTTCATCATACGGGCAACCATTCGAGAAGCAGTACTTCAACATCTCGAGATTACCTTTAGCTGTTGCCGCATTAATCGCCCACTCATCCCACTCGCACTGTTTCACTTCTCTCGCCCACTTGAGGAACTCGAGTTTGTTCGTACAAGCAACTCCCTTGCAAAACAAGGCTTGATCTCTCACCGTTCCATCTTCAAATTTCTCTCCCCAGGGCATGTGATTCCACACCAATTCCAGCGTCGAAATGGATGAACATTCGTGAACAGCCCAATCTAATCCCGATACGTTTACCCCGGCGTACTCAAGCACAACCCGACTCTCTTTATTCACCTTCGAAAAGAAAAACCGATCTGTCGTATTCAATTTCGGAATCACATGCGTGACAAACACATCCTTGTGATGCAACACCAATCCCGTCCACAGCTTGCTCGGCCCAAGCTTTAAACGCTCCATTTCCGCGGCGAGATCTTCTTTCTCTCTCTTCTTCTTCCTCTTCTGCGCACCGGAGAGTTGTTTCTTCTTCTTCTCACCGCCTTTCTTTTTTTTTTCCCGCAGATCTCAAAAAATGGCGTTTACAGAATTATTTGAGCTTTAGAGAGGACTGGATTTGAGTCATACGCGCGTAGAGGAGAGCGACTCGAAAGGAACATCATACGCACGTTTTTTAAACTAAAATAAAATGAATTCTCTTTCTTTGCACTCCTGTTTGCTATATATATCGTCATCAATCATTCTTGTTCGTCGAGAGAGTTTGTGAAGGAATCTAAAACCTGCATCGCGAACTCGTAAACGCCGAAGGTAATCGCGCTACTCGGCGCAGATTTACACAACGCCGGGACTAAACCTTTGTAGAAACCACGCACGCCTTCGGTTTTGAGAATGGAGAGAACGAGCGGAAACGCTTTGTTTGCGGTTTCGGCGGCGCCGTACGAGGCGGCGCGTTTGAGACCGACGACTTGTAATCGCTTTTTCATGACGTCCAGAGGGTGGATGGCCACGCGCGCGCACGAACCGGCGAGGAAACCTTTCGCGAAATGGTTCAACTCGAAACTACTACTATTGCTACTGCTACTTCTGCTACTACCACTACTACCACTACTATTATTAGTATTACTACTCTCTTTACCGATTGAGTTCAAGTACTCGTACACGCCGAATTGCACCGACGTCGCCGGAATAATCTCAATCAGAGTAATCCCCAACCCGGCGTACAATTTTCGTCGTCGCAACAAACCAAAGAACGCATCGAATACTCCGTTATACGTTTTCGGTATCCCTTGAGACGCTAACTGCGTTCGGATGATATCGAACGGGTACGTCGCAACCGTCGCCGTCGCTCCGGCGACTGCGCCAAACACAAAGTTATTGTTCAAAAAACTCGATGATGATGATGAAGAAGACAAAGAAGAAGAAGAATTCAACGCGTTCAACATTCCAAACTGAATCCCGGTGTACGGTATCCACAAGCACAGCGCCGGTATGGTTCCGGCCCACAGACCTTTCCTGATCCCTTCCTCTCTCGCAATCGTCGCCATCGCCGAGAAGGCGCCTTTATATTTCGCATTCGTCAACGAATAGTTTTCTTTTTGTATTTGTAAACGGATTTTAATCACGTCTAAAGGCGCGACGAAAACTCTCGCCACCGCTCCGGCAAACGCGCCGGCGACGATTGGATTTACGTTGTTATTGTTGTTGTTATTCTTTTTGTTGTTGTTCGTTGAAGCTTCGCACTTTGATGGATACATTAAAATCAACGCCGTTGTTGCTGTTGTTGTTGTAATTACTGCTGCTGCTGTGACCAAAGATGATGATGATGATGATGGTAAGCGAACTGATGATGATGCGCTTCCTCTTTGATGACGATGATGATGATGTCTTTTATGATGATGTTTGTTGTTATTGTTATTGTTGTTGTTGACGTTGAAATTGGAAACGATGAAGTTGTGTGTGTTGTTCCAAATCATAGTATAGATATGTTGAGATGATGATGTCGACAACACAACAACGGGAACGCAAACAAAAAAGTGGAGGAAGAGATGAGAGAGGGAGACTTTGTTTGTTGCGCGTTGGTGTTTTAAGTGCGTGTGTTTACGTGTTTGTTGTGTAGAGTACTATGAGCAACACTGTGACGAATTTCAGCATGCACGGTTCTTTTTTTTTGTAAGACGACACTTTTTACACCCTAAAGCAGAATAAGAGTAAGTATCTTAAAAACGACTTCGGAGGGCACAGCGCACTGTCACTTGCGTCTTCTTTAACTCGTAAGAAATGCACGAATACACATGAAAGCAACTTCTAACTTTTTACGCAAAACCAGAGCTGGTTAGAGTGTGGGACTGTTAATCCCGAAGTCACCGGTTCGAATCCGGTAAGAAGAGCTTCTTCTTTTTTTTTGCACCCCTCTACTGCTGACTGGCTGATGCATTCGTGAAGGTGATGAAGATGGGATGATTCTTTCTAAATTGTTGTTTTTTTATCTTGTTTCAAGTGAAAAAATATCGGCTCTCCACAAAAGCCAGAGAGGATGAACAACACGACGACAAAATAACAAACGAGGAGACAGAAGACGACTTTTTATTAAACGGAGGACAAAGATGATGATGCCTTTGCTGCGATCATCTTTGCGCGTCGTCATCGCTTCTTCTTCTTCTTCTTTTAATTCTTCTGTCTCGTCATCAAAAACGCCTAAAATTCGTTTGATGACATCAGAAAAGACATTGGATACAAAAGAAGAAAAGATATTCACGACAAAAATCATCGTCCTCGGGACCAATCACACCTCGTCTTCCGACGCGGAAAAAGTCACCAGGATAATCGAAGACGAGAAACCAGACGTGGTCGTCGTCGAGTTGGATTTTGAGCGATTGAATTCCAATTCCGATTCATATAAAATAGGTGGAAAAGACTTTATGAACGCGGTCAAGTCCGGAATCGCGATAAAACAAGACCCAATCGTGCTGTTAGGGGACGTGAAAGCGAAGGAGATTCCGGAGATGTTGCTGAGCAAAGCGACGAGCGTTGAAAATGTTGTTCCCGAGAGAGTCTTCGGCGGCTTGGCGTACTTCCTCGAATCTTTTAAAGACACGTTTGGCGTCGCGCCGACGGCGAGCGTTTTGACGATTACGCTCGCGTGTGCGCTCGTGGATAATAATTTCGTCGAGTTGTTTGTGTTGCTCTATGGAGTGTCCGTGGTATCGGACGTGTTGTTGAAAGATCGAGACGTCGTATTAGCGGAGAACGTGTTAAAAGGCGTGGACATCGCGAAGCGGTTGCGAAAGAAAGAGTTGCTTTCGAAACAGTTTACGTTTTATTCTTCTCCTTCTTCGGATGATGTTTTTCTCGATGAAGAAAACGATACCGCGATAGAAGAGTCGCAATTACCTGTCTTTACACTCAAACGTCCGTTTGAAAGCAGAGACGAGATTCGGCGACTGAATTTGTTCGAGCCGCGTTGGTTGCGAATGCTCGACGAGATTGCCAAACGCAACGAAGGATCGCTCGTCGGCGCCAAGCTCGGCGTCGTTCTCGCGCAAAACCGCTTGTACACGCCCGAAAATTTCAACGACGAAGACGATGACAACAAAAATGTTGACAACCAAACGGAGAAGAAGAGAGTCGCGAGAATTGTATTCGATCCGTTCGTCCAACGAGCGAAAGTCGTGGACGCGAAAGAGTCCACGCGACCGGTAACCGGCGCTCGGAAAGTTGAAGTATTCATAGCTTTGGATTCCGAAGCAAACGACGATTTCGTGGGCGAGTTTCGAGAAGCCCCCGGTCAGCGAGGATACATGCTCGCGTCCCCAAAGACGTTGGCGGATGAAAGCGTAGATGGCACGTCGTCATCGAAAACATCGAGCGAAGAAGAAAAAGAAGAAGAAGAAAGTAAAATCAAATGCGTGGTCGTTTGCGGGAAATTGCACGTGCGCGGCGTCGTCAGTCGATTGCAGCAGGGTGGTAATATGAATAACAGTAGAAGTGGTAGCAGTAGTAGTAGTAGTAGTAGTAGTAGTAGAGATAGCGATAGCGGCGTTGTAATAGTAACTATGTAAAACAAAATATTGTATTACAATCGCGCACGCGGAGAAAAAGAAGAAAAATATGAGCTGCGAGTGAAATGAGAGTGCGTTTACGTTCTTTATTGTTTGTGTTTCTCTCCGTTAAAATCTCCTTTATCACAAGCTTCCCTTTGTGATAATGATGTTGTTAATGTTGATGATGATTATTACTCTGATGTGCGCAGCTCTCCACCTTCGTAAGACCAGTCTTCTGGTAATGGACAGTCGTTGTCGAGGAGGTATTGTAAACACTCGGTTTGGTTGTTCTCGTGAGCGAATCGAACGGCCCAAAAGTTCCAAGGCGCTTTGGCGGTTTCGTGTAAGTACTTCAAACAGTCTAAGTGGCCGTTCTCGGCCGCCAACGCACACGCACCTGTGCTATATTGATCATACTTACGCTCAACAAGATATTCGAGTATGTGAAGATGACCATTTTGAGCCGCCCAATAGGCAGTTTTCCAACCCCAAGGCGCTTTGGCTTCTTCGCGTAAGTATTTGAGTACCTCGAGATGACCGTTTTCGGCAGCATTTTCACACGCTCTCTCATCGATAGGACACTCATTTGCAACGCAATACTTCACCATTTCCAGGTTACCTATGAATGCGGCCACTTCAATCGTACTTTTATTCCACTTACACTTTTTCTCCTCTTGCGCCCACTTGAGCAACTCGAGTTTATTCGTTCGAGCAACTTGAGAGCAGAAAAGTTCGTCTGCACTCCACCATCTCGGCCACAACGATTTATTCTCCCACGCAAACTCCAACGTCGATATCGACGACATCTCTTTCACTTTAAACCCCTTTTTCAAATCATCCGCGCGAGTTGATCTCTTCACCAACTTTCTCGTCTCACTATTCACCTCGTACAAGAATTTAAGATCGGTCCCATTCAATCTCGGAAGAATGTGTTGGAAACAAATATCATCGTCATTCACGACCAAACCCCACAAATCTCTCTCCCCCATTCGTCTTTTTTGCGCTCGCGTTGTTCTCGCTCCAGAAGACATGACGACGCGGTTGTCTTCTTCTTCTTCTTCTCCTTCTTCTTCTTTCTCTCTCGTCGTGTGTCTTTACGTGTGCTTTTTGTTTGTGGTGTTTTTCGTCCAAAACGAAAAATTGGCGTTTTGGCGGGAAAAGAGAAAAAAAAAGGAATTCCCAAAAACACCATTATCGAAGCATTGGGTGCCAGAGGAAGAAGCTCTCACAAAAGCTGGCTTTTCCCTTCTCGGAATCAAAATCGAGTCGTTGTTATTCGTGACGCGGAAGAGGTGGTGGTGCGCTTTTTGAGCGCAGAACGCGCAGTATCAGGTGTGCAGAGAGTACTAAAAACACATCATGACAGAGAACGACCCTCGACAGCCTCCTCGAAAAGGATCCGATGGAAAGAAAGAACAACAAGAAGAAGTGATCTACTCGGACCGATTCGTCCCGTCCCGAGACGCGCGCGCGGGCGCGAACAACAACAACCACTCGTTCGACGAGGACGAATTGAAAGCGTTCGAGGACGTAGACGACAGAGAGGATGTAGATAACGACGGCGAATTGGTGTACCCGAATTATCGCCACCGGTACGAGCAACAGTCGTTACGACGAGAAAGGAGGGAGACGAACGAGGACGATTTGGACGACGATTTCGACCGGGTTCCGGAGACGACGACCACTACGACGAACAATAATAATACTAATAATAATAACAACAACGTCCGAATGATTGTGGCGAACACGGAACGAGAAGATACCTCCGCGGCGTACCACGAATTGTTGAGAAGCGAATTGCAGTTACCGAATTATACCGCGAGCGGAGGAGGCGCGAGAGGACGAGGGGACGATAGCGGAGGTCGAGGAAACGGGACGAGCGGAGGAGGAGGAGGAGGAGGAAACGCATCGACTGGGGGAGGAGGAAGTCAAGGAAGTCAAGGAGGAAGTCAAGGAAATCATCAGGTTTTGTACGACGGGTCGCCGCTGAAAGAGACGCATAGGAATAAGAAAACGCTGAGGTTTAAGACGGATTCGCCGCCTTCGAGCGGGCCAAAGAAACGATATCAGCAGTATAATCCAGAGCAGGATGGGTATTACGGTCAAGGAGGGAATGGGTTGGGAGCGCAAGGGTCTCGTGGCATGAGCGAGAACAACGAAGAAAACGCGGCTGGAGTGAGCTATTACGAACACCACTCGAACTCTACTTCGCCGTATTCGTTATCGCCGATTGGTCGAACCGGTCCTTTAGGAACGGCGTTAGCCGCGCCGCGCAGAATGCCGCGCAAAATCGCTCGGTCGCCGTTTAAAGTATTGGACGCGCCGGCGTTACAAGACGATTTCTACTTAAACTTGGTCGATTGGTCGGCGCATAACGTTTTAGCGGTTGGTTTGGGGTCGTGCGTGTACTTATGGTCCGCGTGCACGTCGCGCGTAACGAAACTGTGCGATTTAGCACCTTCGGATTCCGTATGTTCCGTCGCGTGGACGCAACGGGGTACGTTTTTAGCCGTCGGTACGAACACCGGCGATGTCCAAATCTGGGACGCGCACAAGTGTAAGTTGATTCGAACGATGACTGGCCATCGCTCGCGAGTCGGAACCTTAGCGTGGTCCTCGAACATGCTCTCCTCGGGATCGCGCGACCGGTCCATCATGCAAAGAGACGTCCGTTCACCGGAACAGTTCACCGGGAAACTCTTGGGCCACAAATCAGAGGTGTGCGGTTTGAAGTGGTCCTACGACGATCGCGAACTCGCGAGTGGTGGGAACGATAATCAACTCTTGATTTGGTCCGCCTCCGCCTCCAGCGGCGGCCCGGCGCTGCGCCTGCCTCAACACCAAGCCGCCGTCAAAGCCATCTCTTGGTCTCCGCATCAACACGGCCTTCTCGCCTCTGGTGGCGGTACTGCCGATCGATGCATCCGCTTTTGGAACACCACCACCAACACTCCGTTGCAATGCGTCGATACCGGCTCTCAAGTTTGCAACCTCGCCTGGTCGAAAAACGTCAACGAAATCGTCTCCACGCACGGCTACTCCCAAAACCAAATCGTCGTCTGGCGGTACCCAACCATGAGCAAACTCGCCACCTTAACCGGTCACACGTTGAGAGTGCTCTATTTGGCGGTTTCTCCGGACGGACAAACCATCGTCACCGGAGCCGGCGACGAAACGCTTCGGTTCTGGAACGTCTTTCCCGGCCAAAGGAGTCAAGGCGGCGTGCAAGAAAACTCCGTGTGGAACTTGAATCGAACGCAAATTCGATGAATAATATAGCGCGTAAATGCATGTAAAGATAGTAGAATTGTAGAAATAGAGAGATATACATTGACTCGTAAACGGAATTTTCCTCACAAGAACACCCAACGAACGAACTCTCGTGAAGAGAATATGTCATCTTTCGCCTCTTCCTCGGGTGAGGCGAGCAAAGAGAACAAAAACCAGCCGTCGATTTCTCAGCAGATTAAAATAATCACGCCGTCCACTTCCTCTCCCTGGGGTACCATCGGTCGCACGTTCGTCCTTTCCGCGGTCGCGTTGTTCAGCAAAGCGCTTCTCGGGATGTTCAATTCGACGACGGTGAGCAATCACGAGACGTTTTTACGCGCGGTCACGAGGGAAGATCGAGGCGTTGATGAGAACGATGACGATACGAAGAAGAAGCGTAAAAAACCGGGTTTGATTACCGTGGCGAATCATCACTCGACGTTCGACGACCCGGGCGTGTTAGCGTACATGACGCCGTTCAAGTTTTTCTTAACGGAAATGTTCCACCAAAACAACCGATGGACGCTGTGCACGGCGGAAGTGGCGACGGCGAACAGACTGGTGGAATCGTTCATTTTGAGCGGGAAAGGCGTGCCGATATACCGAGGTGGAGGTATCGATCAACCGTGCATGAAAGTTATGGCCGAGCTCGTCGCCTCCGGTCGATGGTTACAAATCTTCCCGGAAGGTAAAGTGAACCGAGAACCGCGAGGTCAAACGCCTTTGGACCAAAGATTGAAGTGGGGGTTAGGAAAGATTCTGTGCGACGTCGAGGAGATGGGTGGAGAACAACCGATGATTTTACCGTTTTGGCACTCTGGAATGGACGAGGTGAAACCGTACGAAGGGTGTAAAACGATCTTTCGGTGGGGGAAACGCGTCCACGTGACGGTCGGCGAACCGATCGACATGAAACAGTTTCGAGGCCGGTGCGGGAAGTGTAAAAACGAGGAAGAGAAAGGAGCGCTGTACGCGGAGATGATGACTGTGGTGAGAGAAAAGATGAACGAGGTGAGGAAGAAGAACGTGGTGGAAAGAGAAGAGATGGGCATAAAGGTGAGCGAAGAGGAGAAGAAGAAGGATTAAGAAGGTGTGATACTACTTTATTAAAATTCTAAAAAATTTCAAGCGCGTTTGTTCGTCGTCGAGCGTAATGAGTGCGTTTCATTTTTATCGACGAGTTTATACAGTGTAGCGTTGTTACCGCCCCGTGTTGTTGTTGTAATATATATATATATATGAGAGTATTATCCCGAATGATGATGAGAAAGAGGCAGGCGTTGCTGACGTTTTGTTGCAATCTCTCGTTTTGCGCTTTTTTTCCACAGAAGTCCCACAGAAAAAAACGCACACGAAGAACACAAAGGCGTTTACAATAGAGTAGTAGAGAAAAAATGGGTCACACGATTTGGATTCGCGCCAATTCCCTCTTCACCTTCGCGTCCACCGCGCTCGCCTTGGTCGCGATACTCGCTTCCATCACGGACATTTGGCACACTGCGGAACCGGACGTGTTTTTGCGCGTCAAATCCGTCGAACGTTTTCGCCCGGTTTCCCCGAACGCACACAGAAAGAAAGCGTCTTCGAACAACAACGAAGTAAACGACGAAGCGTCGCTTAATTTCCAACTCAGGCTCGACTTGCGACCGCTCTTTTCGTGGAACACGAAGCAAATCTTCGTCTCCATCGACGCGGATTACGAAACGGAAAGGAATAAGCGCAACACGATTTCGCTCTGGGATTCGATCGTGACACAAAAAACCAACGCTCTGTTGAATTATCAAAACGTGAGGAACAAATATCGATTCATAGACCAAGGGACGCATTTAAGAGGCAGGGAAGTGAATTATACCGTGCGGTGGGAAGTGATGCCAGTGGCGGGGAAGTTGTACGGAGGAAAGAAGTTGGTCGAGAGGGTGAAGATGCCGGATGAATACGTGAACTAAAACGCTCGCGGCGCGATGTAGAGCAGTAGAATGCGGTAGAGTAAAGAGTAATTTGATAATAGATTTTGCTTAAAGGTACACACAAAAACACGTATAACTTAACGTACACACGAATCTGCTGCTGCTTTGTTTTTATTGATGCTATTACAAGTCGAGGAGAGAGATGGCTGGAGGCGCGGGGTTCGACGGTGTCGGCGCCGATGTGGGAGAGGACGCGCCGAGAACGATGTCGTCGAAGAAATCGATGAGATTGTTCGTCGTTTCGTCCATAATGGCGTCGTTGTTGTTTTGTTGTCTCTTTGCCGCACGCTCGGATGCACGCTTGATCTCATTCGCTCGGTTCTTTGCTGAGGTAGTGGTCGCATCGTCGTCGTCGGATTCGTCTTCATCGTCTTCCGAAGAAGATGCCAGCGCTCCTGTCGTTGATGTCGTTGTTGATGATGGTATTGACGACATCGTCGTCGTCTTATCTATGCGCTTCCACTCTAAATCTCCTCCTTCTGCTGTATTTGCTACTTCTAACGATTCTGAACTCAAATTCTTCATGCGTTGTCTTCTCTCTTTGAACGCATCTAGGCTGGTGGAAAATTTTTCCTTGACTAACTTGGCTCCTTTTCTCATGCCTATGGCAGATATTTTCGCTATGCGTTGCGTTTCTATGGCAGATATTTTCGCTATGCGTTGCGTTTCTATGGCGGATATTTTCGCTATGCGTTGTGTCTCGCGGTACACGTGTTTTGCTTCCTTTTGAAACTCAGAACCAAACGCGGCTAATGCGCTTTCCTCGTCCAAATCTTCATCTTTCACGTCTGAACCGAATTGCGCTTTCCCGCTTCTCGCCGCGATGGCGCACGCGCGGAGACGATCTCGGACGAATACTTCGTACATTTGCGTGTGTCTGAGAGAGACACGAAACAAACGCGTTCGATGGTTTGGCGCGCCTTCTACGAACGCGTCTTGGTCGAGCCACAAACCATCGTTCGATATCGCTTCCGGGGGTGGTCTTTCTAAAGCTACGGATTTCACGAATCGAGGGTAAGATCCAATCGCGCTGGACAGAAAGGTTCGAAACGCTTTCGATATAACCTCTTCCATTGTCGTCGTCGTTGTTGCTGATGATGTTGCTGCGGATAACGTCACCCTGGGTTGTGGTTCTTCCAGTAGCGGAAGATTCTGAAGATGTCGCCGCCGACGACGACGGTGCTCCCGTCTTCCTAACTCTCTCTCGCTCTCTAAAGTCTTTTGCAACTTATTCGCTATGCGTTTCGGCACGAGCTCGAAATCCTCCTCAAAGTACGTGTACGACCCGTCGTCTAAATTCAACAGGAACACTTCCTCTTTCGGGACTTTTTCATACGCGCTCATGAGTTGCAGCGGTAAACCAACCACAAAAGGCATCGGCGCGGTGAGATAATCCATCAATCCCGCCGGTACCAACGGAAGAAACACGTGTTGCCATTTTAACGGAAAGACCATTCTGTTTGCCGCGTGTGTCGCGCGAGACAGTTTTGATAACGACTTTGACGTCAAAACAATGCGTCTTTCAAACAATAACGCCACGAATAGCGCCACGATAGCATCGGAAGGTACGACGTTCCGCTTGCCGTATTTCTTATCGTTTAAGCGCGCTTCTTCTTCTTCTTTTTCGGCGGCGTTGGATGTACCCACGGCGTTGATGTTGTTGTCTTTGTCGCTGTCGATTTTTATCCTATTTTTGCCATACTTTTCATCGTCCATATATTCCTCGTCGTCATCGCTACTTCCGTACAGAAACGCATCGAAACAGGCCAAATCTTCCTGCTCCTCCTTCCTCGGCACGCGCAATCGCAAACTCGGCTCCGCGTTCGGCGACGGCACCACGAGCACGTCCTCTTCTTCCCCTCTTCCTCCTTCTGAGTGCTTCCCGTTCGAAACAGACGCACCCAGCGTCGCTCGAAGAAACGCACCTAACTCCGAAGACTCGAGCGCGAAACTCTCCGCGTCTAACTCCTCCTCATCATCATCATCCCACAACGCCTTCGCGCTCGGCAACGCCGCTCGCAATATCTCTTCGAACAAACCGTAAAACCGTCTCGAGCTCAGCACGCACATCGCTACCTCCTTTTCTCCTACGTCTCCTCCCTCTGACCCCGCTTTTTTGTTGTTTTCTTCTTCTGATGTCTTCTTCTCCTTCTTCCGTCTACGATATCGCAACACGAACCCAAAGTACCTCTTCCCGTCTTGGTCGGTCAAACCGAACGTGTAATACTCAGACGACGACGACGA